>Ga0105092_10000714_pt1 | contig 17510 bp, 12 predicted proteins | sample PPLLak2March2015_FD_87021 | JGI IMG/M metagenome (GOLD analysis project Ga0105092, IMG submission 87021) | Freshwater sediment microbial communities from Prairie Pothole Lake near Jamestown, North Dakota, USA - PPLs Lake P7 Core (1) Depth... | ecosystem: Environmental > Aquatic > Freshwater >... | reverse complement strand
TATTCTGCTCGCCGCATACTATCGTTGAAATTCGAATTTCCCCCGTCGATCAGAATGTCGCCGGGTGCCAGGAGATTCGAAAAATCGACGATCATCTGCTCGGTTGGGTCTCCAGCCGGGACCATCAGCCAGACACACCGAGGGGTCTCTAAGGCCCGTACAACCTCCTCGAGCGAGAAGATGGGGTTTACTGGCTCTTCCTTCGCCAGCTCCTCCGTGACCTTTCGCGAGCGGTTATATGCAATAACCTGGTGGCCGCCGCGCGCCAGCCTGCGCGCCATATTCGCGCCCATTCTTCCTAGCCCTACAATAGCGATCTGCATGCAAACCTCCCATGTCAATGAAATTTCCTTCTCAGAATGATAAAGTATAATGGTAAAGAATTCAACAAAATGCAGGGAGAGAGCGAGAATAATGCCAGGATTAGAGGAATTCGCCCGGCGAATCGTCCACAATGTGGAAAAAGTGATTGTCGGTAAGCGCGAAACGATCGAACTCTTACTGGTGGCCCTCCTCTGCGAGGGCCACGTTCTCATAGAAGACGTGCCAGGGGTTGGTAAAACAATGCTGGCTCGGGCAATGGCAATCAGCCTGGGAGGATCCTTCAAGCGTTTACAATGCACGCCAGACCTGATGCCGAACGATGTAACCGGGGTATCCATTTTTAACCAGCGCAGCGGTGAATTCGAGTTCCGTCCCGGCCCCGTATTTGTCAATGTGCTCCTGGCCGATGAAATCAACCGTGCAACACCACGTACCCAGTCAGCCTTGTTGGAGGCCATGCAAGAGCAGCAGGTAACCGTGGATGGCACAACTCGATTGCTGCCCAGGCCGTTTCTGGTCATGGCCACCCAGAACCCGATCGAGTATGAAGGCACTTTCCCCCTGCCCGAAGCCCAGCTGGATCGCTTTCTGATGAGGATTTCCCTGGGTTACCCGATACACTCTGACGAGCGCCAGATCCTGCTGAACTTACAACGCGAACATCCGATTGGCCATGTCCAGCCGGTTGTGGATGGTAAGGAAATGCTGCAGTACCAGAGAGAGGTCTGGGAAGTGCATATCGATCAGACCCTTCAAGATTACATCATCGGTGTCATCTCCGAGACACGCAAACACACCGACCTGGCGCTAGGTGCCAGCCCGCGAGCCAGCCTGGCGCTGTTCAAAACCGCCCAGGCTTACGCAAGTTTGAAAGGCCGCGACCATGTCCTGCCGGACGATATTAAGTACCTGTCCGAGTTTACGATCGCGCACCGCCTGATCGTCAAACCGGAAGCCGAGCTGCGGGGTAAATCTTCGCGAGCCATTCTGAAGGAGATAATCGATCGCTACCCGCTGGATATCGGTAAATTGAATGAGGGATAGGACCCAAATACGGTATGCTAGACTACCTCCCTTTCTTGATCTTACTGATGATCTTGGCTGCTGTGATGCGGGAGGATGCGGTTTTGATGATCTTCTACCTCGTCGCCGGCATGTATATCGTCGGGCGTTGGTGGAGCAGGCGCTCGCTTAGGGCAGTCAGTTTCGAAAGGATTTTTACCCGACGGGCTTTCCTGGGGGAAACCATCCCTGTCAGTCTAAATATAAAAAATTCCGGGTGGCTGCCCACTCTCTGGTTGAACCTTCATGAAAGCCTGCCATTAGAGCTGGTCAGCCCCAACTTTTTCAGACAAATTGTTCATCTCGGGTCTAAAGAAGAGACCACCTACCACTATACTCTCTACGCGCAAAAGCGCGGTTATTACCAGGTTGGCCCGATCTTTCTACGCACCGGGGATCTGGTTGGTTTAGCTGAAGATCACGAGAGGACAGGCGCCAGCGATATCCTGATCGTCTATCCCAAGATCGTCCCTCTGGCGCACATCGGTTTGCCAACCCATTCTCCATTTGGAACGCTCCGTCACAACCAACCCATTTTCGAAGACCCGAGCCGGGTGATTGGGAAACGCGACTACCAATCTGGAGACTCCCTTCGCCATGTAGATTGGAAATCATCCGCGGCCAGCCAGAGTTTGCTGGTTAAAAAGTTTGAACCCTCGATCGCACTCGAAACCATCATTTTTCTGGATTTATATGCTCCAGGATACGAACTGCGCACGCGGATCGATACGACTGAGCTGGCGATCGTCGTGGCTGCGTCCGTCGCCAATTGGGTGATCGAAAAAAAACAGGCCGTAGGATTGTGCACCAATGGGATCGACCCGCTGCAAGCGGACCAGGTGCCCGTACCGCTGCCAGCGCGCAAGGGGCGCGGTCACCTGATGACTTGCCTGGACATTCTGGCGCGCGTACAAACCGCGAAAACTTTGCCCATTGCAGACCGTCTGGAAATTGAAGGGCCAAACTTACCCTGGGGAACAACCCTGGTATTGATTACAGGCCAGATAGACGACCCAACTTTCGATCGATTATTCCAACTACGTCGCTCGGGTATCGAGATCACCCTGATCCTGGTTGGAGTGATCCCTGGGTTTGAAGATCTCAAACTCAAAGCCAGAAAATTTGGTTTTGTGGTTTACCGGGTAGCTTACCTGGTTGACCTTGAACCATGGCGAGGATAGGCATGGCAGCCCTCGGCTCTCACCCGATTTCGAGGATCAACCGCCTTGTACCCGTGGCAATCAGTTACCTTCTGGTCACCTTGATGATGGTGTGTTTGACTGCGACCATCATCCAGCTCGGCCAGCGTCTGGTAACCGGCTGGCAAGCAGATTATTACTACCTCATCGCCATATTCATTTCCCTCGAATCATTGATCTCCTGGCGAGTGCTGAGTACAACCCCTACGCTTTCTCTGGAATGGCTCCTCCAACGCGGGGCCGAATGGGTAGTGATGTTCCTGTTTATCAAAGCTTGCGTGATCGTTGGAAGCGGAATTGACAGGTTCCTCGCAGACATTCCAGTCCTGATAAAGAATTTCTTACCTGCCTTCTTTACGATCGAATATATGGTCGCCCTGTTTTTTGCATCGTTGATCTGGTTTTTGAGCGGGACTTTTGGCCAATGGATCAGTGAGCTCGAGCACGACCCCGATCAATTGGATATGGAACGCGAAGGATATGGCCTTCGCGATCGTGACCAGATCCGCAAGAACCTGGTTGCTATGGTTTTTACACTGGGGGCCGGCATGCTCTTGGTGAATGCCTTCCTGCGCCTGGACATTGAAGGGACCAGGTTTTCCATCACCCCTACCCCAGCGATTGGTTGGAATCTGGTTGCTTATTTTATATTTGGATTGGGTCTATTGGGTGTCGCGCGGTTTACTGCCTTACGCTCCCGCTGGTATGTACAAAACATTCCCATCCGGGCAAATCTCGCCACCCGCTGGGCTGTGTATTGTCTCGCCATGTTGGTTCTGATAGGGAGCGTGGCCCTTCTGCTGCCTACCCGGTACTCGATCGGATTATTGGAACTATTGGGAAATATTATTACGATCATCGCCGGGATTATCGGCCTGATCGAGCTGTTCATTTTGACACCGATCCTTTTTTTCTTTCAGTGGTTATCTCAGCTGTTTCGCACAACTGAAGAACCGCTTCCACCGCTTCAACCGGTCCCTATTCCTGCTCCTCCACCATCGCCGTCTGGGGCCGCCTTCCCCTGGTTAGAGGTTCTGAAATCGATCCTCTTTTGGGGAATTTTCCTGGCGGTCATCGCGTTCTCGATTTATCACTATCTGAGCCAGCGCTCGGAAATACTGCGTGGATTGGAAAACACATCCATCTTCAAATGGATCTTTTCCTTGTTCCGCGGATTATCGCTTTTCTTCCAGAAGGTCAACCGCGATCTGAATGATTCAATCCGAAACCGGATCCAGAAGATCCGCCGGGAGCGCCAGATACGCTCGATCCTCAACCGCCGGTCTCACGGCTCGAGAGGGATGCTGGACCCCAGGGGAGAAATCCTGGCAACCTATCTGAGTATGGTGGAGGAGAATGAAACAGGAGACCTGCCCCGGCGGAAAGACCAAACGCCGAACGAATATGCCCATTTTCTGGATGATTCATTACCGTCCGCCCAGGAAGATATCCATGGCCTGACGGATGCTTTTGTAGAAGCACGCTACTCTCGCCATGAAATTTCAAAAGAGCGCGCGAGCTGGACCAGACGCTGGTGGGAGCACGTGCGGGCGGCCATCCACAGCCGGAATAAAACCAGGGGTCCTTTATGACCCGCTCCATCAAACGTTCGATTCGGTTGAATTCATATCTTTGGCCGATCTCGTGTATCTTGCTGATCATACTGCAGCTCCTATTGCCCTTTCGAGGTTGGGTAATGTTATTGATCGGGCTGGGTGGAGCCTGGTTGATCGCCTATTTATGGGCTCGCCGCCTGCAGAAGAACCTGTCTCTCGAACGGCTGATGCGTTATGGCTGGGCGCAGGTAGGCGATATGCTCGAAGAACGTTTCACCTTGGTGAACAAAGGATGGCTGCCTGCATTATGGGTCGAGATCATCGACCATTCGACGATCCCTGGGTATGAGGTCAGCCGGGCAACCGGTGTCGAGAGCGAATCCACCAATACATGGATTACCCGCCAGATCTGTGCGCGCAGGGGTTTATTCACCCTGGGCCCGACTGAAATGGTGACCGGAGACCCTTTTGGGATCTATTCGGTTACTTTACACGATGAGGCCTCTGCCAGTCTGCTGGTAACCCCACAGGTACTCCCTCTGCCTTACATTGAGGTAGCCTCTGGCGGGCGTTCCGGAGAAGGCAGGCCTACCCGCGGCACTTTCGAGCGGACTGTAAGCACATCTGGGGTGCGCGGGTACGTACCAGGTGACAGCTTGCGCTGGGTCCACTGGAAAACCAGTGCCCGGCGAAATTCACCGTATGTAAAAACCTTTGACAGCACACCGGCGTCGGATTGGTGGATTGTGCTGGACCTGGATCAGCAGACCCTGGCCGGTGAAGGCGGCGAATCAACCGAAGAGACTGGTGTCATCCTGGCTGCCTCCTTGGCCGATAAAGGCCTGCGGAGTGGGATTGCCGTGGGTATGGCGGTGAACAGCCGGGAGGTGGCCTGGATCCCACCCCGCATGGGTGAGCCCCAACGGCTAGAAATCCTCCAAAATTTGGCGCAAGTCACTTCTGGCCCGCTCCATCTGGAGGAGTTCCTCAAAGGAACTGGGGCAAGCTACCGGTTCGAAACCAGCCTGGTGATTATCACGGCTTGCGTGGATATCGGATGGATCAACTCTCTCTTATCCCTGGTCTGGAAGGGAGTGATCCCGACGGTTCTACTGATCGATCCGCAGAGTTATGGCGGGAATCTCTCCGCTCAATCGATGGCTAACCTTCTGGCAGATTTTGAGATCACCCATTATGTAATTACCCCTGACTTGATCGACAAACCAAAAACACCTGCTGATGAGGCAAACGCCTGGGAATGGCGGGTTATGCCAACCGGAAAAGCGATCCCAGTCCAGAAACCCAAAGACCATACGTGGAAAGGTTTGACATGAACAGTCTGGCAGCCGGACTGCTACGACGCATCCCACAAAGCACCTTGATCAGTATGAGCCTGCTGGTTGTCGGTATGTATGGTTTGGTGTATGGTTTATCAGAGATCGTCAAAGGTCTGGAGATTGGGCTGTTGCTGCCCCTCATGGTAGTCGCGATTGGGGTAGGATGGCAGTTAGCCGTGTGGTTCAAACAGGCGCGCTTTGGTTTCCCAACCGGGGTCCTGACTGGCCTGATCCTGCTGCTGCTCCGCATTGGCCAGTTAAGCGGTAAGCTGATTACCCTGACCTGGGCTTCCACGGAATGGTGGAAGGCAGCTCACCGGTCTCTTATTGAGGGCCAGCCTGATCCCCGTTTCTTCCAGGTTGCGACAAACGATTTTTTTAGCAGCGTATCTGTGGTGCTCATCCGCATCGGAGAATGGCTGTTCCACTTGTTTGAGGGGAAGGCAGCCTTCGATCCGTTGGCCAGCGCGTTTATTTGGAGTCTGGCCGTCTGGTTAGCAGCTTTCTGGAGCGGTTGGTCGTTGCGTCGAGGACAACCGGCCTTGAGCGTTCTACTCCCTGCCCTGGCTTTATTATCCGGTTCGCTGGCCTATACGGATGAAAAAATACTCACCCTGGAATTTCTGCTTGCATCTACCCTGTTTCTGACTGTATTCATCAGCCACCAACAGAGAGAAATCCGCTGGCAGCAAAAATCGATGGATTTCGCCCTCGATCTGCGGCTGGATATCGCATTATCGGCTGTCCCCATCCTCCTGGGTTTAATCTTTCTGGCTGCTCTCGCGCCGTCCATATCGATCCGCCAGATTACCGAGACCATCGAACGCTGGTCTCAACAACAAGGCATCCAACCTGAAACGGCAGGGCAGCCGCTCGGGCTGCAGGCAAAACCCAAACCCAGACCACCCATGGCCGATTATTTTTATCCAGGGCTTCCCCAAAGTCATCTGATCGGATCCGGACCGGAATTGTCCCAGGAAGTTGTCCTTGTCATACGGACCGGCGAGCTCCCGCCAGGTCCCCCTGAACTTACCCGGGGAACCCCCAGGCATTATTACTGGCGTGGATTGGTTTATAACTATTACACGGGCAGGGGTTGGGCAACCACCGCAACCCAGGATCAGGAATTTCCGGCCGAAAGCCCAATCATCGAGCTTGACCCGGGTCTGTACCGGCAGGTCAACCAGGAAGTCAAGGTTCTGCAAGATGTCAACGCGATCGTCCACGTATCCGGTTTTCTATACACTGCGGACCAGACCCTGAATACCACCTGGAGATCGAACCGTGACCTGTTCGGGGCACTTCTCCCGGCCGAGATATACCACGCTGCTTCATGGACGCCAGACTTCACAAGGGAAGACCTGCGGGAATCCACGGGGGAAATCCCTCAATGGATCCTCAACCGGTACCTTCAGCTTCCGGAGAATATCCCATCCCGAGTGCTCGGTCTGGCGCGAGACCTGACTGCAAACCAGGCGACGACTTACGATCAGGCGCTCTCGATTGAGAATTATCTGCGTACCTTTCCGTACACACTGGATCTTCCTGCGCCGCCCTCTGACCGGGATATTGTGGATTATTTCCTTTTCGACCTGCAGAAGGGTTATTGTGATTATTACGCTACCGCAATGGTAGTCCTGGCCCGCGCGGCGGGTATCCCTGCCCGGCTGGTGATGGGATATGCCACTGGGGGATACGATTTCTTTGCCGCGCGATATATTGTGACCCAGGCAGACGCCCACTCCTGGCCCGAAATCTATTTCCCTGGGTATGGTTGGGCAGAATTCGAGCCAACCTCGTCTCGACCCCTGCGAGATTCGTCCGAAAAACCCGCTGCTGCTCTCAAGGACTTTCAAGAACCTATAGTGCAGCCGGGTCCCGGGGTTCGACCGGCCGGTTTATTCACGCGGATAATATTTTGGGCGATCCCGGTCATCCTGGGAATGGCACTGATTGCCCTGGCAGTCCGGCCCTGGAGGATCTGGCGAGCGAATGGGAACGAGACAACTCCCAATATAGCTTCCCAGATCTATCGTCAAATGCATTGGATGGCGCGTTGGGTTGGAGTATCCCGAAATATTGGAGATACACCCTTTGAATTTGCAAACCGTCTAAACCAGGCCCTCGCAAAAGTATATCCCCTGGATTCCCCAGCCAACCATTCCCACGAAACTGCGCGGCAAATCGACTCGTTAACCAACCTGATCGTTAGAGCATTCTACAGCTCTACCCCTCTCCACGAGGCAGATTATTCTCTTGGGAAGGACATCTGGAAGAAAGTGCGTCTGCGATTAGGGATTGCCGGATTGATCAGATTACTGAGAAAAGGAACAAAATAAATCATGGCACAAAACAAGTCCGTCTCCATCACAGATATTCATGGGATCCTGGTCGGGCACGCCCAGGATGATGAAGCTCTCACCGGGTGTACCGTAATCCTGGCGAAATCCGGGGCGGTGGGCGGCGTCGATCAACGCGGCGGCGCTCCCGGAACACGGGAAACCGACCTTCTCTCCCCTCTCCACCTGGTAGAAAAGGTTCATGGGGTTGTCCTGGCAGGTGGATCGGCATTTGGATTGGACGCAGCCGGTGGCGTCATGCGCTATCTGGAAGAACAAGGCATCGGATTCAATGCCGGTGTTGCTCGAGTCCCCATCGTCCCGGCCGCGATCATATTCGATCTGGGTGTCGGCAGAGCTGATGTACGCCCGGATGCCGGGATGGGTTACCAGGCCTGCTTGAATGCCAGTGACGCCCCCCCTCTAGAAGGAAATGTTGGCGCGGGCACGGGCGCTTCCGTGGGAAAAATCTTGGGAATGGGTCAGGCGATGAAATCGGGGATCGGCACCACGGCAATGGATATCGGCGGGGGTATCTGCGTTGGAGCCATTGTGGTGGTAAACTCATTTGGCGATGTCCTGGATATTGAAAGTGGAAAAACCCTGGCAGGCGCACGCACCTTACGGGCCGGGCCAATCCGGGTAGGTGGCGAAGACTATTTTGCCGGAACCCTGGAAGTGATGAAAACCCTGGCCGGCAGAACGATACTGGGCTTTGCGGGTCGCCAGAATACCGTGATTGGTGTTGTCGCCACCAATGCTCGCTTGAATAAAGAGGAAACCAATAAGGTCGCTCAGATGGCGCAAGACGGTCTTGGCCGGATCCTCCGTCCGGCGCATACCCTGCTCGATGGGGATACTTTGTTTGCTCTTTCCACTGGAGAGCACCGGGCAGACGTAAACATCGTTGGGGCATTCGCTGCCGAGGTCGTCGCCCGCTCTATCGTCCGGGCGGTCCGGGCCGCCGCTTCAATCCCCGGTCTTCCAGCCGCCGCAGACGTGCCTGTATAGAAGAAATTTCATAATCTGATGGGTAGGATTTTTTGGGAACACCGATAATCATCAAAATCAAGATTTATCAAATTTTTAAGTCTAACCGAGGGAAGATTTGTTATACTTACCAGAGTGCAGAGCACAACCGTATATGAAGTATCCGATCAAGCCCCAATTGCCGATCACAATGAAGCAAGGAGAAGCAACGTGTCCGATCATTCGTTGAGGATTTTTACCGGTTCCGCGCATCCAGCGCTTGCGCAAGAGATCGCCAGATTATTGAAAGTCCCGGTTGGAAAAGCTACCACCCGCCACCTACCCGATACCGAAATACATGTAATGATCGATGAGGTTGTCCGCGACCAGGATATCTACCTGGTCCAGCCTTGCTGCGCCCCAGTCAACGACAACCTTATGGAGCTGCTTCTATATGTAGATGCTTTCAGGCGCGCCAGCGCTCACAGCGTTTCGGCAGTGATCCCCTATTTCCCTTATGCCAGGCAAGATCGCATGGCGAAAGGTCGGGAAGCTATCAGCGCGCGGGTTGTGGCCAGCCTGCTGGAAAGTCTGGGCACCCGCCGGGTTATCTTTGTCGATATCCACAACCATGCCATCCAGGGTTTCTTCAATATCCCGGTAGATCCGCTTTCCGCGATCCCGGTTCTGGCGGAATATTTCAACAAACCCGAATACGCCAATGCAGCCATCGTCAGCCCGGATGTTGGACGCGCCTCGATGGCAGGCAAGTACGCCGAACTGCTCAATCTACCGCTGGTGGTTATGCATAAGCGTCGCACTTCCTTTACGGACACGCGCACCACCCATGTCGTGGGAGACATCAAAGGCCGCAGACCCATTATTGTCGATGATCTGTTAGCCAGTGGAAGCGTCCTCAAACAGATCGACGCGCTCTACGCTCAGGGTGCAGAAGGGAAAGCCTGTATCGCGGTGAGCCATCCGATCTTGCTGCCCAGCGCGATTAAAATCCTGGAAGAGGATGATCGCATCGAAAAGCTGATAGTAGCAAACACCATCCCAGTCCCCCCCGAAAAATGCCACCCCAAGATCGAGATCATCTCTGTTGCCCCCCTGCTGGCCGAAATTATCGACCGGATGCATCATGGCATCAGTATTTCCGAAAAATTGGTACTCGTATAAAGGAATGCTCACAATAACCTCTCCGCTAAACGGAGAGGTTGTTTATCCAATCCATGGATCTCGTTTCTGATCATGCTGAGCCAGGAAGTATTCAACACACCAGGTTTCCGGCAGGAGGTTATCCATACCTCACGGCTCAATCTTCATGTTACCCAGGCTGGTCCACCGGATGGCCCGCCCGTCGTTCTTTTGCACGGCTTTCCGGATATCTGGTACAGCTACCGCTACCAGATCCCCGCTCTCGCTGGTGCCGGTTTCCGGGTGATCGTCCCAGATCAGCGGGGATATTCATTTAGCGACAAATTTGGACCGTATGATTTCCAAACCCTGGCAGCAGATATCGCTGCCTTGCAAGACACATTACAGATATCATCCAGTCATATATGCGGGCATGATTGGGGTGGAGCGCTTGCCTGGTGTTTCGCTTCTATTTACCCGGAACGCACCCGCCAGCTGATCATTTTCAACGCGCCCCACTATAAATCCTATCTGGAAACCCTGGTCCGCCATCCGATCCAGCTCCTGAAAAGCGGGTATATTTTCTTTTTCCAATTTCCCGTCTTACCGGAATGGTTTTTAAGCAGGAGAGGTTTCCAGGGATTAGAAAAAGCTTTGACAACCGTCAATCCCTGTTTTATGTCTCCGGTAGACCTGGAAGTATACAAGAATGCCTGGAAACAGCCCGGCGCTCTATCCGCGATGTTAGGCTGGTACCGGATTGGATTTCGCAGTCCGCTGAAAACCAGGTCTACCGCCTTCCAGCGAAACGTCCAGGCGGATACGCTGGTCATCTGGGGTAAAAAAGATCCCTATCTGGATTGGCGCTGTAATGAGACCCTTCCACATTACGTCCGGAGATTACAGGTGCGTTACCTGGAAAACATCGGCCACTGGGTCCAGATGGAGGCCCCCGAAATAGTAAATCGATGGATGCTCGATTTTTTCAATCCACCAGGGTGAGAAATTGCTGCTATTTTCGGGACCATGGAAGCTCATCGGACAGTATTTTTGTGAAGGATGTCACGCTGGCTGTTGCCGTTAGACACTAACGGGTTGGATAGATTCAGGTATACTATACCTTTGGTTGCCCGGACGGTAGATTTTGACTCAATACAGGTTTCCTTTGCCTATACAAGACATTAATGACCGTCGTAAAATATTCCAAGGACTATCGTTACATTCGCACGTATTTTCATTAATCTGGCTCCACCCAATTTCAATCTAATCTCTGCTGGTCAGGAGGATGAACGTGAATAAAGAAGCGCTAAATGGCCTTATGCGACCGAAGTCGGTTGCAGTAGTGGGGGCATCTACTACGCCAGGAAAGATCGGTTATACGGTCCTCGACAATCTCATCAAAAGCAACTACCAGGGCACGATCTACCCGATTAATCCCACCGCGGATGAAATCCTGGGATGCAAAGTTTACCCGTCCATAGAATCAGTCCCCGGAAGTATCGATTCAGCCATCATCACCGTCCCTGCCAAATTAGTTCCCCAGGTAACCGAGGAATGCGGCCGCAAAGGTGTCAAAGGCCTGATCGTCATCACATCGGGCTTTAGCGAGGTAGGCCGCCGCGATCTGGAAGACCAGGTGGTCGAGATCGCTCACAGTTATGGGATGCGTGTCCTTGGTCCAAACATAGTCGGGACCCTTTCCAATTCTGACAAACTCAACGCTTCATTTGCTCCCTTCCTCCCTCTGCCAGGCAAAGCCACCCTGATTTCCCAATCTGGCGCGCTGCTGATCGCGATTGACGCTGCTACCTATACCCGCAACGTTGGTTTTGATAAGCTGATCTCGATCGGAAATATGTCTGATGTAGATTTTGCCGACCTGGTGGAATGGTTGAATGATGATGAGAACACGAGCTGTATTGTCCTCTATATCGAAGGCTTCAAAAATGGAAGAACCTTCATCGAAGCCAGCCGGAATGCGAAGAAACCCATCATTGCCCTGAAAGCAGGGGTTTCAGCGCACGGCGCCGCGGCGGCAGCTTCACATACCGGCTCCCTGGCTGGCGCGGCCAAAATCTATGGCGCCGCATTCCAACAGGCGGGTGTTGTCCAGGCGTCTGACCTCGACAACCTGTTCGACCGGACGCTGGCGCTTTCCCAGCAGCCCCCCATGAATGGCGAAAACCTCCTCATCATCACCAACGGCGGTGGTGTGGGCGTGCTGGCAACCGATGCCGCAGAAAAGAACGGTATCCCACTCCATTTCGCTCCGGAGGATGTGCAGGTCGAGCTCAAGAAACACATGCCCGAATTTGGGTCTGCCAAGAACCCGGTCGACCTGACTGGCATGGCCGGTGTGGATTGGTACTACGATTCATCCAAATACGCGTTCGCTCACCCCTGGGTGGACGGTCTGGTCGTGTTGTATTGCGAAACCGCGATGACCGACCCGATGGAAATCGCCAAGAGTATCCGCAAAGCCATCCTGGATTCCGGGGTCACCGGCAAACCAGTAACCATTTCCTTCGTCGGCGGCGAAAAATCTGCCAAAGCGATGGCCTGGCTGGTCGAAAATGGCATCCCTGCCTACCCGGCCCCCGATATCGCAGTGAACGCAATGGCTGCCCTACGCGAATATGCGCGCAATAAAGAATCCATGGATGATGCCGGCGCCCCCTGTGATTCCAACGATTCCGAAACTGCACGCAAGATCATCGCCAATGCCCGCAAGGAAGGGCGCGGGGCATTGACAGAAATCGAGTCCAAGCAGGTATTCGCTGCTTACGGCCTGCCCGTCACCCGCACAAAATTGGCCCGCACAGAGGATGAGGCCATCCAGATGGCCCATGAGGTCGGCTACCCGATCGTCATGAAGATTGTCTCGCCAGAAATCCTGCACAAGTCCGATGCGGGTGGGGTTAAGGTCAATATCAAGGATGATGCGGCCGCTCGCGAAGCATTCCGTACGATTATGAAGAATGCCGTCGACTACAAACCGGGCGCAAATATCCACGGAGTGGCTATCCAGGAAATGGCTCCCTGGGGGACCGAAGTGATTCTGGGCTCGGTAAACGACCCAACCTTTGGACCGACGGTCATGTTTGGCCTGGGTGGTATCTTTGTCGAGGTGCTCAAAGATGTCACGTTCCGCGTTGCCCCGGTGGCTTCGATCCAGGCTGAGAGGATGCTGGGTGAGATCCGCGGCGCGCCCATCCTGGCTGGCGCGCGGGGTGAATTACCCCGCGATAAGAAAGCCCTGGGAGAGGTATTGTGCCAGTACTCAACCATGATCCTCGATCTGGACGACGAGATCGCCGAATCGGACGCCAACCCGGTCCTGGTTTACGAAACGGGCAGGGGCGTCAAGGTTGTGGATGCCCGGATCATCCTGAAAAAGAAATAAAAAATCCAGCCAGCCCCCTCCTGGGATCCCAGGAGGGGGCTTTTGTTAGTATTCATAAGCCTGGGTGATGGTAAAATCGAAGAAACTACGCTGTTTGGAAAACCGGCGTTTTAAGGAAACGATCCTACTGTTTGATGGAGATTGCATGGAACGGCCTGATTTAAGCAATGTCGATCCACACATCCGGGCATACATCGAATTTTTGGAAGGTGAAATTGCACACACCAGGACCAGCCGTAGAACGGTGAGCGAAACCGCCGAAGAAAAACCCGTCCTGGAACCCAGCGAACCTCCAACCACTCTAAACCTGGTGACACTGACCGCCCAGGGGATCGCCAAAAGAACCCCTCGGCACCTGTACGGTCGCCAGCGCCGAGCGGGGATGGGCATATTTGACCTGGATGCGCCTGCCGACCAAAAGCCAGATTTTCTGACGATCGCCGACGAGAGCCAGGGATTGATCCTCTTTACCAACCTGGCGCGTGCTTTCCGCTTCCCGATGAACAAGCTTCCCGAAACAGAGGTCCGCAGTCGGGGGCAGTCCATTTTAGAGCGCATCCCGTTGGAGGCAGAAGAAACCATCGCGGCGGTGCTGCCAGACCAGGCGAGCGGGTATATCGCCCTGGTCAGTCGGCGCGGCATGGTTCGCTGCCTGCGCCACCATCTCTTTGGTGATTACCTGCGACCGGGGACGGCTTTTTACAATTACCGTGAATTCGGACCTTTGGCAGCCGCGTGTTGGACCCCTGGAGATGCGGACTTGTTTATCGCTACCCAGTCCGGTCTGGCCATCCGTTTTGGGGAGAAACTTGTTCCTCCTCAGGGTATCTTGGGAATGAAAGTCGATGCATCGGACTGTGTCGTCGCGGTAACTGCAGTCCGAGATGACAGCGGTGTTTTTCTAATTGGCGCGGATGGGAGAGGGACCGTCCGGCAGATGGCAGGCTTCAATCCCAATAAATCCCCGGGAGGCAGCGGGAAGCTCGCCATGAAGGCCGACGAGGTGGTCAGCGCCGTATCCGTCGAACCCACAGATGATATTTTTATCATTACCAGCCTGGGGAAAATAATCCGCTTCGCAGTCGATGATGTGCCCCCAACCGAGGGAGTAATCCAGGGGGTAAACTGCATCAACATGCGCGCCGATGAGGTCAGTGCAGCTATCAAAAGCTCGACCATTTCTACGATTACCTACCGGTCAGTATGAAGCCCAGGGATTTCTCCGGACGCACCAATTTCCCGGGCACAACTGGGAATACATTCGACGTGATTCTGCACCGCATCGTCGATCTCGAACGGATACCGGGGCTGCTGTTTGGTTTGCTGCTGATCATCCTGGCGGCCATCCCTACTTTCCCCAGCTGGACAGAAACCCTGATCCTGGCCGGCTTTTTCTTCCTGGATTGGATTCTGCTGGCATTTCTACCCAAAACCGGCAAATCGTTCGGGCCGCCCAAACCGGTCGTCCTGGTGCTTGGGTTGATGCGCTCGGTTGTCGCGTTGCTTCCCGTCACCTTTTCTATTCCACTGCAATTAATCGGGACTGGCCTGGTGATTTACGGATTCTGGATCGAGCCGCACTCGATCCGGTTGACCCATCAAAAATTAGACACCCCAAAGCTGAGCCAGGGAACCCGTCTGCGTGTCCTTCACCTCGGTGATCTGCATATCGAACGCATCACCAACCGCGAGCGCCAGTTGAACCAGATGGTGAAATCTGCCCAGCCAGACCTGATCTTGTTTTCCGGGGATTTTCTAAACCTTTCGTACCTGAGGGATCCACAGGCCTGGGAGGCTGCCCGAACGATCATTAAGGAGTGGTCAGCCCCTCTGGGTGTCTTTGCGGTGACCGGCAGTCCGGCCGTGGATCTGGAAGAGGTTATCCCCACACTGCTGGACCGCTTACCCATCCAGCTGCTCCAGGCGGAAAAGGTCGCATTGGAACACCAGGGCCAGGTCTTTGATCTGGCCGGCCTCTCCTGTACCCATAAACCCCACGTCGACCAACCACGCCTATCGGCTTTGATGAACGGACGGGTTGGCCGGTTCACGATCCTGCTCTATCACAGCCCGGACCTTGCCCCGGACGCCGCCAAAGCGGGGATTGATTTACAACTGTCCGGACATACCCATGGTGGACAGGTACGCTTACCGGTGATCGGAGCCTTATTTACTGGATCTCTTTATGGGAAACAGTTCGAAGCCGGTCCAAGCCGGATTGGAAATATGATCCTGTATATCACCCGGGGGATTGGGATGGAAGGGGCAGGCGCTCCTCGCGTTCGCCTCCTCTGCCCTCCTGAAATCATTTTGTGGGAGATTGCAGGAATCGGGTAGCAACTGCGAACCAACTGCGAACAAGGAGGAGAAAATTGGATATCCAAACCCTGACCAAGGAACAACCCGTACTGCTGGAAGTCAACAAACAGGGCCCTGAAGGTGAACATCTGGAGATTTGCTTTGTGCCAGCAGCCCAGCCCCCTGCTCCAGGACAACCCGGTGGGGAAGCCGGAGATTTGCACCTGGTGCACGAAACCAACCAGCAACAAAACTCGCATTATCGTCTGATTGTATCCCTGGGTCCGCGGGATAAAATCGATTCCGAAGTCATTCGCCGGGCAGGCGCTGCCCTCGTTCGCTGGATGATCAAAAACCAGACCCGGGATGGCTGGATACCACTCTCGTCCCTGGACGAACTAGGGATATCAGAGACAACCAGCGCTTTGTGTGAAGGATTGTACCTGGGGGCGTTTCGTTTTGACCGGCACAAATCCGTAGAAATTAAAGCCGGCCAGATCCATATCCACCTTGTCGCCGGCCAGAACCGGGAGGTTATCGAGAAAATCATCGAGCGCAGCTCGGTTATCTGCTCTGCGGTGAACCTGGCCCGCGATTGGGGCCACGAACCGGCGAATATCATCAACCCCGTGTCATTGTCTGACCGTCTCACGCACCTCTTCGAGGACGGTCTGGTGCGCTGTACCGTAATCGATGAGAACCAATTGGCCGGTATGGGCGCCGGCGGGATTATCTCGGTCGGCAAAGGAAGCCAGACCCCGCCCCGCTTGATTGTGCTGGAATATCCCGGCCAGCCAGGTGAAACTCAGGTCGACCCGATCGTCCTGGTCGGGAAAGCCTTGACTTTTGATTCGGGTGGGTATTCGATCAAAGACACCACCAACATTCAAGGGATGAAATATGACAAATGTGGAGGGATGGTAGTCCTGGCAACCCTGGCTGCCGCCGCCGCGCTCAAAATCAAGACACCATTGGTAGGGTTGATCGGCGCAGCCGAAAATATGATCTCCGGACAGGCCTACCGCCCGGATGATATCCTTACCTTGCTGGCGGGTAAAACGGTCGAGATCGTGACAACCGACGCGGAAGGCCGGTTGGTGCTGGCGGACGTATTGACCTATGCGCAGCAAAAATACCATCCGCGCGCCTTGATCGACCTGGCAACCCTGACAGGGGGGGTGGTTGTCGCCCTTGGGCGGGTTCGGGCCGGGTTGATGGCCAATAATGAAGCTCTCGCCCAATCTCTACAGCAGTCTGGGGAGCGTACCTTCGAGAGGATCTGGCAGCTTCCCCTGGATGATGATTATTACAAATCGATCAAAGGGGATGACGCTGATTTGAAGAACTCCGGTGGGCGTGAAGGACATCCCATATTTGGTGGTATATTTTTAAAGCAGTTCGTCGAAGACGGGATCCCCTGGGCGCACCTGGACATTGCAGGATTGGGGGATACCCCCAAAGAGCTGCCCTACTGTCCCAAAGGAGCAACGGGGTTCGGTGTGCGCTTGCTGATCGATTACCTGGAAAACCTGGAGTAATCTGCTTGCCTGCTGAAGATGCGCAGCGTTGGGATCGCCGTTATCAGGAAGAACCTTTTGCCCGCTTCCTGAGCCCGCGGCCATACTTGATCGAGCATACCGCCGAGCTTCCAGTGGGTGGATTGATCCTGGATGTCGCCATGGGGCTGGGCGGAAATGCGGGCTACCTCATCGAGCGTGGTTTCCGTGTGGTTGGAGTGGACATCTCGCGGGTCGCGGTCGTGCAGGCTCACCGGCGTTTACCCGCCTTACGGGCTGTCCTGGCCGATCTTACCCAGATCCGCTTCCCCAGCGCTGTGTTTGATGGGGTAATCAACTTTTATTATCTGCAAAGAGATCTTTGGC
>Ga0105092_10000713_pt1 | contig 17525 bp, 17 predicted proteins | sample PPLLak2March2015_FD_87021 | JGI IMG/M metagenome (GOLD analysis project Ga0105092, IMG submission 87021) | Freshwater sediment microbial communities from Prairie Pothole Lake near Jamestown, North Dakota, USA - PPLs Lake P7 Core (1) Depth... | ecosystem: Environmental > Aquatic > Freshwater >... | reverse complement strand
ATTCTAACCTGAAAAAAAATAAATCCATTAGTGTATAATATAAACATACTTTTATATTTCATTTAAACAATAAAAATTATTTTGTTATGGATATTTTTTACATTTCTTAACTTAATGCCATTGCCCCCCGACCCCCTCTCCTATGATACATGAAAGGAGAGGGGGTCGGGGGGTGAGGACAGGAGCTGAAATTAAATACAAATACTAAAATCTTACCTTATGATTACACTCTTACGTAAGGTGAATTATCAAGTATAGTTACATGAGTAATGGACAGAGGATTCAAAAATATGTGGCAAGTATCTCATCACAAACGGCATAGCCCTTTGATGTGAGGTAGAAGGTATCAGCTTTAAGTTCTGCAAGATTATTTTTAATGAGCAGTTCAGCAGCGCTTTTGTATTTACTGAAGAAGTCGATTTTATATCTTTCTCTTAATATGTTAATGTCTATTCCCGTGCTTCGTAATCCGAGCATTATATATTCATCAATTGATTTATCGTAATCTATATATTCTATAAAATCATAAGCCATGGTACCGGATTTTATTCTTTTTATATATTCATTCACATCACGAACATTGACCCACCTGTAATCATTAATATAAGAAGCAGCGGATGGTCCAAAGGAAATGTATTCTTTATGCATCCAGTATTTTAAATTATGCCTGCATTCGTAACCCGGTTTTGCATAATTAGATATTTCGTAATGATTGAACCCATATTCTTCAAAGAAAGCCATCGTGAAATCATACATCTTTCTTTCTTTCTCCTCATCTGCCGGTCTCACTTTTCCAAGTTTGTAAAGCTTGATTAGGGGAGTGCCCTCTTCGAATATCAGTGAATATGCCGAAACATGCTGTGTGTTAAGCTTTACTGCAGTTTCAAGATTCTTTTCCCAGCCTTTTAAAGACTGTCCCGGCAAAGCAAATATAAGGTCAAGGTTAATATTATTGAAACCTGCATCCTGCGCCTCTTTTATAGAATCTATAGCTTGCCTTCCGGAATGTATCCTTGTCAGAAATTTCAGGTCTGCATTGTTAAAAGATTGAACTCCAAAGCTGATGCGGTTTATCGGAAGCTCTTTGAAGCTTTCCAGCTTTTTCCTGTTCATTGTACCGGGATTTGCTTCAATTGAAATCTCGGAATCAGAGGAAATATTCAGGTTAGAATAAAGTACATTGAATAATTTATTCAGATCAGAAGGTAGAAGAAGTGAAGGTGTACCGCCGCCGAAAAATATTGTATCAAATTTCTTATCTTTAAGTTCAATTGCCTTACTTTCAATTTCTTTTATAAGGCAATCAATCATATCAACCTTTGTCGAGTGGTTTGTAATAGAATAAAAATCGCAGTAAATGCATTTAGTGTTACAATAAGGAATATGTAAATAAATACCTGCCATTTTTTATTTAATTAATTTTCCCACTCTATTCCACCTGATTGAACCCAGTAAATCCGAGAATCTGGAGAAAGGTATATTTGCATCCCATGACCAGTATATAATCAAGCCTTTCCCGACAATATTTTCCCGCGGTATAAAACCCCAGAACCTGCCGTCAAGACTGTTGTCACGGTTATCACCCATACCAAAATAATAGTTCTGCTCAACTGTATAATAACTGTTTGAAATTCCATCTATCATTACCTGGCCGTTTTTCATTTCAATTTTATGCCCCTCACGCTTAATAAATGTATCCCACCAGAAGTAATTTTCTTTTGTAATTGTAATGATATCTCCTTTGGAAGGAATTTTAAGCGGTCCGTAATTATCCCTGTTCCATCCTGAACCCTTCGGGAAAATTTGCGGGTCAACATTGTTTTTGTTTTCAATGTTAAATTCAACGGATTTAATGTAGTCTAAGCTTTTAAACTCTTCAATTTTATTTTTGGGAATAGGAATAACGAATAACACACCTGAATTATTTTTTATTGTATGTATAGTATTAGCATCTGTAATTTCAAATCTGTCTAAAAATGCAGGAGAATTAAGTTCCTGGGAAAATTTCAGTGGTGTTATTTTTGATGAATCAATTTTTACATTGTACTGGTATTGAATAGCCGGAGGCTCGAAAAATCTTTCTCCGTTTACAAACAAAATCTTATCTTTGATTTCTATTACATCACCCGGCTCTCCTACAATTCTTTTAAGATACTGTACTTTGGTAGATGCTACCACTTCATCCCTGAAACCGGGGAAATCAAAATTAACAACATCGCCGCGTTTCGGTTCTCTGACTGCAGGAAGCTTCAAATAAGGAAGCCTTATTTCTGTAAAAGGGATATTCCTAGGAGTAGAGCCGCCGTAAATGAACTGGTTAAAGAACATTCTATCACCAATGAGAATAGTATTTTCCATTGAACCTGTAGGTGTTCCATAACCCTGGATGAAGAATGATTGTATTAACAGAACCAATAAAAGATTTCCGATCAATCCTTTTAAATTATTCCATCCTTTGTTTTCCTGTTTTTGCTGCTGTTGTTGTCTTTTTTTACTGCTGTATTTTGATTCTAATGGCTTTGTTTGCATAAAGCTAAATAATTTCTTTTATATTATATGTTTAACGTATTATTTTTGCAATTCTATCCCATCTTACGGAGCCAATTAATTCACTAAATCGCCCGAAGGGGATATTGGGGTCCCATGACCAATAAATTAAAAGTGCTTCACCAACAATATTATCCTCGGGCATAAATCCCCAGAATCTGCTGTCTAAGCTGTTATTGCGGTTATCACCCATCATAAAATAATAATCTTTTTCTACTTTATATTCTGTTACAGGTTTATCATCAATATTAATAATGCTGTCATTAATTATCTTCGGCTGATGTCCTTCTTTAGTAATAAACATTTTCCATGCTTCGAAATTATCGGCATTTAAAGGAATTATATCTCCTTCTTTGGGTACTCTTATCGGACCATAATTATCTTCATTCCAGCCGCTGCCTTTGGGAAATATCCTGGGGTCCGTTAAATTACTTCGCTGCTCGGCAGGGCTAAACTTTGTATGCCCGGGATTCGGAAATGATTTTCCATTTACAAATAACTGTTTGCCAATAACCTGTATTGTATCACCGGGCTCACCTACAAGCCGTTTAATATAATTTACCAATTCAGGAGACTGCAGTTCATCACGGTTTCCCGGAAAATCAAACACGACTACATCACCTTTATGCGGTGAGCTCAATGCAGGAAAACGGAAAAAAGGAATCCGGATACTGGTAAAAGGAATATTCCTTGGTGTTGTTGCCCCGTAAGTAAATTTATTTACAAGAAGAAAATCTCCTACAAGTAGTGTCTCTTCCATGGAACCTGTCGGTATTCTGTATGCTTCAATGAAAAAAATCTTTAATATTACGGCAATAATTGCAGCAAATACTAAAGCATCAAAATATTCTTTTGGCTTCGTTTTTTTCGTTTTCGGTGTTTCGTGTGTTATAATCGGGTCTTGTATGTTATCCAATTATATTCTTTTTATGGTTTAATTCTAAATTTAATTGTTGTTAGCAATGAGTAATAAATTGTGATAATCCATAGAGGATGATTCATTCTTTCTACCATAATGTCACCCCTTCGGGGTTCTTTTCCTTTGTTGATGATTCTATCTACCATAATATCATCCCTTCGGGATTCATTCGTTCCATTGTCAATCCTGCTACCATAATATCATCCCTTCGGGGTTTAATTCCATATCATCAATATTTCTACCATAAAGTCACCCCTTCGGGGTTCTTTTCCTTTGTTGATGATTCTATCTACCATAATATCATCCCTTCGGGATTCATTCGTTCCATTGTCAATCCTGCTACCATAATATCATCCCTTCGGGGTTCTTTTCCTTTGTTGATGATTCTATCTACCATAATATCATCCCTTCGGGATTCATTCGTTCCATTGTCAATCCTGCTACCATAATATCATCCCTACGGGATTTCTTTATATAAATTCAAACTATTCTTTTCCAAATTTATCACCAATCCCTCTTTCCCAAATTTCTATTTGGGAAAGTTTTTTCCTGCAATTAACAATTGACCAGTTATTCAAGATCAAATACTTTCCCAAATAGAAATTTGGGAAAGAGGAGAATGGGAACTCTCCGAACTCTCCGAACTCAATAAACTTTTTTCAGCTTTCTATTTGCAGAATTGCTAAGAAAGCTTCCTGCGGTATCTGCACTGAACCAACCTGTTTCATTCTTTTCTTGCCTTCTTTTTGCTTTTCAAGCAGTTTCCTTTTTCTTGATATATCACCGCCGTAACACTTTGCAATAACATTTTTCCTTAAGGGCTTTACAGTTTCACGGGCAATTACTTTTGCTCCTATTGCCGCTTGTATTACTACCTCAAACATCTGTTTAGGAATCAATTGTCTCAGCTTAGTGCATAATTTCCTGCCCCATTCATATGACTTTGACTTGTGTATTATAGATGACAAAGCATCTACCGGGTCGCCGTTGAGTAAAATATCAAGCTTTACAAGTTCCGATTTCCTGTAGTCAAGAAATTCATAATCGAGCGAAGCATAGCCCTTGGTTAATGATTTCATTTTATCATGGAAATCAAAAATGATTTCAGAAAGCGGAAACTCAAATTGCAGGTCAACTTTTTTCGCGTCTAAGTAGCTGGTAGATACAAACACACCTCTTCTGTCATTAGCAAGCTTCATTATATTCCCCATGAACTCAGAAGGGGAGAGTATCTGTGCCCTGATGAAAGGCTCTTCGATATAATCGATTTCTCCAATTGGCGGCATTTGCGATGGATTATCTACAAGTGATACTTCACCGCTTGTTGTATGAACTTTATACTCTACGTTCGGAACTGTTGTTACGATGTTCTGGTCATATTCCCGTTCAAGGCGTTCCTGAGTGATTTCCATATGCAGTAAGCCAAGAAATCCGCACCTGAATCCGAATCCCAATGCGCTTGATGTCTCGGGTTCATAGATAAGTGAAGCATCATTTGTTTTAAGCTTTGTCAATGCTTCTCTGAGGTTTTCGAAATCCTCACTTTGCGACGGGTATATTCCGGAAAATACCATCGGCTTAACTTTTTTATATCCTTTTAAAGGCTCTGACGCAGGATTTGCAGTGTTTATTATTGTATCACCAACTAACAGGTCACTTACTGTTTTTATGCCTGTTATCATATATCCCACATCACCTGAAATCAGCTCATCTTTTTTAATACGGGTCATTTTCAAAGTACCGACTTCTTCTGCTTCTACATTAATTCCCGTTTGGAAGAACTGCACTTTATCACCGGCTTTTAGCTTTCCGTCAAATATTCTGAGATAAACTATAATGCCTCTATATATATCAAAAGTGGAATCAAATACTAATGCTCTTAATGGAACATCTTCAACAACTTGCGGCGGGGGAATATGATTTACTATTGCTTCAAGTATCTGGTCTGTCCCTATATCCTGTTTTGCACTTGCAAGAATTATGTCTTCATCTTTACAGCCGATAAGCTCGATTATCTGCTTTTTAACACTTTCAATATCTGCACTCGGCAGATCAATTTTATTGATTACTGGAATAATTGTCAGGTTAGCATCTATTGCAAGATATAAATTACTTACTGTCTGTGCTTCAATTCCCTGTGATGAATCAACAACAAGCAGTGCGCCTTCACAAGCAGCAAGTGAACGTGAGACTTCATAAGAAAAATCAACGTGTCCCGGAGTGTCGATAAGGTTCAGAGTGTAATTGTTGTTATCTTTTGCTTTATATTTTAACTGGATAGCATGCAGCTTAATAGTTATACCGCGTTCCTGCTCAAGGTCCATGTCATCCAGAACCTGCTTTATCATTTCCCTTTTCGGGATTGTTTCGGTTTTTTCTAATAGTCTATCGGCAAGAGTTGACTTACCGTGGTCAATATGCGCTATTATGCAAAAATTTCTAATGTTTAAATCCATAAGCTACAAATATGCTGACATAAAAATAAAATAAGTAGTGAAAAACAAATGTGCATTTTCCACTACTTATTACAAAATCAGTTTATAAACCGGTTTCCAGGCAAAGAATAAAAAATTACGCTTAACCTCAACAGATTTAATAACCCCTGCACAATAATAACTAAGGAGGGGCTGAAATTAAAAGTTCCTATATCTAAATCAATAATTTACGGAGCAGGTGTAGGTTTCTCTGTTTTTCTGCCCTGTCTTATTGATTGAATTTCATTTCTTGCTTCCTGAGCTTTTTTTCTCAGTTCATTCAAGGACTTTCTTAATCTTGTACCTGCTGAATTCTGGCCTTTGTTATAAAATTTTTCGCAATCCTTAGCCATAGCTTCGAGCATGTTTTTTAATTCATTGATTTTTTCCATTAAATTGTCTCCCTTTAATTGTTTATAAAAATAAATTAATTATTTTACAAGAAATGTTGTGCTAGTACTGTTAATATATGGTATATCGAGTATTGTCTTAATTCCCCACAATGTAAATGCAATGCCCAATATCAAAATTACACTAAAAACAGTAATGGATTGCCATGGTTTCATTTTATAGTCTCTAAATATTCCCCAAACACCATTTAAGCCGTGGTACATTCCCAGTACAATAAAAGTTAAGTCTAACACTCTATACCAATTACTTTGCATTCTTGCTAAAACAGCATCATATGTATGGCCGTTTTCAGGCATGTAATGCATTAAAATATAATGACCTATCATTACAACTACAAGAACTATTCCTGTAATTCTTTGAATTATCCAGCTTGTAGAACCTGTGGTTCTAGATTTATTGTATTTAAACATTTTTTATAATGAGGCAAACATTTTGGTTATTTCATGTGAAAACATTACATAACCCATTGCTAAAAATAAAATTATACCTATGATTACAGAATAAACATATAATTGCTTGTGATATTTTGCACCGTCAGCCCAATCAACTAAAACAATTCTTACTCCATTTAACGAGTGGAAAAGCACAAATGCAAACAATAGCCATTCTAAAAACATGAATAAAGGAGATGAAAAGCTTGCCATTTTGGAGTCGAATGCTGTTTTGCCTTGTGAGAGAGGACTGACTGAATAAATGTGTAAGAATAGATAACCTATTAATGCTATACCTGATATCCTGTGATAAATCCAAGCCCAGCTGCCTGATTCTTTTTTGTAATCTAAGTTTTCTTTGATCCAGTTCTTCTGGTCAAACATCTTGATTTCTGTCATATATCTTTTTGTGTATGTTCAAAACTAGTTAAATTTAATAATAAATGCAATATCTTGAAAAAAATTATTGAAATTTTGCAAAATTTAAAAGAACGGTAAAAATTGCTTAAAAACTAAAAAATTCCGTATATTAAAATACTTGGTATTGTATTTTACAAATTTAGCTATTTAAGAATTTTTATTTCATATAATCCGGTATAAATCAATAAAACCGCAAAAACCGTCTTATTGAAAACACACTGCCGAATGTCCCCAGAAGTGTACCGAAAACTACCATCAGTATTAAGAATGTTGTATCAATAATGGAGAAGTTGAAATCGTTGTTTGTATATGCAGTGTAAAAATAATTTAAAAATAACTGCAAAATTATAACAGCTAAAATGCTCCCTGCAAAACCCTGGAAAAATCCCTCCAGTATAAACGGTGTGCGGATTGTTTCTTTGCTTGCACCAATTAATTTCATCAATTCTATGGTGTTCTTCTTTGCACTTATCATCAGCTTTATTGTATTGCTGACAAGGAAAATAGATGCAAATGTTATTATAAGCAATAAGCTGAGATTCAGGAAAACCAGAGAATTGGAATTCCTTTCGAGTATCTCCAGGTTCTTTTGGGCATAAGAAATATCGTTTATATCTTTGTATTTCAGAAGCTCACCTTTTACTTTTTCAATCCTGTCAATTGTTTTATACTCGTCATAAAGTGAAATTTTGAATGAAGGGGGCAGGGGATTATAATCAAACACTTCAAGAATATCCTCGCCGAAGTCCTCTGCAAATATTTTTGCCGCTTCATTTTTGGATATATATTTTACCGTTTTAACACCGCCGATTGTTTTTATCGAATTAATTAGAGAAGAAGCTTTTGTCTCATCGAAGTTATCAATAAGATATGCATCAATTTCAACTTTATCCCTTATCAGCTTCATCAGCTTTATGGAGTTGATCGAGATAGTAACATAAATACCAAGCAGCAGCACTGCTATCATAATAACAACAGTAGAGCTAAACACAGACGATTTAGCTGATTTAATGTAACGCCAAAGTTCTTTAAAATAATATGAAGGACTCATTTAATCTCAAATTTCGAATTTCGAATTGCCAATTGCGAATTTATTTAATTAATTTTCTTTTTTTAATATCTCGAAGTTCAATTCGTTACCATACATCCATAACATTTCATCTATTAAATAAAAAAAAGCAGGATTTTCATATTTAATTTTATATTTCCCCGGATTTAAATACTTTTTAATCTTTAAGTTTTCATACCAATAATTTTCTTCTAGCGTAAAATCATTATTTAATTCCAAATTGATTATTTTTTTCTGGTTAATCTGGACTGAATCAACAGGAAAAACTATTCTTCCCCCCCTTTCAGTATTTTTCACTGAATCATAAATAGATAGGGTTAGTAAATAGTCTTTTGGTCTATAGATATTATTTTGTTCATCAATTAAAACAATAAATCGGCTAAAATCGACATGACTAAAATAAACAATAGATTTGACGTGCTTCATTTCAAATTCAATTTTTAATAAGATGTCTTCATTTGGAAAATATACATTTTTATCTAAAGATAGCTTAATTCCAATCGAATCATGTATATTCGCAGCAGAATATTTTTGAAAACAGCAACATATGCAAAAAAAGATTGCGGCCCTCAGTAACAATATTTCGAATTTTCTAATTTCCAATTTTCAAATTTTATATCATTTTATTTATGTAATTTTCTCATACAAAACTTTACCTGATTTCATTACATTGTAAATAAAAGAAAATTTTAAATCTTTGTCTTCTTCTATTTCTTTATTAGTATAAACTACAATATCCATCGGAACCATAGTACCATATAAATACTTTCTGACCTCACTGCCTCTTCTGTGCCTTGGTAAAGGAGAATCTTTTATTATCAGCAAATCAATATCGCTATTGATATGAATACTACCGGTAGCATATGAGCCGAATAATATTATCTTATCCGGTCCATAATTATCAACTATTTTATTAATAATTTCCTGTATTTTGCTATTATAGTTATCCATAATAAATCATCCAATTTTCAACCTGTAACCTGTAACCTGTAACTTTTCAACCTTCCAACTTTTCAACCTTCTAACTTTCCAACTTCCCACCCAAGCTTATCAATATGTTTCATTATTATCCATCCGGCAATTAATCCTATTACTAAATAAATAAAACCAATTAAATAATCACCCAGAATAATTTTACCTATTCCAAAAAGGAACATATAAACCAGAATTATACCGCATACCCAGTCAGCAAACAAATAAGCGTAACCTCTGTCAGGTGCAACATCCGGATTTGCATCTGATACGGTCTTCCACCCTGGACCTCCGGGATGAACCCTTCTGTAAAATGTATTTAACTTTTCATTGTTAACCGGTTTGGTTAAATACATTGTTACTATCCATGCAATGGTTGTAATTGGTACAATTATATATAAAGTGTTGGGAAATTTTACATCAAAGTTACCGAAGTGTAATATTCCATATACAATAAACGGAGTAACAGTAGCAACTATCTCACTGATAGCGTTAATCCGCCACCAGAACCACCTCAGAATCAAAATTAACCCAAGACCTGCACCGCACTCAATAACGAATGCCCAAACACCGGAAATGGTCGTCATGAACAATGTTACAAATACAGAAACTATCATGAAAACAATAGTCATTACTCTTGAAATGCTGACATAATGCTTTTCATCTTTTCCTTTTACAAGGAATCGTTTATAAAAATCATTTATGAAGTAAGAAGTACCCCAGTTAAGATGAGTTGCAATAGTTGACATATAAGCCGCGAAGAACGCAGCAAGCAGTAAACCTTTTAGTCCTGCAGGGAGGAAGTCATTCATAGCTTTTACATAGCCGAGTCCTTTATCGGCAAACGGAAGGTCAGGATAAAGAACCAGAGCACAAAGACCGACAATAATCCACGGCCATGGACGTATGCAATAGTGGGCTATTTGAAAGAATAACGTTGCAAGTAGTGAGTTTTTCTCGTCTTTGGCGGACATCATTCTTTGCGCGATGTAACCACCGCCACCCGGTTCTGCGCCTGGATACCAGCTAGCCCACCATTGAATTCCTATAAAAGCCAGGAACGTGGAAACAGTCATCATTAATATACCGCCTGCTCCGATGGCTCCTGTCTGCTCGCCTCCAATTTGCGGCGTAAATTTTAACGCCCAGTCCGGGAGTTTAGTTTCAAGCCCTGCAATTCCTCCGATTTGAGGTGAGTTTACGACTATTACTGCTAATATTATACAACCTGTCATTGCAAGTACAAACTGGAAAGCATCTGTCACAGCAACTCCCCATAATCCTGATATTGCAGAATATACAGCCGTTACAAACATCGAAAGGAAAATAAAATAAATTACATTACCGGGATTAACATATTCAGGAAACATACCTATTAAAATCTTACCCATAGCAAGATTTACCCAGCCCATAATAATACAGTTCATGAACAGTCCAAGGTATATAGCTTTAAATCCGCGTAATACCGAAGCAGACTTGCCCGAATATCTAAGTTCAATAAACTCAACATCAGTTAAGATACGTGCACGCCTCCATAGCTTTGCAAAGAAAAAGACCGTTAGCATTCCTCCGATGAGCATATTCCACCAGAGCCAGTTGCCGGCAATTCCATTTTGCCCTACAAGCTCAGTAACTGCAAGTGGTGTATCTGCCGCAAATGTTGTGGCAACCATAGAAAGTCCTGCAAGCCACCAGGGGAGTTTTCTGCCTGAAAGAAAAAAATCTTCGGTATTCCCGCTAGCACGTTTATAAAAGTATAAACCTATTCCTAAGCTGAGAATAAAATAAAGGAGGATGATAACCCAGTCTATTAATTGCATAGTCGAAATGTTAAGTTATAGAACAAAAATAACAGAAACTCGATTCAATTGCAATTTACGAGGGATTTCCAAAAAAGCACATTATTTCTTTCAAACGTGTTTTTGTATTACATCTATTATTTATCCCTGCATAATTTGATTATAACCCGCATTGAAAAATAATTAGTAGAATCTATACTGAAGGGATTGTTCTCTGTCCATTTTCCAAAATCATGAAATTTCTGTTCATTTTTTTCAAACCAGGTATTAAATTCTTCTTTATCACCTTCACTAAAAAGCCAGTAGTTATATGCTTCAAAATGTCCGTTCTCAATAAGTTTGTTATGCCGGTTGACTATTTCAAGTGGAAATTTTTCTGAATATTTATCAGACCATACTTTTGCAAATTCTTTTCTTAATTCTATCAGTGACTTTATTGAAAATGTTTTATTCATTGCTATAGAACATAATCCTTGTGTCAACTCATAGTTTAATGTAAAAGGCAATGTTTCCTGGCTTATTTGCTTAGACATTTTGATATTTACTTTGTCACCTTCGAAGCTTATTGCTCTTTTGTATGTATCATATAATATTTTACTTATATCCAGGGACCTTTTTGTGCCCGGTTCTATATTTAAGAATATCTCGCCATATATAATTGACCATATAGGTTCAGAAGATTCGGAAAAAACTTTAGTAAGAAAATAATAACTTGATGCATATCCGGGTTCAAGATCAACTGCTGTTTCCCAATTTAAAATTGCATTATTAATTTTGTCTAAACTATAATATGTAATAGCTTTTTCAAAATATAATCTGGCAGAATTGGGAAATCTTTTCAAACCATCATCATATGTTTTTAGTGCTTTTTCATAGTTTCCCTTGAAGTCATATGCATTACCTAATAGCTGGTATGCCATAAAATTGCTATCTTTATGCTTTATCAGCTTTTTGCAAATCTTTATTGATATATCGTAATTTTTAAGCATGTAATTGGCAGAAGCCAATTCATACATGAAAATTGCATTATCCGGTTCGCTATCTAAACATTCTTCAAGTAATTCAACGGCTTTTTCCATTGAACCGTGATCGTATTCGTAAATTGCTTTATAAAAAATATCATTTAACTTCTTATCATTATTTTGAGATTGCGCATGTATGGGTTGAACAAAAATAACAGCAGTAATAATCAGGAAAAAAATAAAGTAAGTTTTCATGGGGACAATACATTTATTTTTAAATGAAGGTTAATTAAATTGTTGTAAATTAATATATAAAGTTTGTAAAAAACATATAATTAGAGAAGAATGAAAAATAAATTCTACGTATTAGCATCATTTTTAATAGTTTTTTCATCATGTGTATCAAATGATTTTAAAGTAATGCAGCCATCAGGCAATAACCCCGGTGTTGTAATGGAATCCAAAATGAGAAGGGGATTGTTCGGTGCTTCGGGAGGATTTGAGCTGAAATTTATTAACTTATCACAAAATGATATGAAAAATTGCCAGCTTAAGTTTAATGACAAATATCAATATACATTAATGGGACTTCACAGCAGGGATAAAGGAGTCATTAAAAAAGATACATTTGCTAAAGGGGATACTTTGATTATTCCTTTTACCGAAGAAGTAGATAATTTTATTTTCTTTAATGTACCAAAAGATGGTTTTAAAACAGAAAAAGTAAGATTAACATGCAGTGAGTGTGATGTGGAATGGAAGATAGAGTGATGCTTAATAAAAAAAAATAGCGGGCTCAAGCAAAACTTGAACCCGCTGTTTTTTTAGTAAAAATTCTTTACTTACAATAGTGCCATATGTCACTATTTAATCAGAACCATCTTCTTCGTCTGCGAGAACTTATCAGTCAGCAATGTATAGAAATAAACACCGCTTGATAAATTTGATGCATCAACTTCTGCATTGTAGCTTCCTGCATTTAAAAATCCATCAACCATCGTCATTACTTCCTTGCCGGATATATTATATATCTTAAGACTTACTTTCCCGTTTTCAGGAATTGTGAATTTGATATTTGTAACAGGATTAAATGGATTCGGATAATTCTGCGATAATGTATAATCTGCCGGAACCTCATTCGTGTTTGAAACTCCAAGCGGGCTTGTAACAGATTGTTTAGTAGCCTGTTCAATTGATGCTGTATTTAACGGTGCTGCATCCTTATAAATAAATATATTTAAATTGCAGTTTGCAGCAACCCAGCCTGCTGAATCTGTTGTTGTAATAGTCTTTGTGATAGTCTGGTTCTGGTTCCAGGCTCCTGAATTTACATTTTCACCTAATGAGCCGTTTATCATATTTCTTACAACCCAGTAATGTACAAAATTAGGATGATAACCGGGAGAACCGCATGATGAGTAAAAATTCTGCTGATATACGATATTATCTTCAGTTATTACAAAGTTAATCTTATATTGTCCAGTGAGATTTTGTAATGCGGTAGCTTCTACTGTTGCTGTCAACACTCTTGTTGCAGCATTATAATTTTTATCCGTTAATACAAGGTTAATAACTGAGTTGGGAACACGGGTGTACCTTGCAGAAATAGTATCAGGCCAGTTATAATCATAGTCCATTGGCGGTCCCATAGCTCTATCGAATAATGCAAGGGGGTATGCATTTATTCCTAATTGATTTATAATAGTATTACCATTAAAATATTGAAAAGGATCGGTACTGTTTCCGTGATAAGCCAGTACTATTGTTTGCGGATGAACAGGCAATATTAATTTTTCTATAATGGAATCACCGCAAGGGCAATAGCCGCACCAGGTTCCCGTGCTGTACTCAAGTAAAACTCTCCGCGGCCCGGAAAAAGCTGAATTGCTGATTAATGCCGCTATTAAAACAAACAGCACCGCGGCTAATATTTTTGTTTTCATGATATTAAAAATTTATTTATTAAATATTATGTTATATCAAATCAATATTCAACGTATAATTTAAACCTCACATTTTGTTTAATAAATTCCATATTCTCAACACACTCAACACACTCAACACACTCAACGCACTCAACGCACTCAACACACTCAACACACTCAACACACTCTATACACTCAACACACTCTATGCACTCTATACACTCCACACACTCCACACACTCTATACACTCTATACACTCTATACACTCATTACGGTCCTTTATAATCCTTCATAAATGCATCCCATTTTCGGGAAGCAAAATCCCTGAATATTTCAGGAGATGAATCAAAAGCAGGATCAAATTTCTTCTCGCCTCCGTATTTTTCACCTCCGCCCGGATAAACAACTGTATTTCCTCTTATTACAAGCTTCTTTGCATTGCTGTGCATCATTAACTTAATATCAAGGGGAGAGACATCACATCTGTCTTCAAGCTTATAAATAAAAGCATTTTCTGCAATACCGTCTTTATCCAAATCAAGCACTTCCAGTGAACCCGGAATATAATCAACTCCAACATCGCAGTAGCTTCTTACAAAGTCATTGATATTCCACAGTTTTGTAAAAGAAGTATCACTAATTGTATATGCATAAGCATAAATATATTCTTCTCTTTCTTCCTCACTATAGTGTTTTGTTTTTGTTTCCGTAATGAATAGTAAATTATCACCGTTAGCATCTGTCCATTTAGCTCCATCGATAATTTCACCTTGATATTTTATATCTTCAGGAACATCACTTTTATTGAATTTAAATATAGTTATTTCTTTAATTGTTTCCGCAGGTTTATTTGAAGGCTTAGTCTCGTTTTCGGAGGTAACATTTGATTTATTTACTTCTTTTTTTGTACAAGAAGTAAAAACCACTGCAAACAAGACAAATAAAATAATATATTTCATATGGTAAGGTTTTACCAAAGATAGCTCTTTAATGTGAATTTAAAAATTCATATGGAATTATCGGATTTGTCAGATATAGAGGCTTGAACCACAGTTTAACTGTATAAAATTGAATAATATAATTAAATCTCCGATATTAATATAATTTTATTTTCACTCCAAATTATTATACATCTAACACTTAATCATTCACCTTACGCAAATCATAAATCAATTTGTTACGAAAAAAATATACGGGTAATTTCAGTTCATGTCCTCACCCTGATAGATTTCGGATTTCGGATTGCCAATTGCGGATTGAAAAGCTTATACCGGCTCATCAGATTTAATGGCTTCAACACAAAGTGCACAAAGAAAACAAAGTGCACAAAGAAAACAAAGTTCACAAAGTCCTGCTTTTTATATTTTTATTGTATTTCTTTGTGTTTTTTGTATCCTTTGTGAACTTTGTGTTAAGGCTATAAGCCATGCAAACTTGGATAATCTGTTTAATCTGTGATTTTATAGTGAAAATATTTTAACTTTTCGTTCTCATCTTAGTATTTTATAGTGCAAGTTTTTCAATCCGCAATTGGCAATCCGAAATCCGACATCTATCAGGGGGGTGAAAACATGAACTGAAATTAAATACAAAAACAAAATCTTACCTTATGATTACTCTTTTGCGTAAGGTGACCTAATTAATCACTTTTCAATCATAATTCGTCATTTTTTATTTGTAATTATTTTGCAGCTCTGATTCTGCTTTTGCATTTAATTATAATGAAAAAGGTTATATTTTTGTCAAATATGGAACAGAAGGATTTATTTGAAGACGACAAGTTTACAGGATTAGAAAATACAGATAATACGGTTATAATAGAACCACCTTCCCGATTAAGAAGAACTTTTACGGCATTAAGATACCGTAATTACCGGCTTTGGTTTTGGGGACAAATGACTTCTCTTCTGGGCACATGGATGCAAATCACTGCACAGGGCTTTCTAATTTATGAATTAACACATTCACCTGTTTTCCTTGGATATGTTGGATTTGCAGCAGGAATACCTTCATGGCTTTTTATGCTTTATGGCGGTGTAATTGCCGATAGATTCCCCAAAAGAGATATTCTGCTTATAACACAAGTTGTAATGATGGTATTGGCTGCAATATTGGCTGTATTCACATTTCTTAATATTATTCAGCCCTGGGAAATTGTTGTTCTGGCTTTTCTTCTGGGAATCACCAATGCATTCGATGCGCCATCGAGACAGGCATTTGTGAATGAGCTGGTTGACCGTGAAGACCTTACAAACGCAATTGCACTTAACTCGACCATGTTCAATACTGCAACAGCGACAGGCCCCGCAATAGCCGGTATCACTTATGCATTGTTCGGTCCTGCATGGTGTTTTACAATTAACGCGGTTTCGTTCATCGGCATCATTATTGCTCTGAGAAAAATGAAGATGAAAGAATTTGTTCCGAGAAAAAGGAACCGTTCAACTTTTGAAGAATTAAAAGAAGGTGTACATTACGTTTTTACACATCCGGTAATAAGGACTATTGTTATTTTGGTCGGAATAATAAGTGTTTTCGGTCTTTCATTTGCTACATTACTCCCTGCGTGGGCTGTTAAAATATTAGGCGGTGATGCAACTACAAACGGATTTTTACAATCGGCAAGGGGTGTTGGAGCTTTATCAAGTGCTTTATTTATTGCATCACTTGGCAGATTTAAATTCAAAGGAAAATTACTTACCATAGGCTCATTTGGTTTCCCTGCTTTATTGGTTGTTTTTTCATTTATTCATTGGCTTCCTTTTTCACTTTTAGCACTGATTGGACTTGGTGCTTCACTTATATTAGTCTTTAATATTGCAAATGCACTGATTCAAACATTAGTAACAGATGATTTAAGGGGAAGAGTAATGGGTGTTTATACTTTTACATTCTTCGGATTCATGCCGATTGGTTCATTAATAATGGGTACACTGGCAGAGCATTTCGGTGAGCCGACGGCTGTAATAACAGGAGCAATTGTTACATTATCAGTGGCAATTAGCATCTTTATTTTCATGCCTTCAATCAGAAAGCTGCATTAGAGTCGAGAGTCGAGTGTCGTGAGTCGAGAGTCGAGTGTCGTGAGTCGTGAGTCGAGTGTCGAGTGTCGAGAGTCGTGAGTCGAGTGTCAGGAACCGGGAGCCGGAAAATATTAATTAAAATCAGGTAATTCTACGGTTTCGTAATTTTCACTGCTGTCCAAAATAAAAATGGAACTCGATTAAATTCCGAAAACTAATCTTTAAAGGATAAAAAATATTTACAATCTATAGTACCCCCCTCTCCTAGCGAAGCGTTCAGGAGAGGATGAAGAGATTCCATCTTTGTTCCTTAAAGGATTGAATTTTTATTTACTTATTATTCTATGAAAGAATACTCACACTTACACGGAGAATCTGAAGATGGAATCTCTCAGTGTTGGATTTCACCTTACGCAAGAGTGTAATCATAGGGTAAGATTTTAATATTTGTATTTAATTTCAGTTCCTGTCCTCACCCCCCGACCCCCTCTCCTATGATACATGAAAGGAGAGGGGGAGACATAAAAATATAGAACTTGAGTAATAATAAAATCTTAAAAGTAAAAGGAACT
>Ga0105092_10000712_pt1 | contig 17533 bp, 8 predicted proteins | sample PPLLak2March2015_FD_87021 | JGI IMG/M metagenome (GOLD analysis project Ga0105092, IMG submission 87021) | Freshwater sediment microbial communities from Prairie Pothole Lake near Jamestown, North Dakota, USA - PPLs Lake P7 Core (1) Depth... | ecosystem: Environmental > Aquatic > Freshwater >... | reverse complement strand
TCTGAATCAAAAACCGCCGGGCTAGTCTGATTGCTATAGCCTGGCGGTCTTCGATTGACTTTTAGTAGCGGGGGCAGGACTTGAACCTGCGACCTTCGGGTTATGAGTCTAAGTCCTGGTACCGCTGAAATTTGCAAAAAACTCTTGTTTTGACGTGGTTTTCGGGTTTGTGGTTCAAACGTACCCGAAGAACAATTGTTCACTAAATTGAGTATAACAAAACAATGAGTCGTCGTCAAATCTTTTTTAGGAAAATAGTTGTCTTCAGCTAATACTTTTGTTTGCCTTCAACCTCCGATAACATCAGCATGCCCCAGAGATTTCTATTACACAAATTGGATTTAGACACATAAAAAATTCTCTAGAAATTTCTTGTTTGTCATCGCGTGGGGGATTTTGCTACTGTGCAACAATACGTGGGGGCGTGGGGTGATACAGAACTTGAAGTGATCTTAGCCCGTATTCTTTATTTAAAGGCTTTTGTCGGTGCACAGTACACACCATGTTGCTGGCGCCATTCATATGGCGTGATATCCGTCAAGGAATGAAAATGAACATAAAAAAACAGTGTCTCTTTTGGCGCTGTTAATCTTAACAGAGTTGGCGTTCGATGGGTCGCCTGATGAAGCTACGAGGCACAAAACTAGCACAGAGTGGAGAAGTCGGACGATCCGCGTGGGATCTGATTCAGCACTACACCAAGTACGCGCGCACCACCTCGTTTCAACTGTTCGAGCGCGAATTGGGCAGTACCCATAGGCGTCTGGCCGGGTTGCATAACCAGCAGCACTCCATCCACCTTAGCTGCTAAGATAGATGCATCGGCCACAAGGAATGATGGCGAATCTATAACGACGATGTCAGTTTTATCGCGCGCACAGTTCAGAATCTCGGTCAGGTTCTCAGAAGCCATGAGATCGGCAGGGTTCGGAGGCAGGTCTCCACTGGTCATAACCGTTAGGTTTTCTTCTTTCCAGGTCAACACTACCTGCTCAAAGGATGCAGAATCCCGGATCATATCGCTCAGCCCTTTGCCGTTGGCTAGTCCAAGGGAACGATGGATTTGTGGATGCCGCAAATCGGCATCAATCAGGAGAACATGTTTTCCTCCCTGAGCCAGTGTGATCGCCAAGTTTGCTGCCACATCAGATTTTTCTTTACTATTATTTGGACTGGCCACCAGGAGTAATTTGACGAGCCCATCTGCATTCTCGAAATCCAGGTTGGTTCGCAGCATGCGGAACGCCTCGGCTGCCCGGGAACGAGGATATTCATGTACATGAATCTTTGGCGTCCTTAGTGTTTTGGGAATATATCCGATAACCGGCAATTTAAGTTGCTCGTTAACCTGATCTGCACTTTTTATCGTGTTATCCGAGAACTCCTTCAATAAAAGGATGATAATGGCCACAACGAATGAAGCCAGGCCTCCTAACAAACCGTTCCTTATAGTATGTGGACGAACAGGCTGCCACGAAACAACTGCCGGAGCAAGCCGCACCACATTGGGCATATTCTGCAGATCCATTAAGAGAATTGTCTCATGGTCATCCAGCAGGTTGATGTAAATTTGTTGATACAGGGAGAGGTTCTCTTCCAGCTTGGCAATCCTATCGGTGGTACCTTCGATTTTGCCGGAGGTCAGTAAGCTGACATAGATCTCCTGATAAGCGTCCAGCAAAGCATGCTGCATAGCCAAATTTTCCTGTTTCTCGGCTAGTGTTTTCTCGACTATGCCTGGCTCAACAAGAGGAGTTAGCCAGACAGTTTTTTCTTGCAGAGATTGAATCTCCTGTTGGATGGACAGTCCCTCATCTTCAGTCAATTGACCTGATAAGCGCGCCTTCAATTCCTGTACGCGCTTATCAGTAGATATGAGCATTGCTCTCACCTGGCCAGGAGTCAGCACACTTAAGTTGTCGATCTCGGCCTGTGTGGCCGCAATTGCTAGCTGCGTGGATTCGATATTGCCCTCCGTCTTGGCGATCTGTTGAGCTAGTGCATCCGATTTTGCCTGCTCAAGTTCCTTTTGTGTATTGGCAATTTGCTCTTCCATCCTTTGGATCTGAGCATCCAGGCTTTTTTCTGCGTCGGCATAACGTCCGGACTGTATATTCTCGTTCTGCTCGATTAACACCCCAACCAGGGTGTCTGCAATACGAGCCGCACGTGAGGGATCCGGATCTTCAACGACAATATTGATGATCTGTGTATTCGTAGCTGTCGAGACCTTTACTTGTTCACCCGTAATTGTTCCTCCAATCTGTTTGGCAACACTATCCAGTGCCCATCGTTGGGAAACGAACTCGACATAGGTTTGCGTTATCTGTTGACTAGTAAGTGCCTGGGTAATATCAGTCACTGGACCCTCAGAGGCTGAACGGGTAATCATTACCTGTGTCTTAGCCTGGTAGACAGGTACCTGCAATCTACTGAACACATAGGCAATCACCATCCCGAGCAAGCTAACAAGGAGCAATAGCCAGGCCCATTGGCGTAAGCGCCCCAACAGATATTTTGGGTCTATAGTTACGAACGCTTCAACTTCCTGAGGGTTTTGTTCCATAGCAATATCTCCCGCGAGGATCTTTTTAATCATGGGTTTATCCTCGGCCTATCATAAAGCTTGTTTGTCTACTCGCGTTCATATTGAATCGTCTATCAAATTCGTGTTCTAATTGGAGCATAAGTTCATTCCTCCTATAATACTTTTCCACATACTCTTTTCCCCTTTCGCCCATGATCCTCATTTTGGGGGCATCCTTTAATAGTTCTGAGATAGCCTGGGCAATGGCGGCCGGGTTATCTGGTGGAATTGTCACTGCGCAACCGATATTCTCCAGAAAGCCAACAGCCACACCCTCGCCTGCATAAATGATGGGCTTTCCAAAAGCCATGTATTCAAAGATTTTAGCTGGAATAGCCGTCGACCGCATGACCGGAGCATTTTTTATATGGCTCATCAAGATAGTACTTTGATGGTAATAGGCTGCCAGCTCTTCTAAAGAAGTTACATAGCCGGGTACGATCACATTCCCTATTTTTTCCGCTGAGATACGCCTGATGAGGTTCTTTCTGTCAGGACCATCGCCGATAAGAAGAAAGGTCACGGCCGGGAGCAATTTCGCCACATCAAGTAACACTTCAATTCCATGATTATGGCCAAACAAACCCATGTAAGTTACTACAGGCTGTGCCATCTCCCGACTGGGGCAGGACTGCTGACCGGCTGCCAATATGTCGTCCGAGACACCATTCATGATGGTAAATACCTTTTCCGGAGATAGCATATGCTGGGTGACAAGAATTTCGGCAATGCCGGGCGTTGCACAAACCACCAGATCGGAATGATGCAAAATCGAGATCATTAGTTTTTCCAAAACCATGGATAGCAACACATTGAGCCTATTTGAGGTGGCAGTTTCCCGCGCATAACGCCAAGTCAGATCTCTTAAATCATAAACAAAATTCACGCCTTTCCACCGCGCCAACAACCAGGCGAATGGAGCCAGGAAGACGCTTGGCGTAGATACAACTACAAGGTCCATGGGAATGAAAGCAGCCTTCCAGGCCAGGCAGAATGCCATTCGCGCCTCACCCAAGGCACGTATCAGCAGCGAAGGATGGTGAGGCGGAAAAATATTGCCACGAATGATACATCCAGCGAATTCTTGGTCACATGCGTTCACTGCCAGTGAATCAAACAATGTCGCTTCAGGATAACTCGGCTGGAGGGTTAGGACCACCACATTGTTCTTCTTACTAAGGGCAGCCGCCATCGCGCCGATTCGGCGAGCGCCGGGATTGGTTTCCGGGGGAAAGAATTGTGTCAGGATAAGAATATCGGCCAATGGTACATTCCTTTCGCGATACTTTATACTTGGCTGATGACTCAGCGAATCGGTCGGTATCAATAGAACTCAGCTTGGCATTCTACGAAATCCAGTGACTACTTCACCGGGACGCGACAAATACAATCTGCCAACTCCTATGCCAAAAACAGTCCACATAACAATTCCAATTGTCAAGTTATTCTGAATTAAGCTTATTTCAAATGACTCGTGAACCAAAGCCGCCAGCAGGAACGCTCCAGCCAGCCGGACAACGCTATCGCTGCGTCTTTTAAAAAACGAAATCCAGATGCTGCACAAAACTACAAACAGATTCACTAAGCCAATCACACCTGTCTGTAAAGCAACCTGGATGAACAAATTGTGTGAAGAACGTGTTGATTCAAACCCAAGTCTTTCGAGCGTAGCGCCAGGGCCATAGCCCCAGGGATGCTGTTCAATGGCATTGATCAGCAAAGGCCAAATCACATCGCGCCCCGAGTTTAATCTCTGGCCCGTGTACTGGACCACGATTGCTCGCATTTGCGAAAAGACGCTTGACTCAGGCAGGCGTATGTAGATAAACACAAAACTAATGACAAAGAACAACATTAGCAGTAAGGCAAATAAGAAGACTTGCCTGTTTATCGTTATCCACGGCCAAAATATATATACCGCCATTGCGACAACCGCTGCCAGCCAGCTCGCACGGGAACCAGAAGCTACCAGAACGGCCAAGCTGATAAAGAATCCCAAATTCCACCAAGACTTCTTCGATCCGGCGATCGAGCGTGCCGCCCAAATGAAAAACAAGCCAAAGGTAGTCAGGCCGCCCAGTAAATTCTTGTGGGCAAATAAACCTTCAAATGGATAAAGGAATCCTGACCTTATCCACAGTACCAGATTAAGAATAGCGAGCAAAATCCAAAGCTTCGCCAGGATCATAATGGCTCGATCACGTGACAGGAGAAGAGCAGCTCCAGTGAAACAGAGGGTGACTAAGACTAACTGTGCGACGATTCTGGAACTCTTTATTGGATTAAGAACCTCACTTACAGTGTAAAGAAAAACAAGCAATCCAATCAGGCCTGCAATCGTACAAACTGTGGGGGGGACCTTGCGATAGATTAGCATGCTCAAGAGCACAAAGCCGCCTAGCGTGATGCCCATCAGAATCACAGCCAGATCTCCGACCCAGGGAATGGTCAAAGAGGTTTTATCCAGCCAACTCATTAAAAATAATAGGGAAGCCCAGGCACCCCAAATCTGGCTATTACTAATAGAGAGACTTTTTTTGGAAATTAAGAGGCTCATTGCTTCCGTGAAAACAGGGTTGTACTATCCATCAGTCAAGGTTAAGAGCGCTTGCAATCAAATATGTAACCATCCACTAAGATCTCTACCTGTAAATTCAGCCAGATGCACAATTTCTGGCTGGTACATTTCGCTCAGTCTTTGGCGCAGATCTGGCGTTAAAATCGATCGCTCACTATTGTCTAATTTTCGATAAGCGAGATTCCCCAGCCATACGTTTCGTTTAAGTGCGTCCAAAAGCACGTGCAGTCTGGCCAATCTCATACTGTCTGCCATAAATCTAAATAACTGGCTTGTACCAGCAAGCCGGGCCTCGGCCCCTACATTGACCCTTTGAGTAACCACATTGGGAATATATTCGTCGTCAACACCAATCGCACAGTAGACGTTTTTTACGAAGCGGATCGAATCCGCTTGTAAATCGTCAAAAAAGAAAACGAACAATTGGCGCTGGTCAAAATAGTCAAGAAAACGGGAAAGCAAGGTCCAGTATAAATTGTCTGACAGCAAATCTGGGTGGTTATCCAGGGCATCTTCGAAACTACAATTGAGGGTGCCAGCGCGCTTGCGATAAAAATATACAGATTGAATGCGTTCGAGTGGATTACGAAGACATGTTAACAGTCTCACATCGGGAATAATCGATTTGATTCGCTGGGGGACCCATGGATTATAGATATAGGTATTCGTGGCCTCACCGATTGCACTAGCACCAGCACTTCCCTCGAAGAACTTTTGATACCATTCGATTCCTCTGTGAAATTCCCGGTCGAAAAAAAACGTCTCTTTTGTTCCACGAGCCATAAAGACCTGGGGGTGAGAGCGTAACACCTCGTACAGCCAAGTGGTTCCAGCGCGACCAGGCCCGATCAAAATAAATGTTGGGAGATTTCTATCCAAATTGAACTTAATCCTTTCGGCAGATCATAAAGACGATATTTCGGCTACTAAACAGATCCTTTATTGTTTGGAATTCGCATCCGATAGAACACTTTATGTAACAATGCCTGCATAAATACATCATTCCTCGTTAGGCCTGCTTCCCATCTCCTTTGCAACTCTTTTAAGTCCTGGTTATTCACCAAAATCTCTATTATTTTAAGGAGTTCAATATGGAAACGGTGATAATAGGGACTGGCTGCGTTATAGAGTTTTACCGGACCATAATGTACTGATGTGAGATCATACTTGCTCCATCCGCGAACATCAAATAACTTGCAAACATTTGTCAGCGTGTTAACTGCGTCGACAAACAAATCGTTATATTTTGCTTCGCGTGTAACAACATGTGCATCACGCAGAGCCAGCAAACTAATAATAAAGCCATTTAAAGTAAAAGGAGGAGGATCAATGCAAAATTCCTCGAACCAGACACCACCTGCCAGGGTCGTGCGCACGCCGCCCGCTTTTATATCCCACCAAAAGGGTTCCAGCAGCTTGACCGCGGAATGAATATACGCAGCCCGATGACTTAACATTCCTACCCTCAGCAGGAATGACGCCGCCTGTCCTTGCGCAAGCGCCGACCTCCAATGGGTCTGTCCGAGCTTTGAAATAGGATAGGACCAGATTAGGCCTTGATCAGCAGGTTGAGCAGTCTTCAGCAAACTATCTGCAACTTTGGTAGCCTGCACAAGATAGGCTTCATCATTGGAAGCCCAAAACAACTGCAGCAGCCCCAAGCCCAATTGAGCAGCAGAGACCGGATTGACAAACGGTGTACGGCCATAGACGACAATTGGTAATTCCTCGATCGTTTTTCCGGGATAGACAGCTCTCGAGCGAACATCAAAATAGAAGGAACGGGCGGGATCCAGGAAAAAGGGTTCCGCCGTATGCTTTTGATGAAAGTGATCGTCACGGGTGATCAATTTTTCTACAAGGGAAACCACTCTACTCATATTATTGTGCCCGCCCCAAAACACTCTGAAATGCTTGTTCCATCTGAAGCACATTGTCGCTCCAACGGTAGTTTTCCAATACGCGCTTTCGACCGGCTTGCCCCAAGCGGTTACGAAGAGCTGGCTGGGTGATCAATTGCTCGAGATCCCGAGACAGCGCTTCCACATCTTCAGTTGGAAAGATCAAACCCGTTTCCCCGGCAACGACCACTTCCGGCAGCCCGCCTACATCGGCAACAGCCACCGGCAGCTCGCAAGCACAAGCCTCCACAACTGCAACCCCAAAACTGTCAGCACGACTGGGAGCCACAAAAATATCCATCTTGTTCAGCCAAACCGGCACGTCTTCATAGGGAACGGATCCAGTAAAAGTCGTGAGATGATCAATTCCCAGTTCCTCCGCCAGGTTTTTGAGATTCTGCACTTCATCGGTCGCGTAGGAAACAACCCTCGGCAGGAGTCCAAGACGCGCGACCAGTTTCTCGGATTTGGTACGCGGCGGACCGCCGCCGACAATCAGGAGGCGGATTCTCTCAGCAAGAGCAGACTGTTCGGCAACCAGTCTTTGGCGCACCGCTGCGACTGCACGAAGGAGGATATCCATACCATATTTGGGCGACATCGTCTTTACCGAACCGATTGTGATCCAACCATCATCGGCTGTGACCCTCCGAGGGGAAAAACGAACGGTATCGATCCCCCATGGAATCACCGACAGATCAGAAATCGTTGGGCAGATCGCATAAGCCCTCCTTGCCATGGCGTGACTCGTCGAGCATACTTTATCAGCCGACTGCAGGGCGGAGGCGGCCAAATGCTTTGCCAGCCACGATCGGTCCGGAAAGTCATAGACGTCGTTGCCCCAAATCGTCAAGAGGAGTGGATGAAAACAGCACAAGCGCCCAAGCAGCCCGTAACCACTTGCCCGGTGTGCATTGACAAGATCGGGTTGGATCCGATCTATTAAATACTTCAAGAATGGGGTGTTTAGAAAATAGCCCAACGGCGCGCCGACGGGAAGAACATGGAGATTGGCAGTTGTAAGCAGCGAGTCCGGCGGAGGCTGCAGGGTGATCAAATGCACCGCGTGCCCGCGATCCAGCATGGCATTCACCCACCTAGCAGTGTGTATTGAATTTCCCGGGGCAAGATAAACAAGTTTCAAAGATTACTCCAACACATCCTGTTTTGTTGCACTCAGCTCACTGCTCCGGTTCCAGATCAACTTCCGGTAGACGAAATAGTAAATCACATAAATAGTCAGTGAAGCGAATGAATACAACCGGATAGCAAAAAGCGCATCCCGCTCCATGATACCTGATATTACGAACACAAGGATGATCGTGCCCGTCCGCAACAGGTCAACCATGAGCTGAAGGCTTTGCCTCTCGACCAGGATGGCGGACTGCGATAGTGGATAGATGACGAACTGTCCCAACAATATAGGAGAGAGGATTTGAGTGTAAATACCTGCCTGTCGCCATGCTGGTCCAAACACCCAGACAAACAGATCAGGACCCAGGACGATCAACAAAAAGCAGGGTACCAGACCCACCAGGAGCAACCTCCTTGACAATTTGTCGAACAGGGCGCGCAGAGCCAGCGGGTCCTCCCGCAGAATCCTGGATCCAGCACCGATGTATACCTGCGCCACAGCCATCCCCAGCGTTCGAACAAGCGAGCGGATGATGCGATCGCTGAGGGAAAAAAAGCCGACGATCTCGGCTGAATACACTCCCGCCAACAGGATGATCGGCAACTGTTGGCCTAGGTTGTTCAACAACATGGACCCGCTCGTCATCAGAGGAAAGCTCCGGTAACGCAACAGCAGATTCCTAAGGTCCGGAAACGTAATCTTTGTCGCGCTATTTCTATCCTTGTATATCGTACGGATCAAAGGCCCAAACCCACCGGCTTGACCGATCTCATTGCCCAGGATCAAACCGAGCGGGCCGGCGATCACAAGCCCCAGACCTGATTGCACCAGAGCTTTGATCAGACTTTGGGTGATATTTGTCCTGGCGATGGCTGAGTAGGCCTCTTTGCGAATTGCCCAATAGTTCAAAATTCTATAGAAGCCCCAAATAAAAATGGCAATCGGAAGAATCCATAAATAAGGCTCGATACCCTGAAGATTCAGGAACCGGATCAACGGGTCACGGAAAGCAAGGACAAACAATGCAGACAGGACCGTCACCAAAAACAGGATGATAACTGCCAATACGGCCACGCCCGCTGCCTGGCGATCTTCAACAGGCAACGGGATGGCTTGTTCGTAGCTCCAGGAACTGACCAGCATGACAATGGAAACGATGGACAGGTAAATACCGAACAAGCCCAGATCATCAGGGCCGTAAACACGGGTCAGCAAAGGTGTGAATACGATCTGAATGACCTGCGCCGAAACAACACTACCGGCAATGATGGCTATCTTACGGGTGAGACTACTGGTCTCGATTCTAGTCAACCAACTCTTCATTCTGCCATGAATTTCCATTGTCTTTTGAGCTATGAGCTACTCATATGGATCCCCATCGGCATTCGTGTCGCGCGCCGGGGTGGGGAAGTCGCCATTCATCCCGAATGTCGCTCCCGCCTGATCCTTCACGTACCAGCGACCAGTCGACGGCCGGAAGAAGGCCACATCTACATCGCCATCGCCGTCGTAATCGCCCGGCACCGGGATATCCGTGCTCGTCCCGTACACGCCCGACCAGATGTCTTTGATGTACCATTTTCCAGTAGCCGGTCGCCAAACTGCCCAATCGGCATCGCCGTCACCGTCGTAGTCCGCGGGAAGCGGGATGTCGCCCTCCATGCCGAAGGAGCCGTTGCCCTGGTCCTTGATGTACCATTTTCCGGTCGCCGGTCGCCAGACGGCCCAATCGGAATCGCCGTCGCCGTCATAGTCGGCCGGGACCGGGATATCCCCGGGCATGCCAAAATAGCCGTTGCCCTGATCCTTCACGAACCACTTACCCGTCGTTGGGCGGAAGACCGCCCAGTCAGCGTCGCCATCGCCGTCGTAGTCGGCCGGGACCGGCACATCGCCGGGCATACCGAAATAGCCGTTGCTCTGATCCTTGACGAACCACTTACCCATCGTCGGGCGGAAGACCGCCCAGTCGGCATCGCCGTCACCGTCGTAGTCGGCCGGGACCGGGATATCCCCAGACATGCCGAAGGCGCCGTTGGTCTGATCCTTCACGAACCACTTGGCAAGTGTAGGACGGAAGACTGACAAATCCGTATCCCCATCCCCATCGAAGTCGGACCGCGCAAGAGCTGTATTCCAGTTAAAGTAGGTAGCATCCCCATCCACATCGCGCTCAAGAGCCCAACCCCTGGAGCCTGGCTTTAGATCAAAGCGATTACCAAAGTTTGCATTCCATATTCCAACCAGATTATTCCCGGTGACCAGACGGTAGACACAGTCGTTGGAAGTCTGGGCACACACCTCTACCTGGGCTCCAGGCGCAGCCCTACCCGAGAGAGTGTTGCTGGCTAAGTTGAAGCCGCTCACTGTCAAGGCTGAAACGATCAAGGTCTTTGACTCGGTTCCTGCGTTAACAGTGAGGCTGTCGCCGGGTCGAATGTCATATCCCTGCAGGTCAAAGGCTGCGACGATGTCGTTTGGATCGGTGGGATTCCCGGATGCCTGCTGCATTGCAGCGGTCGTCGTGTACGGTCCCCCGGCGCCCTCAATCGTCAGCGTAACGGCTGTTCCCAACGGCCAATCCCGGGCATGGACCCAGTTATCTTGAGCGCTCGCCTCGATGTTCGGCTCGCCTGCGTTGAAGATGACTGCCAGGTCGTTTTGAAGATTGTTTTGTGCCTGATTGAAATTAAGATTATCCTGATTCGACAGCAAATCTCCGAAGGCCTGAACGCGGTTGAGAGCCTGCTCAAGGTTGGGCACCCAGGCTTCATTACCGGGAATATCAGGATAATCGAGTCCCGCTTGCATGATCTCCCAGTTGGTCACCCATGGGAACTGAGCGCTTTTCCTGGCAAAGTAGGCATCCTGGTCGGCCGTGTGGGCCGGCATGGCATTATAGGCAGTCGTAAGAACCGGCGCAGCATCATCGAGCAAATACGTCACCGCCTCGAAGGCTTCGGAGGCATGTGCGCTCTTTTTCAAGATTTGGAATGTGTCCGCATGGATCAAACCATGAACGGAGCCGTTATATGAGGGCAAGGCTGCGAGATCCCAGTTGGACCCGGCTCCCCCGATACAACAGGTATACCAAGCTTCCGTAATCGCCATAGCCACCTGCCCGGAATCGAATGCATTCCCGCCCCAATTGTTATTGGCTATGTGGCTGGTTGGAATGAAAGGCTCATTTCCCCACATACCGTCATAATACCACTGCCAGGCAGCGGACCACTGTGTGGGAATCGTTGCCGTATAGTTAGAAGGTGACCCGGCAAACAGTTTATCTGGGCCCCAGAAGGAACCTATGGCGTTCGGGCTTTGCCATTGCGGAATAAAACCATATTGGCGATTGGACACATTGGTCAACTGCCGCGCCACCTGGGTCAGGGTCTCGAAATTCCATTCCACCTGCGTCCCGTTGTGTCTCCAGATATATGGATCGCCATAATTGGCGGGCGGATAGTTTAGATTGGCGGCATCGAACAGCGATTTCTGGTAATAGAGCACAGCCGGATAGACAGCAAAGGGCAGACCCACCAACCCCTCCTCCGTCTGATACATCTCCAGCAAAGCTGGGTTGAACTGACTGGTATCATAGCCAGTTGCCTGGACGAGCGCAGACAGGTCAAGCCACTGCCCGCGCAGTTGGTCGGAGGTATAAAGTCCCATAGGACCAATGATGTCCGGGGCATTTCCGGAGGCGATCTGAGCTCTGAGGGTTGTAAGAGCCGTCTCAGCAGGTCGGACCTCAAAGATCAATTCGATGTTTGGATGTGCAATGTTGAAATCATCCACGACCTGTTGTTGGACTGCGATCTGCACAGGATCAGCCCCCGTGCCCAATCCCACAAACCAGCGAACCTGCACGAGCGGTGTAACAACGTAGTCATGCGTTGTAATGCCGTCACTGACCGTAACCGTGTTGCCCACCTGCAGATCGAAAGCACCGCTCAGGTCGAAGATCGCCAGAATGTCATCCGAGTCTCCCGGATCCCAGGGAGCCTGTTGCATGCTGACCGTGCCCGGGTAGGTGTAATCCACCGGCTGGGGAGTATTGGGATCATCCACCGTCAGGGTAAGCTGGGCATCTGCGGTCCAGCCACGGGAATGGACCCAGTCATCCGATGGATTGGCTTTTATGTAGTCGGGCCTTGGCCTGAGCGCGGTCCAATACTCCAGCGTACCGTCATCTGTGCCGTCAGCGTTAAGTTGGATGGCGCGTCCGTTATCACCAAATCGGATATCCGTCGTCCGTTGTTCATCATCTTCGTCACCACTAACCGAAAAATCAGCTACCCAGGTCCCATCAGGCTGAGTCGTTACATGCCGCGCCAGGCCATCTTGTGACCAAATATTGACGGTCACGAGCGATCCCGGATCTGCGATGCCGCGCAGGATTTCATGTTCAGCATCCACCTCGGTGACCATCAACACCGAGACCTGCACGGTCCTGGAGACATGAGCATCCGCCATGGTTACATACTGACCCACCTCCAGATCAAATACATTAGACAAGTCGAAGCAGGGTGCGCCGCACCATGGATCATCATCCACATTTTTGGTGCGGGTATAGAGCACGCCGTTGCCCGGATCGATATCATTATCGATCGTAAGCGTAACATCGGCGTCTTCGGGCCAATCATGCCCGTGCACTTCGGGATAAGAGGGAACAGCATGGAGGGTATAGGCAAATACGTGCCAGCCAATCTCGGTACAATTCCCGTTCTCGTCACATACATTGGCTTGACTTCCGATGCCAATGACAACATCGATAATATCCTGCTCACCGCCGTCTTCGCCAACGTGCGCGAAGTCTGCAACCCAGACACCATCTTCATCGGCAGTGACGCGCCGGTAGCCATAGCAGCCGTTCTCATCGCAGGTGAGATGTCCCACCTCCACCTGGCTGCCTGGTGTTGTCGTCCCCGAGACCGTATCGGCATCCGCATCCACAGCGGTCACGCGCAGAGGAGACACGGTGAGCATCCTGGTGACGGATCCATCGGTCACGCTGAGGAGCTGACCCGGTTCGAGGACAAAACCATCCTCCCACAAACGGAACGGAACGAATGTTTCGTCGGGATTCCAGTCTGCCACCTCAACGGTTTGTGTGTCGGTGTAATCGACGCCTGCACCGTTATCCGGATCATCAATCGTCAGAGTCACAAAGCTTCCCACGGCGAAGTCATATCCATGCACTTCATTATCACTCAGGCGCGCAGAGAACCTGGGGTCTGGCAAACGCCAGTCTATGCTGGTGCTATTTCCATCATCATCTGGCTGATGCACTGAGATCGAGGCTCCCGGGAAAATATCAGCAAGATCCTGCTCATCCGGATCTTCGCCTACATGCGCGAAATCGGCAACCCATTCGCCGTTTGCATCCGCCGTAACTCGTCGGGTGCCCCAGAAGTCAACTTTGATGAGGGAGCCCGGCTCCGCCGTACCGGAAACCGTATCCAATTCCGCATCGATAGCGGTGATCGCCAGGGTAGTCACTGTATGCGTCTTGGTCGTCACGCCATCGCTCAGGGTCACCAGCTGCCCGGGTTGCAGCGTAAAGCCATCCACAGTGAAAGCGACCAGGGTCTGGTCGGGATTCCAGTCCGGAAGGAAGACCGTTTGTTCATCGCTGTAATCCACCCCGAGGCCGTTATCGGGATCGTCAACGGTCAATGTGACCGAGGCACCCAGCGGCCACTCGAAACCATGCACTGTGCTGCCAAAGGAATAAACCAGGAAATGTGGATCGGGGACATGCCAGTCGTACCAGGTTTGATCGCCATTCTCGTCTGTTTGGAGGGACCAGCCATCAGATCCCGATTGAAGATCGACCTCATTCCCGAAATCCGTGGTCCATGCGCCCGATGCATCGGGCGTGGCCCAACGATGGACACAATTGCCGGGAACGTTAGCGCAGATTTCCACCGGAGTCCCGGCATCGGCTACTCCAGCCAGCGTATCGTTTTCCAGATCAAAGCTTGTAACTTTCAATGACGAGACGATCAGCGTCTTCGATTCGGTCCCCACGGTCGCGGTAATTCGATCCCCTGCCTGAATGTCATATCCATTCAACTTGAAATCCGCCTGGATGCGATCGGGATTATTATTGTCCCAGGAAGGATACTCCATCATCGCCGTCGTCGTATAGATCCCATTTGCGCCGTCGATCGTCAGCGCCACTTCTGTGCCGAGCGGCCAATCACGGGCATGCACCCAGTTGTACAGGGCGCTGGCTTCGATATAAGGATTGGGAACGTGCCAGTCATACCAGGTTTCATTGCCGCCTGAGTCCCTTTCGCGGGCCCAGCCAGTGGATCCTGGCTGCAGGTCCACCTCGCCGCTGAAGTTCGCGCTCCAGGCACCCGTACTGGCGTCAGCCACGACCGAACGCTGGATACAGGTTCCGGGAAGGTTAGCACAGACTGACAGCTGCGCCCCGGGCGTCGCCACACCCGACAGGGTATCGATGTTCACATCAAATCCGGTCACCTCCAGGGAGGATACGATCAGGGTCTTCGATTCGCTTCCAACGGTCGCGGTGAGCTGGTCGCCTGCCCGAATGTCATATTCCGGAAGGTTGAAATCCGCCATGAGATTATTTGGGTTGTTCGGATCCCAGGGTACCGGCTGCATTGTGGCAGTGGTGGTGTAGGAGCTTCCGGCTCGATCAATCGTCAGGGTGACTACCGCACCGCGGGGCCAATCGCGGACACGCACCCAGTTGTTTCTGGGGCTGGCTTCGATGTAGGGATTGGGCACATGCCAGTCAACCGTGGTATTATCTCCGCTCTCGTCCGATTGGTGAACACTGCTCCTTGAGCCGGGGATGAGGTCGAATAATTGCTGTTCATTGCTTTCGTCGCCCGGGTGCGCAAAATCGGCGATCCAATCGCCATTCGCGTCCGCCAGCACATGGCGATAGCTGCATCCATTACTATCACAGACATGTCCAACATCGACAAACGAGCCAGGGTGGGCCTTCCCCGAAACCGTATCCAGGGCTGCATCCACGGAAGTCACGGTCAAAGCCGTGACCGTATGATCCCTGGTTGTAACCCCGTCGCTCAGCGTGACGAGCTGACCCGGCTCCAGAACGAAGCCGTCGTCCCACAAGCGGAACTGGACAAATGTTTGGGTTGGAGGCCAGCCTGCAGCCAGCACGGTTTCCACATCGGTGTAATCTATTCCCACGCCATTATCAGGATCGTCAATCGTCAGGGTGACGGAGGCGCCCAGGCGCCATTCATAACCATGCACTTCATTCTCACTCGGGCGTGCTGCAAAGTTGGGGTTGGGTATGCGCCATTGGATGGTAGTAATGTCGCCGTCCGCATCTGTTTCCGTAGCGGAGCTCCCTATGCCAGGGCGGAGGTCAAACAAGGCCTGTTCATACATGCTCGGCCCGCCGGGCTGCGAGAAATCCACCATCCAATTACCGTCCTGGTCGACCGTTGTTTGCCGGAGGGCACAATGAACTGAATCACACAGGTGACCTATCTGGATACGGTTTCCTGGCGTACCGGTTCCTGCGACGGTATCGGCATCCAGATCAAAAGTATCGACTGCCAGATTCGGGATGACATACGTCTTGGTCGTATCCTCGTTGGACAGCGTAAGGTACAGGCCTGGTACCAGGTCAACCACGGGTTCAAGGTTGTCGAACGAGATGGACCAACTGTTTGTCGCCGTTTGGGTTTCCGTATACAAGATGCCGTTGCCAGGATCCGCGTCATTGTCGACGGTGAGCGTGACAGGGTTTCCTGCCTGCCAATTCGATCCATGAACCCAACCCTGGTCAGGCTGGACCGTGATCGTTGGTAGATAGGGCGCGTACTGCAGTCCGTGGGCTGGATCCGCGAGAAAAGCAAGCACAGCGGGATCGGAAGAAGTGAGCCAGTGCGGGACGACCAGGCTGGTCAAGTTGGTTAGATTGACGATGGAAGCAGGGATCTCGCCTTCCAGGTCCGTGTAACCAAGATCAAGCGCTTGAAGTGAAGTCAGATTTCCAATCTCGGCCGGAATGTTGCCGGTCAGCGGATTGGACGTCAAGAGCAGGTACTGTAACGATATCAGATCACCGATTTCCGGAGGGATGCTGCCGGTGAGTTGATTGGCGCTTAGGAACAGGTACTGCAGTGATGTCAAATTACCAATTTCTGGGGGGAGGTTGCCGGTAATCTGATTGTTGGTAAGGTGAAGATTGTATAAAGCAACCAGGTTCCCAATCTCTGGAGGGATCGATCCTGTCAGTTGATTGTTATATAGAGCAAGCTCCTCGAGTGAGGTTAAGCTTCCGATCTCTGGAGGAATAGCGCCGGTCAATTGATTGTAGCCAAGGTTAAGATATTCCAGCGAAAGCAGGTTTCCAATCTCGGAAGGAATACCTCCTGTCAGTTGATTCTGTCCAAGATCGAGAGATCTTAATGCAGTTAGGTTGCCAATCCCGGGAGGAATAGCGCCGGTCAATTGATTGTTGCCAAGGCTAAGAGATGTCAGCGAGACCAAGTTCCCGATCTCCGGAGGAATCGATCCCGTCATTTGATTCGCACCTAGCCCGAGATTCTGGAGAGCTGTCAAGTTTCCGATTTCTGCTGGAATGCTGCCGGTCAATTGGCTGTCCCACAAGGAAAGGTCAGTAAGTAAAGTCAGGTTTCCGAGCTCTGCTGGAATGCTGCCGGTCAATGCGTTATACGACAAGGAAAGGCGAGTAAGTAAAGTCAAGGTGCCAATCTCAGCCGGGATATTGCCCGTCAGGCCATTATTGGACAAACTCAGGGAGGTAACATTCGAGCCACCGTCACAGCTAACACCATACCAATTGCAGGGAGTGTTGGTCTCCAGCCAGTTCGTGCGATTTGTCCACCCAGCGCCGTTGGTGCTGTTGTACAGCGTCACCAGGGCTTCACACTCTGACTGCAGGATCTGGGTCACGTCTGCGCAATCGATCGGATCGAAGCGCGGCATCCCCAGCGTCGAAGCCGAGACCGGTTGGACCGGCGCGCCAACCGTTTGAAGGATCAGGACTGCCACAAAAACGAACCGAGCAGTCTGCTGGACAAAAGAAATGCTTCGAGTCATAGATTTCATGATGTATGCCCTCCCGAACTTGGAATGATGATCACAATAGATGAATGCGTCGCGCGCAAGCTGCGCGCCGATTATTGATACGGATCTCCGTCGGCGTTCGTGTCGCGCGCTGGAGTCGGGAAGTCGCCGTCCATCCCGAACGACCCTCCCGCCTGATCCTTCACGTACCAGCGACCAGTCGACGGCCGGAAGAAGGCCACATCTACATCGCCATCGCCGTCGTAATCGCCCGGCACCGGGAT
>Ga0105092_10000708_pt1 | contig 17543 bp, 14 predicted proteins | sample PPLLak2March2015_FD_87021 | JGI IMG/M metagenome (GOLD analysis project Ga0105092, IMG submission 87021) | Freshwater sediment microbial communities from Prairie Pothole Lake near Jamestown, North Dakota, USA - PPLs Lake P7 Core (1) Depth... | ecosystem: Environmental > Aquatic > Freshwater >... | reverse complement strand
GCTACCCGGTCTACATCTACGTCGTACTCGCCGGTCTTTTGGGAGCGATCGCTTGGGACCTCATTACGTGGTGGTCGGGACTCCCGACCAGCTCGTCGCACGCGTTGATCGGCGGCTTCGCCGGGGCCGGCATCGCGCAGGGCGGCTGGGAAGCGCTGCGCTGGGAGAAGATCATCAAGACGGTCGAGTTCATCCCGCTCGCACCGCTCATGGGGCTGGCGGTCGCTTTCGTGCTCATGGTAGGTGTGTATTGGACTTTTCGCCGGTGGCGTCCGCTCGCGGTAGACAGGTTATTTCGACGGTTGCAGCTCGTTTCGGCCGCGTTCTATTCGCTCGGGCACGGCGGCAACGACGCCCAGAAGACGATGGGGATCATCGTGGCGTTGCTGGTGGCGTCGGGTCATCTCGGCGCTGACGTGGAACTCTCCTTGGTCGACCACAAGACGGTTTGGATCATCTTGAGCTGTCACGTTGCGATGGCGGTGGGAACCGCGCTCGGTGGCTGGCGCATCGTGCGAACGATGGGGATGAAGATCACGAAGCTACGCCCCGTCGGAGGCTTCTGCGCCGAGACGGCCGGTGCGCTCACGCTGTTTTTGGCGACGCACAGCGGCATTCCGGTGTCGACCACACACACCATCACGGGCTCGATTATCGGCGTCGGTGCCACGACGAAACTTTCGGGGATCAAGTGGGGCGTCGCGCGCCGCATCGTGTGGGCGTGGATCCTCACCATTCCGGCCGCCGCGATCGTGGCGGCAATCTGTTTCGAATTGCTGCGCCTGGTCGTTCGCGGGCTCTAGCCCTCCTTGGCGGTTTGAAACCCCTTCAACTCAAAGCCTGACAATTAGATAGTGATTTCGCGCGGACGAGTGGCGGGAACGGGCGGCCTCTCCGCCCGAGTAAAATAGACTCACTCGGTCTGCAGGCGCTTGCGCAGCTCTTCCAGATTCAACTCGATCGACTGATTGGAGCGCAGCAGCTCCTCGAGGACCTCTTCGCGGGGACGCGTGACGGTGGGTCGGGGCGGCGACTCGTCCAAGAGCGGGCTCAAGCTGACCCAAACTTCTTTCGGTAGCACACTTTCCAGGTACTCCAAACTGGTCCCGCGCAGTACCGCGTCGTTGGTGAGCAATCCCTTGAACGAGATCTGCAGCGGGGCGCGCGGGACGACGAGCGAGAGGATCGTGAACACGTGCTCCATGCTGCGGTTCGCGACCGGGCGTAGCGGCTCGTCGATCAGCGTCGGTTCGTTGGGCGCTGGTTCGTCGATGAGCCGCTGATTCTCCCACAGCGACCGTTCCACTCGCGTTTCTCTCAGGACGGCCGCGTAGACCGGTCCTTTGTCGACGACGAGGGCCGGGACCTGCTCATGGATTCGCGCCAACGCGCGCCCGGCTTGGAAGCGAACCTCGAAACGTTTGTCGGTCAGTGCCGCCATGAGGCCGTCGTACGCGCGTGGCGTCGCGCACGTCGCGAGGATGCGGGGAATTCTGCGGCGTATGGCGAAGTCTTCGTTGGGGTCGAGCAATCGGTCGATGAGCTGGCCCGTGATCGCAGGCGCCGCCTTGGCCAGCGCCCGCGATGCCCAGCCGGTGACTTCGTCCCACGCGAGGAGCGAGATGGCCTGAGCGGCGATTACCGGACCGAAGGAGCGGGCTTGCCGAAGCTCCGCGTGCACGCGCCTGGCATCTCCCGAGCGAAGGGCGATGAGGGTAGAGACTTCTGGGTCCGAGACCGGTGCCAACGGCAACGTCGGTGCAGACTCCTGCGCCTCCTCGTCGTCGATCTCCTCCGCAGCGGAAGGCTTCCTCGGCGCGGCGCGAGCCATGCTGCGCAACTCGTCGAGTCCGATGCCTCCGCTTGACAGCGATAGATCGATGCCGGTGAACGACTCCATCAGCATGGTGTGCGCTCCCGGGGTGACGTCCTCCTTGATGTCGAGCACGTTGGCTCGGTCGATGAGGCTCGCCTCTAGCGCGCGGATATACCCGCGACGCAGCGCGCGCGCGACTACGAAGCCCAACACCGAGATCGCCACCGCCAGCAACACGAGTACGTAGGCGGCCACCGCCATGGGCAGAAAGATGACGGCGCGAATGACCGCCCCGCCGAGCGCGTCGCCCATGCGGTCCGCTCCCACGTCGACGATGGTCTTGGTGCTGCGTTTCTGGCCGGGAACGACGGGCGTGAAGAGCAGCTCGTAGCCGGATCGAAACAGGGAGCTCTGCAAAACCGCTTCGGCGCCGCGTAGGATCCCGAAGCCCGCCAGACCCATTACCGGGAGCGTGAGCAATCCTCCCACGGTCATGACGGCGGGCCGCACCGCCATGGTGTTGGCAATGCCGATTCTCTCGAGCAGTTTTCGCGTCATGCCCGCCTGTACGGCGAGCGTTACAACCGCCACCACGGTGTAGAAGATCGCGAAGAAATGCACCAAGTCGACACTGTCGGTGAAGGTTTGCGCCGCACGCGCCTTGAAGAGGAAATCGACGAGCGTTGCCGCCATGTTGCCGAGCAGGACGATGAGCGCGAGGTTGCGCAAATAGCCCACGCGACGCAGCACCTGGAATCCCGATTCCGTGCGTCTCTCGCTATGCCTTCCGGTCAACAGCCCGCGCCAAGAGCGCGACTCCGCCGGAGCGTCGTCGGGTTTGAGGCGCATGAGGAGTATCGCGCAGAGAATATGGAAGCCCGCGATAATGGGAAGAATCCACAGAATCCCTGCGTGGGTGCCCACGCGATCGGCCATGAATCCGCCGAAGAGGCCGCCCAGAGTCGCGCCGCCGACGATACGGGCGATGCTCTGCTTGGCCGTTCGTGGATCGAAGGATTCGTTGATGGTCGACCAAAACCCCGAGATCAAGATGGATCCGATCACGGCGATGTGTAGATAGATGACCACCGACCCGAGTTTTGGGTTGCGCATGGCGAGGAACCACTCGGCGGTGAGCAGGAGGCCACTCGCTAGAAAGAACGGCGGAATGACTCGATAAGGCCCGAGCCACGCGATGCCGCGCGCGGTGAAGAGGACGGCGCCGATGGAGATCAGCGCCGAGGCCATCAACACCAGCGGCAATGCGGAGACGTCGAAGTTGGTGAGGAAGAGGGTGTCGCGCGTTGTCTTGCCCGCAACTTGGGTCGCGATGATGGCGAATGCGCACGCCGACGCGATGGCGACCGCCGCGGTCGCGGAGGGCCGGCCGGAGCTAGCCATTCACCACCGTTGGAGCGGTATCCAGCCTGCCGACCAGAGGCACGGAGTACAAGCTTGGAAGATTCGTCTTCCACCACGCCTCGGCTCGTTCCTGCGTCCACGGTGGAAGCGTCGCGGCGAGATCGGTGAGCATCGCGCCGAGGGCGCGCGCCGAGGCTGGTCGGTCGTCGGGGTGTTTCTCCAAGCATGCGTGCAGGGTCTCGTCCAAGCGCCGGGGCACGTCGATTTCCGTGCGGGTGGACACCAGGGGCGGCTCTTCCTTCACGTGCTGGACGAGAATCGACATCGGGTTCTTGCCGTTGAATACCAACTGGCCGGAGAGCAACCAGTATCCGACGCATCCAAGCGCGTAGATGTCGGCGCGGCCGTCGACGGGCGCGTCGCCGGTCACCATCTCCGGCGCCATGAAACCGGGCGTCCCGCTGGTGATGTTGGTGCCGGTCAGTTGCGTGATGGACTCGCCCCGGTCGGTGACGTTCTTCACCAGCCCGAAGTCGAGCACCTTGATGAAGTCGAAATCGCGCCCCCGCCGGCAAGTGAACAAATTGGCCGGCTTGATGTCGCGGTGTATCAACCCGCGATCGTGCGCGTCGGCCAGCGAATCGCAAGCCGCGCGCAAGAAGTGCACGGTGCGCTCGGCCGGCATCGGACCCCGTTCTTGCACCAGGGACTTGAGGTCGCGGCCTTCGAGCAGCTCCATCACGTAATAGAAAACGCCGTCGTCCGCGATCCCGAAGTCGTAGAGCATGATCGAATGCGGAGACGTGAGCATCGCGGTCGCTTGCGCTTCGCGCTCGAAGCGCCGCATGATCGTGTTCACACTCGCGGTCTCGCCGTTCTTGCCGAGCGATTCAGGGCGGATGAGCTTCACCGCGGCGGGCCGGGCGAGCATTCGATGCTTCGCCCTCCACACTTCGCCCATGCCGCCTTCGCCGATCTTCTCGCTGAGTTGGTAGCTGCCCAGACGGCGTGCTTTGGAAACGTCCCGGGCCAGATGGAACACGCGATAGGCGCTGGCATAGGCGATACCGACGCAGATAAAGACCGGTATCGTGTTTCGCACGATGGCCACCCAGGGTAGATTCCCCGCCTCCGGAGGAACGCCGTGCGCGATCGCCGACGTCAAGAACACGGCGGGGACGGTGGACGCCGCGATCAACGACGCGATGAGAATCTGTTTGGGTGGCAGCGCAACGACGCTGGGAAACGCGACGATCCACACTCCCACCCACGCCCCCGGTCCCCCGGAGAAGTTGACTGCGATCCCTTCGGTTTCCCATCCCCACCCCTGGATAGCGATCCCGAGCGCCGCGATCGGCAAGAAGCTCATCGCGACGGGCGTGAACGTGCACGCCTCACATTTTTGTCGGCGACACCACCACGCGACGAAAAGCGAGTAGCCGATAGCGACCACGGAAGCCACCGTGTCGAACAGAGGCTCGAAATGGAAGTACCCGTCGGCCGCGAGCTGGGTGAACCAGTCGGCCAGGAACGCGAACAGGTAGGCCGCCGAATAGATCATCGCCGCGGCGGCCAGCCCGTTGTACGAGGTTCGTTGCGTTTGCGAATCCAGGTCGCCGAACTTGGACGGATCGCTTTGCGAGCTCGATTGGCTTTCCGCTCGTATGTTGAAATGCTCAGCCACGTGGGTCTCCTCGCTGCTCGGGTGGCTCTGCCGCCCGACAGGCGCAATTATCGCGGAATGTGGGAAAGATATCACGCGGCCGCGCGACGGACAAGCGCGCCCCAGACCGGCGAACCCGCGCTAGAATGAAAGGCCCGCGACGATGTATACCCCGGTTCCTTCGTCGCTTGCGGCGACGGCGAGGCTCGCCGTGTTCGCGGGGTTGAGGAACGAAAACCATACGCCGCCGCCGGCGCCGACGTGCCACTTGTCCGACGACTCGCCTTCCAAGTAGACGCGCCCGGTGTCGCCCAGCGCGAAGATCCCGAGCCGTCCGGGTACGAAGATGTACAGGTCGGTGAGGGGAATTCGAAGCTCGGCGCTGCCGTAGAGCGAGGCGTCGCCGGCGAAACGCTGGCTCGGGAAACCCCGCAGCGTCCGCACTCCGCCGATGTACGCCGCTTCGAAGTACGGGTAGGTTCCCCACACCTTCTCGCCCCCCGCCCGCAGCGCGAGCGTGGGTGTCGACAAGATCGCGATCGGCTGCAGGAACGCGACCTCGCCGCGAACGTCGCCGAAAGTACTGACGACGTCGCCCACTTGCGGGTACACGGTGCCGTCGATGGTGATGCGGACGCCGCTCATTGCCGCCACCTGGGAGTCGCGCGTGTCCAGCGACAATCCCGCACCGGCGCCGAACTCGAAGAAATCTTCGTTGCCGTACGGATCTTCCTCGGTGATGAAATGATTGGGCTCGTTCTTGTTCTTCGCGAAGGTCGCGCTCGCGCGTAGCGTGGCGGTCCAGAGCCGGCCCACCGGCAGGGACAGTGACGGCTCGATCAGGTACATCGACTGCTTCACCTTGTAGAAGTCTTCGTCGCGGGGTGCTTGCGTTTCGTTTCCGTATCCGTAGTAGTGGAGAAAGTCGAGCCCGGACGCGCGCACGTACAATCCCGTCGACGCGCGCGAATTCTCGCGCCGAAACTCGCCGCGGTAGTCGCCGCCGAAGCCGCCGGCGTTGGTCGCGTATCCGACGCGCACGGTTTGTTTGTCCGCGTAGGGGTCCTTGCGGAATCCGTACCCTTCCGACTGCAGGCCCGCCACGAACAGGACGCCGAGGTCGGTGTTACCGCCGATCCACGGAAAGTAGATGTAGCGCCGACCCCAGTCGCGCGGCGGAATCCACGGAGCCTTTTCGCGCACCGGGGGCGTGTACGGACGGCTGTCGAGTTTGGTGCCGGAGCCGCGGAGAACGCGCGCCGCGGCGTCGGAATCCGAAACGTGCAACCCCATTCCGGCGGTGTCGTCGATGAAGTCCTCACCCTCGCCGCCGATCACGCGTACGGTAATTCGTCCCTTGCCGCCCTTCGTCACCACGCTGTCCGCGCCGCCTCCCAAATAGAGGCGGACTTCGTCGGTGTCGTCGGCATGGAACACGCGACGAAGGTAGGGTGCGTCCATACTTCGCTTGAGCGCCACGGCCACTTCGACGTCGTCGCCTTCCGTTCGCATCACCATGATCGACTCGTCCTGGTTGGTCGCGTGAATATCGACGTCGCGCGCGAGGAAACGGTAGAAGCGATCCGTGACCTCGGTCAATTGGTCGCGACGGCTCTGCAGCGTCGCCTCCAGATCCGCCCCTTCGATCGCGCGATACGCGGCCGGAATGCGCGCCACCGCGTCGGCGATCACCGCGTCGGTGATGCGCGCTTGCAGGTCCCGCGCCACCTCGTCCCACACCGGCTTCTCGAGATCGACGAGAATGCGGCGGTCCCCGTCGCGTCCGTTCCAGGTCAGACCGTCGATGCCGGGGTACTTCTTTTCGAAACTGACGAACTGCGGGAGCTGCATGCGCCCCGCCGAAACGACCAGCCCCTCGAAACGAACGAACGCTTGGTCGCGGTCTTCGGGGATGGGTTGCCATTGCTCGTCGCCGGGCAGCTTCGCCCACCGCCACTGACCGCGATGGCGGTCCCAGTCGCCGATCAGGAGGTCGACCAAGCGTGCGGTCAGGAACGCGCGCGAATCGGGCCGCGTCGACGGGTCTTCGTCCATGCGTTTCCACATCTCCGCGCCGTTAATGATTTCGGTCGCGCCGAAGCAGCCGGCGCTCCCGTCGCTCCCCGCGCGGGGATATTCCTCGAACGTCCCCAGCAACCCGGCGAAGTCGGGACGAAACTCGCCCAGCAGGGAGTCGTCGGGCAGCACGACGAGCATCGGTTCGGTGTGCAACACCCCGGCGGCTTGCATGAGCGGTGCGACCGCCACCATTCCGCCCGGGAAGCTGGACGCGATCTGGTCCTGGAACAGACGGTCCACGAAGGTTCCGTGCAATTCGGGAGGCAGGATCTCGGTGGGATCCTTGTCGAGGCCGCGGAACGTGTAGGCGCGTCCGTCCGCCCCCTCCATCGCGAGTCCGTGCGTCTGTTGCCCGCCCACGCGCCGCACCGGACGCAATCCGCCTGCGAAGGCGCGCATATCCAACTCCGGAACCTCGATGGGTGTCGTCCACAGCTTGCGATAGTCATCGCCCAAGAGAAAGCGATGCACGGATCCGGCGCGGTAGTGCTCGCCCGCGACGACGGTGTGCATGCGCGGCGCATCGGCCGCGGTGCTGTCGGGCGCGCCGTCAGTCGCTCCGGCCGACCCTGCATATGCCGCGAGCAGCATGATCGCGATCATCACTGTCCGGTCACGCACCGGGGTGGTCATTATGAGCCTCCATGAGGAATCGATGCCGGCGTCCGATGCCGACGATAATGAAGAGCCACACCATGATGAGCGCCATGTTGACGATAGCGAAGTCGCGCGGTTGTAGCGCCAGCAGCGTGCCCAAGAATACCAGCCCCGCAGACGACAGATCGCCCGCGCGTACGAAGAGCGTGTCGATGGCCGCCTTCGCCTTGTACTTCGCGTCCCGCGAGGTGGGGAGAAAGAGCGCCTGTCGCACAGTATTATTGAGCGAATAATCCAGCGAGTTCTCGGAGACCTTGGCGATTCGTATCAGCGCGAGCATTGGCACGAAAGCGATGATCCCGTACGCCCCCAGCGCGACGACCGGGAGCACGTACAACGCCGCGCGCACGCCGAAGCGTTGCATGATGCGCGCCACGAATAAGATCTGAATGGTCGCAGTCAGTACGCTGACCCACAGCAGGTAGTCGGCGTAGAAGGAACCGATGAACTGCTTGACGAATTCGTCCCGTCCCAGGCCGTCGGTCAGGCCCGCATCGGCCAGGCGCGCAGCTTCGCCCGTCACCACGCGCCCCAGAATGTATTCGCCGTTCGTGTTTACGAAGTTGAGCACCAAGAGGAGGAGTCCGATCAGCAGCAGGTAGCGATCGCGCGCTACCAGGGCGAATCCTCCGCGTCGATCCTGCATGACGGTCTCGGCCGGCGCGACGATCCCGGAAACAGCGCGCGTTACCCGAAAGTGCACGATGCGCACCACGAGCAGATACGCCAGCAAGAGCGCGCCCGCCACCAGCATCAACTCGTGGACGCGCAGGGTCCCGATCAGCACCTTGGAGACGAATCCGCCGAACGTTGCACCCAGCGTCTGGCCGAATCCGATGATCGCGAACAGGCGCTTGCCCTGTTCAGGCGTGTACACGTCGTTTGCGAACGACCAGAAGTGAGCAATGATGAGCAGATTGAATATACCCACCCAGATGAAGAACGCCACGCCCAGCCCGGGTGTCTGGGCGACGGCCATCAAGTAGAAGACGATGACGTTGGCGACGAAGAACAGCGTGACGATCGTAATGAAGCGAACACGATTCACGCGGTTCGCGACCCAGCTGTACGCCGGAATGACGAGAAGCAACAACATCGCCTGCGCCGCGGAGGTGTAGCTCTTGAGCTCCGCGCCGCCGGCCGACAGGATCAGCGGCTCGCGCACCACCTTGAGAATGTAGTAGGCCGTGAGGACGAGAAAGATCGCGAGCGTGAGCAGAAGCGCGTTCGCGCCTTCGCCGGGCTGGAGAACGGTGAATGGCGACAGAATCTTGTCGAGGAAGCCCGGGCGGTGCCGGGCGGCGCGGCTCATGGGTCGCAGTCTAACCCATGGTCATTCTTACGGGAAGACCCGGGGCCGCCTGCGTGGCGAGCGCGGCAATCGCGCCCGCCACGCGCCGACGGTCAACGCTACTTCTTCCCTCCGGGCGCATCCTCCATGACGACGTCCCAAGGGCCGCGTGCATCGATGAACATCACGGCCGGCTGGTCGCCCTCGACGCGCGCCGCGTGCTTGGCCTTGCCGGTGAGCGCGAAGAACGATCCCGGCGCCAGGATATTCTCCTTGCCGTCCACGGTGAGCACGAGAGTTCCCGATATGACCGTCACGTAGTGGTTCGGCGAGTGATGATGGACCGGAGCGACGAAACCGGCGTCGTACTTCAAATAGAAATGCGACGGGCCTTTTTGCATGTCGCCTTCCAATACCGCGGTCGACACGCCGGGAACGCCGGCCGGAGTCCACTTCACGTCCGCGGCGGGAATTACCGCCGTTTTCTCGGCGGCGCCGATTATTGACGTGAGCGCGGCGAGGGCTAGGGCAAAGACCAAAACGAACACGAGGCGATGATTTTTCATGGGGTTTCTCCTTTGAACGGTACGAACCTCTTGCGGGGCGGTTGGGTCGGGGGGTATTCTACCAACCAGTAGGTAGGTAGGCAAGCCCAATGAGACCCAAGCGCAATGCGACAACCGCGGCCCGAATCCTCGACGTGGCCGAACGACTGGTGCAGGTGCGCGGTTTCAACGCCTTCAGCTACGCTGACATCGCCGAGGTTCTCGATATCCGTAAGGCGAGCCTCCATCACCACTTCGCCACCAAGACGGCCCTCGGCGTCGCCCTCGTCACCCGGTACCGCCGCGATTTCCTTGCGGCGCTCGAATCGATCGAGGCCAACGGCGACCGTTCGATCGAACAGCTCGAAGGCTACATCGCGCTCTATCGCACCGTGCTGCGCAAGCGACGCATGTGCATGTGCGGGATGCTTGCCGCGGACGTCGCGACACTGCCCGATCCGATGCGCGACGGGGTTGCTGAGTTCTTTCGGGAGAACGAGAAGTGGCTGACGGGCGTGCTGGCGGCGGGGAAGAAGCGCGGTGAGCTGCGGTTTGCGGGGTCACCCGCCGCGATGGCGGCGTTTTTCGTGAGCTCGCTCGAGGGCGCTATGCTGGTGGCGCGGGGCCGCGACGAGCCCGACCACCTCGACGACGTGGCCGGAGTCCTCATGGCCGGAGTGCGGTTAAAAACGACCAAGAGGGCGGTTTCGCCGGCACGCCGCCGTTGAATTGAGGCGCCGCGCCGCCTCACGCGCGAGCTACCGTTCCAACGCGCTTTGGGTTATCATTCGCCTCTCATTTTTTTCGACACTCCCAGTTGACCAACAAGAAGGATTCCCGTGTCCCGTCAGTTCGTTTGCACACTCTATAAGTTGAAGAAAGTCGTCCCGCCCGATCGCGTGATTCTCGACGACATCACGCTCGCGTTCTTTCCGGGAGCCAAGATCGGTGTACTAGGCCACAACGGCGCCGGAAAGAGCACGCTCTTGCGCATCATGGCCGGGGTCGACAAGGAGATCCAGGGGGAGTGTCAGACGCTCCCCGGCTTGAAGATCGGTTACCTGCCGCAAGAACCGCAGCTCGATCCGTCGAAGGACGTCCTCGGAAACATCGAAGAGGGCGTGGCCGAAACCAGGGCTCTGCTGAAACGCTTCGAGGAAGTCAGCATGAAGTTCGCCGAGCCCATGAGCGACGACGAAATGAACGCGCTCATCGAGGAGCAGGGGAAGCTGCAAGATCGCATCGACGCCGCGAACGCCTGGGATCTGGACCGCCAGCTCGAGATCGCGATGGACGCCTTGCGCTGTCCGCCGTCCGACGCCGACGTGAGCAAGATCTCCGGCGGCGAGCGCCGTCGCGTGGCGTTGTGCCGGCTCTTGCTGCAGAAACCGGACATGCTGCTGCTCGATGAACCCACCAACCACCTCGACGCCGAGTCGGTGGAGTGGCTCGAACGCTACCTGCAGGAATTCCCGGGCACCGTGGTCGCCATCACCCACGATCGCTACTTCCTCGATAACGTCGCCGGCTGGATTCTCGAACTGGATCGCGGCAAGGGCATTCCGTGGGAAGGAAACTACACATCGTGGCTGGAGCAGAAGGAGCGACAGCTCGCGACGGAAGAAAAACAAGAATCCGCGCGCCGTCGCACGCTCCAGCGTGAGATGGAATGGATGAAGATGACGCCGAAGGCGCGTCATCAGAGGAGCAAGGCGCGCATCAAGCAGTTCGAGGAACTCTTGAGTGAAAAGGCGACCGAGCGGCGCGACAAACTGGAAATCATGATTCCCACCGGGCCGCGCCTGGGCGACGTGGTCGTCGAAGCCAACGGCCTCAAGAAGGGGTTCGGCGAGAATCTCCTCATCGATGGGCTGCAGTTCTCGCTGCCGCGCGGCGGCATCGTGGGCATCATCGGGCCCAACGGGGCGGGCAAGACGACGCTTTTTCGCATGATCACAGGGTCCGAGAAGCCGGGCGGAGGCGAGCTCAAGGTGGGAGAAACGGTCCAGCTTTCGAGCGTCGATCAGTTCCGCGACGCGCTCGATCCCAAGAAGACGGTATGGGAAGAGATTTCCGACGGCCAAGAGATCATCGAAGTGGGCAAGCGCAAGATGAACTCGCGTGCTTACGTCGCGAGCTTCATGTTCAAGGGGGCCGAGCAGAACAAGCGCGTGGGGGACCTGTCCGGCGGCGAACGCAACCGGCTGCACTTGGCCAAGCTACTGAAGAGCGGCGGCAACGTGCTCCTGCTCGACGAGCCGACCAACGACCTCGACGTGAACACGCTCCGCGCGCTGGAAGACGCGCTGCTCGAGTTCGCGGGGTGCGTGGTCGTGATCAGCCACGATCGCTGGTTCCTCGATCGTATCGCGACCCACATGCTGGCGTTCGAAGGCGACGGCAACGTGCGTTGGTTCGAAGGCAACTACCACGACTACGAAGAAGATCGCCGCGCGCGCCTGGGACAAGACGCGGACCAGCCCCATCGCATGCGGTATAAGAAGATCGGGGTGTAAGAGCCCTCACGGCGCCTACGTGCACGCGACCGAGAAGTTTCCAGAGTGCACAAGGAGGTGCCTCTCATGAGGGTACTAGGAGTAATTCTCATCATTCTCGGTTTGGTGGGATTGATCTACGGCGGCTTCACATACTTCCAGAAACAGAACACCGCTGACCTCGGAGTCGCCGAGGTGACGGTGAAAGAGACAGCGGGAAGCGTCAACATTCACCCCGCTATCGGTGGTGTGATTCTCGCGGCCGGCATCGTCATGGTTGTGGCGGGCGGACGCCGCAAGACGGAGCACCGTACGGAGCACGTCGAGCGGGTCGAGATCGATCATCGACAAGCGTAACGCCAGGACCGTGAGGCAGGAGATGCCGCGGGGTCGGCGTGTTATCATGGCCGCGTCACAAGACGCGTAGACGGAAAGGAGCGATCGCCATGGGCTTGACCGATGACCAGCGCGACGACGCGCTCAAGGCATTGCGGGGTGCGCAAGAGGCAATGGAGTATCTGATGAAAGGGGTCAAGGGGCTCGACGAAGCCAACACGCTGCGCGATCGCATCGACGAAGTCGAGCTCTACCTCAAGCGCGCCAAGATGGCGCTGAAGTTCATCTAGTCCTTGATCTCTCCGTCGACGATGCGGAAGCGGTGCCCCTGCTTGCTCACCGCCACGAGCGAATAATTATCCTGCGAGGCGCGGTAGTCGTCGATGGAGGCCAATGCGCCCACGATCGACTTGGACGTATACGGGTCCAGATTCTCCAGGTCCGATAGCGAAAGACTGGCCGGATAACGCCCGTCGTTCACGTACACGTTGGCGAGGAATACCATCAATTGACGGCACGCCGCTTCGGCGTGCGCGCGGTCGGATTGACCCATCGCAGCGTCGACGTTTCCCACGTGGTCCAGAATCTGCTCCACTTGGTCGCGCTGGAACCGATTGAGGTCGCGCGATAGCAGTTCGCGTGCAACGGCTTCGCTGTCAGCGAAGCGCTGGCGGATCAAGAGCCACTTCGCCTTCTCGAAATAGAACTCGAACTCCAAGTGCCGCTCCGCGCTCGCGCCGTCTTCCGTGTCAGGGACCTGCGCCAAATCTTTCAGGATGGATTCGGCGCCGTCGAATTCGCCCTCGCGCGCGAGTTCGCGCGCCTCGTGGTAGCGGCCATCGGTCGCTTCCCGAAACCGCTTCACCTCGAGCCGCACGCTATCGGCGATTTCGTAGTTTTCGTTCTCGCTCAAGAACGCTTCGAGGCGTGTGACGGCCGCGCCGGGCGCGTTCACATCCAAGGTGTCGACCAGGGCGTGAAAGCGAGTCGCAACCTCGTGGGGAGTAGGCGCTTCCTTGGCGCAACCGAACCCGCTCAACGACACGGCCACGAATATGATGCCGATGAGTGCGCGCATGCGTCGCCGTTTTGCAACTTTCGAGCCAGCCGGGAGCAGCGGCAGACTATTGCACGTAGCCCAGTGAGCGCAGCTTTTCTAGTGTTTCCTCGTCGACGGTGATGTCGCGACGAAGCGTATCCGGGTGTCCGTAGCTGTCCACCCACGCGACCTCGTGGCGATTGCGGAAGCCCTCTGACACCCAGTCCCACATGACGGCGCCCTCGAGCTCGCGCGACAACGGAAAGCCAGTCGCATGCAGGACCGTTGGCGCGACATCCACGATCGAAGCCGTCTCACCGGAATGCCCGCGGCGGAAGGCCTCGCCACGGGCGACGATCATGCCGCGCGGATGGTGCGTTCCCGCGTACTCGCGCTTGTCAAACCAGTTCCGTAACGGTACCAGCCCCCGCGGCGTCTGCACGTGGCCGTCCAGTGTCCGCAGAGAGTCGGACACGTCGAGCTGCACGTAGGAATCCTCATCAATCCACGCCCTAAACACCCGTGTACCCGTCTCATGCACGGTGAGCGCGTTGAAGCGCGCGAGTGCGCTATCGAGCGCGCGGCGCTGTGTTCGCGGATCCCGACGGACCGAATGCACGAACGTTCGTGACGCCATCGCGATGGTGAAGAACTCCGAGTCCATGTCCATGTCCGCCACGATCGCGACTCCCCGTGGGAAGAACCACGCGTGCGTACCCGTCGATTCCGCCGCGAACCCGTGGTCGGAGAGGACCACGACGGTGGACGACGTGTCGACGTGGTCGAGGATTTCCCCCATGACCCGGTCGTTCAATGCGTAGTAGTCCGAAATCACCGACCCGTACCGCTCTTGCTCCGCGGCGTCAACGGCGGCGAACTTCGTCGGCTCATGGTACTGCCAGTAGAAGTGGCTCATCTGGTCGACGCCGTTGTCGTAGAAGCATGTGAATTCGGGTTCGGACTCGCGAAGCAGGTGTGCGTACACGTCCGCATTGAGGCGGATCTCGGCGCGGCGAGCCGCGATGTGCGCATCGCCGGTGCGGCCGGCACGGCGGGCGCGGACGATTTCCCGTGCGATCTCGAGACACGTCTCCATCTTCAGCCCGGCGCGCAGGAATTGCATGCCATACTCCAACTTCGCCCGTGTGGTCATGACGTGCCCAGACTTCATATCGATCCGGAACTGATTGACGAACGCATAGCGCGGCGGATTCGAAGACCCATTACGGGCCAGAATATCGGGTATGACGAAGCCGTTCTTCACGCGCGGCGGCCACGTCACCCACCATCGAAACAGTCCAACCGAGTGACCGCTTTCCTCGAAAATCTCCCACAGACGTTTCGCACGCAAATGATCCGCGGTGTCGTAGAAGGTCTGGATACCGTGATTCTCGCTGGAAACGCCGGTACCAATAGTCGTCCACACGACCATCGAGAACGACGGATCGGTCGACATGAGAACCGCGGAAGTTCCTTCGCGCTTCAGTCGCGCGATGGTGGGCATGCGGCCGGCGGCGATGAGCGGGTCCGCAACATCCCAGGTCCCGCCGTCGACACACAGTACGATGAGTTCGGGCGATACCTTCCAAGCACGTGCTGGCGCGCGTGCGATGAAACCTCCGATCACCAGCACGATGCCGAGGAGGAGCGCGGCTGTGAGCCGTCTCCCGGCGAGAGGATGCGAAGTCGCTAGCGGGCGCCGGAGCAGCGCGCGAAGCAAGCGCCACAGCGTGTCAACCAGAGCCGCAACGATCGCGGCGGCGATGGGGAGGATCGCCAGTTCGTAGAAACGCGAATAGAAGTGTGGAAGGAAGAAAAGCACCGCGGCGGTCGCAAATAGGCCGACGGCAAAACCGACTAGGCTGCGGCGAGCAATTGCTGTGAGCGCTGTGGGGCGGTCCGGCATTCTCATGCGCCGATTCTACCCGTTCGGCAGATGGGGCGAAAGCAATCCCACCCGGGCAGGCGGCCCTTAGAACGCGGACGACACGCGATTCTCCACGGTCGCGATCCGGTCCATGACTTCGACGGAGAGATTCAAGTAATCCTCCGACCCGAAGCTCCGCGGACGATAACTGAAGATGTCCTTGCCCACGCTCGGCGATTCGGCCAGGACGATGTTGTCGCGGACCATGGTGTCCAGCAATAAGGCGCCGAAGCGCTCGCGCAAGGTTTGCACGACCGTTCGACTCAAGAGCTTTCTCCCATCGAAGCGGGTTGCGATCAGGCCGCCGACTTCCAACTCGGGATTCAGCTCTTCCGTCACGGACTCGATCTTTGCCAGCAGGTCGTCGAGACTCTGCAGCGCGAGGTATTCCGTCTGTACGGGAATGAACACGGTCCGGGCGGCGGCCAAGGCGTTCATGGAAATCAGCCCCAGGCTCGGCGAGCAATCGAACAAGATATGGTCGTAGTCCTCGCTCACGTGCGCCATGGCGTACTTCAGCAGGAACTCGCGCTGGCTCGCACGCGAGAGAACCGATTCCGCGTCGGCGAAGTCGAGCGTCGCGGGAATCACCGACATGGACAGCTGGGAGTCATGGCCGTTCATGTGCAACCGCGCGCGCAACGGCTTCGTGATGATCGCGTCGCGCGGCTGGACGTCTCCGCGCAACACGTCGTAGATGGTCTTGTGGATTTCGCGCCGGTCGATACCGAGGAAACTAGTCAGGTGTCCTTGTGGATCGAGATCCACCATGAGAACGCGGTTGCCCAGTATCGCCAGTCCCGCGCCGACGTTGACCACCGAAGTGGTCTTGCCCACGCCGCCCTTCTGATTGAGAAACGCCGCCGCCATCGTTGTATGCATGTTTTCTCCGAGCAAGTAGTCCCGGCGCACGCGCCGGAGATTGGTTTGTCGGCCCCGGTCGGGGCGAAGTGGTGCATCTTCACCCGAAAGGGCGATTCTGGCAAGTGAATGTTGATCGCCGCGCGAAAATCGACGGTGTTCCCGGGCCCGATTTGACGGCGGCGGGAGCGTCGCGTGCATGAGAAACCGCCCGGCGAGAATTTCCTCTGGTGCGCCGACATCCAAGAGTCGCTCGCCGAACCGCTGTATGTCGATAAGGTGCACTACACGGCGAAAATGAGCCGCCTCATTGCAACGACCGTCGGTGCGTGGATCATCGGGCAGGGGCTATTGACGCGCGTTGACGCCCCGATGCTGGAATTCAAAAGTAATTTCGTGTATAATCCGCGCGAGCCGATTCGACACGACGGTACCGGTAGGTTTTAGTTGCCGGGACCGCGCATCGCCCACACATGGCGGCTCCAACGAAGTACCTTCACAGTCGGTGCCGCAGCGGCATATCACAGCCAAGGAGAGGTACATGAAGACCTGCGCTATTGGTTTCCTTCTCATCGCTCTTGCAGTCCCCGTCAACGCCGCGTTGCTCCACGACGAATCCGTCAACGGCGACCTTGGGACCGATCCGCTCATTCCTACCGCGATCGTGTTCCCGGTAGGGTCGAGTAAGATCATTGGGACCACGGGCAACATCGGCACGCTCGACCGCGACTACATCACATTCACCATCGCGGCCGGCCAAAAACTGATCGGTTTGAACTTACTCGCGTTGGCGCCGAACAACATCGCCTTCACGTCGTTCAACGCGGGTGCGACGAGTTATGCCCCCAGCGCGGCGACGGCGGCGAACTTCCTTGCGGGCATCCATATCACCGCCTTGGAAGTCGGCACGGACCTCATGCCGCTTTTCGTGTCCGACTCGGTGACCGGAAACTTCTTGCCCGCCCCCGAGCTCGGTCCGGGCACGTACTGTTTCTTGATCCAGCAAACGAGTCCCATTCTCCAGTCGTATTCGCTGGAGTTCGTTGTCTCGGGTCCGGTTCCGACCGGCCCAACGACGTGGGGCACGATCAAGGCGCTGTACAAGTAGCGGACGTTTCGCGCAGCGAGTGGGTTAATCGGGGCACGCCGAGTCATCGGACGTGAACGTGCCGTGCTGGATCTCGGGCAATCGGCGGCGCCAATACGCTTCCAGACACGCAATCCTCTCCGCCGTTAGCGGACGGGCTCGCGGCAGGATCTCGCCCGTGGGACTTATGTTGGGGCGATAGCTCTCCACGTACCCCGCAGGCGCGCGGCGGCCGTGAGCCATCTTGCGAATTCCTTCCTGCGGATAAGGCGTTCGGGCGATGACGTAGTCGTTCAGCCCGTTGCCGTCGATGATGTTCACGTTCGGCAGAACCCACGCCGGCATCCCGACGGCGGCGACGACGTAGACGGGAAAACCGTCTCCT
>Ga0105092_10000707_pt1 | contig 17544 bp, 19 predicted proteins | sample PPLLak2March2015_FD_87021 | JGI IMG/M metagenome (GOLD analysis project Ga0105092, IMG submission 87021) | Freshwater sediment microbial communities from Prairie Pothole Lake near Jamestown, North Dakota, USA - PPLs Lake P7 Core (1) Depth... | ecosystem: Environmental > Aquatic > Freshwater >... | reverse complement strand
TCCGTAACCCAGGGCTCCGCAAAAAACGCTCCGCCCTGGGCTATTATGTGGTCGGCCCTTCAGGCCTCCGATGGTGCACCCTGTCAGGTTCTCAGCCGGTCACCCTGTCACCTTGTCACCTTGTCACCTTGTCACCTTGTCACCTGGTCACCTTGTCACCTTGTCACCTTGTCACCCTTGTCACCTTGTCACCCTGGTCACCCTGTCACCTTGTCACCCTGTCACCTTGTCACCTTGTCACCTTGTCACCTTGTCACCTTGTCACCTTGTCACCTGGGGGCGGACCCGCTTGTCGAACCGCGGTGGTTCCCTTACACTGGCTGATCATAAGGAGATGACATGAAAAAGCCGATAGTCGTGATCATCATTGCCCTCTTGTTGACCCCGCTGGCGTCAAACCATGCGCTCGGGTTTGCCATCCGAAACACCGCACAGCAACTATCCGACGTGGCTCGGAACCTCGGCGATGTGGCCTATGACGGGTTCGCTCGCCGCAGCCGTGGAAACCGGGCCGACGTGGAAGCGCTTTACATCGTCATGCAGTTCAGGGCGGCGACCGACTTGTTCGTGAGAATGGTCGAAGACAACCGGCCCCCGTCGGAGCTCCGGGATTCCATCTCGATCCTCAGAAGCGAGCTGAACCGCATGGACCAGTACGCGTTCGGCCGCAATGAGAGACGCCGCCTGTACGACCTTGTCCAAACCGCCGATGCGGAACTGGGCGGCAGGTCCGGAAGTGGCTCAGGCGGCTATTACGGGCAATATGGGACTTCCGGCAGGATGCACTGGTCCGGGCGGGTGGATGACGAGATTGTGATCATGATCCAGGGCTCCAGGGCCTCGGTTCGAACCGTGACGGGCGACCGGGTACGCGACGAGAACGTGTCTTTCGACTCGCCGCTTCCGCGACAAGAGCGCCGGATGAACTTGAGAAAGCTCAATGGCCGCGGCTCGGTGGATCTGATCGAAGAACCCTCCAGCAGGAACGACTATTCCGCAGTCGTCCGCATTCGAGACAAGAAGAGCGGGACCGACGAATACGAGTTTGAGCTCCGGTGGGAGTAGGCCGCGGCTGCGGCTACTCCCGTGGTGAACGGCGCTCGGCCGGAACAATCGGCAGGTCGAGCTTGCGCGTCTGACGAATGAGGGTCACGGTCGTCCCCACGCCGACCTTCTCTTCGGTCAGGATGCGGTGCAGGTCATCCACGCCCGAGACCGGCTGGTTGTCCAGTCCGATGACGACGTCGCCGCTGGTGATCCCTGCCTTGGCAGCCGGGCTCTCCGGCTCGACCGAATGAACCAGTACTCCGCTCGGTGCGATCAGGTTGTGATAGCGGATCAATCGGCGCACCAGCGGAACGTCCTGCCCGATCACACCGATATAGCTGCGGCGTATCTTGCCGTCTCGGATCAGCCGGGCGGTCACAAACCGGGCGGTGTTCACAGCAATCGCGAAGCACAAGCCCTGCGCCGGCAGAATAACGGCCGTATTCACTCCGATGACCTGTCCCCGGGAATTGACCAAGGGGCCGCCCGAGTTCCCTGGATTCAGGGCCGCGTCTGTCTGAATGACATTGTCGATGATCCGGCCCGAGTATGAACGCAGGGATCGACCGAGGGCACTCACGACGCCGGCTGTCACGGTGCATTCGAATCCGTATGGATTGCCGATCGCGATCGCCATCTGTCCGACCTTGATCTGCTGCGAATCCCCGAGTTCGGCAGCAATCAGGTCGGGTGCGCTGATTCTTATAACCGCGAGATCGGTATCCGGGTCCTCGCCAATGAGTGCGGCCTCATAGGAGCCTCCATCCGGCAGTGACACGTCGATCCGGTTTGCTTTGTGGACCACGTGACTGTTTGTCAGGATCAGCCCATCGGGAGTGATAACGAAGCCCGACCCCGTACCCCTCAGTTCTGCAGGTTGCCCGGCGGGCGCCTTTCCCTGGTTAGGCTGAGAGACAACGATGTTCACGACCGACGGCCGCAACTTCTCTGCAACGCTGCTAACAGCTCGCGAATAAGCGTCAAGCAGGTTCGCGTCCTCTTCCGGGACGGCAAACCCGCCGTGGTCCTGCCGTTGCCCGGATTCAGCGCCGCCCAAAAAACTTAGACGTAAATCAGACATAATTCAAAAACCTGTAGAGAGTTAGATGAGATTAGAGGGGTCAAGTTGCACGGGGGTGATACCCACACGGAAGGAATCAAAAAAACGCGACGCTGGCGCTTAACGTGCCTGTAGAATTATCATCTTGCTCAATCAGGAAAGGACAACGGACTTATGAGAAGAGGATTCGCAATCTTGTTAGTGGGATTGTTTGCAGTCTCGATGGCAGCTGCTCAGGCGACACAGGCTCCGGCGCCCGCGCCAACGACTGCTCCGGCAGTGACCGAGACACTTCCAACCATCGATCAGGTGTTGGACAAGTATGTAGAGGCGCTAGGCGGGAAGGCGGCTATCCAAAAAGCCACCAGCCGCGTCGCCAAAGGGACCTTCGAGCTGCCCGAAATGGGAGCCAGTGGGACATTGACCATCTACGCAAAGGCCCCGAACAAGACCCTCGTGGTCGTCGACGTGCCCGGCTTCGGAATTATCAAGCAGGCTTTTGACGGGACTATCGCGTGGGAGGACAACCCTCAGTCGGGCCTGACCGAGAAATCCGGGGCTGGGTTGGCGACGGCGAAGCGCGACGCCACTTTCTACCGGGAATTGGAGCTCAAGGGCCTGTACAAGTGGGAAATCAAAGGGAAGCAGAAGGTCGGGGACCAGGATGCATTGATGTTGGTGGCAACACCCGATCAAGGTGCGGTCGAAACCTGGTATTTCGACGCAACCACCGGCCTGCTCGCCCGCGTTGACGCCGAGCGCGAGAGTCCCCAGGGGACAGCCCTCATCCAGTCCTCCTTTAAAGACTACCGGGACGTCGAGGGGGTTAAAACGCCATTCAGGATCGAACAGGCACTCCCGGGCATGACCATCATCACCAAGCTTGATGAGGTGAAGCAGAACGTGGACATTCCCGACTCTCAATTCGCCAAGCCTTAACGGCAGGCCAAAGGGGACAAACTCATGCGCAAAACAACGGGCGTTCTTTCAGGGGCGCTCCTGCCCCTCTTGCTGCTGTTCGGTTCCACTCTCGGGGCAGACAATGCGTCCCAGCAATCGGACATCGAGAAGTCGGTCCTGCAGGCAATGGCCAAGATAGAGCAGGCGGCTGAACACCTTCAGGCCGGCACTTTTCACGATCTGGTTCTTCCACAGGGGTCGATCATCCAGAACGGAACGCTGTTCCCATCTGCAGAAGATGCCCGGCGATCGATCGAACAGGCTTACCAAGGGGTCGAGAAACAGGAAATCAACTTCCGTGGGCAAAAAGTGACGGTGATCTCACCTACCGTCGCCCTGGTGACTGCGGAATCCGATTCCTCGGCGACACTGCTCGATGGAAGGACGATTTCGGCCACGTCGGCATGGACGGTACTGTTCCTGCTGACGGACGGCCAATGGAAGGTGCTTCACGCTCATACGTCCGTACCTCCTCGCCGCTGAACGAAGGGCCTGAACGGCGCGCGCTATTGATTCGACGGATCGGTCTCATCGGTCGGATCTGTCGGATCAAAAGCGCGCGCCGTTTTCCCCTCAGTCTTAATAGCCTATGGCTGAGTCACGCGGCTCTCTACGGGATCTCGCCTTCTTGTTCTTGAAACTCGGAACAATCGCGTTCGGCGGGCCGGCAGCGCACGTGGCCCTGATGGACGACGAGGTCGTGCGCCGGCGCCGCTGGCTTTCCAGGCAGGAGTTTCTAGATCTCCTCGGGGCGACCAACCTTATTCCCGGCCCGAACTCGACGGAGATGGCGATCCACGTCGGGAACCGGCAAGCCGGCTGGCCGGGGCTGCTCGTCGCCGGGGCCTGCTTCATCCTGCCGGCCGCACTCCTGGTCTCAGGCTTCGCCTGGGCCTACGTCCGATACGGCTCTCTGCCCCAAGTCCAAGCGGTGCTGTATGGAGTCAAACCGGTCATTATCGCAATCGTAGTGCAGGCCCTCCTCAGCCTTGGCAGGACCGCGCTCAAGACCATCCCGCTGGGGGTCATCGCGCTCGCTGCCAGCCTCCTCGCGTTTCTTGGGGTGAACGAGCTCCTGGTACTGTTCGCGTGCGGCGGCGTTGCTTTGGTTGGAAAATGGTTGACCCGCCGTCCCTGGAAGAAGTTGGTCGGGCTGCTCACCGTATCATCCTGGCCCTTTGCTCCGGTTCTCGGCACCCCGGCCGGAATCGGAAGCACGACAGCCGGCTTCGGATTGTGGCCCTTATTTCTCTTCTTCGTGAAAGTCGGATCGGTCCTGTATGGCAGTGGTTACGTTCTGCTCGCTTTCATTCGAGCCGACCTCGTCGAGAGATGGCACTGGCTGACCGAGCAGCAATTGCTTGACGCGATCGCCGTCGGGCAAGTCACGCCCGGCCCGGTCTTCACAACAGCGACCTTCATCGGGTACGTGCTCGGCGGTGGACCGGGCGCAGCGATCGCGACAATCGGAATCTTCGCACCGGCTTTCGTGTTCGTCGCGCTAAGCGGTCCAATAGTCCCGCGGATCCGCCGCTCGCCCCTGGCCGGCGCTTTTCTGGACGGCGTGAATGCCGGCTCGCTGGCTCTAATGGTCTTTGTGACCTACCAGCTTGGGCGAGCCGCGCTGGTCGATATCCCCACTCTGGCTCTGGCAGCGGGCACGGGGGTTATTCTGCTCCTCTTGCGTCCGAATTCCGCCTGGCTGGTCCTCGCGGGCGGGATTCTGGGTGTGCTGCTGTACTGAGCTGCCAAATTTACAATGCCGCACCGGCTACGCCGGGTAACCGACTGTCTGCGAGAGCACGATCCTCTGTTCCGGTCGCAATGACAGCGCGCTGGCGAGGACGTCTCGGTCAACCATTCCTCGCACCACGGTCGCTAATCCTTCCGAAGCACAGTAGAGATAAGCGTTTTGTGAGATGAACCCGGCAGCGGCGCCGTACCAGACTGCCTGCTCCGATCCGCCGTTCATTTTTGCCGTGTCGGCGACATAAACAAGATTGAGCGGAGCATCCTTCACGAAAGGCTGTCCCCCGGTTTGGGCGCGCAAATCGCCGGCAGCGACCGGACTCAGCGCGTGCGCCTTCGCATCATAGACGTAGGCGCCTTCAGCCAGGACCACGTAGACGTCTATCTCCTGTTTGTTCATGGCACTCGGGGCAGTCCGCTTGCCATCCGGTCGATTCGTTCCCCACGCCGCCCACAGCAGGTTCGAAAGCACCTGTTGGGGCAGTTTGTCAGACTTGAACGTGCGAGTGGACTTCCGTTCTTTCAATGCCTGCATCAACGGCTTGCCCCCGTCGGTCTGAGGCGGTGGCAGTTGCACCTGCCCGGAGGCCTGTGGGTCAGCCCTGAGCGAAGCAGAAATACCCAATGCCAGCGACATTCCGAGCATTTGACGACGAGTCGTACGCATGATTTTCCCTCCCTGGTGATCCTGTCACTCTTGTCAATCTGTCACTTTGCCAGTCGCTTTCGCGACTTCGACTGCAAAGACGTAGCTGCGCCCGAACATGTTGGAGCGGAACACAACCCATTTTTGATCGGGCGTGAAACTGACATTTGGCTCGAGGCGATACTGGTGCTTGGACATATTCACGAGTCGTTCAGCCCGGAGCACGCCCGGCCGTACGAAACTCTTGTCATCAAGGCCCCGATTGGGAACAAGCTCGGGGCGGAACAGGTAGATCCACTGCCCGTCGGGCGCGCGCGCCACTTGCCCCGGGTCACCGCCGTCGCCGCAAAACAGAGTGCCGTCCGAAGTCACGTTGAAATGGATCGACCACTCGTTTCGCTGGAGGTGATAACAGGTGCGCTCGCCGGTTTCCACTTGATAACCTGCCAGCCAGAAGTCCTCCCCGCGTGGGGTCTGAAGATCGTACCAAATGGTCTTCCCGTCGGCGCTCCAAAATTCGTGTCCGAAGATTTCCATCGCCATCGTTCGGGTGTGGATCTTCATGATTTGAGTGCCGTCGGTCCGGATGGTCCATATCCGGTCGACCTTATGCCACGGCCCTTCGTGGCAAAACATCAGTAACCCGGGATCTGTGGGAGAGAAGAGCAGGTGGTTCAGCCAGTCGCGGCTCTGGTGGATGATCTTGATCTCCCCCGTCACCAGGTCGATGTTGAAAAGAGCCATCGGCAGCCGGGCAGCCCATCGTTCCTCCATCATTTGGCCCTTGTTGCGCGGCTGGTCCAGAGTGCGGGTCTGTGTGGTCGTCCGGTTCCCGCCGTAGTCCTGTCCATCCCCCTCGATGTACGTCCCGGCGGCAAGAGTCTCATCCGCATTGATGGTGGAAACGGAACCCCGCGCCGGCAGAGCTGCAATCCGGCCCGTATCCCCCGTATTGGTGTCAGTGAAGTAGAGAGCGCGATCCCGGATGTAGTAGACGCGGGGAGTCTTGCGTCCAGCCTCGATAAGCCGCACGCGGCCCGGAACGACCTGCCGGGATTGAAGAGTGGCGAGGTCGAGAACGTAGATTCCTTCCGGCGTCGTGTAGACAAGCCGCTTTCCGTCGGACGTATATCCGTTCTGGTTGAAGTAGAGACTGGCACTGTCGGGTTCACGAGTCAGACGGATGACGCGGTGTCCGGTATCAGGGTCAATCCATGATTCCGGAGGCGACACAGCGGTCGGGACGCCAGGCTGGGCGCACAGCGCCGGTAATGCACCAAGGAGCAGAAAGGCGAGTACTCGGGGCATCATGCGCCCTATTCTAGAGCCGGAGGAGCGATGCGCCAACTGAGATCTTTCCGGCTTTGATAGAGCCGCAAGCGCAGCGTCTTAAGGGGGATGCACGGGCGGTGCTTTACGAAGGCACTTGGTCCTGGTTGGGCACTGCCGGCGGGTCCGGTACTCCCCTACCGTGCGTCACCGCCCTACCGATTGATAGTGCGCATGGCGGGCTCGGGGTATCGGAGACCGGCAGCAACGTCCCGTGGAAACGCTTTATTCAATTCCTCAAGCTCGGCAGAATTGAGCACGAGGTTCACCGCGACTGCGTTTTCGTCCAAGTAGCGCACCCGCTTTGTTCCCGGTATCGGAACGATGTCTTTCCCCCGGGCGAGCAGCCAGGCCAGCGTGACTTGGGCGGGCGTGGCCCCATGCCTCTTCCCGATGTTTTCCAGCACCTTCACCAGGGCAACGTTCTTCTCAAGGTTGCCCTCCTGAAAGCGCGGGTTGACCCGACGCCAGTCATCGTCCGCCAGATCCCCGGTGCTCTTTATTCTTCCCGTGAGGAACCCTCGGCCGAGTGGACTATAGGCCACAAATCCTATGCCGAGCTCTCGGCACGTCGGCAACACCTCCTCTTCGACATCCCGGGTCCAAAGGGAATACTCCGTCTGGAGTGCGGTAATCGGATGGATCCCGACTGCGCGCCGCAAGGTCGCCGGTGACGCTTCGGAAAGTCCCAGGAAGCGGACTTTCCCTTCCTCGACTAGCCGTTTCATAGCGCCGACGGTTTCCTCAATTGGCGTCGCGGGATCGACCCGGTGTTGGTAATACAGGTCGATCTGCTCGACTCCCAAACGCTGCAAGCTCCCATCACAGGCTCTGCGTACGTACTCGGGGCTCCCGTCAATCCTGACGAACTTGCCGCTCTCGTCCCGGACGTTTCCAAACTTGGTGGCAAGGAAGACCTCCGACCGGCGGTCGCGGATAGCGCGGCCCACCAGTTCTTCATTGCGGCCCACTCCGTACATGTCGGCGGTGTCCAGAAAGTTGATTCCCAGGTCGAGGGCTCTGTGAATCACCCGTACCGATTCCTGTTCGCTCCCCTGCCCATAGAACTCGGACATCCCCATGCAGCCAAGACCTATGGCCGACACCTGTACCCCACTGCTCCCCAGTTGACGAGTTTTCATGTTTTCTCCTCAGGAGTTTGATTCCCCCCAGCCTCTCGCTACCATAAGATGTTATCCAATCAGACAGCAAAAGAAGAGAAGACGGGGGCCATCCAAAACAGGACGCTTCTCGTTCTTGAATTCCAAACCCAGTCCTTGCATACTTCTCAGGTTATTATGTTTATTGTACTTGTTGACCGGTTCAGCACTTGGAGGGTAGTAATGCGAAAGATACTCTTACTTACCGTTATCGCTCTGCTGTGGTCTGGTTCGGCCGCCTTGGCGGGCCAAGGGATGCAGGACAAGCAGGAAGGCCATAGTTGTCCGGCGACGTGCCCGGAGAAGAATCACGAAGTGACGAAGACGATAGCTGACGCTTCGTTGACCGGCATGATCAAATGCAATCATTGCGACCTGCACCGGTCGAACAGCTGCCAGAAGGTCCTTCAGACCGCGGACAAGAAGGTTTTCCAATTCTGCCCGGAGTCGGTAAAAACGGAAGATCTGGAGAAACTGCGCGGGAAAGAGGTGCAGGTGAAAGGGACCATCAAAGAGCTGAAAGACGCAGACGCGGTGATCCACGTCGAGACCATGAAGCCGGTCAGCTAGGCGGGCAAGTGGGAGCGCAGGCATCTTGCCTGCACATAGCGGACGACTGACGACTGACAACTGACAAAAGCAAAAACCATACTTTCGTCTCGCTTTTTGTCAGCTGTCAGCTGTCAGTTTGTCAGTTTGTCAGTTTGTCCGTTTGTCAGTTGTCAGTCGTCAGCCGTCAGTCGTCGGTCGTCACTTCTCCACCCCAATCACTGTCCACGGCTGGGACTTCACATCCCGGAGATATGCTTTCTGCCACTCGAATTCCGGGTGCTTGGCAAGGTGCTCAGCGGCCTTGAAGTCAATTCCGCAGGAGTGCCCGGCTGAACCGGTTAGCGACAGCCGTTCAATCATGCGGGCGTCGGCGACCTTCGACTGCACCGCACCCGCCGTCCCGAAGGCCGGTTGCCACGATCCGCTTCCTCGGGGCGAGAGGTCGATGTGCCCGCACAAAGTCCGCTCATTCGGCTCACTCTTGCCTTCGAAGGTGTCGACATGATCCGATAGAAAACGCTTGGCCGCAGCAACGTCGATCTTTCCCTTGTTCTCGGCCATTAACTGCTCCCACCGAATTTTGCGAGCATTCGACCCGACACCTTTGTCATCCATTGCATAAGTCGGGGTTTCCTCGCGGGCAAGCTTTTCACTGACCGGGAAGTTTGCCCCGCAAAAATAGCCATCAAAGGTCCGTCGCGGAGTCACGTTTTTGAGGCCAAGCTCGAGGCTGCAGATCTCGTTCGTCTTCCGGTCGACTACCAGCCAGTTGTTGGCATAGCCCCCGTTATTGCCTTCGCTCATGATTCGGATGAAATCGTCGATCGACCCGGAGTACTGCATCGCCTTACGCGCACGGACAAACTCGGGGATTCCCTTCGGATCCCAACCGGCGAAATTGGAGATGGTCGTCTCGGTAATCGCAATTCCGGCGGCGTTCATCCCAAAATCGTCGCCGCTGTGAATCACGCCTGGCAGGCCGTCCATTAGTATTCGGTGCCCGCGTGTTGGAACGAGGTCGTAGACGACTGTCCAGAATCGGCCGTCCATGTACCCGGTCCAAGCATTATGCGCAATGATCACCTTCCCGTCCCGGGTATAGCTGCCGGTAGCGACGAAAGCGCTGCAGCGCTCGGGAACAACCACCTGGGAGGTTTTGCCGTGCTGCCGGTCGTACCATTCGTTGTAGTAGCCCAGTTCGAGAAAAGCGTTTATGGCCACTGTGTCCCAGATATCCATCTGGACGCCTCGAGCCTGGACACCTTCGGTTATTCCGCGCAATTCGTCGCGATACTCCTGTTCTACGAGCGGCCACAGCTCCTTTTCGGCGACGTTGCGGAAAAATGACCAAGGCTTCTTTGTGTCGTGGTTCATCTCAAGAGCGACGACTTTTTGGAATTCGGCGATTTCGGGCGCCAGCAGGTAACCGTTCTGAAAACCAATGCGGTAAGGATCGCCCTCTAGATGGACAAAGGTCCAGCCGTTCTCTGCGGGCTTGCGGAAGGCGCCGGAAAGCCTCGGGTCCGGAGCGGGAGCGGCTGCAAGCAGCGGGAACAGCGCGACGACAGCCAAACAAACCATGGAAACACGTTTGGACATGGAAGGCTCCTGTAGAGTCAGCCTGTAGTCTAGCACGCGGTCCGATTGCGGCTGTACTCTGGGAGGATGAGCACTGAACCTTGGCTGAGCGGTCGTCTAGCGGGCATCAGCCCTTTCCTTGTCCCACTCCTGTATTCGTTCGATCAGGCACGCGAAGACCTGGAGCGCTTTACGGAAGGGCTAAGCACCGAGCAGATATGGAGGCAGCACGGGTCAATCAACCCGGTCGGGAGGGAAATCAGGCACATCGGGGGAGCAGTCGACCGCCTGATGACTTATTTACAGGGGCGCCAACTGGACGAGAAACAACTGGCGGAGCTTAAAGTTGAGTCCGAGGCGGGAGCTTCAAGGGAGGAATTGCTGGCAGGAATGGATGCGGCCTTCCGCCGGGCAGAGTCGGTTGTGCGGGCGCTGGATCCGGCCAGCCTCTCAGAACCACGCGAAGTCGGCCGAAAGCGGCTTCCCACGACGGTCATCGGCCTGCTCGTTCACATCGCCGAGCATACTCAGCGCCACGTAGGCCAAGCCATTGTGGCGGCCAAGCTGGCAAGGATGTAGCACCGGAGCGACTTCGGAGGCCGGCGAGTACAAAGCGGTGGCAAGGCCACCGCACTCCGAAAGAGAGGAGTGTCAAGACTCCGGGCTCACTTTAGAGATACGTGTAAGACCAAGGCCAGAAGGGTGGACAGTTCTAGACCAAAGCACCCAAGCAGACAGAGGCCGCCTCGATGACTCGCCCGGGCTCGAGGCGCGTCATGCATTTTCGCCGGCAATACGGCAGCCGACAATGGCGGCAATCCGGAGCAGCAATGACCATTCCCCTCCCCGGCGGCCACGGGCCGGTCCGCAATGGATCGCTGGCTCCGTAAAGCGCAACGATCGGAACTCGCGTGACGGCGGCGATGTGCAGCGGGCCGGTATCTCCACCCAGCACCAGGCAGGCGCGCTCGAAGAGGGGAAGCAATTCGCGAAAGTTCAGGGCGCCAAGCAGCGGAAAGGCACGATCGGCTTGCGTCATCGCAGAACGGACCCTCCCGGCTAGTTCCTGATCCCGAGTGGAACCAACCAATAGCACGTCCAACCCTTGACCGATCAGCCAATCAGCTACCTGGGCCCAGTATTCCGGAGGCCACGTCTTGGAGGGCCACGTCGTGGCAGGGAGAATGACCGCGTACCGGCCCGCGCTGACACCTAGTTCGCGAAGCAAAGCCTCAACCTTCATCTCGTCGTTCCGACGCGCAGGCAGAACCAGGCGAGGTTCTCCGGCCGGCCGGTCCAGGCCGAGGAGATCGAGCGATTCAAAGCAGGCCCCGATCGCGTGCCGCCGGAATGATCTTCGATGTCGGACGGTATGCGACAAGAAGGGGAACATCCCACGCCCGATCTTCCGGCGCGCTCTGGCAGCCTGGAGCAGCAGGTAGGTGCGGGGACGGCCCTGCAGGTCGATGGCAAGGTCATAGGTTCGGCTTCTAAGCTGCCGCAGCAGGCCAGTCCACCGAGTTACGAAGCTTCCGAATGTCCTCGAGGATTCGTGGAAGGGATCTCGAGGATAGAGAAGCAGTTCGTCGGCCAGGGGGTGATCCTCAAGCAGCGAGGCCATTCCTTCATCGACAACCCAGGTCACCGAGGCTCCCGTCTCCTGTTTCAGGTGACTAACGGCCGGTGTGGCCATAACGATGTCACCCACGGAGGAGAGCTTGATGATTAAAACGTTTTTCATTCCGCTTCCGAATGAAGAAGGTGCTCGGCCAGTTCTTGAGCCGACTTGAGCCTGGCCGCGAGCTCCCGGGTCAGAACGTCGAGTGCGGCCGGAGTCAACGGATCAGTTACGTGAAAATCATCGCCCGTCACGATGATCTGTCGCGCGCCAGGAAGCGGCAAAAAGATCTGCGACCAGGAACGATGGAACACCAGGCAAGGCGCGGCGGCTGCGCCCACCGGGATGATCGGACGGCCGGTGTGAAAGGCACACGAGAAGATTCCAGGCTTGACTGCTCCCATCGGTCCAATCGGGCCATCCACAGAAAGGGCCGCCGGGCCCCCGTGGTCAAGCAGTACGCGAATCATCTGCCTGAGACCCGTCGCCCCTGAACGGAGAGTCGAACCCCGAACCACTCTGCATCCCACGCTGCGGAAGAAGGGCGCCGCCCGGTCTCCGTCACGCCCGGGAGCCAACAGGATGACAAAAGGAGCAAGCAGCACCGTCGGGGCGTTCGCGAAATTGATCCGCTCCGAATGGGCGAAGATCACCCGGCGAAACTGGTATTCACTCAACGGTATCAACTTGCCGTCCGGCAGCAGCACCTTGATGCGCAAAGTGCGGCAGTAAAGACGGCAGAAAAGACCGAGGAGAAGGTGGATTAAGCGCATTGCACGCGGGATGGACGATATGGACGAACTGAATGAAGTGGACCCAAAGTACTGTCCACCTGGTCCATGTCGTCCATGTCGTCCATCCGATTTCCGAAACTAGGCTATAGTATTCGCCTCATGTCGCCCGAGGCCGATTCGCCTTCCATCTTTGTCAGCGCCGCTGAGATCTCGGGAGACATTGCAGGGGCCTACCTCGTTACCGCCCTGCGCGAGGCCTGCCCTGGAATTCAGGTGTTCGGCTGCGGAGGCCGGCGCATGGCAGAAGCCGGCGCTCGCCTCGTGGTCACGACAACCGACTTCGGGGTCGTCGGCCTGTTCGAGGTTTTCGGGTTCATTCCGCGGCTTTTTCGGGCCTTTTGGAAGATCCGGGAAGCGATCAAGCAGGAAAAACCAAGGGTGGCGGTGCTCATCGGATACGAGGGTTTTCACGTGCCTTTGGCCCGTTGGCTTCGCCGCAAGGGAATCTACACCCTCTCGTACCTGCCTCCGCAAGTCTGGCTGTGGAGCTCGTTGGCCCGCCCGATCGCGCGAAGTTACGACGAGGTCCTGGCCGTTGTCCCCGACGAGGTCAAGGTCTACAAGCAAGCAGGCGCCAGAGTTACTTTCGTCGGGCATTACTTGAAAGACCGGATTCCTTCTCATTTCGATCCCCGGAAGCGAGCGGAGGTCCGCCAAAAGCTGGGTCTGAAAGAGAGCACCAGGGTCGTGGCACTCCTTCCCGGCAGCCGCCGGGTTGAGATCGAGTTGCTCACGCCGGTGCTTCTCGCCACGGCCCGCCGCCTGCTGGCTTTGCAGCCGGACCTGCAGTTCGTGCTTCCTGTCGCCGAACCGTGCTATCTAGACGGCATCCGGCAGCAGATCAGCGGCCACGGACTGGAGGGCCAGGTGATTCTGGCCGACGACGGCCTGGAAGCGATGGCGGCCAGCCGGCTGGCGCTGCTCGCCTCGGGTACGGCCGCACTCGAAGCCGCGCTGCTCGGATTGCCCATGGTGATCGTCTATCGGTTGTCCTCGCTGACTGTCGCCGCGGTACGGCTCCTCCAAGTGCTGCGCATTATCCGGTACGATTCGATCGGACTGCCGAATCTCTTGTTGGGCAGAACGGTTGTTCCGGAGTTGCACCAGGACCAGGCATCCCCCGAGCGGGCTACAGAGGCCGCCTCGACGCTCCTCCTTGACAGCAGGAAATACGACGAGATGAGAACCGAGTTGCTTAAAATCCGGGACCTGCTCGGAGAAGAAAACAGCAATCAAAAAGCAGCAGAACTGCTGCTGCGGCGAATCCGAGAGGCAAAACCGTGTTAACATGCCCGACCGTGAAGCACTTCTTGCGTGTCTGGCTGGTTCTCACCATCACCTACACGGCCATTACTCTCGCGATCTGTTGGATAGTCTCGGGCAGCATCGTGTACCCGGCCGAGACGATCGCGCACGTGCTCATAGTTCCGCTGATTCAGGCTGCGTTGCTGGCATTGCTTTTTCGCAAGCGTCTCGATTCTCAGAGGTCGTAGTTTCCTGCCGGATCCGATACTCGAGTCTCCTCGCACGCATCCAGCGGACAGCGAGCATATCCGGAAATGATTTGACCAGCCGGTTCAGGACGCCGTATTTCGATCTGCCATGAATTCTTCTGGCATGGCTGATCGGAATTTCGACGACACTGTAGCCGTGCATCCGAAACAGCGTTGGGAGAAACCGGTGGAATCCGTTATACATGACCACCGACTCGAAGCACTGTCTGCGGAACGCGCGATAGGTACAGCCTGTATCAGCTAATTGCTCGCGAAGGATGCAGTTTCGGACCGCGTTGGCAATCCGGGAGGAAGCGGCCTTCACAAACCCATCGCGCCGGCGGCCTGCGCGGTTTCCGCAGACGCAGTCAAACTCCCGCACCTTGTCCAGAAACAAGGGGATGTCTGCCGGATCGTTTTCCAGATCCGCATCGATGGTCATCAGGATTCTCCCCCGCGCCGATTTCAGTCCCGCCTCCTCGGCCGCGCTTTCTCCCGACCGTCGGTCAAGCTGCAAGCCCCGGACACAGCGCGAGGACCGGGCGGCCGCAAGGATCGCCTCCCATGACGCGTCGGTGCTTGCATCGTCAACCAGGATGATTTCGTAGAGAAGTCCGGGAAGACGCAACATGACTTCCGTGATTTTCTCGACAAGCACCGGGATGTTCTTCTCTTCGTTGAAGACCGGAACGCAGATGGACAGATCAAGGCTCATGGAATCATCCCCGGTAGAATGAGCGGACCTTTTGGGCGACGAAGTCAACCTCGTCATCCGACAGACCCGGGTACATCGGCAGCGACAGTATTTGCCCGGTCAATTGGTCGGTAAAAGGCAAGCGGCTCTCGCCGAAGCGGTCCGTTATCGCGGGCTGTCGGTGGACCGGAATGGGGTAATGAATCCCGGTCTGTATCCCGTGGCTGCGCAGGTGGAGCTGCAGCTCGTCACGGCGGTCCGCACGAACGACGTAAAGATGATAAACGTGCTCGACTCCCGGGCGCTCTGTCGGCGTCACCACTGTTCCCTGGAGAAGCTCCCCATACAGCCGAGCGATTTCGCGCCTTCTCCGGTTGAGATCCTCGAGAACCTTCAACTGGCAGCGTCCGACCGCAGCCTGGATCTCGTTAAAGCGCATGTTGAACCCGAGTCTGTCGTTCAAGTACTTGGACGAGCGTCCGTGGTCTCGAAGGGATGCCACTCTTTCAGCGAGCCCGTCGTCGTCGGTCGCGATGCCTCCGCCGTCTCCGCAGACCGTGAGGTTCTTTGAGGGATAGAACGAGAAGCCGGCCGCCTTCCCGAAACTGCCAACCCGCCGCCCTTCGCAGCGCGCCCCAATGGCCTGCGCGCAGTCTTCGATGACCACAAGTCCATGCCTGTCGGCGCACTCTCGGACACGGGCCAGGTCGGCCGGCTGACCATAAAGATGCACCGGAAGGATCCCCACCGAGCGGGACGTGACCTTCCGCTCCAGGTCGTCCGGATCGAGGCAGTAAGTGTCATCGACCTCGACAAAGACCGGGTTTAGTCCGGCGTGACAGATCGGCTCAACAGATGGAAAAGCCGTCAGGGAAGGAAGCAGAACTTCGCTTCCCCGCGGGAAGTCGAGGGCCAGGAACAACAGGTGCACCGCCGACGTCCAGGAGTTGGATAAGACGAAGCGGGAGGTCCCGAGATACTCGGCCAGCTCTTTCTCGAAAAGCTTGCACTCCGGCCCCAGGATGAACTGCCCGGAGTCGATGACCTCGACGACCCGTCGACGGATCTCGTCGGAATCGTAGACTCTGGAGAGTGGAATGGTTTTCATAGTGGGTGTCGTCTTTCCATCGAAAGGACAAACACGGACAGAAACGGACGGACAACCACGGACCGGGCATGTCCGTGTCAGTCCGTGTCCGTCCGTGTTTGTCCGTTGGGATCCCAGTCGCCGGTTTGGTTGCGCGCGTGCCAATAGGCACGCATGAACAGTACCTGATCGCCGGGGGGCAGCGAGAGCCTGCCGAGCAACCGTTCGATATCAGCTCGAGATTTTTCTTCGGGCACTCGCGTCAGGAATCGAATTCCGTCCATGTCTACGAGATATGCCCGGCCGGCAGGGTCCATTACGATGTTCGACGGCTTGGGATCCAGTTGACGAAACCCTTCCTCGTGGAGGCACGCCATCAGCCGAGCCACTTCGCACAACTCTGCCTGTGCCGGCCTGTCCAGCGGCCGGGCACCCGGGATTTCCTGCGTAACCACGTAGCTGCGAGTCACCAATCCGAAACGCCGGCGATCACCGAACGCGACGGGCCGAGCACCAGGTATGCCGGCGAGCTCCAGGTGATACGCTGAACGGAAGGCCCGCCGGGCGTAGGAGCCGCGCAGGTTAGCCTTCGCCCACTTCCATGGCCGCCCGAGGTTGTATCGCTTGATCACGTAGCCATCCTCGCGTCCGACAGTGGAAGAGCGGGAGTTTTTGCAGAGCGCGCGAGGTTCTTCGAAGCAGGAATCCGGTGTTTCAAGGATGGCTTGAAGTGAGTCGTCTTCGCCCGTTTCCCGCACCCACCACCTGATACCAGCGCGGTGATTCGGACGGAAACCTTGATAATGACGCGGTGGAAGGCACCGTTCTGCCTCCTGGCGATGCAACAACTTGCGCCTTTCGACCGCGCGGGCCCTCAACGCTTCGAGCTGCAGGCTCTCGTTTCCGAACGTCTCGAAGAAAGATGACCCCAACCGTGGGAAGACAGCCCAGAGAAGAGCCAGATTCTCAAGGCGGTCCGCAGCCGAGAGCGGCCTTTCCTGAATTTCGATTTTGTCCAGATCCACGAGGAAGATGGAGGACAGTTCCGCCGAGTACAGGAAATTGCCGGCGTTTGGATCGCGGTGCTTGACTCCCCGTTCGTGAAGATTCCGGATGAATGACCCAAATTGACGCTGAAAAGCCGGGCAATCCAAGTCGGTTGCGCCGAGCGGTTGAGCGCCGGGCGGGGCCTCGGTGACAACAACTGACTCGGCCAGCCCCCACCACGTCCAGCATTCACCGTGCGCGAGGTGCGGAACGACGGGCACCCCGGCTTTGCCCAGGCGTTCAGACAGGGCCCATTCCTGTCGGCTGCGCGGCTTTTTGAACCAGTATTTGACCGGACGCCAGATCCGGTTTCGGTGAAGATAGCGCTTGCAGTAGTAAAGCCGGCCGTCCAGTCGCCAACGGACCACGAGTTTCGTCGGAGTCTGCGTGACCGGCTCTCCTGGAAGGTCAAGGAGCCGCTGCAGAAGCGGAATCCCCCCGGATCGCAACTGCCAGCGGTACCCTTCATGGATGAAGCAGGCGCTTCTCGAATCGTTTGGCATGCAGCAGAAAAACGTAGAAGGCGCTCAGCAGGGCGGCGACCAGGCCCGGCAAACCATCCAGAAAGCCGCGCTGGAGGAAGTACATCTTAAGGAAGGTGAAGGGTGGCTCGCCAATCAGTCGGAAGAGAGAGCGAGGACCTCGAGTCGTCGCGCTCATGCTCGTGTATTCGTTGATCTTCTTCAGGTGTTCGGAAAGGCTTTCGTACGGGACGTGGCACAGGCAGCCG
>Ga0105092_10000706_pt1 | contig 17550 bp, 12 predicted proteins | sample PPLLak2March2015_FD_87021 | JGI IMG/M metagenome (GOLD analysis project Ga0105092, IMG submission 87021) | Freshwater sediment microbial communities from Prairie Pothole Lake near Jamestown, North Dakota, USA - PPLs Lake P7 Core (1) Depth... | ecosystem: Environmental > Aquatic > Freshwater >... | reverse complement strand
CCATTCTGACTTCTGACTCCTGACTTCTGACTTCTTCTTTACCGTTCGTGTTGGTTCGTGGATGACACCTTCCTTCTTCATCCTTTATTTCAGCGTCGTCCGCTGTACGCCGGTCGCCGGCGGCGTGCTCGACATCTCACGACCGGTCGGCTTTCCGGTGCCCACCAGCAGGTAGCCCTGCATCTCCTGATGCAGCGCTGAACAGAAGTTCGTGCAGTAGAACGGAAAGACCCCCTGCTTGTTCGCGACGAACTCGATCGTCTTGGTCTCGCCGGGGTCGACAACCACGTTGATGTTGTACTCGCTCAGGCCGAAGCCATGGAGCTCGTCGGTGGTCTGTTCGATGTTGGTCAGGTGAATGGTGACTTTATCGCCTGGTCTCACCTCGATCTGATTCGGTTCGAAACTGCTTCGGACGGCCGCCATGTGGACGACGACCTCGTTCCCTTTCCGTTCGACCCGGGCATCTTTGACGTCCCAGATCGCATGCGGATTCTTGTTCTCAGCCTTCGGGTAGACCTCGATCGACTTGATCTTGTCCGCCTTGATGATTTGCGCATAGTGCGGCTCGGGCTCGGTGTAGGCCTCGTACAACATCTTCATCTTTTCGCCGGACACGTCGATCAGTTGCGAGGATTCAGGTTGCGATGGACCGACCACCAGGTGACGTCCGTGGGAAAGCTTGTTGAGCGCCACGAGGTACTTGCCGTCCGGGCTGACCGTGTCGCCCTCGGCCGCAGTCAAATGGCCGATGTTGTAGGTCACCGGGATCTTGTCGACAACTTCCCAGCTGCCCAGCTTCCATTTGGCCACTGCGCTTTCAACGAACAGGCTCGTGTAGGCATAACCCTGGTCATCGAACTGGGTGTGAAGCGGGCCGAGGCCGACGTTAACCTCGGCGTCCTTGATGCTTTCGTACTTCAGGACAGGGATGCCATCTTCGTTTCCGCTGAAATCCTTCTTCTGAATAGCCGTCTTGATCTTTTCAAAGTTGAAGGCGGTGGTGATCGACTGCAGTTTCCCGCTGCCGATGACGTACTTCCCGTCCGGGCTCACATCGACGCCATGAGGGCTCTTGCTGCACGGAAGGAAGTAGACAACCCCCTGAACGTCTTTCGGATCGATGACTTTAACTCCGTCTATCGTTTTCACTTTGCCGTCTTTTACGGCCTTCTCGGCCGCCTTCCAGTCAACCGCCGCGATATAGTCCCGATCCTTCTGGGTCGCCGTCACTTCCAGTTTTCCGGTCGCGCGCTCGGCGTTGTAACAGGTCCAAAAGGCCCAGCCCTCGCTCGCCGCTTTGCCGGCATCGCCGAGATCATAGTCAAAAGGCGGCATCAGGATTTCCCAGCCGAGGGTCATCTTGCCGGTGCTCGGATCGACGGCGATTCCCGCGACAACGCCCTTGTATTGAGTGGCATAATTCTCTATCGGGGCATAGCTTCCTTTCGGGAGTGGAATCGAAAAACGGGAAGCCGCCAGGACGTACTCGGTGTTCGGGGTAACAAAGGTCGAGCCGTGGTTACCCGAGACGTTGGGAATGGGGCCAATGATCTGTTTGGTTTTAAAGTCAGCCAGATCGATGCGGGCGACGCGGTTGTTGGCGTTGTCGTTGATGAAGAGCCACCTTCCGTCGTAATCCCCTTTGGTCTCACTGAGCGCGGGGTGGTGGGCGTCGCCCCAGGTGAAAGCCCCCAGCATCTCCTTGGTTTCCTTGTCGAATCCATAGCCGGTTGCGGGATACGGGGCGAACACCGGTATCGTACAAATATGGCGCATCGACGGCACGCCGCCGACATAGATTTGACCGGAATGCCCGCCGGAGTAAAAAAGGTAATACTGATCGACATCTCCCGGGGCCACGTAAGTCGCCACTGCGGCTTCGGCCGCCCCTGTCCGTTGTTGAACGCGAGTCTTGCTCCCGCAACTCATGGGGATCAGACTCAAGGCAAGGGCACACGCTCCCCCGACGATCATCCACGTGATGCGGCTCATTCTGGTTTTCATGTTCTCCCTCCGGTCATCGCTGGGAGGGCGGGCCCCGCGGATGACGCGGATAAACGCGGATAACGCGGATGAAGGCACGAAGGGCGTTTCGTGCCTTCATCCGCGTTATCCGCGTTTATCCGCGTCATCCGCGGGCCCGCCCTCCCAGCTCAGTTCTTCAATCTATCCGTCCCCGCCGCTTCGGCGGTTTTCTTCTCATAGGCGTGCTTCAGTTTGTCAATGGCCTCCCGCTTCTCCTCCGGGGTTAGCTGGATCTGGGTCGCCAAAACGACCGCCATGGTTCCGGTCGGATTCGCCAGGAAGTCCTCAAGAGTTTTGCCAAACCGGCTCTGGACATCGACGACCGCTTCGCTCAGGTCCGGGCCGATCTTGGCAGCTGAGTCGATGCCGAGGCTCGAGACCGAATGACAGATGAAGCATCCTTTCTTGACGAAAAAGGCGCCTTCGCCCTCCATCATCTGGCGCTCCTTCTCCGCCTCCTCGGGTGTCGCTCGGTCAGCCAGGGTGGCGCCGGGCAGGTAGCGGGCGGGGAGCTCGCTCCGTTTCCAGCTCAGGACGAGCAAGGTCAGGGCCTGAGCGTCGGCGCTTGAAAGCCCGAATTCCGGCATCACGGTCTCCGGGACAAGGGCTTTCGGGTTTTGCAGATGGGCGACGTGCCACGCAAAGGCGGAATGAACCCCGGAAATTCTGGAGAAATCGTACTGTTCGGGTGACTTATCACCTACGAAGGTCAGGTCCGGCCCAATCTGCCCGCCTCGTCCGTTTACCACGTGGCAGGCGCGGCACCCCTTTTGCTGCACCAGTTGCTTGGCCCGGTTGATGAACTCCGCTCCCTTCGTCTCCCGTTCATAGCGGTGACACTCGTTGCACTTCATCTGCAGCATGGCCTTCTTATCCCGGACCAGGTAGACGTCGCTCAACTCGCTCCCCAGAAGCGGCTCTTCCCAATGCTCGACGAAGCCGTGAGCCGCCTCAAAATCGGTGGCATAGCCCTGCCCGGCGTGGCAGGACGTGCAGCCGAACCTCGGCAGCGGATGAGTCTTGATAATGGCGGCCGGATGGGTGCGATAGGGTTGAGGTTCGTTCTCGAGGCCCTTCCACTCGATCCCCTGATGGCAGGTGACGCACCGGTCCACCCGGTCGAGGTCGCGCACCCAAATCTGCTGCAGGCCGGTCGGAACCCCGGCGGCTCGTTCCTCGCCGAACTTCTCCGCAACAAGCTCGTTAAACTCGGCCTGGTAGGCTCGCCATTCCTCCGTCCAAGAGCTCCACAGTAGAAATCCGGTCACTGCCAGCGCCAGAGCGCCGAATCCAGAAATCAAGATCAGGTCTTTCCGATACACTGCATGCCTCCCTCAGAACTTACGCGGCAGTTCGGGCCAGCCCTCCCACGGCCAGTAGATATTCCAGTACGGACCGCGCAGGTAGGTTCCGACGATGGTCAGAAGCAGCACGACAAGCACTGCAGCCAGGAAAATGAGATTGACTCGGCGCCTTTGGCCGGCCCACCAGACACCGACGGCCTGTGCCGGCGATCTATCGAGGTAAGGCACCGCGAGAAGGGCCAGGACGACCAGCCCGGGGATCACGATTCCGCCGATCAGCGCTCCGTTGATCGTGTATCCGCCCAGGTTGACGGTCGTGTCCGTGACTAGCTCCTGCAGCCAAAGGAAGTACCAGGGGGCCTTGGCCGGGTTTGGAGTCACACTGGGGTTGGCGGGCCCTTCGAGCGGGGCCGGCACTATCAACGCCAGGAGGGCCGTTATGACAAAGGTGCCGAGCACCACGACAGCCAGGCGCCGGGTGAGGTTCGGGGACGACTCGACGGTGTGTTCGTCTTCGTCCACGACCGTCGTCCGCACATGAACACTCGTTCCGCTGGTAATGCCCAGAAGCGAGTAAGTTTTCGTCGGACTGGGGGACATCTCTTGCGCTTTGAGGCCGAGTGTCATCTGGTCGAAGCACGCCAGCCCCCCGTCCTTGCGTATCCGCCACATGTGGTACGAAACCAGGAGCAGGACGAGGAACGGGAGGAAAAAGCAATGCAGGACATAGAACCGGATGAGCGTGGCCTGACCGATCGAAGTTCCTCCGAGCAGCAGGAACCGGGAGGGTTCTCCGAAGACGGGGGCCGCCTGGGCGATGTTGGTGCCGACGGTGATGGCCCAGAACGCCAACTGGTCCCACGGGAGCAAGTACCCGGTAAAGGAAAGCAGGAGCGTCAGCAGCAGCAATCCGACCCCGACGATCCAGTTAAGGGGCCGGCTTTGCTGCCCCGGGCGAGTGTTGAGATAAGCCCCGGTCAGGAAAACTCGCACCATGTGAAGGAACACCACGGCCACCATCAGATGGGCGGCTATCCGGTGAACACCTCGCAGGAACCACCCATACGAGACGGCAAACTCCAGGTCCTTGACCGAAAGATAAGCTCTCTCGACTGACGGGACATACAGGAACATGAGTATGGCCCCGGTTAGCGTGAGAATCGCGAAAAGCACAGCCGAGATCGTGCCCAGCCAGAAGGAGTAGCCCCAGGAGAGGCTTTCGATGGACACTTTGGCGGGGAACCAGTGGAGCAGGAAGTTGCGGACGATCGAGTCTCCCGACTCCCGCCCGCTGGCGGGCCGCCAGGTCCAACTGATTTTCTCCCAAGTGGTGCGTTTGGTCGTTGTTTCCATTACTGGGTCCTCGTTTCCCGGGGAGCGCGGCCGTCTCGCCGGCGCTCCCCGGCTTCACACCGTTAGCCTGAACTCGCGATCCGTTTCCTCCGTCGCGTCCACGATCAGCTGTCCGTCGTCGGGCGAAACCTCGAGCCGGAAAAAGGGCAGAGGCCTCGGCGCCGGCCCGGCGTAATTCGTGCCATCCCCGTAGTACTTGGAGCCGTGACAGGGACAGATAAACTCCTGCTGTTCCAACAACTCGCGCCCGCCCGCTGTGACCTTTTTCGCCTGGTCCAGCCGCGTCAACTTGACCGTGCAGCCGAGATGCGTGCACACCGCCGACATCGCCTGGAAAGTATTTTTTGACCGGAAGATGAAAAGACGCCGGTCGTCGAGAAACGAAACGCCTTCGCCGAACCGATCGGCGGTCCCGATCTTGAAACGAGGCGGTTCCTCATACAGTACGTTGGGAACGAGGGAGCGGAAGAAGGCATAAGCCTGCCCGGCCAACCCGGCAAGTCCCGCACCGACCCCTAGCCTCACGAGGAAAGAACGACGACTGGGTTGATCAATTCGGCCGGTTTCCCCGGATCCGCTCCCGGGCGACCCGGTTTGACGCACCGGCTCAGCCGCCTGCGCGGCTTTATCGCTCAACATAATGGAAGACCTCCATGGTCATGGCATCGGTCGGGCAGCGCTTGGCGCACAATCCACAGCGGATGCACTTCTCGTCGTCCTTGATCATCGCGGAGAACGGACCGTCACCCGAAACTCCGGCAAAGGCCGTCGTATCCTTTACGAGCTGTGGGTCGAGGTCGAGCGCTTCGACCGGGACGAGCTTCAGACAATGCTCAGGACAGACGTCCACGCACCGGTTGCACAGCACGCACTTCTCGGCGTCGTAGATAGTCTGGATGTGACAGTAAAGGCAGCGCTCTGCCTGGTCTTTCGCCTCCGGTTCAGAATAGCCGGCTTCGACTTCCGAGATCCCGGTTCGGCGATCCAGCGGAACGCTGGGGGGTGCCTGTCGAGCTAGTTTCTCGTAGTCCTCGGCCATGCTGTAGAGCCGGGTCGGAATCTTCTCGACCGTCAACTCCACGGTCGGGCCGCCGCTCTTCGCCCGCAGGTACTGATCAATCGAAATAGCCGCGCGCTTGCCGTTGGCTACGGCATCGATGAGGTTACGCGGACCGAAAGCCACGTCCCCGCCGGCGTACACCCCAGGGGCCGTGGTTGCCAGCGTCCCGGCGTCAATCGCGATGGTTCCCCGCGGGGTAACCTTGACACAGTCGGCAGGTTTGAGAAAGGAGAGGTCCGCCTGCTGGCCGACAGCCAGAATCACCGAATCGGCTTCCAGCAGTTCCTTGATCTCCGGCGTATAAACCGGGTTGAACCGGCCGTCGGGGTCATATGTCCTTCTTACGCCGACCAGTTCGACAGCAGCGACCCGGCCATCCTTGCCCAGGATTCGCGCCGGCCCTCGCTGGGGATGAAAATGGACGCCCTCGCGCCGTGCTTCGGCGAATTCTTCCCGCCCCTGCTCGGTCCGAAGCGCCGGCATTTCGTCAAAAGATTCGAGGCTGCAGATCCGCACGTCGGCCACGCCGGCTCGAACGGCCGCCCGCGCGGCATCCAAGGCGGCCGGCATTACCCCTGCCGCCTGGGGGTCGAAATCCGGCTGGAGCGCGGCTCGAAGGGCCATCCGGGCGGCATCGAAGGCCACAAACCCGCCGCCGATAACGACCACCCGCTCACCCAGTTCCAGACGAAAGCCATGATTTACATTCAGAAGGAAATCGACCGCTTTGACTACCCCGTCCAGGTTTGCCCCTTCAATGTTCAGCTCGCGTCCCCGCTGGGTTCCGACGCTCAGGAAAATGGCTTCGAAGCCGAGGCGCCGAAGATCCTCAAGACCAAAGTCGGCAGAAAGCGGGGCGTTGAGCTTCACCTTTACCCCGAGCCCGAAGATCTTTTCGATTTCCTTGTCCGTGACGGAGCGGGGGAGTCTAAATTCGGGTATCCCGTGAGTCAGCATTCCACCCAGAGCGTCGCTCGCTTCGAAGAGAGTGACGTCGTATCCAAGCAGTGCCAGATCATGGGCACAGGCTACCCCTGCGGGGCCGGCCCCGATCACAGCCGCCTTCTGCTTGCTCCCTACCCCTCCTTCGCGTTGGCTGAGCACCGGCAAATGCCAGGCGACCTGGTTCCCTGCATCGCTCTCTCCCGAGAAAAGCGGGTCCTGGGTATCGGGCAGGCGAGACTCGACTCCGTACTTTTCGCAGATGAAGCGTTTCAATGCCCGAATGCTGACGGGAGCGTCGATCTTGCCGCGCCGGCAACTGTCTTCACAGGGGGCGGCACAGACGCGACCGCACACCGACGCAAGGGGGTTTGGAGAGCGGGCGACCAGATAGGACTTTTCGAACTCTCCCTGCGCGATGAGTTGAACGTATTTCCCGGCATCGGTATAGACCGGGCACGCGGCCTGACATGGGATCATCCGTTTCCAGAACTCCATGTCCGGTACCACTGTCTTGTACTTCAAGTCCGCCATGCGGAACCCCTCCGAGGGCGCAAAAACCGCTTTGTCTTGTTCAGAATTGCCAAAAAAGTAAAGACTTGCTTTTGATCATACCAGCAATTTCGAGGCAGTTCTAAAAGGGGAAAAATACCGTGGCGTCGGTGCGTAGAATCATCTTTCCGCGGGGCGGGTGACGCCTTAAGATGACAGCGGCGGCCTGAGAGGTTCCCGCCGGAAGAGGAGGCACTGTGAAAGCAATAACGAAATCTTCGACAACGGGGCAAATAACGGCGTTTTTGCGCGTACGCTACTGGGTAGTCCTTGCCGCGCTTTCACTCGCGGCAGGTAACGGATGCAGCGGTCCGGACAGCAGCAGCCCCGGAACATCCGACGCCAATAGCACGCCGCCCACCGCAACCGCGGCAGTCGCTCCGAGCGGGGCGCCGCCAAAGGCGGTCGTTTCCGGAGAGAACATCAAGATCTCGGGATCCGGAAGCGGCGCCGTAAAGATCGCCGCCAGGCAAGGAGGCTATCTCGTCAACTATCGGTACAAGGGTTTCGGTCTCAAGCTTGAGGCCCAATCAGCATTTGGAGCCATGAACGTGATACCCGGCGGGCAGTATGCAGGTCCGGACGGTTGGACCCAATTCACGGATCTCACCAGCTTCTCGAGCTCCGGCGAACAAGAGTATAAGGTGACGGCGACCGAACCCTATGAGATCGAGTTCGTGAAGCTGCCGGTGGCCCAGGGAGCGGATGTCTTGCCCAAGACGTACAACGGAAAGGGGCTGAAAGTGGTAGGACCCCTCTCACTGAAAGCCGGCCCGGCTTCCTATAAGGTCAGCTGCCCGGATCTGAAAATGGCCGGCTTTGTGGCGGAACTATTTGATGGGGCCAGCGGGCAGAGCAAAGGGATGATCTCTCTCGGTACGGGTGCTGGTGTCAACGAGACTAAGAAACTCGACGCCCCGGCGGCTGGCAACTACCTGATCAAAGTGAACGCCAACGGCAAAGCCGAGTGGACGATTGAGGTGTCGCAGTAGGAGGGGCGCGTTGAAAAGACCTCAAGGACCTCAAGGACCAAAAAAGAAAGGCGGGGCTTCTTTCTAGTCCTTGAGGTCCTTGGGGTCTTTGAGGTCTTTTTAACTCACTCGGTTACACCTCGCGTTCCGACCAGGCCTCTATCTGCTCGTAGCGTTTGCGCAGCCAGTCAAGTGGTATCTGTTGCGCGGTAAATGAAAACTGGTGCTCCACCTGCCTGTACCAGAGAATGATGTCCGTCATCGCGTGGGCAATGTCAGCCGGAATCTTGTCCTCGTGCTGCAGGGCGTTGATCCTGAGCGGCGTTTCCCGATCCTCGGAGCTCGGATCCAGGCGGTCGAGGGTCCTGCCGATCGATCTCGCCATCCGCACAACCTCGTCGCACGATTCAAACAGGTCCACTTCGTCACGCAGCAGAGGGGGGAGCCCGTCCGGGACTCGCCCGCCCGCATGGAGATAGATGCGATCGGCCGGTGTCTCTTGAAATTCTCCGGCTTTAAGGGACACCAGTTGGTCCGGACTGCTTCTGAGGAGAGTACCAGCGAGGGAGCCCAGCGGAATGAGAAGCTCCACACCCGTCGTGGCGGCGCCAAAAAGGTGGAACACGCCTCCCGAAACCCGCGATCCGATCCAGCTCCAGTCAAGCAGGTAACGGTAACTATGGAGCGCGGTAAAGTCGAGCACCCGACGGATGCCGACCGCTTGGATGAAGTCCAGGACAGCACGAGTAAGCAAATCTCTCCGCGTCCAACTCTCCCTGATCATCGGGTGATCGTTGAAATGGCAAAGGTGGTCTTGGATAAGTTCGGCCGGCCGGAGCAGGCCGTACATCCCGGATAGGATCAGGACCCATGCAGAACCGCTGGACAAGAGCTCGGGGCCATCAGCGCCGAGCTCCGAATAAAACGCCCCCTGGTACCTTTCGGACGCGGGCAGGTACCCGGCCGTAGTTGACGTGCCCCCGAAATCGGGCCCCTTCACCAGCCCTTGATTTCGGGGCAGATCCCGCATCCTTTCCCCGTTACACGTCTGGCCGCCGGCTGCAATCCAGTCAAACACGCGCGAACGCGCACCGATTAGTTCCGCGCCAAGCGGTGGCTGAAGCATCGACAAGATAGAGCGTTCGGAATCCCCGTACGGAAGCCCGCCGCTCTTCTTGTTATTACAGCAGACAATCACCATCAGGACTTCGCTGGCTTTGCTGTTCATAACGATCGTGAGAATATCACTCGGGCCTGATAGGAACTAGCAAGTTTCACTCTTCAATCCCCTGCCCTCCGATAGCAGCCATGTAAGCCAGGGTGGATTCACCAAACAGAGCGAAGGAAACCAAAGGCTGCGAACCCCAGAGTCGAAGATATCCGCCATTCTGCGAGAACGACGCCCCGAAGAAGGCCGCGCCGTTTAGCAAATCGACGGCGCGTTCGCCTGGATCCAGCCAGAAGTCCTGTCGAGCCGTCTCTTCGCCCGCCGGATTGAAGGCTGCGACACTCACCTCAGCCCCTTCGGCGCCCGGATTCAGGACTGCCAGGCCGGTGAAAACGGCGTGGACCGCAGATTGCGCGACGTGCGGGAAGAGCGTCTGCCTGGAGCCCTCCCGGATCAGGGGTAGAGCAGCCGAGAATTGCCGGTTGTTCCCCGAGAAGACGACCGAACCGATGACGGGGGCTTCCAACCCGAGCGGTTTTGTCTTGATTTCCAAATCGACGTAGCCGGAATGCGCCCCGCCCGGAGGCAGTCCTTGTGTGGAGATCTTAAGGAGGGTGCCCAGGTCAACGACCCAGAGGGCGCCAGCGGCGACGTCACGGCTTTCATCGCCCAGAGCGGCCTCCTCGCCATCCTTATAGGCCCGCACCCGCACGGAAACGGTGTCCGTACCGGTGTTGATCAAACGCAGCTCGGTCCCTCCGCCGGCTGCCGGCACGTAAAAATGCGGTGCCAGGAGCCGTGGGACCGATGCGGCGGAACTGGCCGGCAACGCCACATACGCTTCCGCGTCGCAGTAAACGAGGCATCCGGTCAGCGGCTGATCGGCCGTGAGCTTGACGTAACCGTCACCCGATACCGAACTGGCCGGGAAGAGCTGACCAATCGTCCGCATGACGGCCCCTCGAGCCGGTATCGTGATCGAAGCCTGGCTGATCGTCTTGCCGTCCTGCCCGACCCAGGTGAAATTGGCAGCCGAAGGGCCGGTACCGGGATTGTGCACGTACACGGTCGTTTCACCCCCCGTTACCCGCTTCGCCAAAGGGAAATAGAGGACCGTGTCCTCGTCCCACTGGTAACCGACACCATCCAGGCGCTTCAGTGAGCCTTCGCCGATCATGAAAAAGCCGCGCAAAGGACCGGCGTCTCCCTTGATGATGAGCGTCCGGGCCCCGGCTTCCGCATCGATGACCTCACTGGTTAGAAAGGCCTTTTGGCCCAAACCCGGGACGGCCGAAGTCAGAGACTTCTGGCTCACCGATATGCCCGCCTCACTGAGCCCCTCGACGCTAAGCCAGTTGTCAGCGTCTGTAGGATTCGAGACAGCGACGCCGACGAAGCTGCTCGCGTAACTCGCATGAATACCCTTGAAGAAAGCGGGAAAGAGCAAGGCTGGGGGCGCCGGGGGTGGCGGCTGACCGGCTGCCTGGCGAATCGTAAAAGTCCACCCGGCCACCGTGAGTGTGCCGGTTCGCTCATCAGGTTCCGTGTTGGCGGAGATAGAGTAGTGGACGGTCCCATCGCCGGAACCTGCGTTACCGATCGGTACCGTAATCCAGCTATCGTTGGCGCGTACGGTCCAAGAACACGTGGAGGAGGTTGATACTTCAATCGTTCCGTCTCCGGCCGCAGCTTCATGGTCCCGGCTGCTCGGGGTAATCGTATAAGTGCAGGTCGGGGCGCCGCCGTTGAAGGCCTCCCAAGCCAGGTCTATGAAGTTGCCGGCGCTGGTCGCAAAAACCTGCGTAAGACGGGCGTCAGCGGCCTCATTTGGGTGGGCGTCGTCGGAATTGCCCCCGTACTCCTGTCTCAGACGGTTGGGGTGGCTGGAATGGTTGTCAGGGTAAGCCAGTTCGTTGAACAGGTCGAAGACCGCCACGTTGTGGAGGGTCGGGTGGGCAGAATTGTACGCACTCAGCCAGTCATTTTTCAGCCAGTCGGTAAAAAGGCGGGCACGGTGGGCGTTCGCGTCGTTAGATTCTTCCCAGGTGAGGGGCGGCGACGTGACAGGGATGAACAGGATGTCCGGATGGGCCGCAAAGATATCCGCGAGGGCATGGTAGTTGTGCCCTTCGAATTGGTAATTGCCGCCTGAACCAGCCGGATGCCGGTACACTGCGCGGTAATTGGTCAGTATCTTGTCTACACCGAAAGGATCACCCGGTTCCGCGCCGTCACCCCATATGTCGCTGTTCGGGAAACAGCTCTTGAACATGACGATCCGGTTGAACCCAGCAGAGGCTCCCTGGCTGCGAATGGCTCCAAAGTAATCATTGAACCAGAAGATCCAGGTGTACATGTCGGTGTAATCCCCGGGGACGTCGCCCAGTGACGGGGAGCGGCCGGCGGAAGGCGCGACCACGGTTCCATAAGTAATCTCGTTGACTGAGTCGACATAGCTTTTCGCAGTGAGCGCGTCACGCAGTCCCCGGTCGAGCCAATCCTGCCCGACTGAATGATGGATGAAGATAAGGTCGTCCGCTGAAACAGCTGATTCGAAGGAGAGAACGACCGCCAAGACCACCAGGCATTTCAGGCAGATTCGCATCGCAGTCCTCCTGGTCTTAACAGCGAAGATCCGGTTTGCGCGACAAGTGTACTCCCGGGGAGTCGGGGAGGAAAGGGGGAGGGCGGCTGCCTGCGAAACCACATTTTTGCTTGAATAGTTAACGATAACGGTGAAGAATGGGGTCGGCGTGGCCATCAACCGGACAGGAGCAACAATAGTCGATATTGCCCGGAAACTGGGTGTTTCGGCGATGACCGTTTCGCGCGCACTTCGCGGCAGCCAGGAGGTCAGCGACAGAACCCGCAGAAGAGTCCTCCGGTGCGCGGAAGAGCTGGGTTACAAACCGAATCGGTGGGCGCGCAGTCTGGTTACCCGTCAGACGTCAATAATCGGGGTTGTCGTTCCCGACATTTCTCACTCGTTTTTCGCGGAAGTCACCCGCGGGCTTGAAGAAGTGGTCAGCCGGGCGGGTTACAACGTGCTGCTCTGCGACTCCTGGCTCGATGTCGAGAAAGAGAAGGCTGAGATCGAGATGCTGGTCAGCAGCATGGTTGATGGCCTGGTGATAGCCTCCGAGCAGTCCGAAACCTCGCCCCAGGTCTTCCGAAAACTAAAAGACAGCAAGATACCCTTTGTCCTCATTGACCGCTTCTTCCCCAAACAGAGTTTTCTGGCTGTCGTCGTCGACGACCTGGAGGTTGGGCGGCTGGCCACCGAACACCTGGTTGAGCTCGGTCACACCCGGATCGCCCACATTCAAGGGCCGCCGATAAGCCCTGCGTCCTTGCGGCACCGCGCCTATCTCGACGCACTCCGGCGCCACCAGATCGAGGTCAACAGGCAGTGGGTGCGAAAAGGGCGGTTCGACATCCAGAGCGGGCGCGAGGCAATGTTCGCACTTCTCGGCACCAAGCCGCGTCCCACCGCCGTTTTTGCCGGGAATGACCCGATGGGAATCGGCGCACTCTACGCCTGCCGTGAGGCAGGACTCAGAGTTCCTGCGGATATCTCCGTGGTGGCGGCAGGCAACATCGAGGGGGCTCATCACCCTAATCCCTTCCTCACGACGATTGACTGGCCTCGAGAAGAGCTGGGCCGCGCCGCCGGCAGCCTCCTGTTGGCGAGCATCCAGGAGGGATCCGACCAGGCCACCGATCGCGTCAAAAAGTTCGCCCCGCGCCTCCTCGTGCGGCAGTCAACCGCCCCGCCCTCGGCGTAGAAGTACCGGAATCAAGCGGTGAGCGCCGCCCGCACCCCCGAACGGACCGAGTCCAGGGGCAAGTCACGTCTCAAGATACGTATAAAGTGCAGGCCATGCCACCGCACTCCAAAGGCTTGCTGCGCTCGCGACATGCCGCGCGATTGAACCCGCACGTCTCAGGAACCGTATAAGACGGTGTTAGTGCCTGGTGGAGGTTCGCTATGCTCAAATTTCTGCTCTGGCTGATCCTGCTCCTGCTGTGCTGGCCGTTGGCACTGCTGGCCCTGGTGCTTTACCCGCTGGTCTGGGTGCTGCTTTTGCCGTTCCGACTGGTCGGCATCGCCGTTTCCGGCGTCTTTGAGCTGCTCTGGGCCTTGTTGACGCTGCCCGCTCGCCTGTTGCGAAAAGTCGCGGCCTGATTCACGCACGGACACGGAGAGCGAAAATGCTCGCTGTCCGTGTCCGTCCGTGTTTGTCCGTATCGGTCCGTGGCGGGTCTCGCCCAGCTACGGCTTTTCCACCTTCTTCAGGGTAAATGGGAACGTATTTCCCATCTGAGACCAGTCGCCCGCTGCCTCATTCTTCGCCTCGTTCAGCGTCCCTTCGAACGAAGCGTTTATCGCGGGCATCTTCAATGACAGTTTGGTATCGGAGAGGGTCACCGAGGGGACCGGAAGATCCTTTGCCCCCTGGTCCGGGCTGTCCATCTTGCCGGTCAGGGTCCCGTCATCTTGCTTGAACACGTTCAAAACCAGATGAAACGAACTTGGTCCGGCAGTCAGCGTCCCTTCCCAAACGCTTTCCGGCTTCCTCGCTGCCTCTTGAGCGGCCTTCTTGGCCAACTCAGCGACTTCCGCCTCGGTAAAACGCCGCAGCTTGAAGGGAATCGCTGCCGCGCCCTGGGTCATGGTGCCTTCGATCGAATTCCCGTCGGCCGATATGGTTCCTTTGAAGGACGGAGGGCCGGGCGCCGCGGGCAGGTCGAAGGAGATCTCCTGTCCTTGCAGTTTGAGATTGCCCAAAGCAGATCCTTTGAGCCCCTGTGCCGGGATATCCATCGTGCCCGCCAGCCCGTTCTGGTCCTGTTTGATATCCACGACGATACCCAGGTCCAGCCCGGGTGCGTTTATCGCTCCTTCCCAGTGTCCGACCGGATTTGTCTGGGCAAAGATCAGTGAGACACCGGCGGTCACGGACATCAGAAGCACAATCAGTCCTCCGCGCATCGTCCTGCTCATGAGAGGTTCCTCCAAAAATGAGAGACTAAAAGCCCACCGAGGGCCGGGAACATTGTCCTACTTTGGAAGGCGAAAATCGATTACCATTACGAGCTAGCCAAGCCAAGGAGGCGCTATGCACACCCGATTTGCACTGACGTTGATCCTGACTCTGGTTGGCCTCGGGACGTTTTCCCAGGCGGCGGAGCTCAGCATCCCCTATGAGAAATTTCAGTTAAGCAATGGACTGACAGTCATCTTCCACGAGGACAAGTCCGACCCGATTGTCGCTGTGGCCATACAGTACCACGTCGGATCCAACCGTGAGGTGAAGGGCCGGACGGGGTTCGCCCACCTGTTTGAGCACATCATGTTTCAGGAATCTCAGCACGTCGGCCAGGATCAGTTCTTCAAGAAGATCCAGAGTGCGGGCGGCACTTTGAATGGCGGCACGAGCCAGGACGGCACCATCTACTTTGAAGTGGTTCCGAGAAACGCGCTGGAAATGGCCCTCTGGCTTGAATCGGACCGCATGGGTTTCCTCCTGAGCAAGGTCACACAGGAAGCCTTCGCGAATCAGCAGGGAGTCGTGCAAAACGAGAAACGGCAGAACTACGACAATCGCCCGTACGGTCAATCCCGGTACGTCATGAGCAAGCTGCTCTTTCCCGAGAACCATCCGTACAACTGGCTGACCATTGGTTCGCTTGATGATCTCGCCAATGCCACCCTCGCGGACGTCCATGAGTTCTACAAGAAATGGTACGGCCCCAACAATGCCACCCTGGTTGTCGCGGGCGACTTTGAGAAGGCCCAGGCGCGAAAGTGGGTCGAGAAGTATTTCGGCGAGGTTGCCAAATACGGGGACGTGAAAGACATGTCGCCGATGCCGGTGCAGCTCTCAGCCACCCGCCGGGCTTATTACGAAGACGAGTTGGCCCGATCTCCGGAGCTGAGCATTGTCTACCCGACCGTCGAAGAATACGCACCCGACAGCTACGCGCTCGACATGCTGGCCGAGCTTCTTGGCCGAGGTAAGAAGTCACCGATGTACAAGGTGATCGTAGAGGAAAAGAAGCTTGCGCCTTCGGTGATGGTCGGACAGGCGGGACAGGAGCTGGCCGGCTACCTCATGATCATGGCCCGCGCATTCCCCGACAAGTCTCTTTCGGATGTCGAGGCCGCCATCCAGGAGGCAATCGCGCGCTTCGAGAAGGAGAAGTTTACTGAAAAAGACCTTGAACGAATCAAGGCTGGGTTGGAGACACAGTTCTACAACTCGATCTCCAGCGTTCTGATGAAAGCCTTTCAGCTGGCGCGCTTCGAAGAGTATGCGGGAAGCGCGGGGTTTATAACGAAGTATCTCGAGAATGTGAAGGCTGTCCAATCGAAGGACGTGTGGCGCGTTTACGAAAAATACGTCAAGGGCAAGCCGTTCGTTCTGACCAGTTTCGTCCCGAAAGGGAAAGTGGAACTGGCCGCGAAAGATTCCGAACGCTTTGTGATACCGCCCGATTCGATTGACTTGCAGAAGAAGGCCCAGGCGGCACAAAGCGCGATGAAAGTGGAACGCATTCCCACGAAATTCGATCGCGGCGTTGAGCCACCTGCCGGCCCCGATCCATTGCTCCGGCTGCCGACGGTATGGGAGACAAAAACAGCGAGCGGAGTCCGGGTCCTCGGCATCGAGCACCGGGAACTGCCTCTGGTCTCGTTCTCAGTGCATATCAAGGGAGGCCAGCTTTTCGACAAGGCGGCCAAGATAGGGGTCGCGAATCTAACCGCACGCCTGATGATGCAGGGTACCGCCCGGAAAACACCGATCGAGTTGGAGGAAGCGATCGACGAGTTGGGCGCTTCCATAAGTGTGTACAGCGGAACGGACAGCACGGCGCTCGTGGGCAACTGCCTGGTCAGTAAGTTCGAGCCGGTGATGGCGCTCGTCGAGGAGATTCTCCTGGAACCACGCTGGGACGTGAAAGAGTTCGACCGCATCAAACAGCAGACGCTGGAGAGCATCCGGCGCGAGCAGGCTACCCCGGCAGCCGTTGCTTCCAGAGTCTTCCGCATTCTGGCTTACGGACGGGATCATTTGCTGGCCGAGAACAATACCGGATCCCTGCAGACAGTGGAAGGCATCACCCTCGAAGATCTCAAGGGATACTACAAAGAGTTTTATACACCTTCGCTGGCCCACATATCGATTAGCGGGGCGCTCGACCAGAAACGCGCCATGACCGCTTTTGAGCGCTTGTCGACCAAGTGGCCGGCCCGACCCGCCACATTGCCGGCCGTTGCGAAGCCGGCCGCACCCGCCCAGGCCTCGCTTTACTTTGTCGATATCCCGGGCGCCAGACAGTCGGAAATCAGGGTTGGGTACATCGGCCTCTCGGCCTCGGACGACGATTTCTACCCGGCCACCGTCGCGAACGACAAGCTCGGAGGTAGTTTCAACGGAGTCCTGAATCTGATCCTGAGAGAGGAAAAAGGCTTCACCTACGGCGCACGGTCGTACTTTGCCGGCGGCCTCTACCCCGGCCTTTTCACGGCGGCGGCGCCCGTGCAGTCCAACGCCACGCTCGAATCACTGCAGATCTTCCGGGACGAAATGGCGAAGTACCGCCAGGGAATCAAAGCGGAAGACCTGGCCTTTACCAAGGCTAGCCTGACGAAGTCGAACGCCCGTAACTTTGAAACCCTGGGAGCCCTGATGGGCATGCTGAACGAAATCGCGGTCTACAACCGCCCGAAAGACTTCGTCAAACAGCGAGAGCAGTTTGTCCAGGGGCTGACTCTCGAGAATCACCAGAAGCTCGCTGCGAAGTACATCGATCCCGGCCGGATGATCTACCTGGTCGTCGGCGACGGGAAGACGCAACTGCAGGGACTGGAAAAATTCGGGTTAGGCAAGCCGATTGTGCTGGACCGGGACGCTAAGCCGGTGGCGGCGCAGCCGGCGGCGGATTAGCGCTGACCGCGGACGGCTGACGCCTGACGGCTGACAGCTGAGAAGGTGTGAAAAAATCAAGCGTGTCGACGGGCTTTTATCGTGGCCGGACTCTCCAGCAGCGATTTTCAGGCGCCAGATAATTAGAGTGCGGCCACAATCCAGGCCCCTCGGGGCGCAGGCGTCTCGCCCAATGCTATTTACCTTTTTCGACCCTGCTGGCGCCAAGCCATTTGGAGTG
>Ga0105092_10000705_pt1 | contig 17556 bp, 29 predicted proteins | sample PPLLak2March2015_FD_87021 | JGI IMG/M metagenome (GOLD analysis project Ga0105092, IMG submission 87021) | Freshwater sediment microbial communities from Prairie Pothole Lake near Jamestown, North Dakota, USA - PPLs Lake P7 Core (1) Depth... | ecosystem: Environmental > Aquatic > Freshwater >... | reverse complement strand
CGCACGGGTTCAGTGATAGTGGTCTGTTGGCCGAAGTTCGTTTGCCGTAATCCTTGCGAGGGGACACCGGCATGACGGAGCTGATTTGTTATCAGAGCGGAGGTGGCGCCCGACCTTGCTGAACCGGAATATGAGCAACGGCCCATTCGCGTGTCTATGCTGCGGGTTGATTCGGATAACGGCAATCTCGAGAAGAACTGGGACTGTCACCGCGTGCCGTTTTGGGAGGCCGAGGAAGTTGTCTTACGAGCCGCTGGTTGTCTCGCCCGATCGCGAGCATTCGACCTCCGAGCCTCGCTACTTCGCGCTTGGCCAAGCGGACTCGGGGCGCCGGCTCTTAGCTTTACCGTTCGCAGGTCTCTCATCCGAGTCATCTCGGCACGAGACATGACCCGAAGGGAACTAAAGACCTATGAGCAAAGCAAAGCGTAAGCAGCTTCCCAAGTTCGAATCTGAGGAGCAGGAGCGTAGCTTCTGGGCTGAGCATGACTCGGCTGACTTCGTGGACTGGAGCGGTGCTCAGCGTCGAGCCTTCCCCAGCCTACGTCCCACGCTTCGTACGATCCCTCTGAGGCTGCCGGAGTCGATGATCGGTCATCTCAAGGTACTGGCCAACAAGCGAGACATTCCCTACCAGTCCTTGCTGAAGCAGTTTCTAGCTGAGCGGCTCCAGCGTGAGCTATCAAAGGGCGCCTAACCCGCGGGTGCAGCGGACTCGCCCGTACGCTTCTCTACGGGGCTCGCCGCTGACCCGCCACCCGTTAGGCCGCCGAAGGGGCGCCATGGCAGTGGTCGCATCGGCGCTTCTTGTTTGCGCGTGTCAGAAGCAAGACGCGAAGCCGGCTCATGTCATCGTACGGAATCCGGAATACCTGGTGGTGCGGCCGATCAAGCGCGAGGCTGACGCTGAGCACACAGTTCGTGTTGAGCTTCCCTATTCTGGGGCGGGGTATGGATTCGCGTCATCCGTGGCGCTCCTCGACCTGAACTCGGTCGAGCTGGGAGCCGTCACTTTCGCAGGCGGGAGGACGAGTACTGCTGGTGAGGCAACAATCTGGCTACCGCTGACACCAGAAGGTCGTCGTCGCCTCGCCGCCTGGTCGGGCCAGCACGCGGGGGACTACCTGGGCATATTCCTAAAGGGGCAGTTGGTAGCGGCGCCTCAGGTTAAGACCGCAGTCGGAGGCGGAATACCCCTCAGAGTGGCAAGCAAGCGGGAGGGAGACATGGTGCTGGAAGAGTTGCGCAATGGCGGAGCAACGCGGTAGCTGGCGGCCTAACCCGCGGGTGCAGCGGACTCGCCCCTACGCTTCGCTACGGGGCTCGCCGCTGAACCGCCACCCGTTAGGCCGCCCTATGGCGATTGGTACTCTTACGTAATGCGACCCCTTCGGTACTCCATCAACGTCACATTGGACGGGTGCTGCGATCATCGTGAAATGGTCGGGGACGAAGACTTGCATCGTCACGCGGTCGAGAACTTCGGCCAGGCCGATGCCGTGCTCTTTGGCCGGGTGACTTACGAAATGATGGAGGCAGCGTGGCGGTCGCCGGCGCGGACGGGAGCGAGGCCTGATTGGATGGAACCTTGGATGGAACCCTTCGCCCGTACGATCGACGCGGCAAAGAAGTACGTTGTGTCGAGCACCCTGGATCGGGTCGATTGGAACGCGGAGCTCGTGCGCGGGGATCTGGGGCAGGCCGTTCAGCAGCTCAAGCGGGAGTCGGGTAAGGGACTGTTCGTAGCAGGCGTGAAGCTCCCGCTGGCGTTGGCGGAGCTGGGATTGATCGATGAGTACGAGTTCGTCGTGCATCCCAGGCTAGCGGGCCATGGGCCGACGTTGTTCGCCGGGCTATCGAAGCATGTCGACTTGAAGCTCGTAAGCCGGCTGGAGTTCGGCTCGGGGGCGGTGGCGATGCGGTATGAGCCGAGAAGGTAGCCATCCGTCGAAGCGCTGCCCCAGAGAGTCTGGTAGGTCAAGGTCAGGAACGACGCTGGACTCGTTGGCTGGACTCTTGTTGACGAGAGTTTCGACGGTGCGGATATGACGCGTGCTCGTGACTATCGGCAGGCGGCCTAACAAGCGCGTGCAGCGGACTCGCTCATCGCCTCCGGCTCTTCGCTCGCCGCTGACGCGCCACCCGTTAGGCGGCATGACGTTACGAATCGGTGGCAGGTCTATCGCCGGGATGACACCGATGCGGCGGATGGGACCGCGCGAAGGTTGACGCCATTGCAAAAGGAGCAGACATGCCGAAAGTCGTCGTCCTCTATCCGGCCCCGCAGGACCAGAACACTTTCGAGCGCACGTATACGCAGGATCATGTGCCGATGGTGACCGCTCAGAACTTCAAGGGGATTCAGAAGTTCGTCGCATCCCGAGTCGTGGGAACCGCTGACGGCAGCGCGCCGCCGTTCTACAGGGTCGCCGAGCTGCATTTCCCGTCCATGGAAGCGCTGCAGGCAGCCGTGGCATCTCCCTCAGCGCAAGAGGTGGTTGCGCACGCTGTCTCGATCTCAAGTGGCGGAGCACCTATTGTCCTCGTCGCAGAGGAAGAGACGAGGACCTTCTAGCGTGCCGCCTAACCCGGGGGTGCAGCGGACTCGCCCCTACGCTTCGCTACGGGGCTCCCCGCTGACCCCGCCACCCGTTTGGCGGCTGCGAATTAGCATTCTTACCAAGGAGGCTGGTCATGAGCGGGATCGTGACGATGGCTCTGTTGCTTCTCTGGGCCCCGGTCCTCGCAGACGGGGGAACACCCAACCAGGCTGGAAAGGCGCCGGTGATGGTGTCGTTCGACGATCTGAAGTGGACCGAGCTTCCCGAGAGGAAGGGCATGCAGTTTGCCGTGCTCTCCGGTGACCCGAAGAAAGGGGAATACACGCAGATGAGGAAGGTGCCAGCAGGCACGGACAACCCGCTTCACACTCACAGTAGCGAACTCACGAACGTAGTGATCAAGGGTGTCTGGTACACCGGTGCGGACGTAGCAACAGCCAGGGACTTCGGCCCAGGTTCGGTTGTGATGATGCCCGCCAACTGGGTGCACGTGAGTGGTTGCCGCTCCGGCAGCGATTGCGTGTTCTACCAGGAGGGCAAGGGCAAGTTCGATTTCAAACCGGCTGAGGAAGCGCCGGCGGGCAAATAGGACAATGCTCGGTGAAGAGTGACGCGGTCGCTGCGGCTTCGTGGACAGGAGGGTGCACATGAACGCGCCGCCGCCTAACCCGCGGGTGCAGCAGGCTCGCCCCTACGCTTCGCTACGGAGCTCGCCGCTGAGCCGCCACCCGTTAGGCGGCGTATCCGCAGAGGGATAGGTCGTAGCAGTAGAATCGGAGTGCCATGACGAAGGTGCTCGAGAAGGCGTTTGATGAGGCCTCGAAGCTGAGCGAGAGCGAGCAGAACGCTCTGGGCGAGTGGCTGCTCACGGAGATCGAGTCGGAGCGCGAGTGGGAGCAGGCGTTCGCTCGTTCGCAGGGGGTTCTGGCTGATCTTGCTCGGAAGGCCCTGGCGGAGCACCGGCGTGGCGAGACGAAAGAGTTGGATCCGGACGACCTTTGAGGTCGCGGCGGACCGAGTCCTTTCACCGGGCATTCGCCGGTTTGCCAGAGTCGGTCCAGGAACAGGCTCGCGCAGCCTACCGGCGGTTTCAGCGAGATCCGAGACACCCGAGTCTGCGTTTCAAGAAAGTGCACTCCTCGGAACCAATCTATTCGGTTCGCGTCAGCTTGAACTATCGGGCTGTTGGGGTCGTGGAAGCCGACTCAATCATCTAATACTGGATCGGTTCTCACGAGGATTACGAAAAGCTCCTCGCCAAGCGATAACGCCGCCTAACCCGCGGGTGCAGCGGACTCGCCCCTGCGCTTCCCGCCGGGGCTCGCCGCTGACCCGCCGCGCGTTAGGCGTCTCCAATTCCAAGCGACGGACTGGAGTGGCAGCGTGAAGAAGGTGCACTCAGCTCCTCATCCGTTCGAGCTCGAGAACCTGCGGAACGTGCTCGAGGTCGAAGGGATCTCTAGTGAGGTCCGAACGCCCTTTCTTGGCGCGGCTCGCGGTGACATCCCGGCAACTGAGTGCTGGTCGGAACTCTGGATTCTTGATGATGGTGACCTTGAGCGGGCATTGGCGGTCCTTCGGACGGCAGCCTTCTCGGGGGAACCGGTACGCGTCCCGTGGAGGTGCACGAAGTGTGGCGAGGAGATCGAGGCTCAGTTCGGCGCATGCTGGCAGTGCGGCTCGGCCCGGTCAGATGGACGCCTAACACGCGCATGAAGCTGCAAGCGCAATGGCAGCGAAGCGAGTGTCCCGCGGCCGCGGGAGCGCCAGCATCTCCGGCATGCGCTTGCAGCTTCATGCGCCACCCGTTAGGCCGCACCTGATGCTGGTTGTCGGCGGCAACGTGCGGGAAGGGAACACTAACAGCATGACGGTCGCTCGCATCCGGAGAACAACCAACAGCAAAGTTACGGCGGGCCTCCGCTTGGCACTTGCCCTCTTGTTCCTGATGACGGGTGCTATGAAGCTCCTGGTTCCGATGCTCGCGGATGCCTGGTCGGGACAGCTGATGGCGGCCCGCATTCCCCTGTACCCGATTGCACGGTGGGGCGTGCCCTTGCTCGAGATCGCCCTTGGTCTCGCTCTCGGTGTCGGTTTTCTCGTCCGGCTGGCGGGAGTCGTGGCTGTCGGCATCATGCTTGTAGCGACAATATGTTCATCTCGTGGTCGACGACCCTTCATTGTTCCCGCTCCAGCCGCGTGCACCAGTCGTACCGCTCATTGTGATTGCGGTATCCGCAATCTTAGTGTGGCGAGGGGCTGGAGCGTGGAGTCTTGACTTGCGGGCGTGCGGGTGAAGGAGGGGGGTAACGTGCGGCCTCACCCGCGGGTGCAGCGGACTCCCTCCCTCGCTCCGCTCGGTCGCTCGCCGCTGAACCGCCACCCGTCAGGCGGCTGACAGAGGTCCACGTCTTGCTTCAAATTCGCGAAGAGGGTCCTGACGACATCGTGGCCATTCGCGACCTGAACAGGCGTGCATTCGGGGGGGACCTGGAAGGCAGTATCGTCGATGCCCTGAGGTCTAACGGAGGTGCGTTGCTGTCTTTGGTCGCGATATGGAACGGTAGAGTGGTCGGTCACATCATGTACAGCCATGCGTCTGTGGATGGCGAAGTGGCGGGAGCTGCTTTAGGCCCCATGGCTGTGGTTCCGGAGTTCCAGCGGCAAGGTATCGGGAGCCGGCTGGTTGAGGCCGGAAACCGAAAACTCAAAGAGGGGGGCTGCCCATTCATCATCCTCGTGGGGCACGCGCATTTCTACCCTCGATTCGGGTTCGTACCCGCAAGTACTCATGGGATCAAGTGCGAATGGGAAGTCCCCGACGACGCGTTCATGTTGCTCGTTCTTGACGAAGGAAGGATGCAGGGTGTGTCCGGGCCAGCTCAGTACCGCCGTGAGTTTTCAAGCGATCACTAGGCCGCGTAACCCGCGGGTGCAGCGAACTCGCGCCTACGCCCCGCTCCGGGGCTCGCCGCTGACCCGCCACCCGTTAGGCGCACCGGGAGCTCCTCGTGGTCACTGAAGCACTCGTCACAGAGCAAGAGCGTCGGCGCCTCGCGACGGAGCGTCTTGAACTCGTTCCAATCTCCGCTCACCACACCGCCTTTCTTCATGCGCTGTGGGCGGATCCGGACGTCCGCCGCTTCCTCTGGGACGATCGCGTGATCCACCGAGATGAAGCGACAGCCGTCGTTGACGCCAGTATCGAGTCCTTCGAACGTCATGGCGTCGGCATGTGGCTCCTTTCTCTCAAACCGCAGCTCGTTCCAGTGGGTTTCTGCGGCCTCCGGCACTTCGGCGAGACGGCCCAGGAAGTTGAGATCCTCTACGGTCTATCGCCGTCGCAGTGGCGCCGCGGCCTCGCCACCGAGGCGGCTTTCGCGGTCCTCGCCTTCGCCTTTCAGCAGGCTCGCCTCGGTCGGGTCTTCGCCGGTACTGACCCGCCGAACCTCGCCTCACAGCGCGTGATCGCTCGCCTCGGCATGACCTACCATGGCAACCGCACCATCAATGGGCTGGACGTTGTCTACTTCGCCATCGACTCTGAGTCCTTCGCTGCGCTCGACCGCGGTCCGAACGTTGCGTCACATACGTGACGGTGCGCCTAACCCGCGGGTGCAGCGGCCTCGCGCCTACGTTTCGCTACGCCGCTCGCCGCTGACCCGCCACCCGTTAGGCGGCAACGAAGGCTCACCGTCGTTCCTCCAGCGCGGTTTGCGACGAGAGCCACGTCGCGATGGCTCCTTGCCTGTCCGCTTTCAACGCATCGGAGGCACCCATGTGGCTGCTCCTGATTGCGCTCTTCGGCTTGTTGGTGCCGAACGGCTTGTTCATCTACTGGCTGGTTTTCGAGTTCAACGGCCTTGGTCCGGCCCTCGAGAACCACCTCGCCCTGGCATTCATGCTCGACGCCGCCCTCGTCACAGTGCTTCTTTGCATCTACTTCGCGAGGTCACCGATCGGCACTGTCAAGTGGCCCTGGTTTCTCGTGCTTTCTTTGCTGGGTGGCCTGGGCTTCAGCCTACCCTTCTACTGGTGGCTCAACAGGCGCAGGAATGGTTTGCCACGTGCCGCTTAACCCGCGGGTGCAGCGGATTCGCCCTGCGCTTCGCTACGGGGCTCGCCGCTGACCCGCCACCCGTCAGGCGGCGCTCAAAAGGGCTTGGGCTGTGAGAACGCGACCTCCGATGAAACCACTCGCCGTCGCGGGCCTAATCGGCCCTAGCCTCTTCATCGCGCTCGTGATTGTCCAGGGCGTTCTGCAACCGGATTACAGCCACATCGCGATGCCGATCAGTGCCCTCGCGGCTTGGCCCGTCGGTTGGCTGCAAAATCTCAACTTCTTTGTTGTCGCGACTCTGATGGGGGCGTTTACGATCGGCGTGGACGCTGCGATCCGCCGGACTCGCTTTGGCCTCGTCGGCATCGGACTGTTACTCGCAAGCTCCATTGGCCTCTTCATGGCTGGGCTCTTCCCCTGGATCAATGTGAATGGCGTGCCGACGGAGACTCCACAACACGTTGTTGCCGCGGTCCTCACCTTCTTTTGCGCCGGTACCGGGCTGGTGGTTCTCTCCCGTCGAATGACCGCCGACTCGAGGTGGCACGACCTTGCAACGTACGTACTTGGCACCGGAGTCGCTGTGCTCCTGCTCTTCATCGTCGTAGGTGGGTTCGCGATCGATGAGGGTGCGCCTTTCCATAGGTGGGCGGGGCTCCTGCAGCGCGTCATGGTGGTGGTCTGGTTCGTCTGCCTCCTCGTGATGGCGCGGAGAGTTCTGCACCTTGCTCGAAAAGACCCGATGCCGTCGTCACCGGTCTCTGGCTGACGACCGCCATGTGGTGCAAGGACAATTCGGAATCCGCGCCGCCTAACCCGCGGGTGCAGCGGACTCGCCCCTGCGCTTCGCTCCGGGGCTCGCCGCTGACCCGCCACCCGTTAGGCGGCGGGAAAGTAGCCAGGAGCCAACGAAAGGCCGTGTAGCACTCGGGATGGCATGAATAGGAAAGTTACTCGCCGCGAATTCATCGTCGCTGCCGCCGGCGCCACGGCGATCACGACGGCTCGGTGCGGCGTGCCGTCCGCTTCGCGCCGCCCCAACATTCTGTTCATTCTTGCAGACGACCTGGGTTACGGGGATCTCAGTTGCTACGGGCGTCCGGATTATCGCACTCCGGTTCTCGACGAGCTCGCGAGCCAAGGCGTAAGGTTCTTGAGCGCCTACGCCGCCGCTCCCGTCTGCACGCCAACAAGATGTGCCGTTGTTACAGGCCGCTACCCGCAACGAGTCGAGGTCGGTCTCTACGAGCCATTGACCGGTCGCGACATGGATAAGGGACTCGCCCCGGAACACCCGACAGTCGCGTCGCTGCTGAAGGCGAGCGGCTACGAGACGGCCCTGATCGGCAAATGGCACCTTGGCTGGAAACCAGAATTTGGTCCCAACCGGCACGGCTTCGAGGAATTCTTTGGCATCCTCAGCGGAGCAGAAGACTACTTCACCCACAAGTCCCCCGAGGGGCCCGATCTCTGGGAAAATCTCGCGCCGGTGGAGCGCGTCGGCTATCTGACGAACCTTCTCTCGGACCGAGCTGTGCAGTTTGTCACCCGTTCTCGGACCAGGCCGTTTTACCTCAGTCTTCACTACACCGCACCGCATGCGCCGTGGGAAGGACCGGAAGATGCCGCGATCGGCCACACCGGCCACGGCGACGGTCCCATGATCGAGGGAGGATCCCTGAAGATCTTCGCGTCGATGATGAAGTGTATGGACGACGGAGTCGGCCGCGTGCTCCAAGCCCTGCGGCGCGCGGGATCAGAGCGCCACACCCTGGTCATCTTCACGAGTGACAATGGTGGAGAACGTTATTCGCACAACTGGCCGTTCTCCTTTCACAAGGGAGACTTGTGGGAAGGCGGAATTCGTGTACCCGCAATTGTCCGGTGGCCAGGCGTCGTACCAGACCGCCAAACGACTGAGCAAGCAGCGATCAGCATGGATTGGATGGCGACGATTCTCGCTGTTGCCGGCGCGAAGCCGGATCCGGCTTACCCGCTTGACGGCGAAGACCTGATGCCCGGCTGCACTGGTAAGCGTGGCGTCTATGATCGAAGCCTCTTCTGGCGAACGAGGCATCAAGAGGCCGCACGTGTAGGGAGGTGGAAATACCTCAAGGAGTCAGGCAAAGAACACCTTTTTGATCTCGCGGTCGATCCAGGCGAGGTAGTTGACCTGAAAGCCAAAAGCGGTGACGTATTCAAGAGACTTCAGGGTCGGTTTCGTGCTTGGAATAATGAGATGCTGCCGAATCTCCCACCGGATGAGGACTAGCGGGCTGGCGCGGGCGCCAGAGTCAATGGAGCCAAGACCGAGCGATTTGGTGGGCGCTTCCTCCTACGGCCGCGCCTCGGGTCTTTTTGCCGTCGACGCCTGGCCGCCCGACCCACGGGTGCAGCGGACTCGCCACCCGTTAGGCAGCGGAAAGTCGCGAAAGTGGGTCGGCGGCCTCGTGCTCGTCGCGATTGCGGCTGTGGGGTGTACCTCCGCGACCCCAGCGGCCTCCGTGACACCAGACGTGGCCCGGCCGAGGTCGAGCTTTGGCAAGAGCTTGAGCCTCGCAATGTCATTGGGAAGCGCTCTGGCGGTGGGGGACACGTCGGTGACGGCAGAGTTCAGTCTCACGAACAACGGGTCGGCGGTATTCGAGGGGTGCTTTGGGCCGTCGTGGGGTGTCAGCGTGATTGTGGGCGGGCACGATGCGGGCCACCTCGTTCGCGTCGACTATCCGAGTTGCGATGAAAGGTTTACGCTCTTGCCAGCCCAGAAGATTGTTTGGTCAAAGAGGGTTCCGCTCAGTACTCTGCGCGCCGGCATGGCGAAAGTCACTGGATGGGTGAAGGTCGTCGATCCGGCTGCGTGCGATCAGCGCTACGGTTGCCACGAGACGTCAGTCGCGACTCAACTGATGACGATAGCGATCGGAGAGAGGTAGATGGCGCCGCTGCCTGACTCGCGGGTGCAGCCGACCCGCCCCCCGTTAGGCGTCACCTGGACTCCCACCCGCACGACAACATTACCCAGCCGAGTCTTGCCGTGGGTGCTTCTCCTGTATTGCGGAGCGAGCCTTCTGCATTTCGTGCACAACGCCGCGAACGTAGCGGCCTATCCAAATCTGCCGGAATGGATATCCCCTGCCTCGATCTATTTCTCGTGGTGCGCAATCTCTGCGATCGGCGTGTGTGGCTATTTTCTCGTCCGTCGTGGCCTTAGTCTCCCCGGGCTGTTTGTACTTGCCGTTTACGCGATCCTCGGCCTCGATGGGCTCCTTCACTACGGCAGGGCCCCGATGGCGGAGCACACCCTCGGCATGAATCTGACGATATGGGCGGAAGTCTCGGCCGCCGCGCTGGCCTTGGGCGTAGTGTTGTGGCTTGCAGTGTGTCGCCTGGTACCGCGTGTCAAAGCGAAAAGGGCGTGACGGCTAACCCGCGGGTGCAGCGGACTCGCCCTTGCGCTTCGCTGCGGGGCTGGCGGCTGACGCGCCGCCCGTTAGGCGGCGGAGGCGCGGACTGAGGAGGGGGGACGATGTCGTACTTCCTTCGGACCATCGACAATCCGTTACACCGCAGGGAGCTGTTCGATCGGCTGGCGCGCCTCCATCCAGGACAGCCCGCGCTCTGGGGGAAGATGACCGCATCCAGAATGCTCGTCCACCTCTGTGATCAGATGCGCATGCCCTTTAACGACAAGCCGAGCGGACCCCTCCCAGGCGTGCCGCGGTTCGCGGTCTTGTGGTACCTCGCTCTGTACATCCTGCCATGGCCGAAGGCCACGGTGCAGGGCCCGCCGGAGGCCTTCCGTACCGAGCCCGGAAACTGGTCGGATGATCTGGCAACGTTGAAGAAGCTAGTGGAGGACTTCTTGAGCGCGCCGCGGGGCCGACAGTGGCCCGTGCATCCGAATTGGGGTCGATTGAGCCGGCGGCAATGGGGATTCTTTTGTTATCGACACTTCGACCACCATTTGCGACAGTTTGATGTCTGAGCCGCACCGGGAGGGGCTGATTCGGATCACTCCACTCGGTGTTGAATGGGCTCTACAAAGTCGCGCCACGGTAGTTCGCACACCGCAACCGCCGCCTAACACGCGCGTGCAGCGGACTCCCACCGGACTCGCCCCCCGCGGCGAATCCTCCGACGCATGCGTGAGCCGACGGAGTCCATACGGTGCTAACGGCTGACTTTACAGCGACCGCGGTCGCTCTTCTGCAACTCCTCGTCTCGGCTCTCGGCTTCGTCGTCGTGATCTGGTCAGTGCGTGTTCTCGTGCGGTCAATCGATGCTCAGTCGAGCGCGGGCGTCGCCGCACGACAGCTGGAATTCGACAAGGTCATTCTCGATCACCCCCGGCTTTACAAATACTTCTACCAGGGCCAAGACCTCACCCCTGATGATCCGGATTACGCACGCGTCATGGCCGCGGCTCAGTTGCTCGCGAACTACTTCGACGGTTACTTCCAACAACAGGGGAGGTATCGTCAGATGTGGCCGGACAGGCTGTGGAAGGACTACATTCGAGATCACGTCGCCAAGAGTCCCGTCCTGCGGCGGTACGTGGCCGAGAACTTGAGATGGTTCTCCCCAGAGTTCGTTGAGCTGTGCGACTCAAGCAAGTAGCCGCTAATGCCAGACACGGCCCGACACTGACTCGGATCCGTATCGCTCTTGCGTAGAGACCGGGCGCGTCAGCGCGGAGGCGTCGAAGGCTTGGCCTCTTCCAGTCTCCAGCCGCCGCGGATGTTTGGGGCGTTGCAGTAGTTGGCCTCGCATGCGTTGCCGTTCAGACAGCTCAGGACGGCCTCGCAGGCCTGCTGCGGCGTCGTGCCCGCCCGCATCGGGACCGTCTGCCTGCACCATCCGGAGTACCCCGGGTTGCTGAAGGCGCAATCGGCCTTGGGTGCGTCGGCCTTCGCCGGCGGCGATCCGACCGCTCGCGTCGGCGAGAACAGAAGCAGCGCCACCAGGGCGAGCGGCCAGGCTGTGATCCGTAGATTGTTCTTCAAGCATTCCTCCGTCTTCCGCGGCGCCCGGGCTTCGCGTGCCGAGACTGGCCAAATCTTCTCACGCGGAGGCAGATGAATGGAGATTTGGCGCAATCCACCTAATCGGCAAGAATTGATCCGCCCAACACAGGCTGTTGTAGCGGGTGTTGCCTGACCCGGCGGGGCCGTGTGCACTGGGACTAGTAGGATGAGGCGGTCTAAACAGAGGGTGCAGCGGACTCGCCCCTGCGCTTCGCTGCGGAGCTCGCCGCTGACCCGCCATCTGTCAGGCGGCCGAGTCATGAGACCGGTGTGACACGCTCGGCGTGGCCCGCGCGATTCGTTCCCTGTGCGTTGGCCGCCGTTCTGACCGCGGGGGCATTCGGGTTGCCGGGTTTCCTCGCCCTGGTGGCAAGCGAGGCGGACAGCTCCAACCGCTTTCCCGAAGTCGGCGCGTTGATCGTGTGGAGGAACCCGAATCCGACGAAAGAACGGGAAGGCTTGATTACGATTTGCTCCGGCGTTCTCGTCAACGAGCGTGCGTTTCTCACCGCAGGTCACTGTGTGGGACGCGGAGTCCGGGGTCTCCCGCCGTTCGTCGAAGTCTCTGTCAGTTTCGATCGGAGCAAGCCATTCGACCGGAAAACATGGATGCCTGTTGCGCGGCTCGTCATCCATCCTTCTTTGCCGGAGTCCTGTCAAGTCCGTCCCGGCTGCGATCCCACAACGACCAATGCGTTTTCAGCTCTCGATCCCACACGCGCTGATCTCGGTCTCGCAATTCTGGAACGGCCCGTCCGAGGTATCAAACCTGCTGTCCTGGCGCGTCCTGGGACGTTGACTGAACCAGGCGCCGGTAGGCGGCCCATGACGATCGTCGGGTACGGCTCGACCGCACCGCTTCCCGCGGGGGGGAATCCGCCGCCGCCTCTTTTTTATGACGGGATCCGTCGGCTCAAGTCGAGCTTCCTCGAGAGCGTCGCCAGCGACTATTGGGCCACCTGGGCGTTGCCGAGTCGAGTCTGCTTCGGTGATTCGGGCGCTCCCACGTTTGTGAATCAGCCACAGGGCGGTCACACCGCTCGCCGACTCGTGGCGATTGCCAGTGACGGAGGAGCGGATTGTGCCAGTAAGGATGCCCGGGTGCGCCTCGATACACGTGTTGTGCAGGACTGGATTTCGAGCGTTATCCTGCAGGGGAGCTGATGCCCGTCGCTGAGCCGAAGGCGCGAGAAGGACCCGCGCCTAACCCGCGGGTGCAGCGGAGTCCTCGGTTTCTCCTCGGACGCCGCTGACCCGCCACCCGTTGGACGAACAGGAGAACATGATGCAACGTCGTCGCGGATCGGTATTCTCCACCTGCATCGCGGCCCTCTTGCTTCCATTTGTCAGCGCCGTGACGCGTGGAGACGGCGCGCCCCTGCCGCTTCGCTCGCAGTTCTTGATGCAGATGTCGGCAGAGCTGGAAGACTCGCAACAGCTGGGTGAAACGCCCGTCGGAGGGAGGCGGATTGTCTATGTGAAAGCGGGCGAGTTCTCCGGCCCCGAACTGAAGGGCCAGGTGCTGCCGGGCGGCGGGGATTGGGTACTGGTGAGGAGGGACGGCGTCAGTCAGTTGGACGTGCGTATCACGTTGCGCACCGACGACGGCGCTCTGATCTTCGTCAGCTATCGCGGCATATCGACCCTGGCCCCCGAAGTGCGCCAACGGATCCTCAAGGGCGAGGTGGTCGATCCTTCGGAGTACTATTTTCGGACCACGCCATTCTTCGAGACCGCCTCCGAGAAGTATGCCTGGCTCAACAAGCTGGTTGCGGTGGGCGTCGGCCGTCGCACGCGGACCGGCGTTGTCTATAGCGTCTACGCGATAAAGTGAGCCGAGCGGCCACGAGGGACGCGTGATGAATGAGATGCGCCGCGGTCGCCCTCTGCCGCTGACCCGCCCGTCAGAGGCCTCTGGATGTGGCTGATGACGGTTCCGGCGCTGCTCGTCGGGGCGAGCGCAGCCATCATTCTGTCGCTGGGCGTGATTCACCTGCGGTACACCTTCCGAGGCACCAAGCTGCATCCTCGCGACTCTGACCTCGAAGGCAGACTCAAGGAAGTCTCGCCCGTGATCACGCGAGAAACAACGATGTGGAAGGCGTGGATCGGCTTCAATGCAAGTCATAGCTCCGGCGCCATCCTCTTCGGCCTCGTCTACGGCTACCTGGCCCTGTTCCACGGCGCCTTCCTTTTCGCGTCGCCCTTTCTTCTCGTGCTGGGACTCGCGTTCCTTGCCGGTTACGTCTTCCTCGGCAAGGTCTATTGGTTCAGCATTCCGTTTCGCGGCATCGTGTTGTCTACAGGACTCTATGTGGCCGCATTGGTTGTCGCCGCCGCCTGACCCTCGGGGTCAGCGGACTCGCTCCTCGGCTTCGCCTCGGAGCCGGCGCCTAACCCGCCACCCGTCAGGCCGCAAAAGGCCAAGGAGGTCGTAGAGTGATCGTGCGAGCGGTTGCTGCAGGCATCGCGAGCGGTGCGGTGACGGCCCTGATTGCCTGGTCGTCGGTCATTCCCGATCCCCTGGCGTTTCACTCGGTCGCTCTCGCCGTCATCGGAGCGATCTACCTGGGCTTTGCTTTGTCGGATGGAAGACTCCCGATCGTGATCCTCGAGCTGTCCGTCGGCACGGCGTTCGTTGTTCTGGCGCTCCTTGGTCTCTGGCTGGCTCCTGTATTTGTCGCCGTCGGCCTGATTCTGCATGGGTTCTGGGATCTTGCGCATCGGCCCCGCGGAATAACGACGAAGCTTCCGGCCTGGTATCCCCCGTTCTGTGCGGCGTACGACTTTGTCTTTGCGGGCGCATTTCTCCTGCTTGCCCGTCAAGTCGCGGTCCGCGCGGACTAATCCGCGGGTGCAGCGGACGCGTCATTCGCTTCGGCTGGCGCCGTTCTGCGGCTTCCGATCCTGCCCCAGGCTGACGACTCTCGAGCTCGACCGGCTTCCGACAACACCGGTCGGTATACTGCCGCCCGGGCGGCCTGCCGATTTGCGCTCGGGAGGGAACCGATGGACAAGCCGCGAATTTTTTTGGGCTCGTCAGGAAAGCAGGCGAAGCTCCTTCAGGCGCTCACCCGTGGTCTCGAGGACGTCGCGCATGTGGAACCCTGGACGACGTCTTTCAATCCCGGGACCACCACACTCGAGCGCCTCCTCGAACTCGCCCATGAGGTCGACTTCGCCGTCTTCGTGTTCGCTCGGGATGACTGGACGGGTACCACCTCGCCGGCATCGCCTTCGCCCGAATCCGGCCAGGCTTCTCCGCGTGACAACGTCGTCTTCGAAGCCGGCCTCTTCGGCGGCGCCCTCGGGATGCGTCGGACCTTCATCCTCCATGCGAGCGGCTCCAAGCTCCCGAGCGATCTCCTCGGGTTCACGTGCGTCCGGTACGGCGAAGCGACGATCGCCGCGGAGATGAGAGCGGTTAACCAGAAGCTCCGGAACGCGATCGAGAGTGCCGGCCGCGTCGCCCGCATCGACGGCCTGTGGTGGCAGTATTCCCTGACGGAGCGCAGCGCGCATGAACCTTCCGCCGTGGGCCTCCTGCGGATCTCGCGAGACCGCTCCGGCGCCCTGGAGATCGCCGGTCGGGCATGGCAGGAGAATGGCAGTCTCTCCGCGAGGTACTGGAGCGAGGCGGTGAAGGAGAGAAAAGAAGCGGCCGGCGTCTTCTACTATTGGAAGGGGGAGCGGCCCAGAGACCCCAACGCGCCGCAGTTGGACGGAACGGGCGAGATCCGTCTGGAAACTGCGGACCGCGCGTCCGGGTATTGGACGACGCGAGCGGACACGAACCCCGAGCTGAACGCGCGCACCGCCGGGGTCTACCTGCGCGCCGACCCGGCAGACTTGAGCATCCTGGACGGGAATGACGACCGGCGGCGCTCGGAGCTGATCGCAGAGCGGCTGAAGCGCTGGAAGTCGATTGCGAGTGCGTGAGCTCGGCGCGACGGCCGCAAACTCCTTCTGGCTCCGGCTTCCACCGGCCTGAAGATCAACGGCCTGCTGATTGTGATCTGGACGACGAATTTTCTGGCAGCCTACGCGAGAGCCCGGGCGCCGAGAGGCGCGTCGTGAGGCCGCCTGACGCAGCGTCCGAGCCGTGAGCAAGGCCGCACTCATGGCATTTGCGACGTGCCTTGCGGCGGCAGCGCTCGAAGGAGTGCTCGCGGGTCGAGGCGTGAAGCGTCGGCTCGCACAGTTGCGACAGCCGCGTTACTCGCCGCCTTTCGCGCTGTGGCTCGTCATCGGCGTTTGTTATTACCTGATCTGCTTCGTCATTCTCGCGCGGCTGATCAATTCCGCGCCTTCGCCCCTTCGGGGAGCGGCCCTGGCGCTCGTCGTAGCGCTCCTGATCGGAAACGCAATCTGGAACCTGGTATTTTTTCGGCTCAAGAGCGTCGAGGCGAGCGCCATCGTCCTGATGGCCTACCTCGCCGTCGCCCTGATCCTGGCGATTCTCCTCCGTCGGGTGGATCCCGTCAGTGGTTGGGTGTTTCTTCCCTACCTGATGTACCTGGCCTACGCGATATGGTGGTCGCTGTCGATTCGAAGGCTCAACGAGGAGGTGCGGGGTGATGCCGCCTGAGCCGCGGGCGCATGGCCGTTCCGGCCAATCCAGGCGAGCCGGCTTCCGAATGGCAGGTTCAGACGAACCTCGAGCTTCAGCACCCGACCGAGGGCGATCTCGTGCTCGATATTCTGGAAGGCAATCGGGTGGCTGGCGTGGAGTTTCTGGCCCGGCTATCGAAGTGACGCCGAAGCTGATCCGCCACCCGGCAGGCGGCAGTGCAAGTCGGATCCGAGGAGAACGCCATGTCTGATGGCCGCAGCAAGACCGTCCCCGCGCCGGCCCGGCGCGGCGTCCGGTGGACGTCCTTCGTCGGGAGTCCGGCGCAGGGCCGGGTGAGTCGCGGTCTCGAAGAGGAAGGCCATCCAGAGCACCGTGTTCGCGTGGAACACAACAAGCACACGCTGCTCATTCACGTCTCCCACGAGGACGGCCGCGGCGGGACCACGATTGCGATCGATCGGCCGACCAGAGAATGGGCCGTGGCGCAACGGGCCCGGCAGCTCGATGCGGCAAAGGCTGCTTACGGCCAGCTGTATGACTGAATCGGCATCGCTGTAACCCCGAGGCCGGCTCGAAGGAGAAGTCGAATGTTCGTTCCGGGGTCGAGGGTACCGTCGGCTCGGGCTGTGGTGCTGGGGATGGCTTGTTTCGCGGCGGGCTGCACCGGCGGCCCCGTGACCGCGCCCCAAGACCCGATGGTTGTCGTCCGGCGCGAGGACGCGAAATTCGTTCCCCTGGATCCCGCGAACCCCGAAGAAGCCCAGGCGGCCGTGCTGTGGGGCGATCCGGCCAGAGGGCCCTCATCCATGCTCATGAGGATGAAGAAGACCGCCGGCGGTCTGCACTACCACACGTCGACTTACGATCTCGTCGTTCTCGAGGGTCAGATGAAGCACCTGGCGGAGGGAGAGCAGGCAGCGGAGGCCCCGCCTCTGGGCCCCGGAAGCTACTGGCATCAACCGGGACTTCAACCGCACGACGACTCCTGTCTGACAGACGAGTGCCTGATGTTCATCAAGTGGGAAGGCAAGCGAGACGCCATGCTCGCGAACCCCCAGAAATAGCTCTGCAACCGTGAACCGATCAGGCCGCCCGGGGAAGACGCTCGCGGGCTCCCTCGTGCGATAGTTGCCGGCGGAGCCCGGTCGGCGAAGAGACCGGTGGGTGCGATGACGCCCAACAAGCGGTCCATCGAAAAATACCTGGACGGCTTCCGGCGCTCCGACCACGAGCAGATCCTGTCCTGTCTGACGGAGGACGTCGAGTGGGTGATTCCGGGCGCCTTCCACTTAGTGGGAAAGCGGGCATTTGACACCGAGATCGAGAATCCGGCATTTG
>Ga0105092_10000704_pt1 | contig 17560 bp, 18 predicted proteins | sample PPLLak2March2015_FD_87021 | JGI IMG/M metagenome (GOLD analysis project Ga0105092, IMG submission 87021) | Freshwater sediment microbial communities from Prairie Pothole Lake near Jamestown, North Dakota, USA - PPLs Lake P7 Core (1) Depth... | ecosystem: Environmental > Aquatic > Freshwater >... | reverse complement strand
GATTTATACCAATACGTCAAAGCCGGTGCCTCTAATGTCTCTGCTGGTAAATTGCAGTTAGCACCCGCACCAAAAACGAATCATCACAACGTTGCTGCATATGCCGCTGTTACCGCAGATGGCAGAAACAACAAAGTGACGGTGACTCTCGGTGCAACCGCTGCTGTTGCAAATGAATACTACGGCGGAATTCTTGCCGCAAGTGACGCATCACCAGAAGGCGAATCATACAGAATCATCGGGCATCCCGCTGCTGATTCAGCCGCCACATTACAACTGACTGTCGATCGACCGTTTGTAACATCGATTGCCACCACGTCTGAATTCTGTCTTATGCACAATCCGTACTTCGGTGTCGTTGAAGGAACATCTTCAACACAGCAACCCGCCGGAGTTCCATTAGTAGACATTACCGCTGCATATTACGCATGGATCAAAGTTCGAGGTGTTGCAGCAGTATTAGCTGACGAAACGATAACAATCGGCGCTCAAGTTACTGCCGGAACTTCAACGGCTGGTGCTGTTGAAGAAATCGATCAGCCCGGAGATACTACAGTGCTTTCAGATCATTCAGTTGGTTGGGCAGTAGTTGCGGGGGTTGATACTGAGTATAGACCCATAGAACTCACCCTCCGATAAAATGAAACCGCCTCAGTTTTTCAAAGGCGCACCTAAAAAAACTATGCCTAAAAAAGACGCAGTGGCACCGAGTGCCGACACAAATGAAACAGAAAATAAAATCGCTGTTATCCTCGATCAAGATGGGTATTTTCTCCGTGTTGAACGGGGCGAATACGAACTTGAAGAAGGTGCTGACTATGATCTCTTCGAGGAAATAGTCGAAAAAGGCGAAAACCCCGGAACTCCCGCCCCTGTTGCAAAAGAAGATCTCGCTGTTGGTGAAGTCGTTCGTTTCACACCCGCCGTTGCTAAACTCTTCGGAGCTGAAAGCGGCACAATGGTGGAAGTTTTACCCGGAGGCGTTGAAATGAAAGTAGACATAAACGGGAGGGAGGAAGTCGTTGGATTAGATTCCATCGTCAAATAACTATGTTAGAAGCACAACTCATGCAGGGCGCAAAACTTAATTTGAATAGCTTCATGGGGAGCTTAGGGCTTCCTCATTATGGAAGTGTGTTTTTTGTCGATCCTACAAATGGGTCTGATTCTGCAAATTCTGGTACTTCTCCCGACAAGGCGCTTGCAACAGTAGCGGCAGCATATGCAAAATGCACAGCAAATCAAGATGATGTTGTTGTGATTGCCCCAACTGGCGGAACAGGTAGAACAACGGAAACCACCGCTATCACATGGGCAAAAAGAAGGACTCACCTCATTGGTATGTCTGTTCCAACAGCACAAGACGCTCGAGCTGGTATGAATTTTACCGGAACAACCGGAACAGCAGCGGGATCCCTAACTATTTCTGAAAGTGGATGTATATTCAAAAACATTACACTCGCCGGAACAGATGATGTAAATGTTCCTGTTACTCTTACCGGAGATTATAATTATTTTGAGGGTGTTGATTTCAAAGGTGCTTTGAATGATACAACCGGCGACGATGCGGCAGCTCGCGCCCTTGTCATAACCGGAGCAGATGAAAATCTGTTCAAAAATTGTTCAATCGGGAGTGACACTTATACAAGATCAGCAGCAAATGCGAGTTTGGAATTTACCGGTGGATCTGCAAGAAACAAGTTTGATGGGTGTTTATTCCCGGCTTTTACAGATGCAGCAACACCGTTGTTCATCAAAGCCGCATCAGCAGCAAGTATCGACCGGTTTGCTTGGTTCAAAGATTGTGTATTTCACAATGCAGTTTTATCGTCTTCAACAACAATGACTGTTGGCATGAGTATTCATGCAGCCGTTGGAGGCACAATACTTCTCGATGGGTGTTCAGCTTTGGGTATAACTGATTGGTCGAGTGATTACACAGCAGTAAAGGGATGCAATATGCCCGATATTACAGCGGCCAATGCTGGTTTCATGGAAACAGTAGCTACATAAAATATGTATGACGTTGCAAGCATCTCTTCCGCTTGACTCAAATGGTAAACCGGTACCCGCCGGACTTCCTTTCGTAGTTTCCAAAGAGCGTATTTATACTGGTGCAAGTGGTCTTGGCGCAACTGGTGCAACCACCTTATTTACTGTTACCGGCAGTGTGATGGTTCGCGTTGTTGGTGCCTGTACGGAAGATCTCGTCGGTGGGGCAACGCTTGAAGTGGGTATTGCTGGCAATACCGCTGGTCTGTTGGCACAGATTGCCGATGCCACCACGCTTGATGCAGGGGAGTCATACCTCGATGCAACACCTGCAACACTTGAAGCTGTTGATCTTTCTTCTGGGTTTGTTATTGCCAACGGTCAGGACATTATCGAAACAATTGGTGCGGCTAATATTACCGATGGAACACTCACGTATTATTGTTTCTGGCGACCACTGTCAGATGATAGCGTTGTTGTTGCAGCATAATAATGTATGAATTATGGATTTACTTCAAGTCAAGCAAAACCTCGTAACCCTAGAGGCTGATCTCAGCCTGAAGCAACGTGAACAAAAAAAAATCCTCGATGAATTAGAACAACTGAACCGAACCCGCGAATCTTCTTTCAAACAGTACGATCAGCAGATCAAACATAAACGGGACGAATTAGAAGCGCAAAGCGTCCGCATTGGCGAATTTACTGAGGAAATAAAACAAAAAGAGGAAAAAATCTCTCAGTTGTCCGATGAAATCGCACAACTCACCACCAAACGACAGCAAATGATACATGATGCACATCAGGCTGTGTTGGAAATCCACGCTACTGCCAAAGACCGTGAAAAGGCGGTTGCCGATCGTGAAGTGAATGTCAACCAAAAGGCACTTTCTGTTGACAAGCAACAGCAAGATGTCAACCAAGCATTGCAATCGATCGCTTTACAACGCGATCAATTAGAGGCCAATCGACAGGCGATAGAAAAGGATCGTGAAAAATTAAAGGGTGAAACGGAAGAATCACAGAAAACCGTTGCGAAAGCCCAAGAATTATTAGATGATGTTACTAGGCAAATCCGAGAAAAAACCATGCAAGTACAAGGACTGGATACACAAATTACAGAGAAACAAAAAGTCGCTGACGAAACAGGGAAAGAAGCGGAATCACGGCTCGAAGCTGTGAAAGAGCGTGAAATCCTAGTTGCCGGGAGGGAGCGGGCAATTGATGAAAAACAAACTGAACTTATTACTAAAGAGGCTTGGCTCGATGATCGTGAACGCACCGTTGGTAGAGCCTATCGTGAGCTTATTCACCGCGGAGGTTCCATAAATTAACTATGGCACATGAAGTATTGGTAATCGATGAAAACGGACATGCTGTTGCTGGTGCAGTAACTAATAATGCAGCAGCCGAGATCCGTAATCTAAAAGTTGACCCAACAACCGGAAGGCTTTTGGTTGATGCTGCTGTCACCGTTGAAGGTGATGTTGGGGCATTAGATCAAATGGATCTAACAAACGCAAACCCGCTTACCGTTGCGGTTGTTGATAGTAACGGCGATCAGGTTACTTCGTTTGGTGGTGGAACCCAATACACAGAAGACGCGGCTGCTGCTGCAAATCCCGTTGGTACTGCTGTCAATCTTATCCGGGCTGATTCGTTGGCCGGATTAACCACCGCTGATGGTGACAACGTAGCCGCCAGAGGAACAGACAAGGGTGAAATGTACGTTAAGCATGTCGATGCTATTCCTGTTACTCAGTCTGGAACGTGGGATGAGGTGGGAATAAATGACAGCGGAAACTCTCTCACTGTTGATGCCCCCGTTGGTACACCGGTGTTTGTTCGTCTTTCCGACGGTTCTTCTGCTATTGCTACACTGCCCGTTTCTCTTGCGTCTGTTCCTTCTCATGCTGTCACCAATGCCGGCACCTTTGCTGTTCAGGTTGATGGTAACGCGCTCACGGCCTTGCAGCTTATCGACGATGTTGTTTTTGCAGATGATGCTGCGTTTACACCGGGAACAAGCAAGGTCAATGCTATTGGGTTTTTAGCCGACCAATCATCGCCGGATTCTATTGATGAAGGGGATATCGGTATAGCAAGAATGACCCTTGATCGGTTTCAACAGATAGTTGCTCAAATAGAATCGAGCGCAATGAGAATCGACGGCGTAACGGTCACACCAAAATTTGCAATTATTGATCATGCAACCAGTGGAGATAATACCCTCGTTGCTGCGGTGAATCCTAAAAAAATACGGGTACTTGCCGCATTTTTCAACGTTGCGGCTGATGTTACCGCCCGGTTTGAATCAGGAGCCGGCGGAACCGCACTGACAGGGCAAATGCAAATCAAGGCCGGGTCGGGGTTTGTTCTCCCATATAGTCCCGTTGGATGGTTTGAAACTGCATCGAATACACTTCTTAATTTAGAGCTTTCCGGCGCTGTTTCTGCCGACGGGGCTCTCGTTTATATTGAGGTGTAATTATAATCTATGATTGCAGTCGATAACGTTTCAACAGGGCAACAGGACGGAGCGAACTCTCTTACTTTTTCCCACACTGTAAATGATAATACTCAAGGAATAATTCTTGTTCTTGTTGGAGCTGAGGCAAATTCTGCAAACAACGGTAACGATCCTGTGACCAGTTTGACCTACAACGGGAATAGTCTTGCGAAAGTTGATTCTCAACACACCAACGTTACCCCCGGAGGATCAGGAAATTCTGCAGAAATATGGTACGGCTTAGCACCCGCAACTGGCGCACACAATGTTGTTGTGACATACACAGGAAACGTTGACGGTGATTCCGTTACCGCCATCTCTTTGACCGGCGTTGATCAGACAAGTCCAATAAATACGTTCTTGGGAGGCAAAGGAAATAGCGCCAATCCTTCAACAAGCGTCACCACAACCGTTGATAACTGTCTTGTGTTAGATATTCTTTCTGGTTCTGGGTCTGGTACCACTCTTACCACAGACGCATCTCAAACAGAACGCTCTAATATAACCAATGTCGGACACATGCGTTCTGCTACCAGTAGTGAGGCAAAAGCTGCGGCGGGATCGGTAGCGATGTCATGGACAATGTCCTCGCAAGTTTGGGCTCAAGTGGTGGTGGCATTGACTCCATATGTTGCATCGTCGGCAACCTTGAAAGACGTTATTGGCGGAACTGGTGTTGTGCCATTTGCTAGATAATATGTATCGGTGATATAAATAGTATATGGATCAGAATCAGGCGATAAACCTACTCGATAGCCTCATTGCAAAACAACAGTTGACACGTCAGGAACACGTCAATGCACAAACTGCTATCACATTGCTTCGAGGAATGGCAAAGCAATTTACGGAATTGGTACTCGAAAAAAGAAAATCAGAAGAAGCAGCAAAACCAATGGGGATGCTTCCAAAGAAAAACCCAGATGCACCCAAGGCCGGTATTGACAATGCCGACAAATCTTTAGCATAATAGAAACAGAGCAATAATGCTGGTCTATGAATAATCAACCAACCGCTGCGCCACGAAATGATTCTTTCGACGTTCTAACCGTTTATAATCCCTCAAACGAACCTTTTCCTGTTTACTATAATTCTGAACTTCACGCTGTAATTCAACCGCACAAAGCCATTCAGTTGGTAAAACTCATTGCGGGGGATGATCAGCATGGCAACATCAAACATCTTATTGATCGTATGTGTCGATTAAATAAAAAACAAAAAAACGATCCGGTGGTTCGTTCTGCATGGTTATCAAAAATATTAGTCAGTCAACATGTGAATCATTTGCCAAAGATTCCAGACCTTATTGATCTGGCCAAACAAGCAAATCAAAGCCTCGCAAAAAATCCTGTATATGATCCGAGTATTCCAGAAACCCCGTCACTTTCGCCCACCCCGCCAGTAGCATCAACGCTACCATCACAAACCGCGGCACTCCCACCCGATGCACAAGAGTACATCAATATGGGGTATAAATTCCATCCTGTTACCGGTCAACCACTGTTTGCACCTTCTGCGCCTCCCGTTACTCCCGAATCCGTTGATACTTCTCACGTAGAGATTCAGTTAACACCGGGCGTTCCTTCCGCTGCTATTCCGGGCGTTGTACCTCCGAGTCCAGTGATACCGTCTACCGGTCATCAGCAAACCGACACGTTGCTTGCTGGTATTCGCGGGGAACATTCGTCAGATGATGGCGAGCGGGTAATTGGTGAAGTAACCGACACCCCAGAAACACCGGTAACGTTCACGAAAAACTGGCCGGATAACCCAACGAAAGAAGACCTCTTGCGCTATGCACAAACCGTCACAATGCTAAACATCGAAGATCCAAAAACCAAACTTCAACTAGAGGCACAAAGCATCGATGAACTAAAGGCAACGCTCAAATATGATGTTTTTGCATAACTATGGATCCCAAACAGATAAAACTCAAAATGGCTTCGCAGTTATCAGAAGCCGATAAGGGTTACATCAATGAACACCCCGACCAATTTAGCGATGAAGATCGAACTGCATGGTCAGATGTTCTCGGTTCGTCCGGCACCGCTCCCGCTGCTGTACCAGAAGAACCGGGTTCTGGAACTCCTGCACCGGCTGCTAGTCCGACCCCGCCAACCCCTGAATCTGGAACCGCTCCGGGAACTACCCCCGATCCAAGCGGGGGAGCTACTCCACCCACACCAACTCCTGCACCGGCAGGATTTACATTCAAGAATGAGGACGAGGCCAAGAATTATGTCAAAAAACTTTTTGAAGAGGAAAAGCAGAAAGCTATTGATGCTGCTCGAACGCCTGAAGAGAAAAAATGGGTTGAGGACAACTGGAAGCCTAAAAATTGGAATGAGGGCATAAAAACTGCGGCCGAAGCTGCTGCTGATATTATCGAGCAACGCCAAGTACTTCGTGCAAAACAGGTTGAAGAACACAATAAGCGAGTAGAAGCAGACTGGCAAGCGCTTCGCACAGAACACAAACTCAAAGATATAGACGATCCTGAAGGCGTAAAAACTCACGATGCCATCATTGCCATTGGTACAAAATTCGGAAAAAAGAACTTCAAAGAAGCCTACGAAGTTTATATGATGGTTCCGGTTGAACAAGGTGGTGGGTGGAAACCAAAAGAAGCAACACCCGCAACCCCTCCGGCAGACCATCCGGCAACCCCAGCCACACCACCGGTTACACCAAGCGAAGCCGCTTCAGTTCTGGCAAAATCAAAAGCTCAAAAAGCAGCCGCGGCTAAAATAGGCGGGAAAAGTCCCGACACAACCGCTGCTGGTGGCAGTTCACCGATTAACGTTCCGACGTATAATGATATTCATACCAAGTCGAGAAACAAACTACTAAAGGAGGCACTAGGAAAATGATTGAAATAATTGATGTGCGTGACAAACCAGTAGAAGAACGGTTGCGGTATTTTCAGGAAAAGTTGGCTCAGCTCATTCAGCTAACCGATATAACTCAAACACCGGCACTTGGCCAAAGCCCAAGCGCTATTGTGGCTCAGATTATAATTCTGGATCTACAAAATCCTGAAATGCTGAAGAAATACGGGTTGCGGCGAGTTGAACCACTAACGGATTTACCAAAGAGTGATGCGCCCAAAAATCCCCTTGCTAATTGATTCTTACTTGTAAACTCTGCATAATTAGTGTATGTGGTCATATTCGGATCAACAGAGTTTTTTTTCAGAGATGGCGCAGACCGATAATTCCTCTCATCTTACGTTGGGATATAAAAATATCAACATGGGAAATAAGAAGTTTGAGGTGGCGCTTGGCATGCCTCCCATGCAAGAAGAGCGCACCTATACAACCCTTACCTCCACTAATGCCTATCCCCTTCCTGAACGATTTATCAACATGGATCAACTGTATTCAACGGTCAGCACTCAGCGGTATTATGCCGACCCGGAGTATTCAGAAGAAGCGTGGCGCGGATATATGAGAACACCAAACGCCACGGTTTCTGATGTTTTGCGGAATGTGTTTGTTCGTCCGGGACTCCACAAGTTCGAGATTTTCCCAATTGCTGCAACCGCAGGTAACACCATGACAATGATTTATTCCTCGTTTACGAAAGACCTTACTGCCTCTGATTACACCACCGGCACTGTGGCTATTACCGCTCTTGGTACCACGGTCACATTCACCGGATCAACCCTCACCGCTGCAATGGCTGGTCGTTGGCTCAAACCCGCAACGGATGGAAATTGGTATCAGATTCAATCCGTAAACACCGGAGCCGGAACCGCTGTATTGCTCATGCCATATCAGGGTACAACTGTTACCACTGACACATTTACGATCGGAGAATTGCCCCGCACCCCGGAAGGAACCCACGAGCTTGCTGTTCATTATGCTTTGTGGATGCATTTTCTAGGGGCTCAAAGAGATAAAGAATTAGCGAAGGTGTACGAAAAGCTCTACAAAGAAGGTATCGCATGGGCGATAGAATCGTTTGGCAGCCGATATTCTAGCGCAGTCATACCTTCTCAGCGGCGAAAACTAAGATCACGGCCGAGAAGTCCCGATGATCCGCCAAATTTATCTAGCTTGGCATAATGATGTATGACCGCTCAGAATCCAATAATCGATTATCAAACTCGATGGGACGGGGGGATTTCAGACCTATCGAAAAATGCCCCCGAAATTGAGTACGGTTTCGGCCGTTCGGTTAACTATCGCACTGATCCCTTCCGGCTTACCATTCTCCCCAAAACAGTCAAAGAATCCGGTTCTATTGTCACTGATTTAGTCAAAGACGGTGATCGCATTGGGACTGATCTTTATGAGTACGGTGATACGGGAAATATCTATAAACGTACATCCGCAGGATCAGTGACGTTGCTTCGCACTGTTGCAAATTCTCACGGCAATGGAATGAAGTACTACGGAGAAGATGATCGTTTGTATTACACATCTGATAAGGTTATTGGTCGATATGGTCAGATCGGTGGCACCCCTGCTTTTGCCGACGACTTCTTAGGTGCTGAGGGTGGTATTCCACAAAATACCTATTGGCTTGATCTTGAGGCTTCTTCTTCTCAGTATGCTGACCGGGCTGATACCGCCTCTCTTTCTATTACCGGTGATTTTTGTATTGAGGCGTGGATTAAACCGGAATCGCTTCCGACTGTTGGAAACTCAATGGTTGTTTTTTCAAAGTGGGATGTTAACGGGAACGCCCGTTCATATAAGTTTGAAATCTATGCCATATCCGGGTATTTTGGTGACGGGTCAGACGGTGCATTAACAATCAGCAGCGACACAACGGAGGCACCGATTGATTCTGCTTGTACCGGAACAAGCGGGACATATTCACTTTCTGCAACCAACGCAAGTTTTGCCACGAATCAAATTATTCTTATTCATCAAACACGAGGAACCGGTGCCGGAACCCAACAGAGAAATAAAATCGTATCGTATACGGCCGGAACAATTACGCTTGAAACTGCGCTCAATGCTGATTATGTCAGTGGCGCTCAAGTTCGGGTGTTGCCTCAATATACCAACGTTACGATCAATTCCGCAAAAACATATACTGCAAAAGCATGGAACGGTACAGTTGGTGGAATTCTGGCGTTTTTAGCTAACGGTACTGTGACCGTAACAGGTACCATCAGTGCCAGTGGGAAAGGGTTTCGCGGAGGTAATGGAACGTCAAGCAACAACCGCTCATATTCAGGAGAAGGAACAGCGGGTGCTTCTGTTTCTCAACAGGTAGCAAATGGAAATGGTGGCGGTGGCGGGGGAACTAACGATGCTGGTGGAGGTGGCGGATCAAACGGGACACAGGGTGAGGATGGTCAAGGCTACTTTAATACCGTTGGTGGATACAAGGGTGACACTTCTGGAACGGCTGACTTAACAACCATGAATTTCGGGGGTGCTGGGGGCGGTGGCGCTGAGGGAAATGCATCACCGTATATTGGTGGCAACGGTGGCAACGGTGGCGGCATAATCTTTATTAGCGGTGTAACAATCACTATTTCCGGTGCTGTTGTTTCTGACGGAACTCAAGGAACCATCGGAACGAGTCCGGGTACAGATACCGTTCCCGGAGGAAGTGGAGCCGGCGGGTCAATTCTTCTCAAAGCACAAACCGCAACACTAGGAACCGGTCTTATTACTGCATCAGGAGCAGCTCGTTTAGTTGGTGGATCCGGTGAGCCGTATCACGGTGGAGCCGGTGGAAACGGGAGAGTTCATCTTGATTACTACACGTCATATACCGGAACCACGACCCCAACTCTTGATGTGTCTCTCGATAATAGCCTTGTGACGACCACAACGTATCAACTTCGGGTTGGTATCTCAACTGATGGAACCGCTGAAGAGTTTCTAGCAAAAGCGGCGAGTCTTTCGGCTGCACAAACAAACCACATAGCTGTATCGTGGGATGCTTCAGATCACGAGGCTGAATTCATGCTTGATGGGGTGTCGCTGGGAACTTCTATCGGTGCGGCTACATCAATTAACAACAATGCTTCAAAAGCTGCAATAGGCGCAGACTTTAATAACGCCGCCAGAAACTTTTTTGATGGAAAAATCGATGAGGTTCGGGTCTGGAATACGGAACGAACGGCTGCACAAATTTATTCCAACAGAGATGTCTATGTTGCAACAACCTCAGCGGGACTTGTTGCTTGGTGGAAACTAAACAATGGATATACCGATGCCCATGCCAACGCCAATGATCTGACCGGACAAAACACGCCAACGTTTGCCACCGATGTGCCATTTTCTGCTGCTACAACCAGAAATGATCTAGATCAAGAACTCAACACATCCGGGAACACCTACACAACACCGGTTGCCATTGATGAGGGTGCAACCCACAGACAGACATTTGTTCCTCAAAAGGATCCGCAAAAATCGGTTGAAGTGTTAGTTGCTGCTATTGGAACAGGTAACTGGACGGTTACGGTACACGATCCTCAAAACCGCGTTGTGGCAACTAAAACAATCACCAATGCCAACATGCACACGGGAGATATGGAGTTTGTTTTTGATAGCGTGTGGCGGCCGGTTCGCGGCGCTACCTATCATTTTCATGTAACTTCAACAGTAAACGATGGGACGGTTACAACAACCACGGCCTCAGATCTTGAAACGGTTGATTTCCACACGTACTATCAATTTTTGGTTGAAGATACTGAGTTTCACCCAATCGAACAAATTCTCAATGTGTTGGCTATCGCAAACGAGCGGTACGTTGCAACATATGGAGCAGATACCGGGTACGATCCGCATCGACTTGTATTACCGTCTGGGTGGCGAGTCCGATGCTTCGCTTTGTGGCGCGGGTTTATTGCAATTGGCTGTACGCGGGGAAGTTCTGTCACATCAACGGATGAAGGAATGATTTTCTTCTGGGATGGAAAATCGACAACATATAATGATTTTGTACCGATTCCAGAGGGTGCTATTAACGCAATGAAAGCATACAAGGGGCGATTGTGTATCGTTGCCGGGTATCATGGAGAAATTCTTTTTTATGAGGGCGGAGATTCCACGAATGATGATATTAAACAGCAGATACCAAAAATCGGCGATGCCGAATACATAGAAGTTATGCCCAAGGCCATGACGGTGTATGACGGGCTGTTGAGAATCGGCGTTGCCGGAACAAGTAACGCAGCCAGCGTTGAGCGGGGTGTCTACACATACGGAAAAAGACTGTCAATAAGCCCTATTTCTTTCTCGTATGATTACCCTATTTCTACCGGTAGTCGTGCATCCACAAACGTGAAAGTCGGCTTTTTATATCCTATCGCTACACAGCTTATCATCGGATGGAAAGATAACACGGCGTACGGCACTGACGTTGTTTCTCCGACGGCTGCACCGTTTGCCACAGCAACGGTTGAAAGAACCATCAAGGATTTTGGCCGGGTTTCCAAAGAAAAGAAAGCGATGTTGGTTCGTGCTGAATTTGATGCATTAAATGCCGGGGAAACCATGCGAGTGAAATATCGGTTTGACCGAAGCGACACATGGATTCTTGGGGATATTATTACCACCACCGGTGAGACAGAGGCACGATTATCAATTAACCAAGGTAAACACCGTGAGTTGGAAATTGCCGCTGATATGGCAACCAGTGTTTCCACCAGTCCCGGATTATTAGAGTTGGGTGTTCAGGAAGACCTCAAACCTACCGAACTACGGTATTAGTATGGAAGAAAAATTGCAAAAACAAATCAATGAACTAAAAAGGGAAGTTGAACGATTGCGACAGCGGCGTATTTATCAGCGCGATGTGGTGTTCGGAGAAATAAAACAGGTGCATATCGATGGGATCATTGTTTTTCGTGGGCTTGCTGCTGACCGACCAACTGACGGAACAACGGAGGTTCAAGCATATTTTGCAGAGGATACTAGCACGCTTTCTATATGGAATACAGTCAATGAAGCATGGGAAGGCGAGGTGTTGAGTTGATAGTTGTTGTGATACTATAAACTTATGGATCCACATATAAACCCATCAACCGGAGTTTGGGACGACAATTACTACGCAAACTTGAATAAGGGTAGCGGGGGTGGTGGATCTGGATACAACTATGACCCAGCGGTTTATGACAACCTTCTTAAAACTCTTCCAAAAGCTACTGACTATGCCACTAGCCTAAACGCAAATGAGAACGCGGCACTAGGTGACTATTTTGGGTATCTGAACTCTCAAGAAACACCGCTCAATTTTTTTACAAAAATATCTGAAGCTCAAGGTATTCCAGAGATGCGGAAAACACAATCAACGCTTCAGGGGCAAATTTATGACCTAGAAGATACACTCAGAAGAATCGAGCCGAATGTTGGTGAAACAACTCGTGAGTCACTCGTTACCGAGGGGCAGCGGCAAGGTATGGTGACAGAAAAGCAAAAACCCCTCATTGAAGATTTAGGGTGGCTCGGTCAATCGCTTGGCCGGGTATCAAGTGCTATTTCCGATGCGACCAGTCAGGCTATGAATCTCACGGGTCTTCAGCAGCAGGGCGTGCAACGGTTTGTTGATGCCTATAAAACAAAACTCGATGTTGCAATGCAGCAAGGATCACGAGCGCTTCAGGCGTTTATTTCCGATACCGACAGGGTTCTTGATGTTACTCTTGCCAAAATATCACGGAAAGAAAAGGTTGATGATATGGAGGCAGCACAGGCGTTTGAATTGGTAAAAATGCAGGAACAAGCAAAACTTAATATGCAAGCGGAGTCTGCTAAAACAAGTACCGAGGTTGTAGAGGCCGGAGGAAGAAAACTTTTAATCGATAAGAATACCGGGAAAACCATTGCAGATTTAGGCTCTTCTTCATCCGCTGGCGGCGGTGGCGCTGATATATCGAAATACCTTACGCCGCAATCTGTCAACACCGCTCAACCAAACTATGATGTTAATTTATACAATTACTTATTCGGCGACATGGATTTATCAACCAAAAGCGGCGCATCTGCCTATCTAAAATAATATGGACTTAAAAAAGAAAATTGAACAAGCAAGAAAAATGGGGTATTCTGATGATCAAATTCAGCAAGTACTAAGCGCCCACGATCAGGCGCAAAAAACACTTCAACCAGTAACGCCAAGCCCCGGAACTCCCGACTCTGGCATGAGTATTGAAAATGCTACTCAGCCGGATCAACCGATTACCCCCTCGCCACAACCGGAACCATCTATTGTTTCTAGGGTTGGTCAGGGCGTTGTCGATGTTGCCAAAGGGGTGTTTGCGGCACCGGCTCGATTCGGCAAAGCACTAGGAGGGGCAGCGGGTATGGTGGCAACACAAGGGGATTTTGAGAAAACACAGGAAGATCTCAGAAATACGGCCGACAAATACACGCAAAAAGCGATTGAACTTTCAAAAGTCGGCAATAAAGAAGAGTCAGACAGAATGTTTCAACTAGCACAGGAAACTATCAAAAAAGGGCAGGACATGGCAAACGAACGCCTCGGACAGGCCGACGAAGGAATACAAGACACTATCAAGGGTGGTGTTGGAACCGCTGCATTTTTTGTTCCGGGCGGACAGGCAACCTTGCCGGCTCGTGTTGCTTCTGGGGCGGCCACCGGTGCAATGGCTGGATACGGTGCGTCTAAAGAGGGGGAGGAATTGTCGTCTACCGTTGGCGGCGCTACTATTGGCGGTGCTGTGCCAATTGTAACTAACGTTTTAGGTAAAATTATTGGAGCTGTTAAACCCGCTCAGGAAGAAAACATACTCAAACGTGCCGGTGATTATCTACGGGAAGATGCTACAAAAATCCGCGTAAAACCGTCGGTATGGGGAGCACAACAAGAGAAGGCGATTCAGGAAACATTAAACGATCTCGATATTAAAGGAACGCCGCAACAAAAGTATGAACTTTTATCTCCGAGGATGGAAAAACTCGGTCAGGAAATAACAACAGAGCTCAGAGCCAGTCCTAGCGAGATACCTGTTAAAAACGTGATGACAAAATTTCACGATGCGCTCAAGTCTGCTATTCGGACTTCAGACCTTACCACGACCACCGCACAAAAAGAAATTAAAGGATATTTAACCGATCTTTATGAAGCGGCCGGACATGATATTAAAGGAACCATAACCAATGAAAATTTTTTTGCACTCAAAAAACTCGTCAACGAAGATTATCAAGGGGTTGCTAAAAAACTTCTAAATAATAATCCATTGACCGATCGGGAGAAAGTTATTCAGGTTGCGAGGCAAGTGTTTGATCGGGTGGTTTCTGAGGCTAATCCAAAAGTTAAAGAAATGACTCTTATGCAGTCACATCTATACGATGCGGCTCATTCTCTTTCGGTTGCTCGGGATTCTATTCCTACTACTCGGATTGCCGGAACGACTGTACCGACCCCCATTCTCAAGGGTGGGGAAGATAAGCTCGGAGAAATATTGCAAAACGCCGGAAAAAGCGCACAAACCGTACAGCAAAAAGGGATGGATATCGCCAATGCTGTCGGTAGTGTTGTGCCACCGGCAAACATGGTAATTGCGTCAGGAGTTGGTGCGACCGGGGAACAAAACAGCCCACAATCCCAACAGGATCAACAAACTATACCACAAGGAGAGCAAAGCGACGGGGATCAAAATAATCAAGACCAGAACGGAGATCATAATAAAACTATATCACAACCACAAAACACTGTCACAGGATACACTGTTGAACAGTTGGGGCAAGCTTATTCCCGTGCTCTTATGGCTGGCGACAAGGCTGCTGCAACGCAGCTAAAACAACTGTATGATGTCGAATCCGGTTATCAAAAGAATCTTACAACTGGAACCGGAAAACCAAAAACAGAGGCACAAGTTGCCCGGGAAGACATGGTGTATCTTATCGATGAAGCAACAAAATTGATGGACACTACAAACCCCATAACCGGCATGATTCGTCCGGGACTTGAAGAAACAAAGGCGGTTTTTGGAATGGGAGATCAGGCAACGCTTGATCTCAATAATGTTATATCTCAGATGAAGGCCTCCCTTGCAAAAGCTCGCGCCGGCACATCCTTCACCCCCAATGAGGAAAAGTTATTGAACAAATATACGCCTAATGTGGGTGATTCTGAACAACAACTCCGAACAAAAATCAACGGGCTCCGGGGTGTTTTTGATAGGCATAAAGATGATCTGATAATTTCAGACACCGCCGCTTCTGGTATAGGAATCAACAACACAGCGCAATAAGTCGAAACCTCAATTTTACAAAATAATATCTGAGAGTAAGCCATGTTGACGTTCTGGGAATCTTAAAAAACCACAAAATAAAATGACATTCCTTGTGATGATCTGCACAAAGCATCCGAATATCCTTCCATTCGTTTGGTTGTCCGCAACGGCGATAGCTTAGGTGGTGGCGCTGTAAATGAAAGCGCTTTCCACAGATCTGACAATACGGAAATCTGGTGTATACTTTTTCACGAATTGTGTGCCAATGTGCGGAAGCTAAAAACTCCCGCTGGTACCAATCTTGACCCTCTGTTATGTTGACTTTTCTTTTCATCTGACTGTACTATAAGTATATATGGATAGAAATGGTGTCATGCAGACGTTACAAGCAGAGGCAACAAGAAGGTTTTCAGGACAGCCCGCAAGTAACGTTGGTATGAAAGCCAACCCCTCCGCCTCACAGCCGGCCACTCCGCGACCACAACAAGCACCAAATATGATGCAGATGCAAAGCCCCACAATGCCAACATCGAGTGATCCTTTTGGTGGTGGTGCAGCCGCTATGAACGGAAGTGTGCCAATGACGGGCGGAACCAAACTTGAATCGGCGCTTATCAAAAGAATGAATTTATATCCACCGGCATAATCATGAGAGAACAAACCGATCTTGTACACACATTCACCTATGTTGGTAGGGAATGGAACCCAATCACTCAACGGGGTAACTTCGACAAAAGTCGATTAAATATCGACGTGATCGTTCTTCACTCAATGGATGGAACTCTTGAGGGAACAACCGCATGGTTCAAAAATCCTAGTGTTGTGCCGTCTGCCCATTATGGCATAGGGTACAATGGTGAAATTGTTCAATGGCTCCCGGAAAATGTAACAGCATACCACGCAGGGCTTTATTCGGTGAACCAGCGATCAATTGGTATCGAACACGAGGATAAAAAGAACAACATGGCTGTTCGTCCCGATTCCTTATATGAATCGTCTGCAAAGCTCGTAGCAAATATATGTGTTGCCTATAGTATTCCTGCGAATCGAACGCATATCAAGTTACACAAAGAAATAAAGGCGACGCTTTGTCCGGGGAACCTTGATGTTGATCGAATAATCAGACGAGCAAAAGAACTGATGGCACCAGCTCCGCCCCCAGCACCCCCAGAGCAAGAAATCCCGCACATGCTAAAACCTTCTGTTTTTGCAAACCTCGTTTCCCGTTCCACAGAATACGAAGAGTTATTCAGAAAGATGGGGCTCGACCTGTCTTTCGCACCTCGTCCCGGCAGTCACGATATGGTGTTAAACTATATCGTTAACAGAATAGCGGAGGTGAGGATTGCGCCACCGCCGCCAGATACACCAACAACGCCGGCGACTGTTCAGGTGCAGCCATCCTCAATGTGGAAGGCAGACGTGAGAGAGGTGATCAAGGAGATATTAGGAATCATAAAAACAGTAAAAACTAATTAACTATGGCTTGGCGACCCTTACTTATTTTTGTTGCAAATTTCTTGGCCGGCTGGCTAATCACCCGCGGCTTTATTGATCCGGCTGATCACAATGAAATAGCTCAAGTGATTGCTGATACATTGGGATATTTTATCTTGGGTGTGACCTCTGTTGCTTCGCTGTATCATGCGTTAAAACACCCAAATGGGGTAAAACCACAACAGCCTGTAGTACAGCAAACCACCACAATTACCGAATCTAAACAAGAGCAGGTGGTGACGGAGGGGTTTTCGCAAGATCCGGGGACTCCCCCGCTTACTCCCCTCCCTCCGGCTGTACAATAAAATAGTTCAAACGACCCTGTTTTTTGGTGCATTGAGTATAAATTGTGTTCTCTGATTTTGATTTACTATAACCCTATATTATGAATGTCGGAT
>Ga0105092_10000702_pt1 | contig 17570 bp, 12 predicted proteins | sample PPLLak2March2015_FD_87021 | JGI IMG/M metagenome (GOLD analysis project Ga0105092, IMG submission 87021) | Freshwater sediment microbial communities from Prairie Pothole Lake near Jamestown, North Dakota, USA - PPLs Lake P7 Core (1) Depth... | ecosystem: Environmental > Aquatic > Freshwater >... | reverse complement strand
TTCCCGATCGAGCTCGCCTCGGTTCCGGAGGGCGTGGTCGGGCGGCCTACACATGGGACGGCCAAGAAAGCTAAGCGGGTGATCGCGGCAATCCTCTCCTACCTGACTCTGGTCCACGACCACATCATGGAGGCTTTCCCGGCCGGCCAGTTGCCGCCCGTCGAGAAGACCACGATGCGGACTGCCCAGGAAATGGAACCATACCTGCGGGAGCCCTTCACGGAAGGATGGCGGCCTATCTACGCCATTCAGAAGATGGGCCTGTGAACCAAATGAAACTAAGCATTGTCGTTTCAACACAGCCCGCGTCCTTCTCCGCATTGGCGTACAAGGAGCGGCTGCCGGAAAGTTTGGCCACGATCAAGCGCCTGGGATACGACGCTGTGGAACTGGCGGTGCGTGACCCGCAGTTGATTGATGCCGAGGATCTCGAGCGGCTGTTGGAAGGCTCCGGACTCGTCGTCTCGGCCCTGGGAACCGGTCAGGCGTATGGGGAGGAGGGTATGTCGCTGACAGATCCTGATCCGCAGGTGCGCCGCCGCGCCGTCGCGCGGATCAAGTCGCACATCCGCCTGGCCGCACGATTAAAGGCGATCGTGATCATAGGACTGATCCGGGGAAAGACACAGCAAGGCGTGAGCTGTGATCAGGCTACGACCTGGCTGCAGCAGGCGCTCGAGGAGTGCGCCCGAGAGGATTCTTCAGTGAAGCTGGCACTCGAGCCGATCAACCGGTATGAGACCAACCTGTTGAACTCCGTTGACGAGTCGCTGCGGTTTCTGCGCCTCGTGGGGGCGGAGAATGTGGGGCTGCTGCTCGACACTTTTCACATGAACATCGAGGAGCCGGGCCTCCTGTCCAGTTTCGAATCCGCCGGGGACCGGTTGCTGCACGTTCACGTTGCGGACTCGAACCGCTGGTACCCGGGGGCCGGGCACATTGATTTTGCCGGTATCCTCACCAGGCTGGACCGGCTCGGCTATCAAGGGTACTTCTCGGCGGAGATTCTGCCACTTCCCGATCCGGATACGGCGGCGGCCATGGCGATCCTCCAGTTGCGGCGATGCTGCGGTGTGGAAGCGGCAGGATGGTCAGGGCGAGGCGGAGCAGTCATTCGTTGATGAAAGCAGAAGTCAGGAGTCAGAAGGCCCTGGGAGCGCAGGCATCCTGCCTGCTTGGGCCGTTAGAACAATCGATTTTCCCAGGGGCATGAGCAGGCAGGATGCCTGCGCTCCCAGGGCCTTCTGACTTCTGCTTTTCAACTTTGGGGGTGTCAGATGGAGACGATGAAAGCGCTGGTGTTCAGAGAACCGGGTAGGATCGAGTTTCAGAGGATCCCTGTTCCAGAAATCTCCCACGGCAAGCAGGTATTGATCCGAGTCGCCAATTGCGGCGTGTGCGGATCGGACGTGAAGATCATGGAAGGAAAACATGCCTACAAGGCGGATACCGTCCTGGGGCATGAATTTAACGGCACGGTGGTGGATATCGGGTCCGAAGTGACCTCCGTTCGACTCGATGACCGGGTTGCACTCGACAATAATCCCCGCTGCGGTTTGTGCGATTACTGCCGGAGCGGCTTCAGCAGCCAGTGCGTCGAGCTGAAGAATCGCACCCTGGGGGTCTTCAGGAACGGTGGTTATGCCGAGTACTGCGTTGCTCCTGAAGATGTTTGCTTCAGGCTCCCAGACGAAATCGACGAGGTGGTCGGCACCCAGGTTGAAACGCTCGGCACGGTCCTGAACGGTATGAATGCCGTGCAGATGCAGCCATGGGACTCGGTGCTCGTGCTCGGTTGCGGCCCGATCGGCTACCTGTTTACTTCGCTGGCCAAAAATATCGCCGCGCAGACCGCCGTGACCGAGATTGATCCGTTCCGCTTCTCGATCGCAAAACAATTGGGGGTGCCGGCTTTCAACCCCTCATGCTGCGATATCGAGCAGGAAGTTCTGGAGTTGACCCATGGGAAAAAATTCGACGTCGTCATTGATGCGGTCGGCAATCAGCTCGAGAATGCGCTGAACTATGTGACGTCCGGCGGTAAGGTCCTGGCGTTCGGAATGGACAACAGCTTTAAGGCCACTATCACTCCGAACGACATCACGCGCAAAGGCATAAGGATCATCGGCACTTATATAGGGCAGAACACGTGCCTGCCGGCCATCAAGATCCTGCAATCGGGCAAGATCAATATGAAGCCTTTCTTCACGGAAGTCATTCCACTGGAGGAGGGTGTTGGCGCTTTCTGCAAGCTGGGGCTGAATCTGGCGACGCTCGCACACATCCCGAAGCAGGCGATGAAGATCGTGCTGCATCCATAACTCGTGGGTGAACACGGACGAACACGGACCGACACGGACGAGCTCGGACTGTCATGCCGGTCCGTGCTCTTCCCTGTTATTCCGTAGAGACATCAAGGAAACAGAGCGTTTTCGGGGGCAGGACAAACTGAATTTCCCCTTTTCCCGGCTCCATCACCAACATTCCGTCGGCGACCTTTCCTGCTGCGCTTCTCAAAATCCACGAGTACTTGCCGGGGGCGAGCAGGTGCAGGCGAGCAGCCATGGACCGCGGAGCTGCGCCGAAATGGTACAACTCGGCGCCAAAGCTGGTCCCACTATTGGACATCACCACAACCCCGAGGTCACGGGGCGAGGTGAGCCAGCGCACGGCATTCAGCGGGAACGAGCCCATTACCTGGCTCGGGTCTCCCGTAACGGCGGCGTAAAGGGGAAGGGCCTTGAAGTCGACGATCTTTGGATCGCTCCTGCCCGGCAGCATGTTGTCGGTCTGGCTGAAGATCGAACTGAACCTGATGACGCGATCCGTGTAGCGGACCTCACTCGTGTAACCGGCCCAGTTCACCCGTAGGGCCGCGGCCGCGTGTCGGAAGGCCGTAACCAGCCTGGTGCGGTCTGCGCCTGCCGACACCGAGAATTCGGGCAGGTCGCGGGTGAGCACGTCGTCGAAGTCGGAGCTTCCACTCAGAAGCTTGTACTTGGCCAGGGTCCCGGCGAGCTGCTCCAGGCTCCTGGCGGCCCAAAGCATGGTTCCCGGCGCCAGATCCGCGTGACCCAGTCCTTGTTTCAGCCACTCCCGGCGGACATTCGCCATTGATCGCAGCGGCTGGAGATAGCGGCCCTCCTTGGTTATGTGCCAGGAAAGCAGCAGAGCGTCGGCCATCTCCGTCACGGCCTGCGGGAAGCCGTAGTAGTACCACATGCGTTCGCCTTCGGGGATGAGCGACCACCAGTTGCCGCTTTCGCCAGTGAGACGTCCGTCAGGCCAATGAATCGAATTCGGCAGCACGCCAGCGGGCTTGCCGCCGCGCTCCGATGCGGTGGCTTCGACCCAGGTGTCCAGCCAGGCGGTGATGAGCTTTCCGGCTGCCGGGTCTCCCGTACGCTGCCAGAACACCAGCAGCGGTTGGATCGCACGCACGTTCGGCGGGGTGTCGTAGGCAAACCGGGGGTCGGGCGACACGGCTTCCGAGCTGAAGTGGAAGCTGCGAAACTGGCGGCGGCCATTGGTGTTAAGCCCGGTCCAGCCGTCGAGAAGCTCCTGCAAACGTCTCACCCGCCGGACCCACGATTCGTCCTGGGGAGCGAGCAACATCATCGGAGTCATAGTGTCCGCAGAATCTTCTGCCGTGTGCTCGACGTCATCCAGCTTGCTGGTGTACCCGCCCTTCATGTGGGAAGCGCCGAGCAGTGCATTCGAGAGGCGCTCCTGTGCCCGGATGAACTTCGGTTCGTCGAAGCCGATCAGGACCGGCGCCCACCAACGCCACATCTCGCAGTCGTCGTTCCACCCGCCGCCGTAACTGCTGTCCTTCCTTTCCCGGTTGTCGATCCACCAGGCAACGATGTCCGACAAGCGCTCCAGGCATTCCCGCTGTAGCACCGCCCATTCGGGGGCGTCTTTGGGGGCGGGAAGCGGCTTTTCCCACGGTACCGGCTCTCCCAGGTACATCCGGCAAAGGCGGTTCTGGGGAAACGCCTGGCCGGCCAGAGTAAACGCCTTGCGCGCCTCGTCGAAATAACTTCGTCGAAGCTTGCTGTCGTTTCGTACCTCTCCGTATTCCAGCGCGGCCCAGACGATCATCCGGCCGCGATAGAGCTCGGCGAGCGGGTAGAGCGGCGAGTCGGCCGCCACCACAAACGGAGGCTCGAAGTTCTTGCGGATTGCCCTGTCCCACCAGTTCTCCAAGCGCGGGTCTTCGAGCCACCGCTCGGTAAAGCGGGCCAGTCCTTCGGCTTCCTTCCGGAGCGAGGGTTCAAGACCCGGCGTGGCGCACAACTCTCGGAGCAAGGCGAGTCGCTCGCGGTCGTTCTCGGTGTTACCGGCTTTCTGGATCAGTTCGTGAGTAGCAGTGGGCTGTGGTGCCCCCATGGCGGCGAAGCCAACCACGCAGAAGAAGGCAATTGCAGCGGTCAGGCGGATTCGGAGAAGCATATGCCGCGAGTAGTTATCACTGAGGAAGCTGGAGGATCAAGCGAAAAAGCCGATCCTGACAGCTGTCAGCCTTGTAGTCCTTGTTGTCCTTGTTGTCCTTGAGGTCCTATAATCCCGGCTTTCGAACGGAGGCGAATGCGATGAAAGCCGCGGTTTTAATCCGTCCCCGGGAACTGACGGTCGAAACCCGTCCCAGGCCCCAGGTTGGACCAGACGACGTTCTTATCAAGGTGCACACCTGCGGGGTTTGTGGGACGGACAGCCACCTTTTCCACGGGGAACACCTGGTCAGCTTTCCGGTCATCCCGGGTCACGAATTTTCCGGCACCATCCAGGAAGTCGGCCCTCAAGTGCGACACCTGCACACAGGAGACCCAGTCACGATCGACCCTAATATCGTGTGTCGAGTGTGTTCTTTCTGCCGCCGCGGCGAGATCCAGCTATGCGAGCATTTGACGGCGATCGGGTTGAATCGGGATGGAGGGTTTGCCGAATATTGCGTGGTCCCGGCCGAACAGGCGTATCGCCTGCCGGACGGGCTGCCGCTGGAGTCCGGCGCCTTTTCCGAACCGCTGGCCTGCTGTCTGCACGGCCTGGATCGTGCCCGGTTTTCGCCGCGCGCAAAAGTCCTGATCCTGGGAGGCGGTTCGATCGGTCAGCTGATGCTCCAGCTGGTCAGAAGCGGCGGGGCCTCGAGGGTCGTGGTGAGCGAGCCTCACGCAAATCGGCGCAACCTGGCGCTCGAGATCGGGGCGGACATCGCGCTTGATCCTTCCGAGTCCGACGCCGTGTCCGCCTTGCGCGACGCGACTGACGGTGGTGCGGACCTGACCATTGAGTGTGCAGGACACGAGAAGGCCGTGGAGCAGGCCGTGGCGGCGACGCGACGCGGGGGAGTAGTGCTGCTTTTCGGAGTCTCAGGGCCCGAGGCCCAAGCCCGAATCCGGCCTTACGACGTTTTTGTGCGAGAGTTGACCCTCGTCGGTTCGTTCGTCAACCCGTTCACACATCAACGAGCCATCGAGGCCCTGGCGGCCGGGCACGTCAAGCCGGAGCGAATTGTCAGCCACTGGTTCCCGGTCGAGAAGACAGCCGATGCGCTTCAAGTCAGCCGCAGTCCAGAGGCGCTGAAAGTTCTGGTGCAGCCGGGGGTGACAGGGTGACAAGGTGACAGGGGTGACAAGGTGACAGGGGTGACAAGGTGACAGGGTGAAGGCGTTGAAGTGATGCGGGACTGAGTAGCGGCTCTAATTTCAGCGGCGGTTGAGTGACCCGCCGTTTTGTCGCGGGTTGTATCGAAACCCCGCGCCTCTGGAGCTCAGCAGTTGCGTCCTCCGCGGAGAGGACGCAACTGCTGAGCTCCAGAGGCGCGGGGTTTCGATACAACCCGCCACAAAACGGCGGGTCACTCAACCGCCGCTGAAATCAGAGCCGCTACTCAGTCCCGCATCACTTCACCGCCCTCACCTTGTCACCTTGTCACCCCGTCACCTTGTCACCTGCCTACTTCCTCTTCCGCATCTCTTCCTGCAGCAGAACGGCGGCGATGATGATCAGGCCCTTGATGATCTGCTGGGGGTAACTGGCCACGTTCATCAGGTTCATGATGTTGCCGATCATGCCCAGGATGAACACGCCCAGGAGTGTGTTGAGAGCGGTCCCTCGGCCTCCGCTGAGGCTGCCCCCGCCGATCACCACGGCGGCAATCGCGTCCAGTTCAAACCCCATCCCGACGATGGGCGAGCCGACACCTGTGCGAGAGGTGCTGACGATCCCGGCCACCGCCGCCAGTCCCCCGGCGATGCAGTAGACCGCGAATTTGTAGTAGGCCGTCCGGATACCCGCGAGCCGCACCGCCGCCTCGTTGCTCCCGATCGCGATCACAAGGCGTCCGAAGACCGTGTAGTGAAGGGTAATGAAAACGAGCGCCGACACGACCAGCATCAGGAAGACCGGCAACGGGATGTTCAGCCAGTAGGCGCTGCCAAAATCGTTCAAGTCCTGACTCGTCGAGATGATCGGCGAGCCTTTGGAGATGATGAACGCCAGACCGCGGGCGATGGTCATGAGCGCGAGGGTCGCGACGAACGGCGCCATGTTCCGCCCAGCCACGAGGTAGCCGGATGCGGCCCCGAGCAGCACGCAAACAAGCACGGCCACCACCAGCGCCGCCGGCAGAGGCATATAACCGAGAAGATAGGCGCTCAGGACGCTTCCAACCGCCACGTTAGATCCGACGGCGAGATCGATACCGCCGGTGAGAATCACCAGCAGCATTCCCATTGAAATGATGCCGAGACCAGCGACCTGCCTGAGCAGGTTGAATACGTTCTTCTCGGTGAAGAAGGCGTCGGACGCCCAACCGGCGATCAGGAACATCACCAGAAAAATGACGACCGTGTTGTATTTGACCAGGAACTTCCAGACCCGGGCCGTCAGCCCCCCGTTGGGGAATACGTCCGGAGCCCCTTGCTGCACGACCTTCTGATCTTCCGGTTCCTGCACGCTGTTTCCCATGTCGACCCGCTCCCAGGGTCAGTTTGTCAGTCTGGACGCCCCTGCCATTGCCAGCCGCATGATGTTCTCTTCGGACAGTTCGGATTTCTCGAGAAAACCGGCGACTCGTCCCTGGCTCATCACCATGACGCGGTCACACATCCCGATGATCTCGAGCAAATCAGAGGAGATGACGATCAGGGCGAGCCCCTTCCGGGCCAGTTCATCTATCAGACGGTAGATCTCCATCCGGGCGCCGACATCCACCCCGCGCGTGGGCTCGTCCAGAATGACGGCGCGGCAATCGGCATGAAACCACCTGGCCAGGGCCACCTTCTGCTGGTTCCCGCCGCTCAGCTCGCTGACGGCCTGCTCCGGACTGCCGACCTTTATGCCAAGCCGCCCGATCAGGTTACCCGCAATCCTTTTTTCCTTGCGAACCTCCAGGAAACCAATCCTGTTTGCGACGCTTTTCAAATTCGACAGAGTCAGGTTCTGGCGGACCGACAGGCCGAGAAGCACGCCATGCTCTTTGCGATCTTCGGGAAGCAACCCGAGCCCGTGGCGGATGGCGTCTCTGGGACAGCGCATCCGCACGGGTCGGCCCTGTAAAAAGATCTCCCCTGAGTCCTTGGGATCGGCCCCGAAAATCGCTCGCACCAGCTCTGTCCGTCCGCTTCCCACCAGGCCCGCGATTCCCAGCACCTCTCCGGATCGGACGCGGAAAGACGCGTTACGCACTTTTCCGGCGCAGGTCAATCCCTGCACCCTGAGGACTTCCGGGCCCCCGGAATAGTCGCGGACCGGGTACATGCTCGTGAGGCTCCGGCCTATCATCAGGCTGATCACGGCGTCGGGGGTCGTCTCGCGTGGCGAAACCGAGCCGACGATCCGGCCATCCTTGGCCACGGTGATCCGGTCGGCAATCCGAAAGACCTCCTCCAGGCGATGGGAGATGTAACAGATGGCGACCCCCTTCTGCTTCAAAACCGCGAGGGTCTCGAACAGAGACTCGACGTCCCGGGACGACAGCACGGCGGTCGGTTCATCGAGAATCAACACAGAGAGATTCTCGGACAAAGCCTTGCAGATCTCGACCACCTGCTGATGCGCCACGGACAGATCGCGCACCTGGAGGCGTGGATCGATGTCGAAGCCGACACTGCGGATGAGTGCCTCCGCTTTCCGGCATAAGCGTTGCCGGCTGATCCAGCCTTTTCCATCGCTCAGGTCACCCAGGAAGATGTTCTCGGCGACAGATAAATCGGGGGCCAGGGCAAACTCCTGGTTGATGATGCCGATGCCTAATTTGCGGGCCACGCTCGGATGTCGGATCTCGACCGGTCGTCCCTGGATCCTGATCACGCCGGCGTCTTTCTGGCACGCTCCGGCCAGGATGCGCATCAGCGTGGACTTTCCGGCGCCATTCTCCCCGACCAGGGCGTGGACCTCTCCGGCTCTGAGGTCGAAGGAGACATCCCTCAGAGCATGGACTCCCCCGAAGGACTTGTTGATGTTCCGCATTTCGGCGGCGGGAGGGGCGTTCATGGTTCAATCATGACCCGCGGATCGCGGGCTCGTCAGAACTCCGATTTCGCGGAATAGTATTTGTCGACATTGTCGGCTGCAATGCAAACCGCCGGAGTGTAGGTGGTCCTCGGAAAAGTGCGTTCGCCGTCCAGGTACTTCAGGCCCATCTCCAGCGCTGTCTCGGCGACGAGGACCGGATTATTCATGCCGGTCGCACCATACTCGCCTTTCTTGATCAACTCAAGGGCCTCTTTCTGGCCATCGGCGGCAGCGAGTACGAGGATGTCTCTTCTGCCGGACTCCCGGATGGCCTTGAGCGCCCCCAGCGCCATGCTGTCGTTCTCAGCCAGCATGACGTTGAACGCAGGCTGCGCAACCAGGATGTCTTCCATGGCCTTGAGTCCGCCTTCGTGGGCCCAGTTGCCCCAACCCTGGGACACGATCTCGAAACTCACGCGGTTAACCGTCCGCAATTGTTCCTCGATGATCCCTCGGAATACGCCTTGCCGGCGCTCCTTGCCCACAGGATTGCCTGGAGTCCCGCTCAGAAGAGCGATCTTGAGAGGTTTGCCTTTCATCCGCCTGACCAGCCACTCCCCGATCAGCTCCCCGTTTGCCAGGTTGTTGGACTGAACGGTGGTGACGAAATCCGCCGACCCATCGATTGAGCTGTCCATGATAATCACCGGGACGCCTGCGCGCGTTGCCGCCTTGGTGGCTGGGATCAGTCCCTGCGGGTCTTTCGGGTTCAAGATCAGAAGGTCGATGCCGCGTGACAATAGGTCCTCGACGTCGGCCAACTGTTTATTCATGTCGTCCTTGGCTTCGGTATCGATCACGGTGATCCCGAGGGACTCGGCCTTCCGTTTGAGAGCGTTGTTCTGCGCCGCGAAGTAGGGCGCGCCGAGCGTGTACATGGACAAGCCGATCACGAGACCCCGCCGGTCCTTTGCGGCCACGCCCGGCTTGGCGTCGGTGCTCGTCGTTGGGCGTTTGGCTTCCGAGCAGCCGGGCGCCGTCAAGCCCAGAGCTGCAATCAGTGTGATCAAGGGAAATAGACGAAAACGTTTCATCTGACAATCCTCCTGGAGTTCAACAGCGGCGCGCGCCTCTATCGGACGGATCCGACCGATCGGTCCGATCCGACTGATCGGAGGTGCGGCGCCGTCGGTCCGCGTGACCATCTACTCCCGTCGGCTTTCGATGAATTGCTCGACTTCATCACGGGAATGCGCCGACATCGGCCCGAAGCTCGTTACCTTCAGCGCCCCCACCGCATTGGCAAACCTGGCGGCCTCTGTTAACGACGCCCCCGAAAGATACTCCACTATGAAGGCCGCCCCGAAACTGTCGCCCGCGCCCGTGGGGTCGACTTCGTTCACCTCGAACGCGGGCACGCTGAGAACTTCGTTCCGGGTGTACAGGGTGCAGCCGTTCTTACCTTCCTTGAGAACCACAATCTCTGGACCTCGCCCAAGCAGGCTCTCGCACGCATCCCGCGCGTCCTGTTTGCCTGTTAGCATCATTGCTTCCTGAGCATTCGGGAGGAGAATGCTGGTCCTCCTGATAACCGGCCCACAGATGGCAAGAATCTGATCGAGCGGCATCATCTCGGGTCTTAAGTTCGGGTCGAAGCTGACGAAGCCGCCCGCTTCCACGGTCAGCTCGATCGCTTTCATGACCGCCTGGCGGGAGCTTTCTGAAATAGCCAGGGCGCTGCCCATAACGTGGAAGCTCTTGGCGGCCGCAAACAGTTCACACCGGACGTCCGGTTCGCCGAGCTGCCCGGCCGCGCCCGGAGCGAAGATGAAGCGGCGAGAGCCATCCGGCTCATATTGCACGAAAGCAATCCCGGTGGTGTTGTGATGGTCAACCCGAACCGACGATACATCCGCGCCGTCGGCCTCGAGTTTGTTGAGAATGACCCTGCCGAAATCATCGTTACCGATGACGCCTATCATTCCGGCCGTGAACTTTCGGGTCTTCGCCATCCGGGCGGCCGTATCGACAAAAATGCACGGCGCCCCGCTCGGAAACGGGCCCCTGTAGAACGCCCCGACCTGGGCATGAGGAACGCCAACCTCGGCCCGCATCACTTCGACGAGCATCTCGCCCGCGCAGATGATATCCGGCTCCCTGGAGGTCATCATTCGCCTTTCATGCTGATCATCACTTTGATTTGGTTCCTGGCTTGCTGGTCCGCCAGTTGAAAGGCCTTGGCGCCATCGTTCAAATCCGTCACCTTCGTGATCATCGGGTCAACATTGACGATGTCCCGGTAAATCGCGTCGACCGTATCGGTGATGTCACGCAGTGTGTACATGAGCGACCCGATGATGTTGAATTCCCGGTCCTGCACCCAGGCGGCGTTGAAACTGTTCACCAGTTTGCCGAATACTCCGAGCACGACAATGGTGCCGCCTTTGCGGCAAACCCTGACGCTCTCGTTGAGCGAGTCTTCGACGCCTACGCACTCGAAGACCAGATCTACCCCTTCAAAGCCCATGATCTCCGGCCTCTGCCCGAGGTAAGCGGATACAGATTCTCCGTTGGACAGATTCACAACATGTGTCGCGCCCAACTTCGCCGCGACCTCCAGACGATTCTCGAAGAAATCTGCTACGAGCAGGACGTTCGCGCCGGCAAGCCGTGCGAACTGGAGAACGCTGAGACCAATCGTGCCGGCGCCGATGATCACGACGTGATCACCGACCTTCAGGCCGGAGCGGCGCACGGCATGAAGGCCGACCGCCAAAGGCTCGGTCATTGCCGCCTTCTGGAGCGACATATCGGGAGGGATCTTGATGACCTTGCTGGCCGGTGCGACGAACTTGTCTGCCATCATGCCCTTGGTTCGCTCGGTGACCTGGCATCCCATGACCTTCAGGTTTTCACAGATGTTGTACCGGCCAGCCCTGCAGTTGTGACAAGAACCGCAGTTCAGGTTTGGCTCAAATGTCACCTTGTCCCCGACCTTGAGGCCCCACGCCTCGGCGCCCTTTCCCAGTTTCGAAATAACTCCCGCGCCCTCGTGGCCGGGGTAGGCCGGTGTCGGGACGAATGGATGCAAACCCCGATAGGCGTGCACGTCCGAGCCGCAGATGCCGCAAAACGCGATGTCCACCTGGACCTCATTTTCGGCCGGCTCGATCTCGGGGATTTGGCCAATGACGACCTCGAACGGCTTGGGGACTTGGAGTTGACGCATCAGTTGGCCGGTTGTCTTCACGTTGTTTGCCATTTTGCCCTCATTCGCGCGCTATTCTACAACAGACTGCGCTCAGGACTTTGTCCTTTACACACGTGTGCACGTTTTGTCAAACTGCAAGGCGCCGTGTTAAGAAAGTTTTCGGCATTCGGAGTGCGGTGACCGCCGCGATCCCCTGGGAGCGCAGGCATCCTGCCTGCTCGTGCCGATAGGTAGATCGATCGTGCTATCGGCACGAGCAGGCAGGATGCCTGCGGCCCCAGTGCAGGCAGGATGCCTGCGCTCCCAGGGGATCGCGGCGGCCACCGCACTCTTCGAGGAAGAGAATGAACAAAGGAGCATCGCGACTCGCCGCTGACTTGAAAAAGCTCGTCCGGGGCGACGTGTTCGCGGACATCATCCATCGGGTCGCCTTCAGCACCGATGCAAGCAGCTATAGGATTTTGCCGCAGTGTGTCGTAGCGCCGCGAGACGCGGAGGACATTGTCGCGGTCGTGCGGTATGCCGCCGAGCATGGCATTCCAGTCGCCCCGCGGGGGGCCGGGAGCGGCGTGGCCGGCGAGTCGCTCTGCAGCGGGATTGTCTTTGACATGACCCGCCATATGAAGCGGGTACTCGATGTCACCGACGAGACTGTGAGCTGCGAACCGGGCGCGGTGCTCGACGACGTCAACAAGCGCCTTTCCGAGCTCCGCAGGAAAATCGGTCCCGACCCGTCGAGCGCCAACCGTGCCACACTTGGCGGCGCGGTGGGGAACAACTCGACCGGCGCCCATTCCCTCCAGTACGGTCACATCGACCGGTACGTCGAGAGCCTCGACGCGATCCTGCCCGACGGTACAACGGCCCGGTTCACGAATGCCATGACTGCGGGAAACGGGTCGCGGGACCGGGCGGGTTCGCTCGCGGAGGAATGTTGGAGGCTGCTGTCTAGTTCGCAGACCACGATCCAGGAGGCCATTCCCAAAACCAGGCGTAATCGCAGCGGCTACAACATAGCCGGCGTTTGCAGTGACCGGAGCATTGACATGGCCCGGCTGCTGGCGGCCTCCGAAGGCACCCTGGCCATCTTTACTCGTCTTACGCTGCGGACCGTTCCGCTGCCGTTGGTGAAAGGACTCCTCCAACTGGAATTCGACTCCATGGACACGATGGCGAGGGCGGTTCCCGCTATCGTCGAGACCGGGCCCGCGGCGTGCGAGCTCATGGACGAGTCGCTGATCACCCTGGCAGTAGATCAGCTCCCGCAGTACCGGGATATTTTGCCCGCCGGCGCCGCCGCGGTGCTTTTGATTGAGCACGTGGGGGCGTCGGAAGCCGAAGTGCGGGAGAGGATCGACGCGACAGACCGGGTAGCCGGCGGGATGGCGGTCGGGCGCACGGTCATCACCGACCTCAAGGCGCAGGCCCGGGTGTGGAAATCCCGCAAGGACGCCGGCCCCCTGCTTTACCGCAACCGGAGCCGCAAGCACCCCGCGGAGTTTATGGAAGACGTCAGCGTCGATCATACCCGCCTGGCCGATTACATCTCCGGTCTCCAGCAGATTCAGCGCAAGCACGATATCCGCATGTCCTTCTTCGGCCATGCGGGCGATGGCGAACTACATCTTCGTCCCTACCTGGATCTTGGCGATCCCAGAGACCGGGAGAAGATGCTGGCAATCGCCGAGGACGTCTTTTCCCTCGCCTGGTCGTTGGGCGGCTCGATCAGCGGCGAACACGCCGACGGGCTGATCCGGGCTCCGTTTGTGCGCCGGCAGTACGGGGATGCCTATTACGAGATCCTCAAGAAGATCAAGAAGATCTTCGATCCGGCGGGATTGATGAACCCCGGAAAGATACTCAATGAAGACCCGAACGTGATCTTCAGCAATCTGCGGCGGAGTCACCGGGTCCTGCCGGAGCGGGCTAAATCCGAGATGCATTTCCGGGAGGATGAGCTGGAGCTCGAGTTCGAGCAGTGCTACGGCTGCGGCCTGTGCCTCGGACGCGAGCCGGCGCTTCGGATGTGCCCGGTGTTTCGCGCCACGGGCGATGAGCTGGGCAGCTCTCGCGCCAAGGCCAACCTGCTTCATTACTGGGCAACAGGGCAGCTGACCGAGGGGGACTTCGAGTCCCCGGAGTTCCGCCAGTTCCTGGACCTCTGCGTCAACTGCAAGATGTGCGAGAGCCAATGCCCTTCGGGCGTCCGCATCTCGATGATGATGGCGGCGGCTCGTGCGGAGTACGCGCGGCGCAAAGGCTTCAGGCGAGCGGAGGCGGTGCTCAGTCGGAACCGTTACCTTAGCGCCACGGGTAGTGCGATGTCCGCACTCGCAAACGCCGGGATGACTCTCCCAGGCGCCCAGACGGTGGTGGAGAAAATCGTCGGGCTGGACAGGCGCCGGATTCTGCCGCGTTTCGCTCGCGGCTCGTTCCTGAAGGCCGGGAGGAAACACCTGGCCGCGTGCTCCCCCATTCAGAATCCGGTGGACAAGGTGGCCTATTTTATCGACACGTACGCCAATTACCACGACCACGAGCTCGGGTTTGCGGTCGTGAACGTACTGCGGCACAACGGTGTCGAGGTGATCCTTCCCGAGCAGCGGCCGGCCCCGCTGCCTGCCATCTTCTACGGCGACGTGCAGACTGCGCGTCAGGACCTCTCGTACAGCGTCACGCACCTTGCGGAGGCCGTGCGACGGGGTTACAAGATTGTCTGCTCCGAGCCGAGCGCTGCCCTGTGTCTGCGGGAAGAATTGCGGCACTACGTCAGAGAGGACGACGCCTCCTTAATCGCCCAAAGTACTTTCGAATTGATGACTTTCCTTGAGGCTTTGCGCCACGTCGGGAAGCTCAAGGCGCCTTTGTGCCCCTCGCCCGGGAAGTTTGTTTATCATTTGCCGTGCCACTTGGCCGCCGCGGGAGACGAAACGGTGACGCTGCGCCTGCTCCGCGAGCATTTCGGCGTCGAGGTCAGAGACCTCCACGCCGGCTGTTGCGGCCTGTCCGGCACCTTCGGGATGCAGAAGAAGAACTACGAGCTGGCCTCGCAGATCTCCGAGAGCCTGGCCAAGGCCTTGCGAGCCCAGGCTCTGGAGACCGAGTCGCCCGCCTTGGCTCTGACCGAATGCGCAGCCTGCAAGATGCAAATCGAGCACATCGCCCGGGTCAAGGCGATTCATCCCATTAAGTTGATTGCCCGGGCGTACGGGCTGATAGAGACGACCACTGACTGACACGGACGAACACGGACTGATGCGTCCGTGTTCGTCCGTGTCAGTCCGTGGTCGTCCGTGTTCGCCGCTTCGGGGTATTAACATGGAAAGCCCGACGATACTGAGACTGTGCGGCATCCGAAAGACCTACCCCGGTGTCGTCGCTCTGGAAGACGTGGATTTTGACCTCCGGAGAGGCGAGGTCCACATCCTGCTGGGGGAGAACGGGGCAGGGAAGTCGACCCTGGTCAAGATTCTCAGTGGCGCCTGCCGGCGGACCGGCGGCCGGATTTATCTGGACGAGGTAGAGACTGACATCCGAAACCCAAAGCACGCCCAGGATCTCAGCATCCGGGTGATCTACCAGGAACTGAACCTGGTGCCGTACCTCTCCGTTGCCGATAACCTGTTTCTCGGTCGGGAGCCGGCCCTGCTGCCCGGGATCCTCGATCAGGCCGCCATACACGAATCGGCTCGGCGCCTGCTCGCCGGACTTGGTCTGAGCATCGATCCTCGCACGCCGGTCAAGACCCTGGGAATCGCCGAACAACAGATGGTCGAGATCGCCAAGGCGCTCTCCTCGGACGCCCGGATCATCATCATGGACGAGCCCACCTCAGCCCTTACCGAGAGCGAGATCCGGCGGCTTTTCGCCACGATCCGGACGCTCAAACAGAAAGGCGTGTCCATTATCTACATCTCTCATCGGCTGGAGGAGACCTTTGAGATTGGAGATCGCGTCAGTGTCCTGCGGGACGGACGGCTCGTCGCAACCCGTCAGATTGCCCAGGTGACGCAATCCGAGCTTATCCGCCTCATGGTCGATCGGGACCTCACCGAGCAGTTCCCGAAGCAGAGGATTCCCCCTGGTGAGGAAGTCCTCCGGGTGGAAGACCTGAGCCGGGACGGGGCATTCGCGGACATCACCTTCTCCCTCCATCGGGGCGAAGTGCTGGGGATCGCCGGGCTGATGGGGTCGGGGCGCACCGAGCTCGCCCGTGTCCTCTTTGGTGTCGACCGGGCGGACCGAGGCGCAATACTGGTCCGCGGACAGCGCCGGGATATCCGTTCGGTGCGAGCGGCAATCAAGCTTAAGATGGGATTCGTCACCGAAGACCGCAAATCGGAAGGGCTCGTCCTTAACCTCTCGGTAAAAGACAACATTTGCCTGCCGAGCGTGCCGGCTTTTTCCAGGCTGGGTTTCATGCGGGGAAGGAAAGAGCAGCAGGCTGCGCTCGGATACGTCAGGCAACTGGGGATCAAGACGCCCAGTCTGAGGCAGAGAGTGGTTCTTCTGAGCGGCGGCAATCAACAAAAAGTAGTCCTGGGCAAATGGCTGTGTTCCAACGCAGAGATCCTGATCCTCGACGAGCCTACGCGGGGCATAGACGTCGGCGCAAAGGTGGAAATATACGAGTGGATGAATCGGCTGACTGCTCAGGGGGCCGCCATTTTGATGATTTCCTCGGAATTGCCCGAGATCCTCGGAATGAGCGACCGAATTCTCGTGATGCGACGCGGCCGAATAGCAGGCGAATTTCTCGCTCCTGAAGCCACACAAGAACGAATTCTGGAGGCTGCTCTCGGATCATATGCTCAAGCTTAAGCCGTTCGTCTGGCACTACGGTCGGCAAATTGGCACGCTCCTGGGACTGGTTGCCCTGTCCACGGTCCTGTGGATCCTGTCTCCTCATTTCCTCACAGTATCGAACCTTATCAACGTCGCCCAGCAGACAGCGATCAATGCCGTCATCGCGGCAGGCATGACGTACGTGATCATTACAGCGGGAATCGACCTGTCGGTGGGGTCGATCCTGGCCCTGGCGGGAGTGGTTCTGGGGAGCGCGCTGCATGCCGGCATCTCTCTCCCCTCCGCGATTCTCATCGCCTTGGCGATCGGCTTCTCTTGCGGGCTGGTCAACGGCCTGCTGATCACCCGCGGGGGGCTGCCGCCGTTTATCGCCACGCTGGGAATGATGAGTGTGGCCCGTGGGGCGGCGTTGATGTTTACGCAGGGCCGGCCGATCTCCGGCTTCTCGGAGGGCTTCCGGGCGCTTGCGACGAAGGAGATCCTCCACATCCCGTCCCCGGTATGGATCATGCTGGCGGTTTATGCGCTCGGGCATCTCACCCTTACCCGGACGAAGCTCGGGAGGTACACGTACGCGATTGGGGGGAATGAGCAGGCCGCCCTCCTGTCCGGCGTGAATACGAAGTGGTACAAAACGCTGGTCTACGGGCTATCCGGCATGCTGAGCGGGCTGGCGGCGGTCATCCTTACTGCGCGCCTGAACTCGGCGCAGCCTATCGCCGGGCTGATGTACGAGTTGGACGCCATCGCCGCCACGGTAATCGGTGGAACCAGCCTGATGGGGGGCGAAGGCCGAGTCGTGGGGACACTCGTCGGGGCTTTGATCATGGGGGTCCTGCGAAACGGCCTCAACCTGCTCGGAGTGTCCTCCTTCCTTCAACAAATCGTGATCGGGTCCGTTATCATTGTCGCCGTTTTGATCGATATGGCTTTGAAAAGACACAAATAACGCCGGCCGAAGATCAAAAGAGTAGAAGTTGTTGTCGTTGAGCAAGAACGGGGGCTGCGGGTGCCAGGCGGGTCGCCCAAATCGAGCGCCGGGGCGCCCGGACCAATTTGGAGTGCGGCGGCAGAGGGAGTCCGATGCCTTATC
>Ga0105092_10000701_pt1 | contig 17580 bp, 10 predicted proteins | sample PPLLak2March2015_FD_87021 | JGI IMG/M metagenome (GOLD analysis project Ga0105092, IMG submission 87021) | Freshwater sediment microbial communities from Prairie Pothole Lake near Jamestown, North Dakota, USA - PPLs Lake P7 Core (1) Depth... | ecosystem: Environmental > Aquatic > Freshwater >... | reverse complement strand
TCACCGTTCACCGTTCTGGGTTCTGGGTTCTGGGTTCTGCGTTATCGTTCACGGTTCAAGTCTCGTGTTGCGAGCTCTCAACCCAGAACGGCAGAACGGTGAATGGCAGAACGGTGAACGGTGAACGCTGAACGGTGAACGGTGAACGGTGAAACCGTTCTTTTTTTGAACTCTCGCCAACCTTTTTTACGTTTTACCAGTCATACAGTCCCAAGGAGTCGACAATGAAACAACTCTCGATGAAGCCGTTCCTGCTGCTTTTGTGTTTTGCCCTGACCGCGCCGGTTGCGTTTGCCGAAACCCGGGATCTCCACTTCACCGGATTTACGGGCGTCAGTGTCGGTTGGGGAATTGAGGTGGATATCACGCAAGGGCCTGACCACCGCGTTCAGGTGATCGGGGACAGCCGTGACCTCGACGAACTGAAGGTGGAGAAAGAAGGTGACGTACTCGTTTTCTCCCATGAGTCCCGCCGCGGATGGCGACGTCATGACAAGCTTCGCGTCAATATCGTCATGCCGACGTTGAAGAGCCTGGACCTGAGCGGCGGCGTCGAAGGTCAGCTTTCGATGGATGCGGGTTCCGAGACCTTTTCGGGAGAGCTTTCCGGCGGTTCCGAGTTAAACGGCCAGTTGCGCTGCGGCGATCTGAAACTCTCCCTTTCCGGCGGTGCGGAGCTTCACCTGGCGGGGCAGGGAGGAAACGTCTACATCGACGGATCGGGCGGGGCCGAATGCGATCTGAAGGAATTCAAGGTGGCGGATGTGACCTCGGAGCTCTCGGGAGGATCGACCGCGACCGTCAACATGAACGGCGTCCTGAACGCGAATCAGAGCGGCGGTTCCCAAATCATCTATTTCGGGAGCGCCACAGTGGGCCGGTCGAGCTCAAGTGGCGGTTCCGGAATCAGGAAGGGAAACTAGGCGTCCCAGCCTCGCCTGGCGTGCGGCGCACGCCAGGCTTCCAGCAACGCCTGGCGCTAAGTCCCTTCCCCGAGGTCGATGGTGCCGGGCGTTGTCTCCTCCCAGCTCAGCGGCGGCTGAGTGACTCGTCGTTTTGTCGCAAATCTTATCGAAACCCGGCGCCCCTGAAGTGCCCCCTTCTCCCCCTTCCGCCATGTCCCATTTCTGGTGCATTTTACACTTCAGTCACTGAACCGGATAGAATTGTATGGCAGTGAAACGGAGGAATCGAAATGGCTCTTGAGTATCGTCATGAAGCCGAACTTGACCGGGGGGCGGCAGAGCTGAATAAGCGAAACCTGCTTTACAAGGTGGGGTGCGTGGTTCAGCACTACCTGGACGACCCCGACTGCGGAACGTTCTTACTGTGTATCAGACTGGGCGACCCGAAACTCCAGCAGCCCGAAGACATAATTCACTGTTCCTGCCATTCGCAGTTAACAGAGATCGAACAGTACGTGGAGGATTTTGAGCCTCCCTCTGCGCAGCGAGTCTTTGACTACGTTTACGGCAGCAAGCAGGAGTTCTTCGAAGCTTTGGCGTGGCCGGACAACGTCTAGGCTGCGCTGCCGTTTCAGTGCGTGATTCTTACCACTGCGCTACATTCAGCACCACTTTCAGCGTGTCGGGCGGCTCGTGGTCAAGCTCCGCGAAAGCTTCGCCGGCCTGCCCGATCGGCAGTTCCCGGCTGATGAGCAGCTCTGGGTGCAGGAGTCCTTTTGACATGAGGTGGATGGCACGCGGGAACTCACCTAGGGTCACACGGGAAGCGATGAGCTCGGCTTCCTTCAGGACGAGTGTCTTAAAGTGCACCGCGGTCGTCTGCTCGCCTAGCCCGGCTGTCACGATACGCCCGCCGTTGCGGACCATCTTGACCGCCTGCGAAAGAGGAGGTTCTTGGTCGGGAAAGCTGTGATAGTGGCCGACCGCTTCAATAACACAGTCCACTCCCACGCCCTCGGTCTTTTCGAGGATCCGCTTCACGGGATCCGCCTGGCTGATGTCGATCGTTTCATCCGCTCCCAGGAGCTTGGCCGCCTCGAGCCGGAACGGCTGGAAGTCCGTCACGAAAGTCCGAGCCGGCCCGGCGCTGTGGCACAGAACGTCGAGGATCGATAGCCCGAGCCTTCCAGCCCCGAGTATCGCGACCGTTTCTCCCACTTGAACATGGCCGCGGCTGAGGATGTGATGCCCGACCGCGTACAACTCCAGCATGGGAGCGTTAAGCGTCGGGATGTTGTCGGGCAATCGGAAGAGCCGGTCCTGGGGTACGGCCACCAGTTCGCCGAATCCTCCGTCGATATCGATTCCCAATAGCTTCAGCGTACGGCAGGCATTTATGTGGCCCGACAGACACGCGGGACAACTGTGGCACGAGAGGATCGGATCGACAACGACGCGGTCGCCCGCCCTGAATCCCTTGACGGCCCGCCCGGTTTCCTCGATGACTCCACCGAACTCGTGGCCAAGGACTGCGGGATAGGAGACCCGGCCTTTGAACTCTCCTCGATAGACGTGAATGTCCGTCCCGCATATCCCGGCGTGCCTGGACCGCAGAAGAACCTCGTTCTCTTGGATGCGCGGTTCCGGGCGGTGTTGAATCGAGATGGTTCGGTCGTCAGTAAGAACGGCTGCTTTCATGGTTGAATTGTAGCAGCGAGCGGCGGCGAGCGCTCGAGTTGTTATCCACCCAATTCGCGTAATTCGTGTCATTCGTAAATAACAACTCGAGCGCTCGCCGCCGCTCGCTGCTACAATCGCGATTCATGCACTGGAGCCAAACGTACGCGCCGCTTGGTCACATCTTTTCTTCCGCTCTCGTGGCCGCCATCCCGATCGTCGTCCTGCTCGGGCTGCTCGCTTTTATGCATGTGCGGGCCCACTTTGCCGCTTTGGCCGGGCTCTTCTCTGCGCTCGTCATTGCTGTTTTCGTTTTCGGCATGCCGCCCGCGCTCGCTGGAGCAGCCTCTATTTACGGCGCCGGATTCGGTCTTTTTCCAATCGGCTGGATCGTCCTGAACGCCATCTTTATCTACGATATTTCGGTTAAGACGGGGCATTTCGAAACGGTCAAGCACTCCATTGCCGGGTTGGCAGCCGACCGCCGGCTCCAGCTTCTCCTGATTGCCTTCAGCTTCGGCGCCTTTATCGAAGGCGCTGCCGGCTTCGGGACCCCGGTGGCCATCTCAGGCGCCATGCTGATCGGCCTCGGATTCCGGCCGCTTCAGGCCGCCGGATTGGCCCTGATCGGGAACACCGCGCCGGTCGCCTTCGGGGCCCTGGGAACTCCGATCATCACCCTGAATGCCGTGACCGGGCTCCCTCTCGACCAGCTAAGCGCGATGGTTGGCCGGCAGCTCCCTTTCTTCTCCGTCATTGTTCCGTTCTGGCTGGTCGCGGCGATGGCCGGCTGGCGGGGAATGCGTGAGGTGTGGCCCGCCTGTCTGACCGTTGGTATCAGCTTTGCGACCACCCAGTTCCTGGTGAGCAACTATCATGGGCCTTGGGTGGTCGACATTGCCGGCGCGTTGGTGTCAATGGCCGCCCAGGTGATTCTCCTCCGCTTCTGGCGTCCCCGGACTGTCTGGCGTTTTCCGCATGATGCCGACGGGGAACCGCTGGACCAGCGGAGCGCCGGCACGCCCGCCCCGAGCGGCCGGGACGTTCTACTCGCCTGGTCGCCCTGGATACTCCTTTCCATCTTCGTCTTCGCCTGGGGGATCCCTCAATACAAGAAAGTTCTCGATGGCCTGTCAGTCGTCAAATTCGCGGTCCCCTACCTGGATGGCGCGATCTTACGGGTCCCTCCAGTGGTCCCGGTTCCGGAACCGGAACGCGCCCTTTTTACATTCAACTGGCTTTCCGCCACTGGGACGGGCCTTTTCGTCGCCGGCCTGTTCTCGGGACTCTTCCTGCGGCTGCGCCCGCTTGAGCTGCTGGCTCTCTATGGGAGGACGCTGTGGCGGGTGCGGCTATCGCTTTTGACAATCGCTGCGATGCTTGCTCTCGGCTTCACGACTCGGTATTCGGGACTGGACACGACCATGGGGTTGGCGTTTGCGGCCACCGGCGTCCTGTTTCCCTTCTTCTCCCCTCTGCTTGGTTGGCTCGGAGTGGCTTTGACCGGCAGCGACACGTCGTCGAATGTGCTGTTCGGGAATCTACAGAAAGTGTCGGCGGAACAACTCGGAATTCCGCCGGTTTTGACGGCCGCCGCCAACGCCTCCGGCGGAGTGATGGGCAAGATGATCGATGCGCAGAGCATTGTGGTTGCGAGTGTAGCGACCGGCGGTGGGGCCTCAGCCGGCGATATTCTGCGCTACGTCTTTCTTCACAGCCTGGTGCTGGCGATTCTGGTCGGGGTTTTGGTGCTACTGCAGGCCTACGTCTTCACTGGAATGATTCCGTAAAGCCAAGGATGAAGAGTGAAGGATGAAGGATGAAGATCCCGTCCTCTTTTTTCCCTCATCCTTCATCCTTCATCCTTCATCCTTGGTTTACACCGTCGCCCGGTGCAGCTTGACCTTAATGTCGTGAATCTGGCGGCGGACCGCCTTGAGCGCCGCATTGTCATGCGCCCCGATGGCCTCGTCTCGCTGCTTTTTCAGCTGCTTGATCTGCTGCTTCAGCTCCCCTTTGTCAACACCCTTGGCTTCATGGTGGGTGTGTTTGGTGATGTTCAGAGCGGCACAGAGCCCGTCGAGCAGATGCTCTTTGTTCATCTGCGTGTGCCCTTGTACGGCCGGATGATCGATACCCTCGCACATTTCCCGCAGTTCAACAACTGTCTTGTGCTTCAGTTCTTCGTAGGTATACGCCATAGTACCCCCTGTTTTTCACTTTTCGATGCTGATGATAACGGGAATCCGTCGACAAAGCCAATCGGTACTTCGGCGTGGCCAAAAGTCTCGTATTTGGCTAAGCTAAGAGCCATGTTGAGCACTTCCAGAAAACTAAGAACAGCTTTCCTCGTCGTTGTTTGGCTCATCCTTTTTTTCCCCGCATGCAGTCGCGAGAAACAGGAACAGCCATCCGCTTCAGAAACGGCCGAGCCCGCCCAGCCGCCGGAGTCTTCGGCCAATGTGGCGCTAATGGACCCGACGCGTGCGGTCGAGCAGGCACCGGCAACGTACAACGTCAAGTTTGAAACCACGAAGGGCGATATTCTGATAAAGGTCACACGAAGCTGGGCGCCAAACGGAGCTGACCGCTTCTACAACCTCGTGAAGATCGGTTTCCTCGACGACACGGGCTTTTTCCGCGTACTCCCCGGGTTCATGGCGCAGTTCGGGATCAACGGCAACACGGAGGTTAACCGCATCTGGAAGAACTCGGAGATTCCGGACGACCCGGTAAAAGAATCAAACCGTCGAGGATTCGTAACTTTTGCGACGGCCGGACCCAATACCCGCACGACTCAGCTCTTCATCAACTTCGCCGACAATTCAAGCCTGGACGGCCAGGGCTTTGCCCCGATCGGGAAGGTCGTGGAGGGGATGTCGGTGGTCGATTCGATCTATTCCGGCTATGGGGAAGGTTCCCCTCAAGGCAAGGGGCCGAACCAGGGCTTCATCCAGGGGGGCGGCAATCAGTACCTGAAGAAGTTCTTCCCGGAGCTGGATTACATAAAAAAAGCCACGATCGTGAAGTAGCGTACCTGGTGTCACCAAGTCCGATTGGACAAAGCCACGATGATGAAGTAGGGGAAGCAAGCAACTCCGCGCTTTAAGCCTCGTCTTATACTTATATATAGTGAGGCCAAGGAGGACCAATTGATGAAAAAAGGGAGCCTATTAATGCTTTTGTTGGCCGCCGTTTTGGTGGTCCCGGCAGTGACGGGGATTGCGGTTGGCCAGGAGCCTGATCCGAATCCTCCTGCCGGCGAACCGGCGGAACAGCCTCCCCAGTCGCCGCCTGCTCAGACTGAGCCGCCTCAAGCGGCTGTTGCCGCGCCGGTTGATGAGAACCTCAAAAAAGGGAAAGATCTGAACGCTGCGAAGCAGTATTCCCAGGCAGAGGCCGCGTTGCGGGCTGCGGTGGCGGCACAACCGGACAACCCGGACGCCCATTTCCAGCTGGGCGTCGCCTTGTTCGAGCAGGGGAAAGTGAACGACGCCGAGAAGGAGATCCAGCAGGCTCAGGCGCTGGCTCAAGGGCCCGAAAGCCAGCAGGCGGATTTCTACCAGTACCGCGGCGCCGTTTACGCCAGACAGGAGAAATGGAACGAATCCGTTCAGGATCTCGAGAAGGCCATCAAGCTCGACCCGATGCGACCGTACAATCATTACTACATCGGCATGGGGTACAGCAAAGTCAAGAGGCCGGACAAGATGGTGGAACACCTTCAGATGTTCCTGAAGCTCGCACCGAATGCGCCGGAAGCGCCGAAATGCAAGGCACTGCTGCGCGCTGTTCAGTGACAAAGGCCTGAAGGAAATCGGAGTTGCCGGCAGCCGCCAACTTCGATTTTCTAGAACCGGACGCGGAGCTCGGCAATGTTCAAGTCAAAGCTGCGTCTGGCAGGCCTGGTTGTCGGGATAGTCCTGCTTTTCGCTGTTCTCGTTCTCATACTGCTGCATACTCCGCCGGCCCGTCGATTTGCGCTTCGGCAGATCCAGGCCCGGCTGGCCGCGGTTGACGTCCGTCTGGACGCGTCCGAGATTAAGTACAACCTTGCCCGCGGCTCGGCGACTCTGACCGATGTCCGTGTCAGTTCCGTAAGCAAACCCGACCTCCCGGCCCTCGCCCAGGTCCGCCAGATAACAGTCAGGGCGGGACTCCTTTCCCTCGTGCGCGGCATGATCGCCATCGATGAAGCCCGCCTGACCCAGGTGAAGGTGCATTTGCTGACCACGCAGGCAGGCCGGACCAACCTGCCTGATATACCGGAATCGAAAGTCGAAGAAGAGGAAGGGGCCCTGCCTGAATTCCTGATCTCCGATCTCCGGGTGGACCATCTCTCGGTCCTCTTTGACGACCGTCAGCAGCAGATTCGGGCCGAATTGCCCGATGCGACTCTGCGAATCACGGGTCGGATGCCGGGTTTCAATCACGACGTCGAGCTCACCCAGTCGAAGACGGGGCGGGTTCAGGTCGAGAGTTGTTTGGTGCCTGTTGACGACGTGCGCCTCAAGGCGCGACTCCCCGGAAATCTGAGTGGCCTGGCGGTAAACGAGCTTTTCCTCCGAAGCGCGAGCTCAACCGTCAAGGTCACCGGCCGCCTCGAAGGCCTGGCCGATCCCCGCCTGGATTTCACGGTGGATGCTCACCTGGATTTGCCGCAGATTGCGGCCGCTACGCAGTTCGACGAGCCAGTGGCGGGCACGCTGGGAGTAAAAGCGGACATCAGGGGTGCACTGGGCAAGCTGGCTGCGGAAGCCCGGTTGCAGGGCGAGCGACTTGCGTTTCGCCAGTTTTCCCCTCTGTCGGCCGGCGTCGTCGTTCGGTGGGATCAGGAACCGGGCCGCCTGCGGATGACATCGCTCGCCCTCCGGTCTCCATTTGGCTCGGCCACCGGGCGCGGTGAACTGGCGCTGACCCAAGCGGCGGGGAACAGCCGGGCTGATATTGAATTGCAGGGTGTCGATTTGCTCCGGCTGCTGAAGGCGGCCGGGTCCGAATACCTCATCGCCAGCCGCGCGACGGGGAAAATCCGGGCCGAGTGGCAGGGAACGGACTTTGAGACGGCCACCGGTCAGGCGGACGTCTTGCTCGTGAAGACGGCCAACCGGACATCGCAAAATGTTCTCCCCGCAGCTGGTCAAGTCAGGGTCAAGCTCACCCGCCCGGGTGTCGCCGCCGTTTCCCTGACGGGGGTTCAGTTGCCCGGTTTTTGGACATCCGGAGATCTGGCTCTGACGGAATTCGGCGCGTTTGAGGAGTTGCAGAAAGCGGCGATTCGGGGCCAGCTCAAGGGCGAGATAAGTGACGTAGGGCTAGTGGCCTCAAATCTTGAGGCCTTCACGGGCACTCCTTCAGAAAACAGCGTCACGGGCCTTCGTCTCAGAGGCAGTGCTTCGCTCGTTTCGTCCGTTTCGGGGACGCTCGAAAGCCCGACTATGGCCGTGACGGTCGACGCTCCTTCAATCGGGGTGGCGGAATTTGACGGTATCCGGCTTGCCGCCGAGAGCCAGATCACTTTGGACCAAATCCTGGTGAATCGGGCCACGGCCGACTGGAAGGGCCAATCGGCCAGTGTCCAGGGAAAGGTCGGGCTCCAGGGCGAGAGCCCGGTTTTCAACCTGCGGGCGACAACCAGTCCGGTCGACGTTGCTCAGGTCTTGGCGGCTTTGGGATACGACTTTCCGATAACCGGTCGGGCGGAGGCGGATGCGACGGTGGAGGGAACCGCGGACCATCCGCGAGCGCAGTTTTCCGCCAAGGTGGAGGGGATCGAGGTCTATCAGGAACCGTTGGGGAAACTGACTGTCGAAGGAACCCTGGTTGATCAGCTCATCGAGGCTAAACAGGTAGTCCTCGAGAAGCGGGGTGCAGAGGCCGGCACGTTGAAAGCCACCGGATCCTACCAGCTCGACTCCGGTGCTTACCGGCTTGACCTCGGCTCGGAAAATCTGGCCCTTTCGCATTTGAATATTCCGGGCTCCCTGCCTTTGTCAGGGCAGCTCAGGCTCTCTGCCCAAGGAAGCGGGACGGTCGAAGACCCGCAGCTCACATTCAGTCTTCAAGCTGATGAAGTGAAGCTGAGTGACCGGCCGCTCGGATCAATCCGGGCGGATGGGCGCGTTGAGAATCGCGAGGCCCGCGTCGGATTGAAGGCTCCTGCTCTGAACCTGAATGCCGATGCCCGGATGGGCATTGACGCACCTTACCCCTCCCAGGTAACAGTCCGAGCGGACGCTCTAGATCTCGCCAGGCTGCCGCTTGCGGTTGGAGGCAAGCCGCTCGAGGGCCGGCTTACCGCTCTGCTTGCCGGCCAGGGAACTGCCCAGACGCCTATAGACGGTCAAGCGAAACTCAGTGTTTCCGATCTCTCTCTGACCGTCGCCGGGCAAAAGATTGAGAATCAGGGGCCGTTTGAAATCCAATACGCGAATCACCGGGTCACGGTATCTCCAACCACGATCGCGAGCGGCGCCTCGTATCTGACGCTTGAAGGTGAATTGCCGGTGGATCCGTCCCTGGGAGCGCAGGCGTCGCTGGGAGCGCAGGCGTCCCGCCTGCACTGGGGCGAGGGGCGGGACGCCCCTCGCCCCAGTGCAGGCGAGACGCCCGCGCTCCCAGGGATTTCCCTTAGAGGTTCGCTCGACCTCAGTCAGCTTGCGCGAATCTTCTACCCATCGGGCGGCTACTCGGCGAGCGGCACTGTAGCTATCGACGGGCTGATCCGCGGCGACATTCCGAATGTCGATCCAACATTACGCCTCTCGCTCCAAGGCGGTACTGTCCGTCTCCCGGAGCTTGCTGCGCCCGTAGAACCAATCGATCTGAACCTCTCGCTGGCGAATGGTGCAGTCAACCTGGATCGTCTGACGGCCCGGCTTGGCCCGGGCCTCCTTGACGTGACCGCGACCGTTCCCCTCGGCATCCTCCCCGTGGAACTGCCGAAGTCGATAGGCAAGGCGCAAGGGACGGGCGAGTTGCGCGGGAAGCTGTCGGGTTTTTCCCTGGATTCGATTACCGGTATGCCCGAGGACGTCGCAGGAACGCTCACGGCGAGTTTCCAGGCTCAGGCACCGTCCACGGAGATCGGCTCGGTGGTCGCCTCCCTCCGGCTGGATGAAATGAACCTCCGTGTGGCAGGGATGTCGCTGGAGCAGGAAGTTCCGGGCCTGCTGACGCTGCAAAATGGCCAGGTGAGGGTGGATCGGTTTGGCCTGACCGGCCCGGAGACCCGGATTGAAGCAGGAGGGACAGCGGAGATCACGGGGTCGCAAGCCTTGAATCTGCGCGCCGACGGGAAGATGGATCTTTCGTTGCTGACCGTCTTTGCCAAGGACGTTGCCGCGGCCGGCGCTTCCGAATTCCAGGTGGTCCTTGGTGGTACAGCGTCCGACGTTCGTGCGACCGGGTTCTGGAGTCTCGAAAACGGCCAAATGACGGTCGAGGAACCGGGTCTGCAGCTGACGGATCTTGGCGTCCGGCTCGACCTGACCGGAAATCGGGTGGTCGTTACGAAGTTCAAGGGTAACTTGAATGGCGGTTCCCTGCGGGTAACCGGCGAGGCCGGTTTCGCCGGAGGGGCGCTTGATTCGGCGGATCTCCGATTAACCGGACGAAATGTCTATCTTGAGTTGCCCGAAGGCCTGCAGACGTCATCGAATGCCGATTTGCGACTGACGACCAGGGGTGGGCCAATCGAGTTGGGCGGTCGAGTCGACGTTCTGCAGGGTTCTTACACCGATCCGGTCAGCCTCGAGGAGGAGCTTCTCGGGCTCGTTGCGTCTGAAACTGCTTCGGGGGTCAGTGTCGAGAGAGACCCCTTGCTTTCCCGTCTCCGGTTTAACGTGAACGTGAGAAGTCGAGACCCGATCGTCATGGATAACAACCTGGCGAAGATGGCGGGAGATCTGAACCTGCGGCTGGTTGGCGACTTCTATCGGCCCAGCCTGCTCGGACGGTTGACCCTTGAAGAAGGGGGAGAGCTCTACCTTCGGGAACGCACCTACTACCTCGAACGTGGGACCATCTCGTTCTATAACCCTGCCCGAATCGAGCCCACCTTGGATCTTGCGGCCAAGACCCAGGTGGACGAGTACGAGATCACCCTGCGGATCAGCGGGGATCCGGCGAACCTCGAGAGCAGTTTGACATCTGAGGACCCTCTTCCCGAGCCGGATATCATCGCCTTGCTCGTGACCGGCCGGAAACTTGAAGAAGCCAGAGGGGAAGCGAGCGCCGTTCTACGCGAACAGACGCTTTCGCTCCTGACGGGTACAGTGACCGGCCGACTGGAGCGAGGGCTGGAGCAGGCGACCGGTTTATCGAAGGTCCGTATTCAGCCGAACCTGATCGCCGCCGAATCCGATCCGACCGCCCGGCTTACGATAGGGCAGGACCTGACGCGGCAGCTGGGCCTGGTCTATTCCATGGATCTGACCAACGGGACCGATCAGATCTACATCGGTGAGTACGACGTAACGCGCCGATTTACCGCCCGGGTAATCCACGAGACAGCCCCGGAAGGCGAAGCGGATGGTGACGCCAAATTCCGCTTTGAGGTGCGCCACGATCTTCGGATTGGCGGCCAGTCCGCGAGTGACCGTGCGTCGGCGGGTGAGGAGAAGAGGCGGAAAGTCTCTGCGGTCAAAGTGGAGGGCGGCCTGCCTTTTACCGAGCCGGAATTGCGGAAGCAGTTTGGTGTAAAGCCGGGCGATACCTACGACTTTTTCAAGGTACGGCGCGGCCTCGCCCGCCTGAACGATTTTCTGAAGGTGCAGGGATATCTCGAGGCGCGGGTGCGCCTGGGTCGTGAAGAGCCAACACCTGAAACCACGGAGCTTTCACTTGATATCGAGCCGGGCACCCGGGTCGAGTTTGCTTTCCAGGGCGCCGAGCTGAGCGACGAAGTGCGCGGGAAAGTGCGGGAAGCGTGGGCTGAAGGGGTGTTTGATGCTCAGCGCGCTGCGTCGGCTGAAGAACTGATCAAAGCCCGGTTTGTGCAGGATGGACATCTCGAGGCGCGGGTGAGTCACGAGGTGCAGCGGGGAGCAGTCAAGCAGGTGATCTTCACCATCGATCCGGGAAGGCGCTATTCCGATCTCGAGGTCGCCTTTCAGGGGGTGACCGCCATTCCCGAGGAACGGCTGCGCAGCGAGCTGGAGAACGCGCACCTGCTGGGGAGGATACAGGCGGCTCAGTCTGAAGTTAAGGACCTGATCAAACGCCTCTATCGGCAGGAAGGGTACCTGCAGACGGCCGTTGCGGACCCGCTAACAGAGCTCCATAGCGAGACCAGCGAAGCAAGAATAGTAGTTCCCGTGACAGAAGGCCCTCGGGCGACAATCACCGAACTTCGGTTTGAGGGTAACGCGATCTTCCCAGAGGAGCAACTGCTTGCGGCTAGCGGATTGACGGCCGGCCAGGTTCTTGTGCCACGGATGCGAGACGAAGCTGTCGCCAGGCTGGAGGGTTTTTACTCGAGCTCCGGCTACAACGATGCCGCTATCGAAGCGGACGTCCAGACGGCCGCCGAGACCGGACACACTCGCCTTGTTTTCCGCGTTGAGGAAAACCGTGAGGAGATCGTCAGGGACGTCTCGATCGAAGGAAACCGGAAGACAAGTGCCGCGTTCATCCGTCATCAGGTCACCTTTGCCCCCGGCGATGCCCTGACTCCTGACCGAGTCGCGCAATCGCGCCGCAGTCTCTACAACAGCGGCGCCTATTCCCTGGTTGAGATCGACCGTGAGGAAATGCCGGAAGCCGCCAAAACCGGGGAAAAGTCGGTGAGGGTGATCGTCCGGGTCCGTGAAGTTCAGCCCTACCGGCTTCAGTATGGCGGGTTCTACGATACGGACCGGGGACTGGGCGTGATTGCCGATGCGACAAATCGCAATGTCCTTGGGAACGCAGCGACCCTCGGCCTCCGGGGTCGATACGACGACAAGTTCCGGGAGATCCGCGCTTATTTCAGTCAGCCCCAGCTCGCCGGGCTGCCATTCGATACCAGCATAGCGACGTTCCTGAGCAGAGAGGTGAGGCAGGAAGCGAATTTTGCGGTGGATCGGGCAGGCGTCTCGCTGCAGCAACAGAAGGAGTTTCGCAACCGGTTCGTGCTCTCCTATGGCTACCGGTTTGAGCGGGACCACACTTACGACATCGGGCCCGATCCCTTTTTTGATGTCACTTTGAAAGTCGGCCGCCTGCTGGCGAGCGCTGTCCGGGACGTGCGCGACGACGTCCTCGACGCGTCCCGTGGCTCCTTCATTTCGCAGAGCCTGGAGTACGCCCCGAAATGGGTTGGTTCCGACTTAACCTTTGGCCGGTATTTCGGCCAATACTTCCAGTACATCCCTTTGAGCGAACCGACCGCGATCCCGTGGAGCGGTGGGGTGCGGAGATCGAGGCTGGTATACGCCGGTGGTGTCCGGGTTGGGCTGGCGGATGCCTTCGGTGAGCAGGTGGTGGTGGCGAGCGAACGGTTCTTTGCGGGTGGAGGTACAAGCGTGCGCGGCTTCGAGCAGGACACGATCGGCCCGCGCAACGTGATCGGCGATCCGGCGGGCGGCGAGGCCGTGTTCGTCCTCAATAATGAGCTTCGCTTTCCTCTCTACAGCATTGTTGACGGGGTAGGGTTTGTCGATGTCGGCAACGTCTATCGGAAGATCAGGGACTTCAACCCCTTCGACGTCCGCGGTTCTACGGGTTTCGGGCTGCGGCTCCGCACGCCTTACTTTCTGCTCCGGGCGGACTACGGGATAAAGCTCGACCGCCAGCCGGAAGAGAAACGCGGAGCCTTTTTCTTCAGTATCGGCCAGGCGTTTTGAGGGGAGAAAAGGACCTCAAGGACCTCAGGGACCTCAAAGACCTCAAGGACAAAGGCTGCTGATATGTCTTTGAGGTCTTTGGGGTCCTTGAGGTCCTTTCCTCCGGTCACCACCCGGGGAGTAGCGTCACTTTGGCCTCTTCGAGCAGGCTAAGCCTGCTCTGAATCCCAGGCGTCACCCAAAGTTCCGGCGGCTCTTTGTCGGGAATAAAAATCGCTTCGGCCCCGGTCTTTCGCAAGACAGGGACACTCTTTTGGGGGCCCAGGACAAACAGGGCTGTTGATAGCCCGTCGGTCATGGTCGCTTCCCGAGCGAAAACCGTGACTCCGGCTAATCCGGCGGCCGGATAGCCGGTACGTGGATCGATAATGTGACCGTACCGTCGACCTTCGATTTCCACGAATCGCTCGTACTGTCCGGAAGTCGCCACGGCCCACCCGTCAGGCATCGCGACGTTCGCGAGATTGCGCGACGTGTCGAACGGGCTGCGGACAGCGATCGACCATGGTAGCCCTGATCCGGCTTTGCCCGACACCCGGATGTTTCCTCCGAGATCGAACATGAAGTTCACGGCGCCGCGTCTGCGGAGAGCTTGCCAGGCAAGGTCAACCGCGTATCCTTTGGCTATTCCTCCCAGATCAACTCGCATGCCAGGCGTCGGCAGGAACGCCTCGCTGCCTTGTACTTTGATGTTGCGAAAGTTAACAAGCGCCAGTTTCTCCTGGAGCGCGTCTTCGGTTGGAAGGGAAGGAGTCTGACCGGGCTTCGGGCGCCACAGGCCCACAACCGGCCCTAACGTCACATCAAACGCGCCGCTTGTCAGATCCCCGTATTTTATCGAGATCTCCAATAAGCGCCGGGTATGTTCGGGGACTTCCATGGGCCGGACGCCGGCCAGGGAGTTGAGTCGAGAAACAACGCTGTCGGCACGGTAAATGCTCAGTTCCGCCTCAAGCGCCGCCATCAGTCTCTCGGCGTCAACTGCGGCCTTCGCGAGTTTTTCGTTTTCCAGGCCGGCCAGCGTAACCGCCGCCCGGGTGCCCATCGTCTTGAACGTGGCAGTAGCCGGTTCGGGTTCGAAGAGGCTGCAGGCAGAGAGGGGAAGGAGAAGCAGAACGGCCAGGTTGAATAGCGATCGCATAGCCCGGCCCGATGCATCTGTCTTTTTACCCCGAAGGGGTTGAGTAGCAAAGCCCAGGGTAGGTCGCGCTTTATGCGACCTACCCTGGGCTTTGCTACTCAACCCCTTCGGGGCATAAGCGCTCAAATAAGAAGCGAGAGTGGGGGCGTCCCCTGGGAGCGCAGGCGTCCCGTCTGCACTGGGGCAAGGGGCGTCCCGCCCCGTCCGCGCCGTTGGTACCATCGGCCTTGCGAGAGGCGCGGACGGGGCGGGACGCCCCTTGCCCCAGTGCAGGCGGGACGCCTGCGCTCCCAGGGGACGCCCCCACTCTCGCTTCTTATTTGAGCGCTTATGCCCCTTCGGTGTGGGAAAAAACAAATCCTTCACGACAGCCAGCTGCGCTGCCGCTTGACGTTCTTCAGGGTGTCGATCGCGATGTTCACGTCCTCGACAATCTGAAAATCGAACATGCCGACGCAAACGAAATCGGCCCCGTTCTCGAACGCGAACTTGAAGCCTTCCTTGGGATGGATAGCGCCGGCGGCCAGGACCTTGAAAGCGACCCAAGGCTTGTTCACCGTCTTCATGAACTCGATGGTCTTGTCGGGGAACAGATCCCACATGTTGTCATGGAACAGGTGGTGCTCCACGTTTCGAGAGCCATCGACGGTCCATTCCTGCCGGAACTCGCGCGGATGGGCCGACCAGTACTGTTCATGGTGCAAGGTCTTGACGTAGTAGTCGGGGTTCATCCCGGCTTTCTCGCAGGCAATCGGGACCTCGATTGAATGGGCGCCGATTCCAGCCACATAACCCTGGCTCTTCATATAGTCCAGCGCCTTCCCGAGCAGGTCGGTCTTCCCATTCTTCACGAACTTCTCGGCGTGCGCTCCCTGCACGTAAAGCGTCGTGCAACCGGCGTCGATCGCCTTGTCGATGTCCGTCTTCGGGTCCTCGACGGTCGGATAGACCTGGCACATGGTCTGCATTTTGCCGCCGATAATCTCGACATACTTGTGGAAGAGCGGAGCCTGCGCCGTGACCAGCTGCATCATGGTGATTCCCGCCCGCTCGGCCAGCTCAATGGTTTCGAACACCTTTCTGTCGGTGTTGTAGGCCTTGAAAAGCGAGCCTGCATAGATCAGGTCGCGGGAATGAGCCCAGCCGCCGATCAGGTTATTCCCGAGGATCAGCCGGCTGGCTTCGAGTTTGCCCAGCCTTCCCTTCGGCAAATCGCCTTTCAACTCCTCCAGCTTTGCTTCCTGCAGCTTGATCGTCGCTCCGGTGATTGCATGAGCCTCTTCCCATTTATATTTCCTGGCCGCCCCGTAGGAAAAGAAACCGAGCAGCGGAACAGCGGCGAGATTGGTGACGAGATTACGGCGAGTCACCGGTCCGGGACCAAGAGGTGCGAGGCCAGCCGTTTCGCCGGGCGATACCTCGGAGCCCGCCTCGGGGACTTTGCTCTTCATGCTGCTGAAGAGGCGGTCCAAACCGGGCAAGAGCCTGGAAGGAATAAAGAGCAGAAAGCCAAGGGCCAGAAGCTCGACCAGATTCTTGTCAACGGGGAACAGGTAGTGACCTTCCACCGGAACCCGGAGGTCGGTCGCGATCAACGGAGGGTGAGCCATGTAATAAAGCAGCAGAAACCCTATCCCAACGATGCTGGCTACTCGAGTGAAGGCCCCGAGCATGAGAGCCAGGCCGACCAGAATCAGGCCCCAGATGTTGACGAGGTCAACCACCCTTAGCACCCCGGGGTCGGCGGCCATTCCGTGAAAAATACCGGCGAAAATCCCGCGAGCCGTATGGAGATAAGGAGCTGAGGTCCATCCCGGGATGAGGAGCTTGGCCGTTCCTTCGTAAAGGAAATGCCAGCCGATCGCGATCCTCAGGATGAGAAGAATGACGGTCTGCGCGCGGGATAAACGGGAGACGAGGTTCATAATCTTCCTTTCGGTGACGACGATTCCGTCGCACGCATTACTTACACTTTTACGGGCTTTTGGTCAACAGGCGGAGAGGGCGTACAGGAGTCGGTTCAGAAAGCTCCGCCGGAGTCATAGTAAAATGGCGCCTACTTATGCGTAAAAAGGCACTTTTGATTTTCTCCCTGGTTGGTTTTTCGGCCCTGGTGTCGGGGCAAAGTCAAGCGGATCTCAAGGACTACTTCGAGGGCAAGCAAGTCGTTGTGAAAATGGACATGCCCGGCGACAAGAGCGGAGTCGACGTCCGACTGGAGGAGCCACGGCCGCTTGATTTTGCAGAGGTCGGCCGGCGAGTGAAGCGCTTTGGTGTCAGCATCCGGCGTGGCGATGAAGTGATGGTGACGCTGGTTAAGGTCAACAAGAAGAATATCGAGTTCCAGCTGGGCGGCGGAGGCTACGGGACGGCCGGCGATTCAGTTTCGACGCCTTCGGTGAATACGTATGTCTCCAAGTCCGAGCGCGAGAAGCGGCTGGAAGAAGACGTCAAGAAGGAAACCGATCCACGTCAGAAGAAACGCCTGCAAGCCCAGCTCGACGACTTGCGCACCGAGCGTGAACGCGATGAAGCCCGGCTCAAGGCAGAAGCAGCGCAAGCAGAAGTGCTGGCAAAGGCCGAGGAGCGCGAACTGAGACTCAATTCGGGTTCCCGGTTCAACTTGTGGTTTGAAAAGGGAGTCCCGGCTGAGGCGCTCACCCCTGGAGCGGTTAAGGCCGCTTTGGCCGAGTACGTCGATTTTGAGGCCCGTGATTCCGGCGCCAGGGAAAAGCCCGAGGAACCAGATCGTACGGAAACACCCCGCGCGTTCAGCTTGAGGAAAGGCGTTACTGAGCAGGAAGTCAACCGACAGTACGGAGAGCCCCTCACCCGCGACGTTGAGCAGCTCAAAAACTTCACCCTGATTACCGCCACCTATCGTCTGGACGACGGCGAACTGACGGCTCAATTCGTCGAAGGCGTGCTGGTCAGGTACTCGGTTTCGTCCAAGTAGGGTTTCTATCCCCGAATTACACGGCGCGGCTACGCCGCGCCGTGTAATTCGGGGATAGAAACCCTATTGGACGGC
>Ga0105092_10000700_pt1 | contig 17593 bp, 12 predicted proteins | sample PPLLak2March2015_FD_87021 | JGI IMG/M metagenome (GOLD analysis project Ga0105092, IMG submission 87021) | Freshwater sediment microbial communities from Prairie Pothole Lake near Jamestown, North Dakota, USA - PPLs Lake P7 Core (1) Depth... | ecosystem: Environmental > Aquatic > Freshwater >... | reverse complement strand
GCAAAGGGCATCTGGGCGGCGTGAAGGGTGTGAAAGTCTTGGCACATAGTGCGGCAAAATCTGTGCCGCCCAGTATCAATGTCTATCACAGCGATAACTCAAACGATACTTTAGCCAAGGATCCATATCTGGGTAGTATGCTGGTTGGAAGCTTAAATGATCCAACTTTCAAAACCCCTGATCAACCGCTGATGCTTTCTTTCGACGCAGCCGATAGGGATACGATGACTGACCTGTGGGTTGCAGTAACCTGGCGTGAGTAACCTTTCAGGTGTGCCAAATATTTGCAGCTATCGCGGTAGCTGAGGGTCGAGGAATGTATTCTTAGTTGGTGAGCTAGACTGAATATGATATAGTCTGTACTTCCTAGACACAAGATTCGAGGTAAGTCGCTTTGCTTTGGTTAAAACAAACAGCACACTGGTTCAACTTCCCCAGGGTGCTGTCTACCCAAATTTACACGGGAACAGTCCTGACGGGATTCGGACCCGCGATCTCTGCATTGACAAGACCATACTGCGGTGATCTTGCCCGCCCTCTCCGCTGGAAGCGTGTCTTTCGCGAAGACACTCGTAGGGTGCTTTGAGAAGACGGTGTTCAAAACCTATGTCCACTATACGAGCATTGCAAAACATTTCGCTATACGCAGTGCAATCGGACAGTAAGTAAGGATATACCAGTTCAAGTGATGCCCTATACTGAGCAGAAACGGTTCTAGATAATCTTATATCTCCACAAGGATCTACCCCGCGGGATATAAATCTGGTATACGGCTATAAATTCCGCCCAAAAGCGTAGGCGGCGGAAACACATCACTCTTCAGGCATTTCTCGCATAAAAACCGTTAATAATCAGAGCAAACTGAGAAGCGGCGGAGATTTCTCTCTGCCGCTTCTGATTCATCCCGGTCACTGCAGCTTCCTTTTCTTTACCAGCCGGAGTTCACGATTCAAGGATACGAGTAGTTCGTTCCATCTGAAGAGCGCTTAATTTCACTGACCACATCGGCTACGCCGACCATCGATGCGGGTGATGAAGATCAGATGCATCACAGGCGGCTGGTGTTCGATCAGGAAGCCAGTCGCTTTATGGATCCAGTCGTTCTGGATGACATGATAATCGTCAGGTACAAGGATGAAAGAGTGTGAGCAGGCTGCTACATCATTGATCATTCCGTGATAAGAGCCTCAGCCGGGGGCATTCTCCCTATCCGTTTAATCGATGCTCCCTAAGCCTTGGTCGGTTATGGCTTTCTCAAAGTCCGGAAGAGGCCGTCCTTTTGTCCGCTAATTTTCGCGAATTGGCGCTAATCCGTAAAAAATTCGCGAAGATTAGCGTAAATTCGCGGACTCATTTTCAACTTTGAGAAGACCACGCTTGGTCGGTTCCTTGGAATTGCCCTGCCATGTGTTCGGTGGTATATTTTGTTCGGCGTCTGTAGTGGACACAATTGTCAGGGCACTTCCTCTTAGCCATAACTCCTTCCTGCTTGATCGCCTTCCATCCTACAGCGCCTTCGAGTTTGATTCGGGTGTCCTGCCTGGAAACGGCCTTTACTGGTGCCGGACTCAACCTGAAATGGCCCTTCATTCCCCCGAGCAAAAAATTTAGCTGCACTTTACTGGCTTTGATATCAGGATTGGTGTTCCACTGCGCGGTTCAAGCATTTCCGATTGAACAAGTAACTCCGGAAGGCATCATGAAGACATTACCGAAATATAAGACCGTTGTTACATTGCCTGGTACCGTAAAACTGATTGAGAACACCTGGATTACTCTATCGGATGGCGTGCGGCTTGCGGCACGAATCTGGATGCCCGTTGATGCGGAACAAAATCCTGTTCCCGCCATTTTGGAATATCTTCCCTATCGCAAGAATGATGGGACTGCCATAAGGGATCGGGTCATTCACGAGTATTTTGCCGGGCATGGATATGTTTCCGTGCGCGTCGATATGCGCGGCAGCGGAGATTCTGACGGGTTGCTGTTTGATGAATATCTGCCGCAGGAGCAACAGGATGGCCTGGAGGTCATTGCCTGGATCGCCCGCCAACCCTGGTGTACGGGCAGCGTGGGCATGATGGGAATTTCATGGGGCGGCTTCAATAGCCTGCAGATCGCGGCTCATCGCCCTCCCGCCCTGAAAGCCATTATTACAGTTTGCTCTACCGACGACCGCTATACCGACGATTGTCATTACATGGGTGGATGTGTACTCGGCTCGGATATGTTGAACTGGGCATCGATCATGTTCGCCTACAATGGTCTTCCGCCCGATCCCGAAGTTGTCGGTGACCGCTGGCGAGAGATGTGGTTCAACCGTTTGGAAAACACGTCTCCTTTCATCGAGAGCTGGCTGAGTCACCAGCAAAGAGATGATTTTTGGAAACAGGGTTCGGTAGACGAGAATTATGGGGCGATCGATTGCCCGGTCTACGCGGTCGGCGGCTGGACGGACCCGTACACAAATTCGGTGCCCCGCCTGCTCGAGCACCTGTCGGTGCCGCGTAAAGGATTGATCGGTCCCTGGTCGCATTCGTATCCGCACACTGCGGTGCCTCATCCGGCGATTGGCTTTCTGCAGGAGAGCCTGCGCTGGTGGGATCACTGGCTGAAGGGCGTCAACACAGGAATCATGGATGAGCCGATGCTGCGGGTCTGGATGCCGGAAGCCCTTCCGCCGCGGCCATTTGAGGCGGAGTGGCCCGGTCGTTGGGTGGCGGAGACGAACTGGCCGCCTGCCCAAGCCGCACCGGATGTTTTGTTCTTCAGCGATGGCAGTTTAGTCAAAACCTCAGAATCCGAAGACAAACTAACGTTGGTGGGGGCACAGTTCAACGGCGCGACGGCCGGGGTCTGGTGTCCATACGGAAACAAATTCGGTTTGCCGGTCGATCAGCGCACGGATGATGGTCTCTCCCTCTGTTTTACATCTGCTCCTTTAACTGAACCTGTGGAAATCTTAGGTTTTCCCCATGTTGATCTCAAATTATCGGTGGATCAGCCGAATGCCTTGCTGGCCGTGCGGTTGTGTGCCGTCGCTCCGGACGGCGCCTCGCGCCTCGTCAGCTGGGGCCTGCTCAATCTTACCCATCGCAACGGTCATGAATATCCCGAGCCACTGGAACCGGGGCAGGACTACCAGGTCAGCGTACAACTGAACGTTGTTGCCCATCGTATGACCCCAGGGCATCGCTGGCGGGTGGCAATTTCGCCCACTTACTGGCCGCATGCCTGGCCATCACCGGCTGCCGTTAAATTGACTGTCTCTACAGGCAGTGAGAGCAGGCTGGTCTTACCTGTTCGCGTTCCCCATCAACACGATGAATCTCCTGCGCAATTTGAACATCCCGAAGGCGCTCCCATGCTGGAATATCAAAGTCTGCGTCCTGAGGATGCAGTCCGGACGTTCACCTACGACGTCACCAGGCATCAACTCCAGATGGTCGACCGGATCGACGACGGCCGCAACCTGCTCTCGAACGACATTATTTACGACAGTGTGATCATCAACAAATTCACCATTATTGAAGGACAACCCACCTCGGCCAGGGTGGAATGTGTGCGTCAGATCGAGATCAGCCGCGGAGACTGGCAGACGCGTGTCGAAACCTCGAGCGTGATGACGAGTGAGGAACAGTATTTCCACTTGACCAATATTCTGGACGCTTACGAAGGCCCGGTCCGGGTATTTACAAAAAGCTGGACGCGGAAGATCCGCAGAGAAATGGTGTAGGAGGCATTCCATGAATGAAAGGAGATGGCACACGATCACGATTTTGTTCATGAACGTTCGTCAATTGCATAGCCGATACCCCAGTAGAAAAATGAAGAGAAAGGATTCACCGCAAACATGAAAAAGAATCTCTGGTTCCTATTGAGCCTGATAGTAGCTGCCAGCATGCTGATAGCAAGCTGTACGCCACAAGCCACTCCTGTTCCAGTCAGGGAGGAGACGACTGAAGCTCCTGCAAAAGAGGCTCCCACTGAAGTATCCGAACCTGCCGACACGGTTCCAAACGTTCTCAAGGTCCGCCTCGTCCGGGACATTAATAACCTGGACTCGGCCAATGTCACCGGGGCCGTAGAGGATACGATCGCTCGAACCGTCATGGAAGGCTTGTTTCGTTACAATGCTGCCGGCGAACTTGAGCCTCAGTTGGCTGAGTCCTATACGGTTTCCGAGGATGGACTGACAATTGAGTTCACACTGCATAAGGGAGTTCAGTGGCAGCGCGGATATGGGGAACTTACCACCGAGGATGTGAAATACTCCTACGAACGATTCCTGGTCGAGGATCCCAAGCCGGCCTACGCGGATGACTGGTCATCCCTGGATCATGTCGAGATCGTGGATAAATACACCGGTAAGCTCATTTTCAAGAAACCTCAGGCAACCCTCTGGACCTCAGTCCTGCCCATGACCTCCGGCTTGATCGTCAGCAAGAAATTCTATGAAGAAGCCGGCCCGGATAAGGTCAAGACCGATCTGGTCGGCACGGGTCCGTACCTCTTCTCGGAATGGACACCCAAACAGCAGATCGTCCTCCAGCGCAACCCGGACTATTGGGGCGAACAACCCTACTACGATGAAATTGTCCTGATCCCCGTGGATGACGACAAAGCCGCGGAAGTGGCGCTGCAGGCCGGTGAACTGGACTTCAGCGGGATCTCACTGTCCGCTACCGATAAATTCCAGGAAGATCCGGAGTTCGCAGTCTCCCTGATCCCATCCACGGCCTATAACTGGATCGGCATGAACGTCGAGCATCCCAAGCTGCAGGATATCAATGTCCGCCAGGCCATTCGTTATGGCATCGATGTTCCCAGCATCCTGGCAGCCGCCTACAATGACAAGGCCCCGCGTGCCAACGCCCTGATCTCCGAGGGGACACTCGGTTACTGGAAGGATGCCCCCGTCTACGAGCGTGATGTGGAGAAGGCCAAGGAGTTCCTGTCGAAAGCAAACCTCACCTCCCTGGATCTGAAGCTGACCTACGAGAATACGGATGAATACAACACCTGGGGTCAGATCGTCCAGCAGAATCTGCAGGAAGTGGGTATCAATGTCACCCTCGACCCCCTGGATTCGAGCACATTCTGGTCCTATGGCTCGGATGGCAAGGATAAGGAGCTGGAGCTGTTCGCCGTCGGATATTCCTCCGTGGCACCGGAACCGGCCTGGTCGAGCATGTGGTTCACCTGTGACCAGGTAGATCTCTGGAACTGGATGCGCTGGTGCAGCGAAGAGTTCGATGCCCTGCACCAGCAAGGGATCGAAACGGTCGATTCCGCCGCACGCGAACCCCTGTACGTTCAAATGCAGCAACTGTGGGACGCCGATGCCATCGCGATCTTCGTGACCAACGTACCCCAGGTCTACGTTTCCAACCCGAATGTCAAGGTAGTTATCTACCCTGGCGGGCTGTCACCCATGTTGCGCGAGTTTGGCGCGCAATAACCTTTTGAATATGGCAGGCCCTGGCCTGATGCCAGGGCCTGTCTGCTAGATCTGCTTTCAATGCAAGATAACGTTTTGGAAAAGCAACTTATTCGATGAAATTTAGATTGGTCTGAGGACAACTCTTACAATGCTGTTCTACATCACAAAACGCATCCTGATGACGGCCCTGGTATTGCTGCTGGTTGTGATTTTCCTGTCGCTGCTGGTACACATCGTACCGGGCGATCCTGCCACCACCATCCTGGGTCCGCGCGCCACCCCCGCTCTGATCCAAAAGATGCGTGAGGCGATGGACCTGGATAAACCCATCCACGTGCAGATTGGCAAATTCCTGTGGAATCTTCTACACGGCAACCTCGGCGTGGATGCTGTGACGGGTGTGCCCATCAACAAGCTGGTTGGCAGCGCACTGCCTCACACCTTGATTCTCGCAGTCTCCAGTCTCAGCCTCGCTATTGTTTTCGGAATCCCGATGGGTGTCTACTCCGCCACCCACCCCAACTCGCTTGTCGATCGAATCCTGGCGGTTCTTTCCATCTCGTTTACGACGATCCCCTCTTATGTGGCAGGTCTGTTCCTGCTGCTCATCTTTGCGGTCGAATTGCGCCTGTTACCGGCTATGGGCATTGGCAAGACCGAGGATCTTTCGGATTATGTGCGGCACCTGATCCTGCCCTCCGTTGCCCTGGCGATCACCTGGATCGGCTATCTGAGCCGCCTGGTCCGCACCAGCCTGCTGGAAGTGTTGAACGAGACCTACATCCGCGCCTCCCGCGCTGCGGGTCTTTCCGAACGATTAGTACGATATCGCTACGCTCTCAAAAATGCGTTGATCCCAACGGTGGCTGTTCTGGGCGTCGGCTTGGGAAGCCTGATGGGGGGAGCAGTCTTTGTGGAGATCATCTTTACCCGGCCCGGCATGGGCTTGCTGATCTATAACGCCATCCAGGTGCGCAATTATCCGCTGGTCCGCGCCGGAGTTTTGATCGTTGCCGTGTTATTCATCCTAGCGAATTTCATCGCTGATGTAGTCTACACGTATTTGGATCCCCGTATTCAGTTGAACAAAAGGCAAGGTTGAGCATGCAGTATATCGAGAGACCGACCAGTTCCATCCAAAAAACGCTTGACCGTCTCCCCATCCTTGGAGATGTCCTCAGGCAGCCGCTGGGCGTGGTCGGCTTTGCGATCGTGCTGGCGTTCGTGATTTCCGTCCTGTTCGCGCCGTTGATTGCCCCTTACGACTATGCCCGGCAGGACATCCCGAACCGGCTGCAGGGACCTTCCACCACCTACTGGCTTGGCACCGATCATATCGGCCGGGATATTTTTTCCCGCCTGGTGTATGGTTCACGGATTGCATTCGGGACGGCTATTCCTTCCGTGGGCATTGCCCTGGTGACAGGAATCCTTCTGGGGTTGATTGCCGGTTATGTCGGGGGACTCGTGGATAATATTATTGTTGTTTTCATGGACATGCTTCAGGCGTTCCCTTCGATCATGCTGTCCCTGGCGATTCTGGCACTCCTGGGTCCATCCCTGGTCAATGTGATCATCGTGATCGGGCTGACCTGGATGCCCAACTACGCCCGCGTCATCCGCGCCCAGACGCTTTCCATCCGCGAGAAGGCTTACGTGGAGGCGGAACGCTCGCTCGGAGCGCGCAATCGAACGATCCTGCTTTCCCATATCCTGCCAAATGTGATTGCGCCGGCCTTGCTGCTGGCAGCGATGGACTTGCCCTGGGTTATCACCTTCGAAGCAGGCTTATCCTTCATGGGCATGGGTGTGCGGCCTCCTACTCCCTCGTGGGGCGCCATCCTTTCAGAGGGCTTCAACCACATTTTCGAATCCCAGTGGCCGATCCTGTGGTCCGGATTGACCCTGGCATTGACCACGCTCGGGTTTACGCTGTTCGGTGAGGCATTGCGCGACGTGCTCGACCCGCGCCTCTCCGGGACAAGGGGGTTGTAATGGATGTGACATTCAAAGCAGTTAATCTGGAGATCAAATACCAGACCCGTCAGGCAACCCTCACAGCCATCCGTAATGTCAACTTTGAAGTCAAGCGTGGACAGATCGTTGGACTGGTTGGCGAGTCGGGCTGCGGGAAAAGCACGATCGCCTCCGCAGTGATGCGCCTGCTGCCGCCCAATGGGGAGATCTCCAACGGCGAGCTGCTCTTCAATGGGCGCGACCTGCGCCGCCTCCGCGAAGACGAGATGAGGCAGAGGCGCGGGCGCGATATCTCGATGATCTTTCAGGACCCGATGACCAGCCTGAATCCGGTCTTCAGCATCGAGCAGCAAATGGTGGACGCGATCCTGGCTCATCCGCCGAACGACCAGCCTATCAGCCGGAGCCAGGCGCGGGAGCGCGCCGTCACGATGCTCAACCGTGTCGGCATCCCCGACGCGGCGAAGCGCATCCGGAATTTCCCTCACCAGTTCTCGGGCGGCATGCTCCAGCGGATCATGATCGCCCAGGCGCTACAGACAAATCCTGCGCTGCTCATCGCCGATGAGCCGACCTCCGCCCTGGACGTGACACTGGAAGCGCAGATCACGGATTTGATCCGAGAACTGCGCGAGGAACTGCAGACCTCGATCCTGTACATCACCCACGATCTGGGGATCGTGGCACAGTTGTGCGATCATGTCGTGGTGTTGTATGCGGGGAATGTCGTTGAGACCGGCGATATATTCGACGTGTTCAAGAAGCCTCTGCATCCTTATACGCAGGCATTGTTGCGCTCGCATCCATCCCATCAGGTGCAGGCGGAACGCCTCATCACCATCCGCGGACGCGTGCCGAGCCTGAAGGAATTACCGGTCGGATGCAAATTTGCCCCGCGCTGCGACCTGGCTCAATCCATTTGCTTCACGCAGGAGCCGGTGATATCTGGCATCAATGGACAGACTGTATTGTGCCACGCGTACCAGGCTGATTGGCATGGACTGCCGCCCGGATCATCCTCGGCTGTTGGTCGACCCTCCAAAGCCAGCGAGACTGTTGTGCAAGCGCAGGTTTCCGAGACCAGACACATTGTCCAGGCGGAGCAGGTGAAGGTCCATTACAGGGACACGCTTGGCTGGCTGGGAAAGATTTTGGGTGAACAACAAGGGTTGGTGCGCGCTGTCGATGGGGTCGATGTCGCGGTCTATCAGGGAGAAAGCCTGGCGCTGGTCGGAGAAAGCGGCTGCGGAAAGACCACGCTCGGGCGGACGATTCTGCGCCTCGAGCAGCCCACATCCGGGGACATCGGCGTGGATGGGAATACGATTACAAGCCTGCCTCAATCGAAAATCCGGCCGCTGCGCGCCCACATGCAGATGATCTTCCAGGATCCGATCTCCAGCCTGAGTCCGCGCAAGACCGTTGCCCAGCTGCTGATGGAACCGTTCAAGATCCACGGCATCGCAGTGGACCGGTCGCAAAAGGTGGATGAGCTGCTGGAGATGGTCGGGCTCTCCTCCGAGCAGGCGGATAAATATCCGCACCAGCTTTCCGGCGGACAGGCGCGCCGGGTGGGGATCGCGCGGGCCCTGGCTTTGAACCCCTCCCTGCTGGTCGCGGACGAACCCACCTCCGGACTGGATGTATCGGTCGCAGCGGGTATTCTCAATCTGCTGAAGGATCTGCGGGAACGGTTAGGTTTGACGTACATCCTGATCACCCACAACCTCAATATCATCAGCTTCATCGCTGATCGGGTCGCGGTGATGTATTTGGGAAAGCTTGTGGAAGTTGGTAAAACATCCACGTTATTCACACAGCCCAAACATCCTTACACCGAGGCGTTGATGTCGGCGGTTGCCATCCCAGACCCGGAGCTGCGTGAGCAGCGCAGGCATACCCTATTGAAAGGGGAGATCCCAAGCCCGCGCAACCCGCCTTCGGGTTGTCCTTTCCATACGCGCTGCTGCTATCAGCAGGAGCGCTGTCTCACAGAACCGCCTGTTCTCAAACAGAACTCAGATGCCACTCATCTGGTAGCATGTCACTTCCCCGAAAGGCTGCCTTGACATTGAAAAGTCTTTCGACGCAAGACAGTCACGAGCAGGCAATGCCATTGGGCGGCAGTGCAGTGCGCTTCGATTCACTTGGCAAAGTGACCGGCCGGACGCAATATGTGGAAGATATGAAAGTGCCTGGCACACTGCACATCAAAGTCTTACGCAGTCCTTATCATCATGCACGCTTGCGCGGTCTGGATGTTTCTCGCGCTGTGCAAATGCCGGGTGTGAGGCGCATCATTACCTGGACAGACATCCCCGGCATCAATGGGTTTCCGGATTACAGCCTCGAAGAACCTCTCCTGACGAAGGTCGGCGAGACCCTGCGCATGAAGGGTGCGCCCATCGCTTTGATCGTCGCCGAAGAGGTGGACCAAGCCGAGGCGGCGCGCGCCGCGCTCGTCCTGGATCTCGAACCGTTGCCTTATACATTCGACATGCAGGAGGCGCTAAAACCCGAGGCGTTTCACATCGCAGGCAAGGGGAATGAGCTGTCCAGATTCCAGGTCCAGCACGGGGACCTGGAGGCAGCCTTTGCCATCTCCGATCAAATATTGGAGGCAACGTTCGAGACGGCCTTTCTCGAGCATGTGGCCATGGAACGAGAAGCGCTGCTGGGAATGATCGACGAAGCCGGTCGTGTTACCGTCATCGGAGGCACGCACCAGCCTCATAACCAGCAGCGGTATATCGCTGAAATGCTGGGGGTGCCGCAAGACCAGGTCCGGGTCCAGGTGCCTCCCACCGGCGGAAGTTTCGGCGGCAAGCAGGATCCCTGGCCCTTCCTGACGGTGGGGCTGGCAACCTACTTAATTCGCGAGCCAGTCAGCCTCGTGTATTCGCGTGAGGAGGTGTTCGAAGCGACTCCCAAGCGACATCCCTATCATGTGAAATGCAAAGTTGGCGTTACGGGTGCCGGAGAACTGACAGGCTTCCATGCGCGTATCGATTGCAACACCGGAGGCTACGATGGCGGCGGGCGCTTCATCTCGAATTACGCGGTCACCGCGGCGGGAGGCGCGTATCGCTGGCAGGCTGTGGACGTCCTGGCGCGCAGCATCTATACCAACGGTCCGAAGTCCGGCCAGTATCGCGGCTTTGGCACCGCACAATCCACGTTCGCTTTGGAGTGCGCGCTGGATGAGCTGATCGAAAAGCTTGGCGACGATCCTGTTGACTTTCGTTTGCGCAACTGCATCGCGCCTCATGAAAATTGCTTTCTGGGATATCCACTGGAAGACACATTGGGTTATCCACAAGTCCTGGAGACGATCCGACCTCATTATCGCCAGTGGATGGACGAGGCTGAGGCCTACAACCTTGATCGTGCGAACCATCCTCTGCGGCGGGGTGTGGGGCTTTCGGGGATGTGGTATCGCTTCGGGAAAGCCGGCGCGCTCAGGGTTGAAACGCATGCCGAGCTGGCCCTGGATGGGCATTTCATTGTTTATTGTTCTGCTCCGGACTATGGCCAGGGAACAAACACCGTCATGAGCCAGATCGCGGCCGAGGCATTGGGGGTCACGCGCGACCGCGTGGAGATCGTCAATGCCGATACCGCGCGGGTGCCGAACAGCGACATTCAGGGCGCCTCACGTGCCACGTTTTTTGTCGGCGGCGCGATCCAGAATGCCGCGCAAATTCTTCTGGGATCCATGTTTGGTGTTGCGGCTGAGCTATTGGATGCCCCCGCGGATCGACTGACCTTGGAGTCTGACCGAGTGACCGCCTGCGATAACAAGAGTCGTTCCATTTCCCTGATAGAGGTGGCGCAGGAATTCGACCGGATTGGAAAGTCGCGGCGCGTGCAGGGTTGTTTCGATATCACGCCCTCGCTCTCCGTCGAGCCGCGCCCCGAATATGTGCCGCTTTTTGTCACAGGCGCGCAGGTTGCCGACCTGGTTGTGGATATGGAAACCGGCATGGTGCGAGTCTTGCGCGTGGTCGCCGCTCACGATGTCGGTCGTGTCGTCAACCCGCTGGACGCCGCCGGACAAATCGAGGGTGCTCTTATGATGGGATTGGGCGCGGCGCTGTCAGAGGAATATCTTCCCGGACAAATCACAGAGCTGAGTCAATATATCGTGCCGATGATCGGATCCTTGCCGGAGATCAAAACGATCCTTGTGGAAGCTCCCAGCCGATTAGGACCCTACGGCGTGAAGGGATTAGGCGAGGCAGCCATGCTTCCGACCACGCCCGCGCTCATCAATGCGATCTCGCGCGCCATCGGAAGTCGAATCCGCTTCATCCCCGCCACCCCGGAGCGGATCTTGTCAGCTATCAATAAATCAATTCACCCCGGATGAATGTTGTTTGCAAACCTCCTTCATCTGTGGTCAAAAACGTTGCGAATAAAGGAGAATGACGACGATGACACCCACGGCGAACCCACTCAAGGGCGGACTGCAATTCCGCAAGCTGTCTGACGAGAAGCTCGATCGCATTCATGCTGCCAGCCTTCAGATCCTCGAAAGCACAGGCGTGCGTTTGTATGAGAAGCAGGCATTGGCGCTTTTGCAGTCAAAAGGCGTGACCGTGGAGGATGGGAACCGTGTGCGGATTCCTGCTCATTTGGTTGAGTGGGCATTGTCCACTGCGCCCAGGCGTACCGTGCTTTATGACCGCCAGGGCAGGGAGGCGATGAACATGGAGGGACACAATATGTTTTACGGCACAGGCTCGGACTGTCCGAACGTGATCGATCTCCGGACCGGGCAGCGCCGCCCAGGGGTCCTGCAGGATGTTGTGGACGCGACCGTTGTCTGTGATGCCCTCCCCAATATCGATTTCCTGATGTCCTTTTGTATCGCAAATGACCTGAGCCCTCAAACCTACGATCGTCACCAGATGAGTGCCATGCTCATGCACAGCGTCAAGCCCATCCTGTTCGTTACGCTGGATTTCGCCGGTTGTGTGGATGCCGTCAGGATGGCAGAAGCGGTGGCCGGTGGGGCAGAGGCCTTGCAGAGCAAGCCGCTTTGTGCCTGCTACATCAACGTCAGCAGTGCGTTGCGCCATAATGAAGAGGCACTGCAAAAACTCCTTTTCATGGCTGAAAAGGGATTGCCGACAACCTACACTCCAGTCGTGTTGCGGGGTGCCACGGGACCGATCACTCCGGCTGGAGCCATTGCACTGGCGAACGCCGGTGAACTTGCAGGCCTGGTCATCTCCCAAATCAAGCGGGAGGGCGCGCCGGTAATCCTGACCGGTGGAGTCAACGACATGCTCGAGATGCGGACCACCATCGATTGTTATGCAGACCCGACCAATCGCGTCATGCTGGTGGAGATGGCGCATCGTTATGGACTGCCGATCTTTGGACTGACGGGCTGCAGTGATTCAAAACTCCCAGATGAACAAGCCGCGGCCGAGGCTGCTCTTTCGATCCTGCTTGAAAGTCTGGCAGGGGCACAAATGGCCCACGATGTCGGTTATCTCGATAGCGGCATGATAAACTCCATTGAGCAGATCGTCATCTGTGATGAGATCATTGCTTATACCAAACACTTTATGAAAGAAGTGGAAGTCAATGAAGAGACGCTGGCTTTGGATGTGATCAATCAAATCGGGCCGGATGGGGATTTTATCAGCAGCAAGCACACCCGCAGGCACTTTCGTGAGGACTGGTATCCCCAGCTTTTCGAACGGCGCAATTATGATGGGTGGAGGAAAGCTGGGGAAAAGACTATGCGCCAACGGGCGCAGGAGAAGGCATTGAAGATTCTGGAAGAACATAAACCGGAGCCTCTGCCGCAGGATATCCAGGATACGCTGAACGAAGTTGTTGCACAAGCGGATGCGTCCTGGCCGGGATCAAACTAATTACCTTGTGTTCACTGCACAGAACATTGCCAGCTAAAAACATCTGGCGCTCGATCAAGTACTCATTAAGTGCCGCATGTTGATCCATTCCCTGTTCGGTAAAGACCTGCATTGAGCCAGTAAGAATTGCTATTCCGGTTGAGATAAAACATATAAGATCGTATTGCGATGATCTTGCCCACCTCTCCGCTGGAAAGACCTCACAGCTTCTGAGGCGTTTTTGTTTGGAAACGCGTGTCTTTCGCGAAGACACGCGTAGGGTGCTTTGAGGAGACAGTGTTCCAAACCTATGTCCGCTATGCGAGGATTGCAAAACATTTCGCTGTACGCAGTGCAGTACTCTACTTTGATAAAAGTCTTGAAAATCACGCACTTAATCTTCACCAAGCATGATCTATGTTTCCAATTGCGCACATCCCTGTCCTTAGGGATTCACATAACCAATTAGCAGCCACGCTCCTTCTATCGAAGAAGCATAATTCTCTGCGTAAATATCTATTCTTGGTCCTGCATATGGGCAAAACAGGCCCGGCAGATATCAAATACGGTGTTCCCTGGCGATAATGTAGCAAAGACAAAATTTAGGCAAGTAAATAAAGGTGCCGTTGGTCACAAACTCTCTTACTGCCCATTCAAAAACCGGGTGGATTCAACACCGATATATGCAACGGATAGATAGAGTAGTTTTGCTGGTTGCCGGACGAGGCTTGTCCTGAGCGAAGTCGAAGGGGTCAGAGGCTGATGCGGGCGACCAACGAAAAGGAACTGGCTGCCGAGCTTGGTGCTTTATTCTTCGCGCTTGTCAATCTGGCTCGCTGGAAAAAGATGGCTGCGGAGTCGGTACTGCGCAAAACAAATAAGAAATTCAAGAAGCGCTTCGGGCTGTAGAGTTGGGCGCGAAGACAGCGTTGAAGCCAGGCGCGGCCCGCCAGCCCGATTCTTCCTTCGCGACCGATGCCGCGTGGATTTTTATCAGCACCTCATGCTCTTTGGTTGCTGGTTTTTCCACCTCCTGAAGCTGAAGAACTTCAGGGGGACCAAATTTTGTGCACACAATTGCTTTCATTTGAATCTGCCTTTATCAGCCGTTGACTTGTATTTGCCTGGTTATTTTCATTATGGCTATGCTGTAATTGGATTCATTACTCTTGTTGCAGTGTTCGAGCTTGTGCGTAGAATGACTATTCCCACCCAAACGGACCACACGATCATACCCGGCGCAAAAATCATGATCATGGGCTCTCCAATAGCCGGGACAATTGTGAGAATGCCCGCGAGACTGAAAGCCACACCTACGTAGTTCACAGCCCTGGTGAGCCCTCCGGACCGTAAGGCCGCAATGCTTAGCAGCAAAACCCATAAGCTGCCTACAAGCTCATTCCCGCTCACAATGCCATTTTCCACAGCCTCAAGTGCCAACCAGGTCGTCTGAGCTTGAGCCGGACTGTGACCATATAGTTCGGCGATTACGCTTATGTCTCTGAGCATTAGATTCCCGCTGCCAATGATCAGTCCAGCCCAGATAAGCCCAAAAACGGTTGCCGTTTGCGCCAGGGCCGGCGAGCCAGCCTTCAACCGTTCGTAGAGCGCCAGAGCCATGACGACCAGCGTTGCTGCGGATACCCAGTAAGCAACCAGGTTCCATACATACACGATGGCCTGATTGTCTGCGACAAAAGCAATATACTTGCCGGGGTCGGCGTCCATGGCGGGGAAGATCAAGGTAACAGCCAATACGATGCCGAACACATAAGCCGCTGCATGGATCAATGCGGCAAAACCGCCAATTTTCTGTGTGTTGTTCATTGTTATTCTCCTTATTCCATTCTTGTCTCTTTGTTACCTGCTTTACGCTTCAGGAGCATTCCATCTCCAGGCAAGCCAGATAATGACCAGATTACATGCGATCTCTATGGCGCTATAGAACAAATACACGGGGCTTGGCGCACTTCCCATCCCCATTGTCCCCAATTGAACAAGGATCAGAACTGCAGCCGCGCTGATATTCGTCCAGCGATTAACACCATACTTCAGCACCCGGGATAGGACAATCATTGCAAATGGAATCTCAAGCAGGATGGCTGCCCCCAGCAGAAACTCCTGAGTGATCTGAACGGATCCTATCTGCCCTGTTAGCAGATCGTTCACCAGCCCGGGTTCCATAATTCCGAGGTGATCGCAGTAAACGTAATTAACTGCTAAGAACACCCATAGTGTCGAAAGTATTGTTTTTATATCCACTGGGGTCGTAACTTTGCTGTTCGTATTCATTGTTTACTCCTTTTGAGCGCGTTTTGATGAGCTGGTGCCTGATGCAATTGGATGACTGCGTTCCGTTCGATTCACTGAGACCAAAGGCATACCCAGATCACGGACTTTTTTGAGCAAGCCATAGAGTGCAGCCTGGTCGGCGACCGGTCCTGTCAGGCAGGTCACGCCGGTTTCCTCCAGGCTGACAGTCAAGCCATCGAACCAGTCTGTCCATTTTCCGGTCAGATGACCTTCGATCCTGATCTGATAGTTGACAGGCGGCTCCGGGTCGATTTTTGGTTCAGAATGACTGGACATGACCATGTACCTTTTGTTCGTTGCATGGGAAATATACCGGGCACACGGTATTGGCGGATAGAACCAAAAGTATTGTTCTGAGTATTGTTTTGGGAATTACAGCAGGCCCAGCCCGCGGGCGCGGGCGACCGCTTCGGTGCGGCTTTTTGCCCCCAGTTTGCCAAAGATTTTCAGGTTGTGTCCCTTCACTGTGCTCAGGGCCAGGAAGAGTCTTTCGCTGATTTCATCGTTCGAGAGTCCCTGGGCGATGAGACGGAGGACTTCCAGCTCGCGCCGGCTAAGAGACTCGGGGATTTCGGATTTTGGATTTTCGATTTCAGATTGAGGAGTAGTTGCTGGTTGCGAGAAGGCAATTAGCAGTTTTTCAATGTAAGCATTTGTACTCGTCCCTTGTGCCCTAAGCTTTGTCAGAAGTTCTCTGATGGGGTCTCCCTCATCCACAAACGTGCGGATGTAGCCCTCCGGTTCCGCCAGGGACAGCGCGCGCCCCAATGAAGCGAGAGCAATAGTTCCATGCCCACGGGTATGCTGAGCAAGCGCCTGCAGGATAAGGATTTCGATCATACTGCCGGTTCTTCCCCCGCTTTCTGCTGCCTTCAGGAGGCGTTCCAGTATTTCAAGCGCTTCAAGGATGTGGCGATTTGCATGCTCGAGTTTGAATTCGGCGATCAATACCCTTGCCAGGGTGATATGCTCGAATTCACGCATGAAGCTGAGATCGTCATCCACGGATAAGCCCTTTTCACGCACCCACCCCAGAGCTTCATTCAGCCTTCCCTGTTTAACCCAGATACGTGTTCTCAATGCTGATACAGGGCGCACATCGGGGAGCGGACTCCGATAATATAGTTGCTCCGCCTCTTGAAGCAGGTTAAGCGATCCATCCAGGTTTCCCTGGATTTCATTAAATTTCGCCTGAACGATAGCCAGACGATACTTCCAATCGGGCAGCCCAGCCTGCGGGCCCAGTTCCTCAGATCTATGAAGGTGTTGTTCGGCGGTGTCCAGATCGTTCCGCTCAATGGCCAACATACCCAAACCCAAATACAGATCCGCTGTTCCCTGCAGCAAAGACTCGCCATGCTCCAACGTTGTTTGCAGTGTGCGTTCATAGAGTCGTACTGCCTCACGGAGGCGGCCCTGTGTCATCCTGATATCAGCCAGCCCAACAATACCTGTAATGGCGAAATCGGGAGCACCCGCCTTATAGATTTCAGCCACACCTTCGGTCATATAGTTGCAGGCTGTCTCCAATTCACCACTCCTCCAGAAGGCAGCACCCAGCAGGGCAGCTGCGGAGGCACGCTGAAAATGATCCGCTTCGGGCAGGCTGGCAAGGCCCTGCCGGGCGTGTTTCAGCGTGCTGGCGACATCGCCTAAGGCAAGGGATAGAAAGGCACGGGCAAAGGAAATCGTCGAGGAGAGAGAACGGAATGCCTCTTCATCCACGACCGCCATTTCCTCGGATGGTTTTGATTCTGCTGTCTCGAGCCAGCGTTCGGCATCCTGGAGCCGCGCTTCTGCCGCCTCCATTTCACCGACATCCAGCAATGCCCAGGCATATCCCACGCTGAGGACGGGCCGGGACCGGATCAACTCGTCCGGCAGCGCCTTCATCCAGGTAAGGAAGGTTGTATTCTGGATGTTGCTTCTAAACATCGCCATCCATGAAAGCTCTGCCAGCCGGGCGGCTCGTTCAAAATCCCTGGCAGCGATG
>Ga0105092_10000699_pt1 | contig 17600 bp, 6 predicted proteins | sample PPLLak2March2015_FD_87021 | JGI IMG/M metagenome (GOLD analysis project Ga0105092, IMG submission 87021) | Freshwater sediment microbial communities from Prairie Pothole Lake near Jamestown, North Dakota, USA - PPLs Lake P7 Core (1) Depth... | ecosystem: Environmental > Aquatic > Freshwater >... | reverse complement strand
TATCTTCAGGTTGCGAGCCGAGAGGATCATGAACTGCCTGAGCGCAGAGACCTGCCGGGAGGCTGAACCACCGGTCTTGCGAGCCATCTGCTCGGGTGTTGGGATCGTGATCGCTTTCTCCGGAGTGAGCTTTCCCTCCAATGGTTTGGCAACATATTTTTGGTGAGCCTGGCTCTCGCGGTAACGCCTGGCCCAGTCCTCCGCCTTCCCATGAGCGGGATCGTCGAGGATAGCATAGATCTCGTCGAACTCGATCTTGCTGGCGCGGCGTTCACGCTCCGAACGATATCGATCGAAATATTCCAGCGCCTCCTCGGGCGGGCCGAACCATGCCAGGTATCCGCCGCGCGCCAGGAAGATGACCTTGTCCGCCAGCATGACGTTTTTCGTCGCATGCGTGATCAGGACGATCGTGCGGCCCTGGTCCGCCAGGCGCCGCATCAACTGCATCAACGCGGTCTCTGTCCCGGGGTCCAGACCGGAGGTGGGCTCATCGAGGAAGAACAGCCCGGGTTTTGTTAACAATTCCACGCCGATGGAGACGCGTTTCTGCTGCCCGCCGCTCAACCCACTGATCTGCACCTCCTGCCGGTGTTTCAGGTCCAGGTCTTCGAGGACTTCGATCACCCGCTTATGTCGTTCTTCCGGCGAGGTATCCGCCGGCATGCGCAATTGAGCGGCGTAGTCCAATGCCTGGTAAACGGTCAATTCCATATGGATGATATCTTTTTGGGGAACGAAACCAATGTCGTTGCGGATGGAGTCGAAATGAGCGTAAATATCGATGTCGTTGACCAGCACGCGCGAAGGAGGCGTCGCCGGTCGATACCCCGCGACCGCGTCGACGAAGGTTGACTTCCCACCGCCGCTCTGTCCGACGACGACGATGAACTCGCGCGGCTGGAAAGAGACGGAAATGTTCTGCAGGATGTTCAGGTCTTTGCGCACCCATTTGTTCAACCCGATGGCGTCGACCCTCAACCCGTTGCTATCGTCGTATTTGGCAAGTTGATCTTTCCCCATCACGAAGCGATATTGCCCGATACGGATCGCATCCTCCGGCTTGAGCCATACTGACCCATCGATGCGCTCCCCATTGACGAAGGTCCCGTTAGAACTGCGCAGATCCTCTACGCGATAACGCTGACCGACTCGTTCCACCTGCGCGTGGAAGCGCGACACACTGGGAGAGGCAAGCACGACATCATTCCCCGGGTCACGCCCGATCTGAAGGAGGGTCTTCTCGCCAAAAATAATATCCTGCTCGCCCCCCTGGGCGACCTCACCGGGAACATTGTAGGTTATCGTGACCATCACGCCCGGGTCCAGACTCCCGATCCTGAGGATATCTCCGTGATGCAATAGACGCGGACCATCCAGTGGGCGGCCTTCGAACAGGAGCGGGTTCTTGGCTTCCGGCGAGATCACGGCCTGATAACCTCCGTCCAGTTTCTCCAGGCGCACATGCTGCCGCGAAACGATCGGCGAGGGAACGACGATATCGTTCCCTTCCACCCGACCGATCGTCATGCTTTGCCGAGTGAGAGTATGGGTTCGCGGATTTTCCCCCGCGATCGCAATGATGAGTTGAGGAGGACCAGCATCGATCTCTGAACCCGCAGGTTCTTCCCCGATCATGGTTTGCATAGTACCAGGTGCAACGGCTGAGACAGAATGCAAAACCGCCTTTGGAGAGGTTGCCGGCCTGGGCGCTTCATAGACCAGGCTGACGGCGCGCCCCAACCGGATCTGATCGCCCACCTTAAGCAGGTGACGTCCGGTCAACTTCTGATCATTGACATAGGTTCCATTACTGCTCCCCAAGTCCTCCAGCACATAGCCATCCCCTTCACGCATCAATCTGGCATGACGGCGGGAGATGGCTGGCGAGGCAATTGCCAGATCCACATTCGGATCGCGGCCAATGATGACCTCTGACCGCGTCAGTTCGAACTCTTTTGGGGAATCACTGCTGAGAATAAGTTTATATTTATAAGTGCTTGATTCGATCACAGACCTGTTCCTTTACCGTTAAAGATCATGCTTTTTGGAACGAAAATGTACCCAAATGCAGTCTTCGGTCTCTTGGCATCTGTCGATACGCGTAGTACACCTGTCCCTTTGACCGAAGAATTCCATACCTGTAAAATAAGATGAATAATGTCAAATTATACCTTTGCAGGAAGGCATGTCAAGGAAGTTGATGAATTACCTGCTTAATTTCTCGTAGTATATAAGTTCTATATGGGCACAGAACGGGAACGCTGGCCAAACTTCTGTGTTATAAATCGAACAATTTCAATTTTATAGTTAAGAATTTATAGGTAATCTTCATGAAGCAGCCGCCTCGTCTGGACTCCAATTTGCATATCACCTCAAATACACTCGTTGAGCTTCTACGCTCAAGGGCAGATCAGCACCCTGATAGACTGGCTTACAGGTTTATTCAGGATAACGAGACGGAAATCGTTTCCATCACCTATGGGGAATTGGACCGTCGGGCACGCGCCATTGGGACATGGTTGGAAAGCTTCGGCGCAAGAGGCGAGCGAGCGTTACTTTTATATCCTCCCGGTTTGGATTATTTTGTTTCCTTCATGGGTTGTCTATATGCTGGCGTAACTGCTGTACCTGCGTACCCTCCGCGTCTCAACCGCCCGGTGCCGCGCATTCAGTCCATTGTGACTGATTCGCAGGCATCATTTGCGTTAACCACTTCAACAATCCTCCATAACATCGAACAGCGCTTCGAGCACGCGCCCGAACTGCATGCGTTGCACTGGTTGAACACCGAGCAGGTCCCGGCCGGGTTGGAAACGGACTGGCGTGATCCTGCGATCTCATCTGACACATTAGCTTTCCTGCAATATACATCCGGTTCCACCAGCCAGCCCAAAGGCGTGATGCTGAGTCATGGCAACCTAATGCACAACCTGAAAGCCATCCGTCACGGTTTCCAGATCGACTCCAGTGCTGTGGGCGTCTTCTGGTTGCCCAGTTATCACGACATGGGACTCATCGGCGGCATCCTCGAACCAATGTACCTGGGCGGATCATCCACGTTGATGTCACCAGTCTCCTTCCTGCAGCGTCCTGTCCGCTGGCTGGAGGCTATCAGCCGCTACAGGGGGACAACCAGCGGCGCGCCGAACTTCGCCTACGACCTCTGCGTGGACAAGATCACACCTGAACAGATCGACACGTTGGACTTGAGCTCATGGACCCTGGCTTTTTGCGGCGCCGAGCCAATCCGCCCTGAAACGTTGGAAAGCTTCGCGCGGACCTTTGAGCGGTGCGGCTTTCGTCGAGCCGCTTTCTACCCTTGTTTTGGCATGGCAGAAAGTAGCTTGCTTGTCTCCGGCGGTCAGGGACCATCCGAACCGCGCACGCTCGCCATCGACAGAAAGGCACTGGAATGGGACCGCGTTGTCCCTGTCTCGCCGATCGAGAGCAATGCCCAGACGATGGTAAGTTGCGGTCAATCCGTCGTTGACCAGAAAATTGTGATCGTCAATCCGGTGACTCTGGAGCAATGTGAGTCAGATCAAGTGGGAGAAATCTGGGTTTCAGGACCCAGCGTCGCGCAGGGCTATTGGAGAATGCCGGAGGAGACGCGAAAAACATTTGGAGCACACCTCGCTACAAGTGAAGGTCCTTTCCTGCGAACGGGTGACCTGGGTTTTTCACATGATCATCAACTCTATGTCACAGGTCGTCTGAAAGATTTGATCATCATTCATGGCAGCAATCATTACCCGCAAGACATCGAACTGACAGTGGAGTCTTCCCATATCGCTTTACAGCCTGGAGCAGGCGCCGCGTTCTCAGTCACAGAGGCTGGCAAAGAACAACTTGTTATTGTTCAGGAGGTCACGCGCCAGCACCGCCAGCCGGATGTCAATGCAGTGGCTTCTGCGATTCGCCAGGCAGTGGCGGAAAAACATGACTTGCAAGTCTTCGCCATCGTCCTGGTCAAGCCAATGAGCATCTCCAAGACCTCCAGTGGAAAGATCCAGCGCCGCGCCTGCAAGAGCGCATTCCTTGAAAGAACATTGGAAGTCATTGCTGAGTGGCGAGCCAAACCATCTTCCTCTCCCATCTCCCCTCTCCCCTCGAAGGATAGTAAGCCCATCTCCCCGCTACCAAAAGCCGAAGCCATCCGATCCTGGCTGGTGACGCGCATTGCCGCAATCCTTGAGATGGACTCCGCTGCCATCGATCCACGTCAGCCCTTCACCTACTATGGATTGGGCTCGGTACAAGCAGTCAGCCTCACCGGCGACCTGGAAGTCTTTCTGGATCGTAAGCTCTCCCCCACGCTTGCCTGGGATTACCCGAACATTGAACTGCTGGCGAATTATCTGACGAATGATAACCAGCAAACCAAAACAAAAAAATCATCTGCACCGATTCAAAGCTTTTCAAAAAACATCAACGAGCCGATCGCGATCATCGGGTTGAGCTGTCGTTTCCCCGGCGCGCCGAATCCCGCAGCCTTCTGGGAACTTTTGCGGAATGGTGTGGATGCCATCCGCGAAGTGCCACCTGATCGTTGGGATGTGGATGAATTCTACGCGAGCGATGGAACAACTCCGGGCAAAGCCACATCACGGTGGGGTGGTTTTCTCAGTGATGTTGATTTGTTCGATCCACACTTCTTTGGGATTTCACCGCGCGAAGCCGCGCGCATGGACCCCCAACAGCGCCTCCTTCTGGAAGTAAGTTGGGAAGCGTTGGAAAATGCATTTATCCCGCCTCCATCGTTAGCTGGCAGTAGAACAGGCGTCTTTGTTGGTATCAGTAGTTACGACTACTCTCGTTTGCAGTTCGATGACCTCGAAAGGATCGATGCCTATGCAGGGACAGGTAACGCGCACAGTATCGCAGCGAATCGTTTATCCTATCTCTTCGACTTGCGCGGTCCAAGCATGGCGGTGGATACGGCTTGTTCCTCATCGCTGGTGGCGGCGCACTTGGCTTGTCAGAGTCTGCGAACTGGCGAATCAGACCTGGCATTGGCGGCTGGCGTGAACCTGATCTTGACGCCCGAGTTGACGATCACCTTCTCGCAAGCGCGCATGCTTTCTCCCGATGGACGCTGCAAAACATTTGATGCAAGTGCAGATGGATATGTGCGCGGCGAAGGCTGCGGTGTAGTCGTGCTCAAACGCCTGTCCGATGCGTTGCGGGATGGAGATAACATCCTCGCATTGATCCGTGGCTCGGCCGTGAACCAGGATGGTCGCAGTAATGGGCTGACAGCTCCGAACGGCCTGGCACAACAGGATGTCATTCGGCAGGCCCTGGCAAATGCTCAGATTGCGCCGCATCAAATCGGTTATGTAGAAGCACATGGGACAGGCACACCGCTTGGCGACCCTATCGAAATCGCATCGCTGCGCGCCGTGCTGGAGGATGGGGGATCAAATAACAGGGTTTTCGTGGGTTCTGCAAAGACGAACATTGGTCATCTGGAGTCTGCCGCCGGGATCGCAGGATTGATCAAGTCCGTGCTGGCACTGCAAAACGAAGCCCTGCCTCCTCACTTGCATTTAAAAGAGATCAATCCCTATCTTTCATTGGAAGACTCGCGGCTCGAGATTGGAACGTATCTGCGACCGTGGAAACGCCGCGACCAGCCGCGTTTTGCAGGCGTCAGTTCGTTTGGCTTTGGCGGCACAAATGCTCACATCATTCTTTCCGAGTCTCCATCGATGATTCCAATTACAGCAAATGTCCTGGAGCGCCCGCGCCATATTCTTGTTTTGTCAGCGAAAACAGAAATCGCTCTGCAGGACTTGATACAACGCACAAGTGATTCCCTGAACAAAACTCAATATTCTCTTGCGGATGTTTGCTTCACTGCTAACACGGGTCGTTCGCACTTTGAACACCGCCTGGCAATCCAGGCCGATTCTTCTGAAGAACTAAAAAATGGATTGAACGCTTTCGTTGCCCATACAAATGTATCTGCCATCTCCACGGGTCAGGCAAAGTCAGGTGCAAAACCCAAGATTGCCTTCCTGTTCACCGGACAAGGTTCGCAATATCCCGGCATGGGAAAACAGTTATACGAAACCCAGCCTGTCTTCCGCGCGGCGATGGATCAGTGTGCAGAGATTCTCGCATCGGGATTGGATTGCTCATTATTGGAAATCCTTTTTGAAAGCGATTCGATCCATCAAACTGGCTATACGCAGCCCGCCCTTTTCGCCTTCGAGTATGCGCTGGCGCAAATGTGGCGGTCATGGGGCATTGAACCCTATGCTGTTTTGGGTCACAGCGTGGGTGAGTATGTCGCTGCATGCATCGCGGGTGTTTTCAGTCTGGAAGACAGCTTGCGTCTCATTGCCGAACGTGGGCGGTTGATGGGTTCCTTGCTCCGGAATGGCAAGATGGCTGCGGTCTTCGCAGATGCAGCGCGCGTGACGGAGGCACTAAAACCTTATCAGGATCAAGTTTCCATTGCGGCGACGAATGGTCCCGAGAACACTGTGATCTCCGGCGAAAGTTCTGCGGTGCAGATTGTGTTGGATGCGTTGACCAAACTTGGAATCGCATCCAGGCCGTTAACCGTTTCGCATGCCTTCCATTCACCGTTAATGGATCCCATTCTGGATGACTTCGAATCCGCCGCGCGTCACATATCTTTCTCCACTCCTCGCCTCTTCCTAAGCTCGAACCTGACCGGCGGTATTCTGACGCCTGATCAAACTCCCGACGCGGCGTACTGGCGGCAGCACATCCGTGCCGAAGTGAAATTCTCCGAAGGCATGCAGGCTCTTGCCAACCTGGGAATTGATGCTTTTATTGAGATGGGTCCCAGCCCGGTTCTACTCGGAATGGGTAAACGTTGCCTGCCTGACTCCAAAGCCGCATGGTTGCCTTCCTTGAGGCAGGGACAGGATGACTGGCAAATCATACTGGAGAGTCTTGGCAAACTTTATGTCCACGGTACTGATGTAGATTGGACTGGCTTCGATCAGGGGCATGCACGTCACAAAGTACCCCTGCCGAATTATCCATTCGAACGTCAAAGATATTGGCTCGAACATTCCACAGCCAGGGTGACCCTTCATGCTCGTCGAGAGGCTTCTCCCTCTGTGGACAGGTCGCTCCTACAACAGCCTTCCTCGCGCTCGAATGGGAAATCCAGACCTGAAGAAAAGGTTAATGGCGAAAATCAGGGGAAAGTAAAAAGTGAAAAGCAGGATGTCATCAATGATTTGGATCATCAATCTCTATTGAATACTGAACCTGCCAGGCGTCAAAAGGCAGTAGAAGATTTTCTACAAAGGCAAGCTGCCCGTGTTCTGGGGATGGACCCTGTCCGTTTGGGTCTCAATCAACCTTTGGATACACTGGGTCTCGATTCGTTGATGGCGATTGAACTCAAGAACTCATTGGAATCCCAATTGGGAATAAGACTGTCCGTCGCAAGTCTTTTGCAGGGACCAACGATCTCCCGTCTTGCCACCGAAGCGCTTGAGAATTTGGATTCGCCTGAGGCGCCAAATGAAACTCCTCTTGTCATAGCACAAGAACATTCTGATGAACATCCGCTCTCCTATGGACAACAGGCACTCTGGTTCCTGCATCAGCTTTTGCCCGAAGAAATTTCATTCAATGTAGCGGGCGCGCTCCGCATCCCTGGAGAATTGGATGTACCTGCTCTCGAACATGCTTTCAAACAATTGGTGGAACGTCATGAATCACTGCGCAGTACATTCCACGTCGTGGCAGGAGAACCCATCCAGCGTGTCCATGAATCAATGGATGGAACTTTCCAGGTTGAAGATGCCTCGCATTGGAGTGAGTCAGAGCTGCGCGGACGGTTAGTCGCCGAAGCTCATCATCCCTTCGACCTGGAGACCGGTCCGGCAATGCGAGCGTTATTGTTCAGGATGAATGAAAATTCAGAGCACACCCTCCTGCTTTCCATGGATCACATTGTCACGGACTTCTGGTCGATGACCGTGTTGGCGCGCGAGTTGTTTGCCTCATATGAGGCCAATAAAACAGGCAAAACTATTTCATTCCCGGCACTTCCGGCCCGTTATTCAGATTATGTTCACTGGCAAACAGAAATGCTGGCAGGTGTACAAGGTAAAAAGCTCTGGGAATACTGGCGGGACGAACTTTCCGGTGAACTCCCTGCATTGAACCTGCCTACAGATCGACCGCGCATGTCGTTCCAAACCTATCGCGGCGACTCACAACACCTCTTCATGGACAGCGACCTCTACAGACGATTGAAAAGCCTCGCTCATGAACAGGGCACGACATTGTTTATGACGTTGTTAGCCGCGTTCCAAACGTTATTGCACAGCTATTCGAATCAGGAACAATTCCTAGTCGGTTCTGTAACAGCCGGTCGAAGCCATTCTGAACTGGCTGGCCTGGTCGGTTATTTTATTAATCCCATCGCCTTGCGCGCTGACTTCTCCGGCAACCCCACCTTCAATGAAGTGCTTCAACGCGTTCGCCGGAGGACCCTGGACGCCTTTGAGCATCAGGATTATCCGCCTGCCCTGCTCGCCAAGCGACTGGGAATACAGCGCGATGCAAGCCGCCCGCCGCTGTTCGAAACGATGTTCATCTTCCAAAAGGCGCATGCGGCAGAAGTGCAGGCACTCAGCCCATTTGCTTTGGGAATTGACGGGGCGCGTATGGAAGTGAACGGACTGACCCTCGAATCCATTGCACTGGGAGGGGAGCCCGCGCAGTTCGACCTGACAATGATGATGGCGGAGACGGAACAAGGATTAGCCGCTGCGCTTCAATACAATATAGATCTGTTTGATGCATCCACCATTCGGAGGATGCTGGAACACTTTCATGTCCTGCTGAAAAACATTGTGTCCGATCCGTTCAAGCCAGCATCAACCTACTCTTTGCTGGGTGAGCCGGAGCGACAACAATTATTGGTTGACTGGAACCAAACGCAGGAAGACTATCCGCGCGATCTTTGCATCCACGATTTGATCCAGGAACAGGTCAAGCGCACGCCGGATGCAATCGCTGTTCAATTTGAAACCAAGAGGTTGACATACAAAGAGTTGAATCAACGCGCCAATACGGTGGCAAAGATTCTTGTTGCTCAAGGCGTTAAACCAGGGACTTTGGTCGGACTCTTTGTAAATCGTTCACTCGAAATGCTGGTCGGCTTGCTTGGCATTCTCAAAGCTGGCGGCGCGTATCTGCCCCTTGACCCATCCTTCCCGTCCGAGCGCCTGGCTTTCATGCTGGCGGACTCGGATGCTTCCATTCTTCTCACACAGTCAAGCCTGATATCAAAATTGCCTGAGCACAAAGCACAGATCATTTGTCTGGATGATCTTGGGCAGTCACCCTCAACAGGAACGAAAAAGAAGTCTCCTTTCACCAAACCTGACAATCTCACCTACATCATCTACACGTCCGGCTCCACTGGGAAACCGAAAGGCGTCCAGATCCATCATCAGGCGGTGGTCAATTTTCTGTATTCCATGCGCAAGAGCCTGGGGATCAGCGCGGGCGATACGCTGCTCGCCGTCACCACCCTTTCATTCGATATCGCAGTTCTGGAGCTGATCCTGCCGCTGACCGTGGGCGCACGCGTTGTGATTGCAGGTTCCGAGATCGCCGCCGATGGTGCCTTGCTTGCAGAATCATTGAACGACTCGGGAGCCACATTCATGCAAGCCACGCCGGCCAGTTGGAGGTCACTGCTTGAAGCGGGATGGAAAGGGAAAGATGATCTCAAGATTTTATGCGGCGGCGAAGCGCTGACAAACGACCTGGCAGAGCGATTGCTGGAACTCGGCGCTGAAGTATGGAACTTATATGGTCCCACTGAGACCACGATCTGGTCCACGATTTATCAGCTCACATCAAATCAGGGTCAGGGTACTTCGAATACCGTTCCAATCGGACGACCAATTGCCAATACACAAATCTACATTTTGGACGCCAGCCTGCAGCCAGTCCCGATTGGCGTGATCGGGGATCTTTATATTGGCGGGGATGGCGTCAGTCGCGGCTACCTCAACCGCCCTGAATTGACGGCTGAGCGGTTCAGCGTCAATCCATTCGACGCGTCCTCCGTGATCTACAAAACGGGAGACATTGCCCGGTATCTGCCGGATGGAACTATCGAATTCTTTGGTCGCAGCGATCAGCAGCTCAAAGTGCGCGGCTTCCGCATCGAGGCGGGAGAAGTGGAAGTTGCGCTGGCAGGGCATCCTGCTGTTCAGCAGGCTGTCGTAGTGGCGTGGAAGGAACGCTCGTCAGATGCCGCGCTCGTGGCTTACGTTGTACCAACTCAAGGGGAAAAAGAAGCGGATGCCGGTCAACTGCGCGAATTCCTGCGAGGGAAACTTCCCGAATATATGGTGCCGTCTATTTTCGTCAATCTGGAATCGCTGCCATCAACTCCCAATGGAAAAGTGGACCGCAAGGCGTTACCGCAACCATCGCAGGCGCGTCCTGATCTCAGAGCGCCGTACGTCGCGCCGCGCACATCGCTGGAACTGGAACTGGCTGAAATTTGCGCGCAGGTCCTGGGACTGGAAAATCAAAACAGACATTCCGCAGTGGGCGTCTACGATAGCTTCTTTGACCTGGGCGGCCATTCATTATTAGGGACGCGTTTGATTTTTCTATTGCGTGAGAAGTATGGGCTGGAAGCCGCAGATCTGCCCTTGCGAACATTATTCGAACAGCCCACTGTTGCCAATCTGGCGCAAGCCATCGAGAGGGTACACAGGGGAGAACGCGTCTCCGTTCAGATGGGTCGCAGCGACTTCATCCGGCGCGGTCAGTTGAGCCTGGATGAGCTGAATGCCGAGGCGCAACTTGACCCGAGCATCACTGTCGGAAATTTGGTTTATGAGCATTTCAAAGAACCAAAGCATATTTTATTAACCGGCGCGACAGGTTTCGTGGGCGCATTCCTGCTACATGATTTGCTTAGGATGACATCTGCCGACGTACACTGTCTCCTGCGCGCAGAGGATTTCGAGAAGGGTGTTCTTCGTCTGAAACGCAACCTGAACTCTTATTTATTGTGGGATGATTCGTTCGCGGAACGCATCAAGCCGGTATTGGGTGATTTGGGTGAACCACAACTGGGTGTCACGGAGGAAGTTTTTGAACGCCTCGCCAATGAAATCGATGTGATCTATCACAACGGCGCAATGGTCAACTTTGTTTATCCATATCTTGCACACAAAGCCTCCAATGTGCTGGGAACGCAGGAGGTGCTGCGGCTTGCAAGTCAGATAAAGTTGAAGCCTGTTCATTTCGTTTCCACATTATCGATTCTGTATTCGGGCGGCATCAACGACGGTCGCGTGTTCCGCGAGGATGTGGATTTGGACCAGGTCGGCGCGCCGTTCGGAGGGTATGCCCAGAGCAAATGGGTGGCAGAGAAGCTGGTCATGCAGGCCGGTGCGCGCGGCATCCCTTATGCCGTTTACCGCCCGGGCCTGGTTTCGGGTCACAGCGTGACCGGAGCGTGGAACACCGATAATTTGATCTCCAGCATGACGCGGGCTTGCGTGCTTCTGGGCAGTGTCCCGGACCTCGATGTACTGGTAAATATTGTGCCGGTGGACTTCGTCAGTGCCGCAATCATTGATCTTTCCCAAAACCCTGAAAACTTTGGCAGGATCTATCACCTGGATAATCCCGAGCCGATCCATTTTAGCAAACTAGCTGACTGGCTTGCGGCTCAGGGACTCCGTGCACGTAAAGTTTCCTTTGACGATTGGCGCGCAGAACTCTTCAGGCAGATCCCTCACATGCCATCCGACGGCTGGGAACCTTACCTGCCCCTGATCGAAGAAGTAGAAGAGAAACAGGTCTTTATGCCGGAGTTTGACCTCAGCAACACACTGACAAGACTGAACGGCAGTGGTGTTCAGTGTCATCCGGTAAACGACGAATTGTTTTCTACATACCTGAAATATTTCATCCCGCGTGGTTTCCTCGAGAAGCCCCGGCCAAAGTCAGTGTGAGTGCCTGTGAACTCCAACTCGAACCCTTGGTTCGCCTGCCCGCAAGCGAATCCGGAAGCAGAGACTCGTCTGTTCCTATTTCCATACGCGGGCGGTGGACCAGCGGTGTTCAACAAATGGGCTTCGGGGTTTCCCGGTAATACAGAAACATGGGTTGCCCACTATCCGGGAAGAGGTTCACGGCATAATGAACCTTCCATCCCACAAGTTATCACCTTAGCCGAAAGGCTCTCTGATGCGATCCGACTACTCCTGGATAAGCCTTTTGCTTTTTTGGGTCACAGCCTCGGAGCTTTGGTCGCTTTTGAACTTACGCAACATTTGCGTCGAAAGAATCTGCCCCAGCCGGAAATCCTGTTTGTCTCTGCCTGTGGCGCGCCGCATATTCCTGATCCGCATCCACCCCTCCATACATTGCCCGATTCTGAATTTCTAAATTCGCTGCAACAGCTGAATGGCATTCCCGCGGAAGTGTCGCAGCAACCTGAGGTAATGCAACTGCTGCTTCCCATGCTGCGCGCTGATTTCCAGGCAATGGAAAGTTATGTTTACACTCCGGAGCTGCCGCTCGCTTGTCCCATCTTTGCCCTGGGAGGCCGTGACGATCCGCGCGTGAGTCGAGAACGATTGGAAGGCTGGTGCCTGCACACGAATTCCGACTTCAAGGCACAATATCTCCCAGGCGATCACTTCTTTATCAATACAGCCAGAGAATCGGTCACAGCTTCGATCACAGCCGAACTAACATCAGCTCATGCAAAAAATTAAATCCTTTACCGCATGGTCGTCTCCGGCTGATCATTTGGATTTACAACGCCAGCAGGTGGACGTCTGGCGGATTCGTTTGGACCCTCGCAGAGATGCGCTGGATCGACTGAGAGCTTCCCTTTCTGTGGAAGAAACGCAACGCGCCGCGCGCTTTCACTTCTCGACAGACAGAGATCGCTTCATCGCCGCCCATGGATGTCTGCGCGCTGTACTCGCGCGTTATCTCCACTGCAAGCCTGGTCAACTAACCTTTTCCGTCAACCCGTATGGAAAGCCTGGCTTGGACGACCAGAAATTGGAATTCAATCTTTCGCACTCCGGTGGCTTTGCGTTAATTGCGATCACGCGGGAAAGCAGAGTCGGGGTAGATGTGGAACATATTCGTCCGGGCATATCCTCACGGGCCATTGCGCAACAGTATTTCTCGGTGCCTGAGGCTGCTGAGTTATGGACATTGCCACTCGAACAAAGAGAAGCTGCTTTTTTCACCTGCTGGACACGCAAGGAAGCATATATCAAAGCCCAGGGAGTAGGATTATCACTTCCGTTGGAAAGCTTCGATGTATCTCTAACTCCAAATGAACCTGTCAGCCTGCGCGCGACGCGACCAGATCCCCGGGAAGCAGCTCGGTGGACGCTGTTCTCTCTGGAGGTTGATCCGCGCTATGCAGCCGCGGTCGCTGTTGAAGGCGTATCGAACGGCAAAGGCCTGGAATTTCGGTTGTGGGATTGGAATACGCACTGAAACACAAACTATTCAGTGACCGAATCACTTTTAAGGCATGGCAGGTTTGTGTTCTCCTTTTGATAGAGACGATATAAATTATTCTCGGGAACAATACAGTACGTTTCGATCAGTTTTGAAGAGGTATAAAACTGGTCGCTCAGCGATGCCAGGTAGACAGGATGTTCAGGCAGTGAGTCTTCGATCACACCCAAAGCAAGCTGGGAATCGAAATAAAAAGGATCCTGAGTTGCCCAGCCAACGACGGTTATATCGGAACGCACCTTTTTGACTTTGGTAAAGTAACGAAGGATAAAGTATTCGTCGGTATCGGTGTACCATTCCGCGATCACAATTGATCCAGGTGCCAAATTTGAGAGAGTCCGACTGCCAAAATCGTAAGCAGTGAAATCTCCTCGTTTGTCCGGGTTGATATAGTACGCCAAACCGTCACGCACACCAACTCCAATTTTGGGAATTCCGATCGAAGCATCGTTAAAACCATTTCGTTCTGCCAGGCGCGGTAAGGCGGTATAGAAGAATGGGGGCATGAAAAGGGACAACGCAAGAGTGGCCTGGAGAAGCAAGCGCCTGTTTAACGGAACCAACTGGAGGGCGTAATCTGATCCGATCCCCATCAGGATTGCCCAAAAGACATAAGAGGCGATGAAAAAGGTGAACTGATCCGTCACGCGATAGAAAATCCCAAACAAGGCGAACATAATAAAAAAAGAAACGATCTTTCGCAAAGATAAGTCTCTATCGTCAAACGCCCTGCGAATGCCAAGAATACCCAGGATCAAACCAAAAGGTCCAAACTGTACTATGAGAAAGAAAAGGTAACTCAATACGCTTTCTCCCAACAGGATGGGAGAAAGCATGCCAAGCTGACTCAGAAAAGTTGAGCCAACCATGGGCCCCATGATCTCATTGAAAGAAAAATTCGCAGATATCCGGATGAACTGAACGATATAAAGGGAAAAGCCTGCCAGAAATCCAGGGACCGCTATGGCAAACTTCTTCAAGTCGAAAGCGCGGAAATTGCGATAACCTCCGAAAAAAAGATAATACAAACCCAGAGCAGGGATGGCCAGGAATGCAAGAATATGAGTGCAAGCCGCCAGTCCTAAAAAGAAAGCACTGTATGCCAGAAAAACTGCTTTACCTGTTCCTTCAAATCTGTCATAATAGTGGAAGCTGACCAAAAGCAGGAAGACAAACAGTGTGTAGACTTCGGGCGTGGAGGAATGCCACCAAAAGGTATGGGAAACAGCCAGGGAAAAGCCAGCATAACAGGAGGCGAAAAACGATGCGGTTGCACGATACGAGATCAGGAAAACGAACGCGACAGACGCCGCTCCAAATACTGCCGATATGAGATTGATCAGCCAAAGCGAGTCAACACGCGGGAACGTCTTAACGAGAATATGTCCCAGGATAATATAGAAAGGATGGTCCCACGCGGCAACTCCCACTTTGGAAAACGGAAAGGGATCGGGGGAAAATTCGTCAGGACTCATCTCCGCCAGGACAAAAGACTCTCCTGAGATGGCTTCACTTTGCAGTTTAGTTCCATCACCCCAGGCAAGGGATGGGAGAAGAGTATAAATATAGAAACTGATCGTCAGGATGAAGATCAAAAGAGCAGTTAATTTCTTTTTGGGCACAGCGTTATTGTGATGTCTGAAATTCAATCAGGATTTTTCAAGGTCTGGTTCATACTTCCCCACGATCAAAACCGCGTTACTGCCTCCAAATGCGAAAGAGTTGCTCATGATGTTCTGCATCTGTACATGCCTACTGCCTTCCGTGACATAATTCAAATCACACTCCGGGTCGGCTACCTCGTAATTGATCGTCGGCGGCACCACCTGGTCGCGCAAGGAAAGGATACAACCTATCAGCTCCAGCGCCCCGCTGCCTGCAATCGAGTGCCCAAGCGCAGCTTTATTGCCCACTACTGGGATCTGATAAGCACGTTGCCCAAAGACCTCCTTGATGGCTCTGGTCTCATTTTCATCGTTCCATTCTGTGCCGGTTGCATGCGCATTAATGTAATCAATATCATCCAGAGTCAATCCGGCATCTATCAGCGCCCGCTGCATTCCCCTGACCGGTCCGATCCGGGCGGGCTGGATCAAATGGTTACTATCAGCACTGGCGCCATAGCCTTTGATCTCTGCCAGGATGGGGACGCCACGATGCAAAGCATGACTCTCCGCCTCCAGCACAAGGATGCCCGCGCCTTCACCCAGCACCAGGCCATCTCGGTCCGCGCTGAACGGGCGACAGGCCTGTGCCGGGCAGTCTTCGCGTGTCGAGAGGGCACGCATCGCTACCCAGGCCGCCACCACCGCTGGTGAGAACGGGCAGTCTGCGGCGCCGGTCACTGCGACCTGTAAATTGCCACTGCGAATCATGTTGAAGGCATATCCAATCGAATGCGCGGCCGTCGCGCAAGCCGCATCCACATTCAGCAGCGGACCCTGAAAACCATATTTGATCGATACATTCGCCGCTGGTCCCGTGTTCATCGAGATCGGGATCGTAAATGGACTTACGCGTTCATGATCATAATAATTTTTAATAAATCGTTCCGCCGCAGTGTAACCACCGATGGAACTGCCGATCAGCACACCTACTTCCGCACGGTCCACATCCCCGTTGTCGAGCCTTGCCTGCGAAATTGCCTGCCCGGCAGCAACCAATCCCAATTGCGAGGAACGGCTCATGCGTCTTGCTTCTTTACCGTCGAAATAGTGAGCCTCTTCATATCCCCACACCATTGCACCGATGCGGCTCTGCAACCCGGAAAAAATGCTTTCCTCTAATGAGCGGACCCCCGGTTGACCCGCCAGCAAGCACTCCCAGAACTCAACCAGGTTGCAACCCAAGGGACTGGCAACTCCCATCCCAGTGACAACGACTCTCTCCGTTTTCCCAACCATTTTTTCTCTCCTCTAACGATAAAAAATAATGATAAAGAATCATTGGGCAGGTTGAAAACAGCAATGTCTTTGAATGAAATCACTTATGAAGACAAAAATTCTAACATGATTTATCCGATTTCCTGATAGTTCTTACTTCCTATGTATCCCCAAGCCAGTCCTTAAGAAGAACCCGGATGGCTTTCTGAACTTCCTGCATTTTCAGAGCAGACCATCCTTTTTAGTTCTGTTTTTTGCACTTGACCCAGCGCGTTGCCTGGCAGGCCCTTTTTGAAGATAATGGTTTTGGCTCCCGGCAGCAGGACATAGCCAACAACAAGTATTACCGCAAATTCGGAGTATAATGCTCCGCTAAGCAGGCAAATTTGCTTTAAGATCAACACAACAAATCCCAACAACGCTGCAACATCTGAATAGTTCCGTGTTGATAATCTGAGCTTCCATTATTGGTGAGGAGGAATATTCATGAGCGAAAAGATCCGCATCCTGATCGCAGATGATCATGAGATCGTGCGTGAAGGGTTGCGCGCCCTGATCGCGACAGAACCTGGACTGGACCTTGTGGCGGAAGCTTGCGACGGTGTCGAAGCGGTTGATAAATCCAGAACATTTAGACCGGATGTAATTCTGCTGGATATGATGATGCCGCGCAAGGATGGACTGGGCGCGATCAACGACATCATTCAGAGAGACCCCAATGCCCGCATTTTGGTACTCACATCCTTTGCGGAAGATGAACAGGTGTTCCCTGCCATCAAAGCGGGGGCGCTGGGCTACTTATTGAAAGACTCATCGCCGCAATCAATGGGAAGTTTGCAACAACACATCATCACTGGCTAAAACTGCTTATGTTTCTGCCAACCGCTTCAACCTACCCACCATAGCTGCGACAGGTGTAAACAGTACTGCTTATGCAAGAGAGAAATTTGACAGCCTGTGCCTACTGTTAGTATGGACTATGGCACGTAAGGGGAATGGATTAGCAATCTGTAGTGAAATATGTCTCGTTGGGCTGTGCCAACTAAATAGCATATTTTGTATCGAATTTGTAACATTTCAAGCCCAAAACCGTCTAGTTTATGAAAAGAGTCCCTTACCTGGGACTCTACATGTTGTTGTTTCAGGCGTTTCAGGTTTCGTAACTGTCTCAAGACCCCAATT
>Ga0105092_10000697_pt1 | contig 17642 bp, 15 predicted proteins | sample PPLLak2March2015_FD_87021 | JGI IMG/M metagenome (GOLD analysis project Ga0105092, IMG submission 87021) | Freshwater sediment microbial communities from Prairie Pothole Lake near Jamestown, North Dakota, USA - PPLs Lake P7 Core (1) Depth... | ecosystem: Environmental > Aquatic > Freshwater >... | reverse complement strand
GTATGGTGTGCAGAGTGTTGTGTTGGTGGTGTTTGTCTCATTGGTTGGGTTGTTTACGCAAGTCCCTGACTGGCATGTCTGGTTGGAGGCACACTTTGTGCTGTCGTCGGTCCAGTTCATTCCATCAGTGCTGCATACTTTACAGCCATTTACGGCTAGAGGTGTGCAGAGTGTTGTGTTTGTCTGGTTGGTTTGGTTGCTAGAGCCGCCTATACAAACGCCTGCCTGGCAGGTTTGTCCGATAGGGCACCTTGCATTTTCACTAATCCAAACTGTGCCAAGTGAGCTGCAAATCTTGCATCCTTCTACTACATAGGGTGTGCAGAGTGTTGTGTTGGTGGTGTTTGTCTCATTGGTTGGGTCATTGGTCTCGTTGTTTGCCGGGTCATCGTCTTCATCGGTACAGCATCCAGGAATGTATTCGCAAATCCTGGGGTCAATCTCTACCTTAGGCCTTGAGATACTGGCGATTCTTGCATTTATATCGGTGCTTGGCAATCTGTCAGATACCTCTACATTTGGGCGCTCAATATGAATTGAGACTGTGGATACATCTATTTTAGGCCTCTCTACGCTGAAGTCTCCCTGAATCGTTGCATGAGCGGCTGGAATTATTAGCACGCTTAACAACATCACTAGTCCTACGCTAAGTATTTTCAAATTACTGCTTGATAACATATTTTAGATTGATTCGGGGGCATAAATTACTTAGCTGGGCGGGGCTACAATACCATTACTATAGCAATACAATCATAAAGCATCACTTTTGTCACGCAAGAGAGAAAACTATTTTCCACGGCTTTCAGTAAGCTCCCCTTCAAGAAAAAAAACAAAACATCTATTATGGAATACTCTGAGCTTGTCAAAGTCTATGAAAAGCTTGAGTCAACTGCAAAAAAACTGGAAAAAACAAGCATAATCGCAGATTTACTTATAACCCTCAGAGATGATGAGGAACTAAGGATTGTCCTGGCACTCCTGCAGGGAAAAATATATCACGAAAGCGAGGAGATGCAGGTAGGGATTGCAAACAAAATGGTCATTGCCTCTCTTGAAAAGCTGGGTTTTTCCAAAAAGGAAGTGCTTGCTATCTTTAAAGACACCGGCGACCTTGGCCTAAGCGCTGAAAAGCTTGTGAAGAAAAAACGGCAGATGAGCCTGTTTAGCAAAACACTCTCTGTTGAAAAAGTCTATGATTCCATGAGAGAAATGGCAACCCACACTGGAAAAAGCTCGCAATCGAGAAAGCAAAATATCCTGATAGAACTCCTTAACTTTTCCGGGCCCAACGAAGCAAAATATATTATCCGGACTGTCCTTGAAGAGCTTCGCCTTGGAATCGCTGAAGGGCTGATAAGAGACGCTATTGCAAAGACCTATGGGATTTCCCCGGAAGTGGTTGAAGGTGCATACAACCTAAAAACTGATTTTGGAGAAGTTGCAGTTATTGCCAAGGACCATGGAGTCGAAGGGCTGGTGGACATAAAGATCGAACTCGGCACGCCCATAAAAGTGATGCTTGCAGAAAAATCAGAAAACCTTGAGCAGGCCCTTATGGATGCTGAAGAGCCTGCGATTGAAGTCAAATATGACGGCCTAAGGACCCTGATAGAAAAAAAAGGCGACAGGATTTGGATATTTACCCGGCGCCTTGAAAATGTGACAAAACAGTTCCCTGACCTTGTCAAGCTATGCAAGGAAAATATCACAGCAGAAAATGCAATAGTTGAAGGTGAAACTATCGCGCTTAAAAATGGAAAGCCGGCGCCCTTCCAGGAATTATCAAAAAGGATACACCGCAAATATGACATAAAAGATATGTCAACCGAAATCCCAATCCAGGTTAACCTCTTCGACTGCCTGCTTGTAGAAGGCAGGCAAATCATTGACCGGCCTTTTCATGAAAGAAGGGACGCCCTCCAGAAAATCATAAGAGTGCAAAATGGCTCGTTCCAGCTTGCCGAGGAAATCAGGACCAAAGATGTCTCATTGGCAGAGGACTTTTATAAAAAAGCCCTGAAAGAAGGGCAGGAAGGGGTCATGGTCAAAAATCTCAATAAGCCTTACCAGGCTGGAAAGAGGGTGGGGAATATGTATAAGGTTAAGCCCGAAAAGGAAACTCTTGATGTCGCAATAACCGGCGCCCAGTGGGGTGAAGGCAAAAGGGCAAACTGGCTTTCTTCATTCATACTCTCGATCAGGGATGAGGAGACTGGAGAGCTTCTTGAGATAGGAAAGATGGGAACTGGCCTGACTGACGAGCAGTTCAAGGAAGCTACAGACCTATTGAAGCCTTTAATTGAATTTGAAAAAGAAAACGTGGTAAAGCTCAGGCCAAGCGTGATTATAGAAGTAGGTTACCAGGAAATACAAAAATCCCCTAACTACAAGTCAGGCTTTGCCTTAAGGTTTCCAAAGCTTATCAGATTCAGGGATGATAAAAGCCTGGAAGATGTAGATACTTTAGAAAGGCTGGAGAGGCTTTTTAAAAAGAGGCTATAACCTTCAAATAAACTTGCGTATATTTTAAAGGCGGATTATAACTACCTGGAGGATAGCGAGGATTATATAAAAATGTGACTATGTACTAGTATGAAAATAACTATCTTAATTCCATGCTATAACGAGGAGAAAACAATAAAAGCGTGTATTGAATCCTGCCTTTTCCAGACCCGTAAGCCTGACCAGATACTGGTGGTTGACGATGGAAGCACCGACAAGAGTGCAAAAGTTCTGGCCGGCTTTGGAAAAAAGGTGACCGTTGTGAAAACCCCAAAAAATACTGGAAACAAAAGTAAGGCCCAGCAATACGGCCTTAATTATGTCACGGGAGATGTATTTATAACAACTGATGCGGATACAATCCTCCACTGCAATTTTGTAAGAAGGATAGAAAAAGACTTTGAAGACCGGCAGGTATTAGCCGTCGCAGGATATGTCAAAAGCCTTAAGCACAACTGGCTTACTGCATGCCGGGAGATTGATTATGTCGTGACCCAGGAAATCCACAAAAAAGCCCAGTCGATAATTGATGCTGTTTATGTCATCCCGGGGTGCTCAAGCGCCTTTAGGACTAAGACTTTCAAAAAATATATCACATTTGACCACGACACCCTGACAGAAGACCTTGATTTCACATACAAGATGCATGAAAAAGACCTCAAAATCCTATATGACAGCAAAGCTATTGTCTATACTCAGGACCCAGCAGCACTAGGCTCTTACACGAAGCAAATGATACGCTGGTACAGCGGAGGATGGCAGAACCTGATGAAGCACAGAGGCATCCTGTTCAAGAGGTCATCAAATGCGCTTGAAGTTTCCCTTCCATATGCAGAAGGCCTTGCCCTTTCCATAAGCATGGTGGTGGTTCCTTTACTTAACCCCAGCCTTTTTTTGAGCTTCCTTATGATTTATTTTGCATCATCTTTCCTTTTGTCGCTTTACGCGTCAATTGTGACAAAACGATATGACCTAGTCTTATACTTTCCGCACTATACCGCAATTGTCATCCTGAATGCACTGCTCGTTCTAAAGACATTCATCAGTGAAGTATTAATGAGGCAAAAAAATAGAACGTGGTTTAAGCCGGAAAGGAGGAAAATATCATGCAACCTTTAGGCGGTCTGACTCTGTTGATAAATCTGGCAATAATTTTAATAGAGAGGCTAAACCGAAGAATTTCCAAATTCATAAAGCTAAAGGCCCCAAAAACCCCAAAATATCTGCCACACCTGATTGTCGTATTATCAGTAGTTTTTGGCATGTTTGGATTGCTGCAGATAATCTATCTTAACTCCGGAGGGCTATATGGATTTTACCTTTTATATGGCTCACAATATTCCTGCGAGCCTTTTAACATAAACAGCCAAAGCGATAGATTAGTCATAATCAGGCTTGATGATGTCCAGGCTTATGCCTGGAGAGATGTCTCTGAAAAAATAGTGGAAGACTCTATGGCCCAAAAAATTCCCGTTGTGCTTGGGGTGATTCCTTACGCGCTGGACAGCGACCGCCAGACATTAGGCATGCTAAGGAAGAACAGCTGCAATATCGAGATTGCTCAGCACGGCTGGAGCAATGATGAATACGCGCACAACACAGAAAAAATAGAAGGCCTTGAAAAAAGCCGGATTTACCGGGACGTAATCGAAGGAAAGAATGCACTATTTTCAGCAACCGGAGAAATGCCGCAGACATTTATTCCGCCAACAAACTTCAAAAATAACCAGACCCTGGATGTCCTCAAGGAAGCAAACTTCAGCATAGTCTCCTCCCAGGGAACAAGCCCTTATGATTATGCCACCATGAACTTTGATTTTGAGACAAACACCTCAATCCCTAATGAAAAGATGCTCTTACAATGCGAAGAGGCATTCCAGAAAAAAATTCCTTGTGTGATAATGATGCACCCCCAGGAGTTTGCAACCAATGACAAATTCGATGAAGCAAAATATTCAAAGTTTACCGAGCTTATTGACAGCCTGCAGGAAAGAAATGTTTCATTTGTCCGGTTTAAGGATATTGCAGGCAGGCAATTTCCCGGAACAAACAGCACGCAGCAAATGACCAAAATGTAGTGGTGTATTGAGAAGCTATTGCTTGAAATAAAACTTCCTAAGTGCAAAAAGTACGTCTAATAAAGCTTAAGCTGAATTAATCTAATGGACTTCAAGCCTGCTGTTGACCTTGTCAAGAAAGCAAAGAAGATTCTGGTTGTGTCTCACTATGATTGCGACGGCCTCTGCTCAGCAAAAATCCTTTCAGACACTCTCAAAAGGGAAAACAAAAATTTTGAAGTGATGATTGTAAAAGAGATAAACCCTGAAGTTGCCTCAAAAGCTGAGGACAGCGATGCAGACCTAATTATTTTTTCAGACCTTGGCTCAGGATACATCAGCCTCATTCCAAAAACCAAAGATGTCCTGATTCTTGACCATCATGAGCAGGAAGAGACTGACGTGCCATACAACATCATGCAGATTAACCCCTGCCTCGAGGGCAAAACCCTTTGCGGATCAGGAGTCTGTTACTTATTTTCAAAAAGCCTTAGCGGCAACAACCATGACCTTATTGACTATGCAGTCACAGGCTCGATTGGAGACGGGCAGGTTGAAGAGGGCGAGAATAAAAAAATTGTTGAAGAGGCGGTGAAGCTTGGAAGGCTTCATGTAGAAAAGGGCCTGAATATTTTCGGGCATGTCAACAGGCCTCTAAGCAACTCGATTAAAAATTCCAACCAGATTCCGCTGAACTCTGAATCAGAAGTCATGCAGTTTCTCGGGGATATCAATATCAGCCTTGGGGAAAATGGAAAATTAAAAAGCTACTGCGACCTGGGCGACAAAGAAAAGGAAACGCTAAAGACGGAATTATTCAAGGAAGTTTTAAGGCGGGACCATCCAGACCCAACAAAAATATTTTCAAATATTTACCTTCTCAGAATGAAGCCGAAAAAAATCATGGACGCACAGGAATTTTCCACAACACTGAACGCATTTGGAAGGCTTGAAAAATTTGATGTGGTCTTTGATGTCCTAAACGGAGACCTTGATAAAATCGACCCGGTTATGCTTGAATATAGGCAGAAAATCTCCTCTTACCTGTCATGGGTAAGCAAAAACCGCGATAACTTTGAGTCAGATAAGCACGCAATGTATATTGATGCTGGGGACAAAATTGACGAAAATATGATTGGAACGATTGTGTCTATCTCCATAAACGGCACAGGAAGCAAGAAAATACTTGTCGGCATGGCTGACGGAAAGGATGCAATAAAGGTCTCTGCAAGGTCAAAAGTTGAAAAAATCGACCTTGATGACATGCTTAACAGGTTCTGCTCTGAGTGCGGAGGCTATGGCGGAGGGCACGCCCAGGCTGCTGGAGGCAGGATTGAGAAAGGCAGGTCCAAGGAATTTATAGAGAAATTCCAAAAAGAGCTTAAATGCAAGTTAAACTAGACTTTTTAAAGATTCCCGGATAGTTATTTAATGAAGAGCAAATTAGAATACCCGATTTTATCCCCAAAAACCTTTGGAGAGAAGCCTATCGGCAGCACTGCAGCAGATAAGCCCGCCAAGTTCATTGGCAGGAATGTTACAGTTTACGGCAGGGCAATTGAGAGGAATTTTCCCAAACAATACTACAAATTTACCTTTAAAATAGAAAAACTTGAGGATAATATGTTAAAAACCGGATTTGTGGGCCATGAGGTCTCAAGGGCTTATATGTCCAAAAACGTCAGGGTAGGCTCAACAAGGATAGATTCCGTCATTAAGGAGATTTCCGAGGATGGATATGAAATTAAGCTTAAGCCTATTGTCATTACCTCCAAGAATATATGTTCGAGTATAGCTGCCAAGCTTAGAAAAGAGCTTTCAAAGTTCCTTAAGCTTTACATCCAGAAGAACAACCTTGAAACTATCACAAACGAAATCATGTCAGATGAATTGCAGGGCTACCTTAAAAAGAGCCTTAATGCGATTTACCCAATAAACATCCTTGAAATCAGGAAGAGTGAGGTCAGAAAGTTCAAGGTTAAGGATACTCGTCTTGGAGGGCAGTAAAAAGGCCGACGGATATTATAAATATCATTTGGAGTATCATTATGCCTGAAGGCCCTAATGAATTTTACTCCAAAAACAAAAGCGCACTTTTGTGGGCTTTGATTTCTCTTCCGTTCGGTATGGGGGTCGCATATTTCATAATATTCTTCATGCCTCTGATTATTTCCTTATTCTACCCTCCAATATTATCTTTCTACAGCCTGCCTGGAGTATCAGAGATTCTTGTTTCACTAGGCCTTTTGATATTTGGAAGCATAATTGCCTGGTTTTTAGGTAATTGGTTGGACAAGGCACTTGCAAAAATCCATGATGAGAAAAAAATGAGATTGGCAAAAATTTCATTAGCAATCTGCCTTCTTTTTATGGGCCTGATTTCATTAATTTTGATTTATTCACCATTTTTAGCAGCTTATGGACTAATCTAAAATTTATTTCTTAAAATCAATTTTACTCAAATACTTCCTATACCACTCAATCTTGAACTCATTCCCGGTAATTTTCCCCGCAAGCCTTTTTATTTTCAGCGATGAATATGCATTAGGCTTGTAGTGGACAACAGGCATCCTTTTTGAAAGAGAATACCTAATGTGCTCATCATGAGGAATTGTTTCTAGTATCGGCGTATCTTCCAGGAGAGAAAGCATGTGCTCTTTTTTTGGCTCATAGGGTTTGTTCCTGTGCATGTTGATTACAGTTCCAAGATATTCTCTTTGAGAGTCCCGGACCATCCTGATGGATTTCAAAAGGTTTGTCAGGGATGGAAGGTCGGGCGTAGCAACTCCAAGAACCTGGTCAGAAGCTCTGAGCACTCCTAAGGCTTCACCGCCTAGCCCAGGCGCACCATCGATTAAAACATAATCGACTTTTCCAAGCAAGTCCCTCAGATGACTTCCTAAATATTTCGGGTCAACACCTTCAAGGTCGTTTACATTGATGGAAGCAGGAATAATCTTAAGGCCATTAGGCATTATGTGCATGACTTCGTATATATCGACTCTGCCCCTCAAAACATCATGGAGTGTGATTGGGTAAAGCGGCAGGCCGGCATGGATTCCCAGGTTTGGTGTGGTCATATTGCCGTCAACAAGCACAACATTTTTGCCAAAATCCGCCATTGCAGCCCCAAGGTTAAGGGCTAGTGTGGTCTTTCCAACACCGCCCTTTCCTGAGAGGATACCTATGACACGAGTATAAGCCATAATATAGGTTGTGTTAATAAACAATACGATTCAATCACAGCAACCGCCAACCTTCTAAAAAGGCCAGATGCCTGACTTCATAAGCATTCTGTATCTAGCAACTTTTCTAGGAAAGCTATTTAATCCCATTAACTCAAACATGTGGTTATATGCCTGCACCATTAGTGGGGTCAATTTCTTATCTTCTATTTCAAGATAAATGTTCGGGATTCCTTCCGAAGCGGGCTTTCCCCTTTTCCCAAGATAACACATTTCATCCACATCTGGCTCAATATAAGCCCCATAATCTTTTTCCATAATTGGCACCTTCAACCCATCACCTAAATCTCCATATGCCATGCCAATTTTAAGTTCGCCAACGTTTGATCCGATTATATTTTTTGGTCCGCCTTGCACAATCACAATAACCCCTGGATTTTTCTTATGTGTTCCATAGATATAATCTACATCCTTAGCAACGATGCCATCAGAAAGTTTTCTGAAAGAATACTTATTTTCGGTTACAATATCATCAAAGGCTTTCAGAAAAACTCCGCCCAATCCTTCTGGAGGGACTACTGAAATCAAGCCCCTGGCATCGTCTAGGGTTATTGACTTTCCAAATTCTTCATCCTTGAGCCGTTGCATTTGAGTTCTGTAACCTGATATGATCCCTGTTATGAACTGAGTTTCTTCTATCCGCCCTTGTTCAACTTCATCCAGTATTTCCTCTCGGCTAAAGACTACGCCTTTTTCAACAAGAAGGCCAAGCATAGCTTCAACATTTTCTGGCACAGAATTTAGCACCTCGTATCTAGTTTCAGAACCAATTTGATTGACAACAATCTTTACTCTTCTTTTTTCATCATCAGGAAGATGTTCGTCTGAACGAGCAGCATAATAACAGGCAGAGAGGTTAGGATATTGCCCCAGGTAATAGTCCTGAAACTGTGTCACCGCTTCGGCGATTTTCATAGCCCTCCAAGAGGTTATCGCTTCCTTTGGACTAGAAAGCCCCCAGGTTCCATAACCAGCAAGGCCAACCCCCATAGAATAATCCTCCGATTCTGGGTAGGTGTAATAGGCAACAGCGATAGGTGTAGTGGTCCGCTCTTTGCCATCTAGTATTTTTTTACTTTCTTTACCCTTTGCAAAAATCACAGATTCTTTCATACCACAATATAGTAAAATATTTAAAGTATGGGGTTGCAGGGATTTTCATTCAGACTTTCTCCTTGAATTGTTTCTTTCTTGGGGTGTCGGCCCTTCTTTCTTCAGAAAGAAGGTCTGACTTTGAACCCTGATTAATTGGTTTCTTCCGCACGATTTTTCCGCGTCATCTGGCCGTTTTTCCGGCCATCAAAGCTCCATGTTTATCCATCGCCAAAGCGATGCGAATTGTTTTTCTTTCGCGTTGAGGCCTTTCTTTTTCTAAAAGAAAGGCTTCACTGGAGCCAATTGTGTTGCCTGGTTGCACCACAACCCCATAAAAGTAGAACTAAATTAGAAATACAAACTTAGAATCCAGAACTTTCCTTTTTGGAAGGGTCAGATGACTACAATGCCAAGAAGCCTGAGGATTATTAGTATCAGGGCAATTACCAGCAATATATGTATTAAGCCTCCCCCAATAGAGCCAATAACACCCAACAGCCAAAGTATTATAATAATAACCACTAAAGTCCATATTAGGTCCATTATGCTAATATCCAACCCCCATATTTAAACATTAGCTCTTTTGCATCCAGATAGAGATAATATTGGAAGATGAGGCCAAAATGCCTATTCTCATCGACATTTGCCCAAAAAAAGCCTGGGGGAAGTCTAATTTATTTTTACCCTATTAGGTTATGCCTCAGTAGCTCAGCAGGTAGAGCGAATGGCTGTTAACCATTAGGTCGAAGGTCCGAGGCAACCCTTTATTGGCTAAATTGACTAAAAGGTCTGCACCCCAAAGGTGCGGGGTTGGCGAAAATCCTTCCTGAGGCGTTTTATATTTTTAGAAACTTATTTTTCTTTCTTGGGGTTGCTAGACCTTCTTTCTTTTTAGCCTATTTTTCGGAAAAGAAAGAATGGATAGCATGAGGCGCTTTTTATATTTTTCTCTTGCTAGCCACCACTATAATAAACCTGCAATCCAGCTTATACGGAGGATTGGCCCCTTCATAATCCTCTACAACCTGAGAATCCCGCAGTTCCATCTGATAATTCCTAAGGAGAGATTTTAGTGTGGCTTTTGCGCTTTCCATTGTATACAGAGGCTCCTTGCCAAAGGTTATTAACTTTCCATCTGAAGAAGTCCTTGTGATATCCGCTGCAAAGTCGAATATTATTCTGCCTTTTGGCTTAAGAACCCGATCTATTTCAGAAATTATTGGGGGCAAAACTTCTTTTGGAAAAAGATGCAATGTTCCTGTGCAGAACATGCCATCAAATGAATTATCCTCAAAGGGAAACTTTTTAGTAAGGTCAAAAACTTCGGTCTTGAGTTTTGCCCTGAACATTTTGGGAGTGTTATTCAATAATTTGAAAAGCGCGCTTTCGTCAATATCTGAGGCAGTGACAGATTCTGCTTTTTCAAGCAAAATGGGGTTATATCTTCCATCGCCAGCAGCCAGGTTTAGCCATTTTCCAGGAAACTCTGCCTCATTCAAAAAAATAAGCATGTCTGGGTCACCCTTTCCCCAGATGGAATCTTTTCCGGTTTTAGAATAATCGATTCCCTCGGTAAAGATATGTTTTTCTTCATCCGGCAGACAAATTTTTGCAGCTTTCATAGTATCCTCAATTAATCTCCCCGAATTTCATAAATACCTGCTTAGCCGAGTTTTTAAGTTTATTTCTGCGAAGCAGGTAACTGTTTCTCTGGGGTGACCCATAGACCTCTCTTTACAAAGAGAGGGATAGGTGCGAAGCAGGAAACATGTTTTCTTTGGGTGACCATTAGACCTTTCTTTTTCTAAAAGAAAGGGATACTGACTAGATGCCCGTCATGCTTGTCTTAAGCACCTGGAAGAAGGGACTGAATATCATCAGGGAAATTATTGACACCACTATATAAAGTATCCCTCCAACAAGAAGGTTCTTTCCAATTGAATCATGAAGGCTGACTTTGTCTGTGCCGCGAACAATACCATTCATAAACCAGGAAAGTATGATGATTGTTTCGATGGAATATATTCCAACTGCAAGCTGGAACATTGCGGGAGAAATTTGCACATCCCCAAACATTGCCAAAAGACCTGTGTAGCCAGTAAGCGCCCCAGTGGTTTGAAGGCCTTTCAAAGTGCCGCTCAAAAAATTCATCATCTGGATTATCATATAAGTTATCACCGTCATAATTGCGCATATGAGAGGCAGGAGAATCTGTGCCTGCATCTTCATGCCAGCCAAAATCTCAGAGAACTTATCCATTATCACTTCCTGTGTCCTATGTATGTCAGAAAGATATTTCGAAATAGAAATCATGACTTCAGAAGATATCTTTGTTCCTTTTTTGGAAGCGTCTGTCACCGCCTTCATCACAGAGTGAATCAATTTTGATGGAAAGTACCTAATAGCCCCTTCATTCTCGTCAAAAATAGCCCTTTCGAAAGTCATGCCCTTGTAGTTAATATTATCCAGGATTTTTTCAATTAATTTATTTGAATACTGCCCCCTTAAGGTAGGGGCAATCTTGCTTAAGGCAACTTCAATTGGTATTCCCCGGTCAATTTCCTGGCCCAGGCCAAACAAAACTTCCCTGAACTCATCCTCCATTTCAAGAATCTCTTTTCGGAATTTTATCCTCTGGAAGGAATTCAAAAGGAAATATACGGAGATTGAAATGAAAATCCCAAAGGTAACAACATATGACATCATAAGGCCCTGCTGGATTATTTCCCAAGACCCCATTCCCTGGGAAGTCAGAATCATTCTCTCCTGAGGCGTAAATGCAGCAGTAATGCTATCCGGCGAAGAGACGCTGATATAGTTCCAATTCATAAAAGCAAAATAAAGAAATGGCAGCAAAAGCAAAAACGCTGGAAGCGCAGAATAGATATTTATGCCATAAAACGAGAACTTTTCGTTGGGGGGGATTTTTGGGTGAAGCGATAAATCGGGCTCAGGCAGGGTCACAACTCTCTGATCGAGTATGTTCTTTATGATAAATATCAGGAGCATTGGCAGCAATATATCATACCCTCCAAAAATCACTGAAGGCGGGATCTCCTTGAGGAAAATAGTAATTATTGGAAGCATTGTTAAGACAAGGATGGGAAGAAGTATACCTAAAGCATTTACCATTGTGATTGGCGACTTAAGCTGGGAGACATAAGTGTTCGAACGCTCACTTATCGACTCAAGGATTATGTCAACCGACTCGTCAAGAAGCTCAAGCCTTCGGTTTCCTGAAGAATAAAGAGAATAAATTATTGCATTTATTGAATCAGAAAATGGCCTGAACTGGGTCTTCCATTTTTGAGAGAATGCAAGTAACCCCTGCTCCATTGAGTCATAGGTCCCAACATGAACATCCCACATCATCTTTTTCAGGTCGATTGCAAGAGGGCCTGTTATGTTTGATGCAGAGAACTTCACAGCCCCTTCAAGGTTTGGATAATTTCTCATGTAAATGACCATGTGAAGGACCATCATCACGATTTCTGAACCAACCCGGAGCTCATATATTTTTTTGAGCCGGTAAGGGTAGGTATAGATATAATATACTAGGCCAGCAGTTACGCACAGGTAAACAACTGCCGCTTCAAGAGGCAAAACATTTGCAATTACCATCGCTGCCCCGGCAATTAGCAATATTATTGCAGTGACTATTGTTATAGAGACAACGCCGCGCGGAGTCACATTGATATGTGCAAACTCTATTGCCTCTTCCATCTTCTGCTTTACTTTTTTATCCGGGTCAATAGGCACTAATCTTTCGCAAAAGCGGGCAGCTTTTTCATAAGGCGTTTTTGGAACAAAACTCTGCTTTTCCTCATCGGTGAATATATCATATTCGCGGGACCTGACATCCAGCTCAGGGTCTCCAGATAAATCCGGAATCTGAAACCTCTCTTTGGAGAGGTCTGGCTTTGGAGAGTCCTTAGCTTCCTTGGAGCCCATAATATTATTTGTAAGACTAATAGTGGCTTATTGTAAGGCTATTGTAATATCCGCTCCCGGTAAAACACAGTTATTTCAGGATAAGGGCACAAAAAGAGCAATATTCTTTTTCGAGTTCTTCTCTCATTACCTGAGAAGCAATCATTTTCTTGGCAAGCTCTTCGATTTTATCAGAAACGCCTGGAATTTTTAAAAGCTCTTTAGTCTTTTTCCCCCGGACATGCCCCTTATAGAAAGCTACAGCCGGCTGAGTCAGATATAATTTACCGGCAGCCTCCTGTTGCGTAAGGCCCCGGGAAGTCAAGCTCTTAGCTAAAAGCGCGCGTATTGCTGGAAGATGGACCCTGACAAAAGTTTCGCACTTCATAAGTTATAATACCTGCTTAAGCATTACAAAAGAGTTCAGCAATAGTGCGCATAAAGCAGCATTGCCGCCGACTTGGTCTCCTCACGAAAGCCTTGCGGCCGGCCATCAGAACTTAGCCAACCGGAAAATCTCCAGTTATCCTGCTCGCAGGATTTTGCGAGGCCGTCAAATTCCCTCGTGAACGGCTTTTTCTCTTTCTTCAAGGCAGCAATATAAAATCCTCCGGCAAATGGCCAAATCCCGCCATTGTGATAATTCCCTGGTTCCTGCAGGTGAGGCGTATCTGTCCACCGGAAGTACTGGTTCCAGAAAGGGTCATATTTCGATATTGGCGGGTCAAGAACCTTCACTGGATACGGCGCGTCGATACTTTGAAGCTTTATTGCATTGAAAATGCTCTCTTTGCGGTCTTTTGGCGCAACATCAAAAAGTATAGCAAGAATATTGGCAAAAGAATCAAACCTGGGGTCATATGTACGATAGCCAAGCTCAGCAAGATAGAACCGCCTTTCATTTTTTTCATTAATCATGACCGTCTCAACATCTTTATCAAGACCTGTGTGGCCATAATGAGCCCTCACTTCCGCAAGAGAATCTTTTGTCGGCCACATAAACAGGTTTATCTGCTCTTTGAGATTCTCCGCAATCCAAGCAAACTTTTCCTCCTTTCCAAGCACATTACTTATCTCATCAGCATCCTTAAGAGCTTTGTAAAGCAAGACGTTGTTATACAGGACTCTACCGGAACGCAAAAGAACGTCTGTCCAGTCGCTTCCCGCATTTGTCTCAATCATCCAATCATTGTTCTGGTCAAGTGAAATTGCCCACGATAATGCATGCTCCACCTTTCTGTGCTGTTCCCTTAAAAATCCAAGGTCCCTTGTATGAATAAAATAGTTCCTGGCGGCTATTGGATACCATAAACTTGAATCTATGCACCCGCCCTCTCCAAAACACACACGCCTCTCATCGGGCGTGATTTTATTTGGGAGCTGACCTGTGAATTTCTGGTACTTTGAAGCTGAAATTATGCACTTTTTTGCAATCCTAACCAGATGGTCATCTTTGGAAGCGCAAAGCCCCAGCGTGGACATGAGCGCGTCCCTTACCAAAATGTCCGGATTGTCCTGGCTTGCCTTAAGCCCAATCCCAACGTCATTCCTTATCAGTATATCAGTTGCTTTCTGCACAAAAATTTCCGGCATAACTTAATTGAACATTTATTAACATTACGGAACAATTACCGATATTTACTGGCAGGTGGCTAAACCGGCCAAATCAAAAAATTTGCTAATGCCTAGTTGTCAAAACATTTTGAAACCCAGAAAAAATTATGATTGCTGAAGGTTTCTCTAAAAACTCTTATGGGCCTAAGAACCCATCAGAATCGTGAGTTAGACGGCTTTTGAAAAAACTAAAAAATTCAGAATCTGGCTTAGACTATTCATTATATTTAATTAAAGATATACAAATAGATAATTATGCGCATCCTGATGTTTGGATGGGAGTTTCCTCCCCATACAGTAGGCGGATTAGGAAATGTTACTTACCATCTGACAAATGCTCTTGTTGAACTTGGCCTTCAATTGACTTTATTCCTCCCGGTAAATGCAAAAAGCAAAAATGTGAGGGTGGTGTGCGCAAATCTTTCTGTAAATTGCATTGAAACCGTCCTGCTTCCGTATATGAATGAAGCTTCCTATAGGCTTGCAGTCAAAAATATGCAAACTGAGTATAGCCAGATTTATGGAAGCGAGCAAAACGGCAAAAGCAGCTTTGTTATAAACCAACTTTTCATGGATAAAGGATATGCCCAGATTTATGGTGGAAACCTGTTTGAAGAAGTCGAAAGGTTCGCCCAAAAATGCAGGCCTCTGATACAAAAAGAGAATTTCGATGTCATCCACTGCCATGACTGGCTTACTTTCAAGGCGGGGCTAGTGGCTAAAGAGATGACCGGTAAGCCCCTCATACTCCATGTACACACCACAGAATTGGACCGGAGCTGCGGCGGCAGGAACCAAAGGGCGTTTGATATTGAAAAAGAATGCTTTGATAAGGCCGATAAAATAATCGCGGTCTCGCATTACACTAAGAATAAGATTGTCGACGGCTATGGCATAGACCCTGAAAAAATTGAAGTTGTGCACAATGCAATCCAATTCAACGGCCAGAGAAGCGTCAAGAACGGCAAGAGAAGAAAGGTCGTGCTTTATTTTGGGAGGCTTAGTCTACACAAAGGCCCCGACTATTTCATAAAGGCAGCAAGAAAAGTCCTTGAATACGAGCCTGATGCGATGTTTGTCGTTGCCGGTGGAGGGGAACTTTTGCCAGAGCTGATTAATATGGCCTGCCAGATGGGGATAGCAAGTAAGGTCCTATTTACAGGCAAGATTACAGATGAAGAAGTCCACAAGATTTATGAAGCGGCAGATGTCTATGTAATGCCTTCAGTGTCTGAGCCCTTTGGAATAACTGCCCTTGAAGCAGCGTCACACGGCACGCCAATCATCATATCCAAGAATTCCGGCGCTAAGGAAGTTTTGAAGCACTGTCTTGAAGTTGACTTCTGGGACACCGAAGAAATGGCAAACAAGATAATTTCACTGCTTCGATACCCGCAGCTAAGCAACGAGATGGCCGTAAATGCCTATAAGGAGCTCGACAGGATTTCCTGGAAAAAGCAGGCTGAAGAAGTAATCAAAATTTACCAGAAAGTATTGCCTCAGGAAATAAGATTAAGATAATTATTTGGCTTGTTTGCCGGCTAGGCCCATAGTTTATGAAACCTTATTCTCATGCCTTGAAAATACTTTCCTCATGCAAAGAAAACATGTATAGTAATTTGTATATTATTTTATGGTCTCTGTTTGCATGTATATGCATGTCCATCAACCTCTAAGGCTTGGAAAGTACAGGGTCTTTGACATTGGCCGGCATTCCCACTATTTTGATAAGGAGAACAATAAAAAAATCCTTGACCGGGTTGTTAAAAAGTGCTATCTTCCAACAAACCAGAAGCTTCTGGAATTAATTCACAAGTCTGACGGCAAATTCAAGGTAAGTTTCTCGATTACCGGCATTCTCCTTCATCAGTTGCAGGAATACCCCCATGTGATTGAAAGCTTCAAAAAAATTGTCGACACCGGTGCATGTGAAATTATTGGCGAAACTTATTATCACTCTCTCGCCTATGTTTTCTCAAAAGACGAATTTGTCGAGCAGGTAAAAATGCAGGAAAAGAACCTCAAAAAAACATTTGGCGTAAAGCCCCATACGTTCAGGAATACTGAGCTGGTCTACCAAAATGAAGTCGGCCAGATTGCAGAAGAGATGGGCTACAAAGCGGTTTTGGCTGAAGGATGGGACAAGGTCCTTGAATGGAGAAGCCCCTGCTTTGTCTACAAAGGCTATGGAAGCAACATTAACCTTCTTTTGAAGAACTACCGGCTAAGCGATGACATCGCATTCAGGTTCTCGAATAGGGGGTGGAAAGGCTGGCCTCTTACCGCAGACAAATTTGCGCATTGGGTCAATAAGCACAACGGCAACGGCCAATTGATTAATCTTTTCATGGACTATGAGACATTTGGCGAGCACCAGTGGGAAGAGACAGGCATTTTTAATTTCCTTCACCACATGCCTTTTGAGATTATGAAACTGGGCAACGATTTTGTCCTTCCACAGGAAGCTATTGCCCGATACCCTTCTATGGGGGAAATAAGCTTTCCACACATGGTCTCGTGGGCTGACACAGAAAGGGACCTAAGCGCCTGGCTGGGTAATGGCATGCAGCAGTCTTCCTTAAAAGATATTTACGCAATCGAGCAGGACATGAAGGCATTTGGCACGCCAGAAATGCTTGAGGAGTGGAGAAGGCTTCAGGTGTCCGACCATTTCTATTATATGTGCACAAAGTGGTTTTCTGACGGGGACGTCCACAAGTACTTCAATCCTTATGATAATCCCTATGAGGCCTTTCTGACATTCATGAATGCCCTAAGCGACCTAAAGCAAAGGCTAAATTATATTAAAAAGAATAAGACTAATTTTATGAGCAAACACCTTCTTAATGAAGTTCCTCATGGAAAAGAATTCTACTGCAAAGACGGCAAAGTATTTAGAAAAATGGAAGAACTGGCCAGGCAGGTTAAAAAGCTTGACAAAGACACTTACAGCCATCATGTAAACGACCAGAAGAACGATTTCGCAAATTGGGTCGAGCATGCTGTTGGAGATGCAGTATTGGCCAATAAAATCAGAAGGGCACAGAACCAGACTACAATGGCCAGAATCATCAATTCCAGAGTGGCGGAATTATCCCTGCTATAGTTTTATCTTTTAGGATTATTTCCTAATTTTTGTGTGCTTTTAGAATATCAGAGATTATTTCATCCAATTAATAAGGAGGTACTGTTCCTAATT
>Ga0105092_10000696_pt1 | contig 17645 bp, 12 predicted proteins | sample PPLLak2March2015_FD_87021 | JGI IMG/M metagenome (GOLD analysis project Ga0105092, IMG submission 87021) | Freshwater sediment microbial communities from Prairie Pothole Lake near Jamestown, North Dakota, USA - PPLs Lake P7 Core (1) Depth... | ecosystem: Environmental > Aquatic > Freshwater >... | reverse complement strand
CTTGACGGCGGTAGAGACCGTGCCTGACGGCGCGGGTAGCAAATGGTGAGCCTCGTCGAGCACCAGCCAGTGAGGCCGGCCGGTCTTCGATCTCATTTCTTCCAAATGCGGGAGCAGACTCGCGAAGAACCCAACCCGGTGTTCCAGAGCAAGGCCTATCATGTTGACGGAGACGTTCTCTTCCGGGTGCTCCAGGACCTTCATCAGCTCGCTGATGTTCGGCGGGCGTTGCGGGTCTCCGAGAACGATTGCTTTCTCAAAGGTCGTGTAGTCTCCCTCCGGGTCAACGATACAGAATTGGTAGCCTTGTTCGGCCAGCCGCTCCAGCAGCCCGGTGGCCATTGTTGATTTTCCGCCTCCCGACGTTCCGGTGATCAGGATGCTTTCATCATAGGGCTTGATGCGGATTTCCTGGTCCTTCCCGGTCCAGCCGAGGAGCACGTGATGCCGCGTCAGACGCGGCTCGATCTGCTCCAGATCGTCAGCCAGGGTCATGTCGATCAGTTCCACGACGCCCGCACCGCGCGCCCGGGCCGTGACGATGTCCGCACGCTCTTTCACGGTCGGCAAGGCGTTAGCCACGGCGGCCGCGCAGGCACAGCAACGGAGAAACGCGTGGTCGTTTTCGGCGTCCCCGATTCCAACGACATTGTGGGGAGACAACTTGATCTCCCGGAGCGCCACCGTTAACCCGGTTGCCTTGTTCACCCCGGTCGGCAGAACCATCACCGCGTTCTTGTTGAAAATGACCTGGAGCTCGAGTCCCAGCTCCCGTATGGTCTTGAGAACGGTGACTTCGTGCGGGCGCCACGTCGCGACTATAGATTTCCCGACGGACATCGGTCCCACGCCGCGTTTTCGCAGCAGGTCGACGAATTCCTGCGGAGGGCTTTCAGCTAAACGCCTCTCCTCACGGGTCTTAGGCAGGAACAGGACCGCCCCGTTCTCGCCGACGATTGCTTCAAAAAGCTCAAAATGCGAAAAGACCCGGGCCAGATCATCAAGCTCTCGCCCTGTCACCATGATGAGCCGACGCCCTGAGGCGCGAAGGCGCTGGAGAGCGTCCAGGGTTGATTCCTCCACCTGGCCATCCTTGGCCAGAGTCCCGTCATAGTCCGTTGCCAAAGCGTGATATCTCATGCCTTAGTTCCATGATATTGGCAAGTCGAGGGGGAGACCAAATGACCGCTGACCAACGGCCCGCTGCCCGCTGCCCGCTGTCCGCGGCGGTTGAGTGACTCTGTCAGCGGTCAGCGGCCAGCGGTCAGCGGGTGGCGGGCAGTGCATCCGCCGTTGACCCGGCGCCCTCCGGCAGGGGAAACTAGTCACGCATGAAAATCAACGGAGTTCACTACCGCACCGTTTGGATGGAGAAAACGGTCGTCAAAATGATCAATCAGGCGGTCCTGCCGCACTTCTTCAGGATTGAGGAGTTTAAAACGCACCAGGAGACCGCTCGCGCCATCACAGACATGATCGTCAGGGGAGCTGGAGCGATTGGAGCGACAGCCGGCTACGGAATGGCGCAGGTCGTTTTGGAGGCTCCCGATACGAGCGCCTTTCTTGACGCGGTCGCCGCAGGTGCGCAGACCCTGACTCGCACCCGACCGACGGCCCAAAACCTTTTCTACGCGATTGACCGGGTTAGCGTCGCGGCGAAAGCAGCTCGAACCGTGCCCGAGGCGCGCGCGAGCGCGGTCCAGGCCGCAGAGCAGATAGCCGAAGAGGACCTCTCGAGTTGTGCGTCCATTGGCTGTCACGGCGCCTCCCTCCTAAAGGACGGGGCCCGGGTTCTCACTCACTGCAACGCAGGCTGGCTGGCTTTTGTCGACTGGGGCTCGGCTCTGGCGCCGGTTTACACGGCGGTCAGGGAAGGGAAGCGGGTTTTCGTTTACGCGGACGAGACGAGGCCCTGGAATCAGGGTTCGAGGCTCACGTCTTTCGAACTAGGCAACGAAGGTGTCAGCCACGCGATTGTGACCGACAACGCCTCCGGATTTCTGATGCAGCGAGGCCAGGTCGACATAGTCATTGTGGGCGCCGACCGGATCGCGGCCAATGGTGACGTGGCGAACAAGATCGGGACGTACGAAAAGGCAGTCGTCGCCCATGAGCTCGGAATACCGTTCTACGTCGCCGCTCCCACATCGACCATAGACCGCAACTGTCCGAATGGCGACGCTATTCCAATTGAAGAACGGGCGGAGGATGAAGTGCTCTACTGCCGCGGATTGCTCGACAGCGGGGAATTCGGCCGGGTCCGCTTGGCGCCTCCCGGGGCACGAGCCTGCAACCTCGCCTTTGACGTTACGCCAGCCCGGTATATTACCGGGATAATCACTCAAAAAGGCGTTTTTGCGCCTGGGGAGATTCTGCAAGCGGTCAGCTGAATCAGAAAAGACCGGAGGACCGGAAGGACGAAAAAAGCTGCGGTCTTCTCGTCCTTCAGGTCCTTCCGGTCCTTCCGGTCCTTCCGGTCCTTCAGGTCCTTAATTCACCTCTATCCAGTCACGCCCCACATACAGCCTTGCCGGCTTGCCTTTTTTCGTCACGACCTGCAGAGGCTTGGCCCGGGCAAGCACTTCGTCGCGTGTTGCCTTGTATTCCATGATCTTCTGGCCTGCCTGGTTGTACAGCCGGAACACTTTGGACCCGGTCGGCGGGCCGGACGGGTTCATCAGCGTTAATCCGAAACCGTAGCTTCCTGGCGAAACGGCCTTTCCCCCGATGTTGAGGGTCCCTTCGGTGATCATCAGGCCGTGGTACTTTTGCGTGATGTCGGTCCCGTAACCGCTCGTGTCGAGCAGGGCGACCAGGACCCGTGCTCCGGCCGGGGTCTTGACCAGAGACGCGTTCCTCTTTTGTACCGGGATAGCCTGGCCTTCCAGGTAGAAATTTGTGACGACTGATTGGTCGAACGGTTTGCCCGTTATGATCTCGAAATCGGCCGCAGACGCGACCTTGGGAAGCAAAGTGACGGCTCCCGCAAAAACCAGCAGGAAAACGATAAGTCTTCTCATGCGGTTTCCTCCTCTGACGCGAATGGTAGCCGTTTAGTCGACAATCCGCAATCCGCAATCAGAAAGGGTGTCCGAGGGTGAAGTGGAAATTCCAGTGGCTAAAGCCGATAGTCGGGGGTGGCTTGGGGTTGTAGCCGATATCGAAACGAACCGGACCGACCGGGGTATTGGCGCGCACACCGAACCCTATGGCGTTGCTCCAGCCCGCCTGTGATACGTCGGTGATGCTTCGGAAGACGTTGCCGATATCGTAGAAGACGGCACCGGACAGGAACCAGAAAAGCGGAAACCTCAGCTCGACGTTTCCGATAGCCAGCCCGTTGCCGCCTAGGGGCACGGGGCGGCCTTCCGGGTCCGGCCTCCCGAACTCGTCCACAAGCACGATTTCCCCGGTTGCCGGGTCGCGCAACAGCGGGCCAGCCAGATCTTGGGTGAGTCCTCGCAGAGTCGTCGACCCGCCGGAGAAGAACCGCTCCGAAATTGGCACCGGATTCTCGATGTCGGCCGGGAGGCTGTTGGCAAAAGGTAGAATCATTCCCAGGCGCAGAGACGTAGCAAGAACCACGTTCGGGAACACTTGTTTGTAATACTGAGCCTGGGTGAGAATCCGGAAGAACTGGCGCTCCGAGCCTATCAGCTTGGTCGAAAGGAGCGCCTCACCGCTAAGGAAGAAGCCGAACTTGGGGCTCAACGGGTCATCGCGGGATTCATTCAAGTAAGAAATCGCGACGCTGGAGAGTCGGAGATTCTCCTCCTCACGGAAGAACTGAAGGGGAGTAGCCAGGTTCGGAGGAACGTCGATTTTGATATTCTGAAAATTGGCGCGGATGAAGAAGGATTCACGAGCGCTCAGGCGGCGCTCGGACTGACCGGAGCCAATCAAACGGTAGGCGTCAAACGGCCGCCCTCTTAGCGCTCTTCGGGTCTCAAGTTGTTCCGTCAAAGCCTTTTCGTTGTCGATCGCCGCGGTCAGGACCGTGGGCAGTTGCCAATCGAAAACGCGGGGAAGTGAGTAAGAGACGTTAGCGCGCTGTCGCTGGCGACCGGCCCTTAGGCCGAGGGACAGGGTATGCGCCCTCCCCATAAAGTTCGAATTGCTGACCCCGAAAGTCCCGCGCACGCCCTCGAATGAACTGTAGCCGATGCCGTAAAGCAGGCTGTATTTCTTGGCCTCTTCGACCCGGATTATCACGTTCCTGAGGTTCGGGTCGCCGAAAGCGGGCGCTTGCTTGACGTCGACCCGACTAAATACCGCCAGATCGTGAAGATTGGTTTCGGTCGTCAGGACCCTTTCCAGCGAAAGAGGCTGACCCGCGTGGACGACCACTTCCTTCTTGACCGCCGACGGTCTGGTATCGACCAGACCCGCCAGTACCACCTGGTCGACGTACCATTTTTCGCCCTCTTCGATCACAAACCGGACTCTCGCTCTGCCTGGTTGCGGATAGGTGATCTCGTACTGGATGTCCGTGCCGCGATAACCCTGATTCTCGTAAGCGGCGAGGATATTCCCCCGGTCCTGCGCGATGCCGACCGGGGAAAACGGCTCGCCTTCCTTGACCTGGATCTCTCGACGCAGAGCCGTCTCGTCGATCTGATGGTTGCCGACGATCTGCAGATCCTCGAGAACGTAGGGCGGCCCCTCCTGGATTTTGAAAACAACCGTAAGCCGTCCCGCCTCAGGGTAATCAGCCCGGATTTCCCGATCGACCTTGACGTCCATGAATCCGCGCTGTTGATAAAAGGAAGCGATCCGCTCGGCGTCTTCGCGCGCCAGCCGATCGGTGAATTCCCCCCGCGAAAGGACGCCGGCCTCCTTTATTCTCAGAATCCTCTTCAGCCGCTCCTCCGGTATGGTCGAATTCCCCTCGAAAAGCGCCTTGGCAATTCGATACCTATTTCCCCGATTTACGCGTATCACGATTCGGCGGTTTTCTTCGGTGCCGGAAGTCTCGTAACTGACTCCCGCGAGAAAATAGCCGTCCCGTTGAACTCGGGTCTCCAGAGCTTCCACGCTTTCTTCAAGGAGGGCGAGTGCGGATCCCCGCTCGCTGAATAGCGAGAGACCCTCCAACTCCTTGCTGTTTGGGTCGATACCCTCAAATGTCAGTTGGGATCGCTCGCGAGGAACCACTCTGACGACGAGAGAGACGCTGTTGCCGGCCGCGTCGTAAGCAGCGCCGCCGCGCAGGTAGATGTCCGGGTTCAGATAGCCCTGGCGGACAAAGTAACGTTCAAGAACCGCGATGTCCTGATCCATCTGCAGTTGAGAATATGGCTGACCCGCGCGAGTGCTTATCAAAGACTGAAGGCTTGTCGGGTCTATTCCTCCTTCGACGTCAAACTGAATTACCGACACGACCGCACGGGTTCCGGCCTGGATACGGAACTCGATCTTCAGCTCGGCCGTCGGGTAGTCCACTTCGAATCTCGGCTCAATGCGCGCCTGGTAGAAGCCCTGTTTTTGGTACATCTCCCTCAGGCGTGCCACGGTCTCTTCCATAAGCTCCGGGTAGAAGGCCTCCCCCGCGCGGAAGGCGAGGTCGCGACGCAGGTCGCTCGGCTCCAGTTTAAGGTCGCCGTCAAAGCTGATCTCTTTGATGTAGAAACGACGGACGAGGATGACGTCGACGTCTACGGAGTCGGCACCGACCGGTCGGACGTCGATCAAAACGTCGTGAAAGAGCTCGGTCGAGTGCAGCCGTTGAATGGCGTGCTTGGCCTCGGCACTCGAATAGGGGCCCCCTTTCTTGAACCCGATGAGGGAGATCAGGTCCGGAGTGGCGATCCGGCTCAGCGGCCCTTCGCTCAGCAACTGGATCTGGCGGATAGCCTTTCCTTCGACACTGGCTGCTTCCTGAGCTGACGCCGAGAGTGAGGCTGTAAGCAGGAGAGCCCCACAAAAAGACAACCAGGCTGCGTAGATAGCTCGGACTGCACGAATATGATTCGCGTTACCCGTTTTACTGGTTGGCGACAGCGTGCGGACGTGTCTCAAAATCGCTTTCTGAACTTGAAGTCGATGGCGAGGGAGCCGTTCTCCTCGCGCGTTCCAATTGCTGTAAGCCAGTCTGTCAACCGGTATTCCACACTGAGGAACTGCTCCTGCGAAGGGTTACCCAGAACGGTCTGATAGGTAATCGTCAAGTCCGCCGTCAACTGCTTTCCCAGGGTGACTCGCGCCCCAGGATCACGACTCCCGGCGTAAAAAAACGGGTCGATCGAAAACTTCTCGAAGCCGAAGAGCCGGCTGGCTCGGGCTTCCACTGTTTCGCCCAGACCTTTGAGAAGCAGGGTGCCGGCCACTGAACCTACCGGGCGCTGCGTGGGTCCTCCCAGGGCGCTCTCCTCCTGCGTCTGATTCAGGGCCAGCAAACTGACGATGGTGGAGGTCGGGAGCGGAGGTTCTGACCGCAACGACATGTTCAGGCGCTCGAGCGGACCGCGGACAGCGATCGTGATCAGATGTTCGAGTTTCTCCGTGGTGGCCTCGAACGTGAGAGTGGGGTGAGTCCTGCGGGGATTATTGAAGGAGACCGTTCCCCGGGTAATTTCGAACTTGTTGTTCTCGAGGGTCAATTCCCCATCGTCGATGGTCGCGCTGCCGACAATCACCGGATTCTGAAGCGTGCCGCGGATAGTGAAGTCTCCGCTTGCCACAATGTCCGCCAGATTGTTGCTGACACGCATGCTTTGATACGCTTCCACGGAGATGTTCAGCTGGGTCTCCTCGGCTGTTCCCGCTTCCCCTCCTCTTTGAACCTTTTCGACCTCGGGTGCCGTGACGGCCAAGATCAGCTCTGGTATTGAAATGCTTTCGGTGTATTCAGCCGATCGGACGTAGACGACCCCGGACAGGAGCTGCGAACGCTCGCTCTTAAGGGCGTCCAGATCCACATCCACGGTCGAGATGACGTTGTCGGGGTATTCGACGCGCAAAGCCGAGCCGGAAACGTTCACCTGCCAGCGAGTCGGACGAAAGCCCTGCAAAAAAACGCCGCCCTCGGCATTAATTACTCCGTAACCGGTTCGGGCCCGGAACTGGTCTATAGACACCTGGTTCGCGGTGAATTTGAACTGGCCTTCGGCGTCGTAGAAACCAGTCGGGAGACTGGGATGGGTGACGATTCCTTCGCGCAGAGCGGCGGTCCCGACGATCCGCGGCCGGGAAATAGTCCCTGTCACCACCGCATTCAGCTGCAGTTGCCCGCCCGCCGCTCCTTCCGGCATGAATCCGCTGAGCAGGGCCAGATTCACCGTGCCGTCAGCCTTGACAGTTATCGCCTGCCGATCTTTCAGACTGATGTTCCCCTCGACTCTGAAGTCAGTTTGTGGACCCTTGAACGTGACCGGTGGTATCCGGAGTACACCGGCTTGATAGGAAAGCTGCACAGGCTGTGTGTTCTGGACTTCGTAGTCCTCCACCTTCAGCCTTAGAAGAGACAGATCGGCCTTCCCGACTAACAGGTCCGGTTGCTCCAGCGGACCGTGAAGGTCCATCCGGCCGTTGACGACTCCCGTCAGCTTGGGAAGGTCCTGCCGGAGGAGTGCCAGGTAAGGCTCGATCGGGACCTGGTCAAGATCAACCGCGGCCTCGATCGGGTAGGGTTTGTCGATACCCACGTTTCCGGTAATCTCGAATGGCCTGCCGCGAAACACATTTCGTGCTTCGAAGGTGGCCTTCCTCCCCTTTAGATCCGCTGTCAGCTGCACCTGTTCGAGCGTGTACTCTTTGATGGCGAGGGTCGGGGCGGTGGCGCGAATATGGAAGTTGGGATTCTTGACGCTACCCTCTCCCTGTACTGAAAAACTCACGACGCCGGTGGCTTCGCTCCGAGTCCGAACGGCTTCCAGGGACTGCAAAGCGATTCCATTCGCTTGAACATCGAGAGTGGCGACCTGGGTGTCCAGGTTGAGGACCGCTTCCCCAGTAACCGTTCCCTCTGCGACGGCCGCCTGGACCCCCTGCAGGAGAACCCGGTTACCTTGGAAACTGACCTGGGCCGTGACCGGACCGACATCTTCACCGTAGACTTCCGCCTCACGGACCCTGACCTGGCCACCACCTTGATATCGGTCACGGCTGGTTTCATGAAAATCGATGGTCCCGGAGGCAATCCCGGTGATCGGGAGACCTTCACGGACAAAAGGCAGGAAGCGGGCGATGGGCAAGTTCTCCACCCGAAGGCTGACCGCGTTGAGTTCCCGGGACGTTTCCGTCGTTCTCAGCTTCGCCGTCAACTCCCCCCGGAACTCGGGCGCTTCCAAGTGAACGTTCTGCAACTCCACCCGTCCAGGCCCGACATTGACGCCGGCCTGGAGGTTCCCCAGCCGCTCCTTCCGGACGAAGATGTCATACGCTTTCACTTGCGCAGTGACGTGCGGCGCATCTGCCTCCTCATAAAGCCGGGCCGAAAAAGACGCCGCTCCCCGGGGATCGACGTCGTACTTGTCGATGTACTCGTCGGGAGTTACCCCAATCATCCGTGCCACCTGGACCAATTCCGCGGCGTTTTGCGAGTTGCCGACGAAGTCGATGTCGTAGACGCCCTGGAACGTGATCTGTCCCGCGTATTCGATCTGGCTTGTCGGGAGCGAGATGCTCCCGTCCCGAAGCCGAACGCGCTCGTTGGCGAAGGAAACACGGCTGTTGCCCTGGAAGGGAATCTCCGATTGCGGACTTGGAATTGCGGATTGCGGATTCTGGGCGGCGGATTGCGAATTGCGGATTTCGGATTGGGAATTCAGAAAAAAGCCTGTAAAGGAGCCTCGATAGAAGGCCCGTCCTTGTCCAGAGATCTGCGCGAATTCAGTTCCCGGCCATCCCACCACACCGCTAAAATCGCCGGTTCCCTGGACTCCGACCTCCTCGAGCTCGAGTTGAACAAGCTGAGGTCGAAGACTGACTCCGCTCGCCTCGACCCGGAACTCGGACCGTTCCTTCCGGCCGAACCGCAGCGAACCTTTAGCGGTCACCGTTCCGGTGTATAGATTCGCTCTCAGGCGCTCGACCTCCACCGAGTGGGCGTTCATCCTGACCGTGGATTCAAATCGACGCAGAGGAAAGTCCATGAACTCAATCAGGTTGGATTCCACCCGGCCTTGCCAAACGAAATCACTCCCCTTGCCGGTGAATACACCTGTTGCCAGAGCTATCCCCTGGTCGAAATACTTGCCGAGATTGGGGTGCTGAATTCTGGGAACGTCGGCCGTCACTTTCGTCTCGAATCGGTAGACCTTGGCGCGCAAATCGCTCAGTTCGCCCGAAGCCTGGACGTCGACCTGTTGAGAGTCGATGTTGATTGACGGCAAGCGGATGGCGTTATCGTACAAGTGAAAGGCCATCTTGCCGGTGGCATCATCCAGGCGAAAGTCGGCGATGGCTATGTCGAGGGCGGAGAGGTCGATCGTGCCGGTGTAACGGCGCTCAGGCGTTTCTTCAAATCGCCAGGCGACGTCGAGCCCGCCTTCCCTGGTTTCCACGTGTATGGGGTCATCGTAAAAGAGAATCAGCCCGTCGACCATGTCCAGCCTCTTGATGGCCAGGCGAGTTATGGAAAAGGGCTTCCCCTTGGGCTTATTGCTCGGCGGGTCGAAGATGTTGGCCAGGTTGAGGCGCTTGTTTCCTTCCTCGACCAGCCTGATTCGGGGCGACTTGAGATACAGCTTGTCGAGGGAGGCGGCCGGCCGAAAAAAGCGTGTGATCGTGAAATTAACCAGGATGCGGTCGATGTGAATGGCCGGTTGTCGAAGATCGTTCAGGCTGAAGATCTTGAAGTTGGACAGCTCGAATTCGCCGCTCAGCAGCTTCACGTCGACGCTGTCGAGGCTTACCCGCATTGGGAAGCGACGCTCAAGATAGGACTTGATCTCCTGACGAACCCAGACGTCGAAGGATTGGCTCTCCACGAAAGCCAAGCCGCCGACGATAAGAATGATCAGCAGGCATAGGAAAACACCGAGTCCTATCTTGATTAACCGCCGCATTAGCCGCCCTTAAAACATATGTAATCTTAGCAAAAAAGCTGTGCCGGTGCAGGATTGGCAAGAGGCCCCCCCCAAGGACGCCAAAGACCCCAAGGACCTCAAAGACCTGAAGGACCTGAAGGACCTGAAGGACCAACCTTGTCTTTGAGGTCCTGGGGGTCCTTGGGGTCCTTGAGGTCCTTTTGGCCTTGCTCTGTTAAAATTCGAGCGGCTAAGGAGGATCTCGTGACAAAAAAGGATGAGCAGGCCCTGGCTGCGGCTGTGGAGGAGATTCGGGCTTTCTGTGCGTCTAACGCCGATCCGGCGATCGTTAAGAAGTATGCGAAGTACTTCAAGGAGGGTTACGACGGCTACGGCGTCAGCCGGGAGATCTGGGAGTCTCCGGCCCGAAAGCAACTTTCCGACGGATACCGTGAGCGGTTCGGGCTCAAGGGGCTTCTCGATCTGGGCGATCGGCTGTTCGAAAGTGGCAAATACGAAGAAGGATCGTTTGCGATCGTCTCGATCAAGCCGCTCCTCGGCGACTTCACGCCTGACACCTTCCAAAGGATTGGCGGCTGGCTGGAAACGGGAGTGCGAAACTGGGCGCACACCGACGTGATCTGCGGGGAACTACTCTCTCCCTCCCTGAAGAGTGGAGCGTGGTCTCACAGAGAGCTGGAGGCTTGGCGGCAATCGGACTCCCGCTGGAGAAGACGGGCTGTACCCGTGTCCCTGCTAGGCCTTATCTCGATTGCTCCGACCTCCGATCTATTGGAATTCATCCGTCCGCTGATGCTTGACTCTGAACGCGTTGTCCACCAGGGTCTCGGCTGGTTTCTCAGAGAGCTCTGGAAGAAAGACCGGGCGCCGGTTGAAGCATTCCTGCTCGAATGGAAGGACACCGCTCCCCGGTTGATTTTCCAGTATGCCACCGAGAAGATGACGCCTGATCAAAAGGCCCGCTTCCGCAAGAGCAGAGCCTGAGAAAACAGGGAAAAGTCTAATGGATGCAGAATTATTGACAAGATTTCGGTATGATGATTATGATTTGAAACCCTTGGGAGACGTGACTCAAAGAACCAATTCGGCGCAGAAGGGCGAAATAGAGATTTCTTTCGCCAGCGAGCTTAGGTATCTGGACATCATCCAGGTCGTTTCAGACAGCATCACCCGGATGCTGAATTTCGACGATGACACCCGATATTGGGTCGGAATGTCGGTTCGTGAGTCCGTGACCAACGCCATCTTGCATGGCAACAAGATGGACGAGGGCAAGCGAGTCTGGGTTCGTTTTGATTTGAGTCCTGACCGCCTCGTAATATATGTCAGGGATCAGGGAGCGGGCTTTGACGAATCAAAGCTTCCCAACCCCCTCGATCCCAGGAACCTGCTACGACCAAGTGGCAGAGGGATTTTCTACATCCGTACTTTTATGGACGATGTTCGGTACAGCGTCCTCGCCGAGGGAGGGATGGAGGTACGGATGGAAAAACGGCTTAACAACAAACTGAAAAGTGATCAAGAAGGAGAGGCAAATGCGAATTGATACTCGAACCACAGACGGCATCACGGTCCTCGACATCCACGGCAGGATCACAATCGGCGAAGGCAGCGTGGAAATGCGGAACAAGCTCCGTGAGTTGTTGCAGGCCGGCAAGAAGGACATTCTTTTGAACCTGGGTGACGTGAGCTACGTAGACAGCTCGGGCATCGGTGAACTGGTCAGCTGCTACACGACGGTCACCAACCAGGGCGGCCGTTTGAAGCTGCTCCACTTGACCAAGAAAGTCCAGGAACTGCTCGCGATTACGAAGCTGCTGACGGTCTTCGAGAGTTATGAAGACGAGAAGAAGGCGATCGGCAGCTTCAAATAGCGGATCACCTGAGGCGATTCCGGCGCGGGGGCATAGTTGCGCCTCCGCCCGGCCGCGTCTTCTGCCCTCCCCGGTGAAAGCGTTATTCCTTTGGCACGAGACAATCTGTACGTTGTCGATGGAGATCGGAAAGTCCCCTTCCTGCGTGGGATGATCACTCACTCTCTGGTCGAGCGGGGATTGAGTTTCGAGGACGCCTACGAAGTAGCAAGCACTGTCCGTGAACGCGTCAAGCCGCGTAAAGTCATCGAGAAAAAAGACCTCTCCCTTCTGATCCAACACATCGTCCAGGAAAAGTTCGACAAGAAGTACGTCGGGGCCCCCCCCCCGGCTGCCGCCGTCCCGACGACGATTCTCGTGAGGGGACAGAACCTCAACCTCCCGTTCAGCAAGGGGCTGCTGGCTCAGTCTCTCCAGGCCTCGGGGCTGGAACCTTCCGCGGCGTACGAAGTGTCCCGGGAGATCGAAAGCCTGCTGTGGCGACGTGAACAGGAAGAGATCAAACGGGATGAGTTGCGGCGCCTGATCTACGAGACCATTGTGCGCAAGTACGACCGGAAGTTCGCCGAACGCTACCTTCTCTGGCGATACTTCAAAGCGCCTGACAAGCCTTTGATTATCCTGTTTGGTGGAGCAACCGGCACGGGCAAAAGCACGGTGGCGACGGAGGTGGCGCATCGGCTCGGCATTCAGCGCATCCTGGCCACTGACACGGTCAGGCAAATCATGCGCACCATGGTCTCGCGAGATCTCCTCCCCACCATTCATTACTCGTCGTACGAGGCGTGGCGGGACCGGATGTCGATAGGAGTGGACCCGGATACCGCCGTCCTTGAAGCCTTCCGGGAGCAGGCTGTGCGCGTCCTGGTCGGAGTACGGGCCATGATCGAACGGGCGATCCACGAGAACTTCAGCATGATCGTGGAAGGCGTACACATTGTACCCGGGCTGACTCAACTTGAGCGGTTTGCGGAAGACGCCTACATCGTCCCGCTGGTCATATCGACGCTGAACCACGAGAACTATCTCGAGCGTTTTCCGATCCGCCAACGGGAAGCCGAGAACCGCACCAGCGAGCGTTACCGGCGAAACTTCGACAACATCCTGAAGATCCAGGATTACATTCTGGAGATGGCGGAGCATTACGACATCCCGATCATCGAGAATCTCCACCTGGATCAGACCGTCTCGTCGATCCTCACGGTCATCACGAATGCCCTCCGGGAGAAGCTCAAGATCAGCGGGGAAGAGTTGGTGCAGCGGGTGCTGTAGCTGAGGGTTCTGGGTTCGGGGTTCGGGGTTCGGGGTTCAAAGTTCCAGATTCGCGGGCTTAGAACCCCGAACCCCGAACCCCGAACCCAGAACCTTTCCGCTACATGTTCGGGATATGCTTCGAGATGTCGTTGATGATGATGATCCCCATCAAGACGATCAGGAAAATGAAACCGATCTGAAAGATCCGTTCCTTGACCCGCATGCTCAGGTCTCGACGCATCACGCCTTCTATGGCCAGCAGGGCGATCACGCCGCCGTCAAGAATCGGAATGGGCAGAAGATTGAAGATCCCCAATTGAAGCGAGATGAGGGCCATCAACTTCAGCAAGGCAAAAGCGCCTTCTTTTGCGGCCAGACCGGAGAAACGAGCGATCTCGATCGGACCCGACATTGTCTTCAGTGAGGCGCGTCCGGTCAGAATCCTGCCAAGGATTTCGAAGGTCAGGAGCGTCACCTGGTAGTTGTGCCGGACCGCCTGGTCCATCGATTGGAAGAATCCGAACTTTTCGATCTGGGTCGGCCGATAGAGGCTGATCCCTATCCGCACTTGACCGTCGATCTGAACGGGTGCGATGTCCTTTTCGAAGACCTGTCCATCACGTTGGACTTTGAAACGCAACGCCTTCCCTTGGCTTGCCGCGATCAGCGGGGGAATGTCGTAAGCGTCGCCGGCGGTCTTGTCCTTCGTGCTCACCTGCATGATTCGATCGCCGCTCTTAAGTCCCGCCTTGGCAGCGGGAGATCCACGCTCGACCCCTTCCACAACGTACGGGATTGCTGGATAGGCCCCGATGGTTCCTAACCCGAGTTCCTTATTGACGGAAATCGTCGCCTTCTGGTGAATGGTCTGCCCGTTACGGACTATCGTCAGGTCGACCGTCTGATTAGGTTTCTTAGCCACAGCCAACTGCGCTTCGCTCCAAGTTGGCGTCTTTTCCCGGTCTACAGCGACAATCTGGTCTTCCAGCTTGAGCCCGGCCTTCTCGGCGGCGGATCCGGGCTGGATCTTGCCTATTACGGCAGGCTGCTTTACGAAAGCGTCAACTTCGACTCCTGACCAGAAATGCGCCCAGGTCAGCACGAGGGCCAGCGCGATATTCATCACCGGACCGGCTACGGCTACAGCGAATCGATGGAGTTTGGGCCGGGAGAGGAATTCCTCAGGGCTTCCCGAAAGCTCTTCTTCATAGTTCTCACCGGCCATCTTTACGTATCCGCCAAGCGGCAGGATACTTATGCGGTAGTCGGTGTCTCCCCGCCGAAAACCGAGGATCCTCGGCCCGAACCCCAGTGAGAAGACGTCCACGCGTATACCCAGGAACTTGGCCATCAGGTAGTGCCCAAGCTCATGGACAAAGATCATGACGCCCAGGACAAAGATAAAGGCAAGGACGCTACGGCCGATCTCGTTTAAAATTTCCAAATGACTTCTGCCTCCTGACTCACATTGATGATAGGTACGCAGCCTTGCGGCTTCTTAATTCTCTTGTGTCTTTAGACGGCTTGTCAAACGTCAGAGTTTCACGATTTGTAACTGCCGTGAACTCTCATCACCCGCACGCCAGCTTCTCCACCACCGCCTGCGCCGAACGTCTGGCTTCACGGTCGGCCTCAAGCACAGCCTCCAGGTCGTCGACTTCAATCGGCTGGTGGTCTATCAGGACCCGATCAATCACCCGAGGGATGGTATTGAAGGACAGTCTCCCTTTCAAGAACCAATCTACCGCCACTTCATTGGCGGCATTGAGAGCTGCCGGGTAGCTGCGTCCGCTCTCGAGAGCCTGGTATGCCATCCTGAGGCATGGGAAGAGTTGAAGGTCAGGGGGGTGGAATTCGAGCGGCCCGAGCTTGCTGAAATCCAGGCGGGGGAGCGGAGATTGCCACCTTTCGGGGTAGGTCAAGGCGTAAAGTATCGCCGATCGCATGTCGGGAACATTCATTTGTGCCAGAACCGTCCCGTCGACGAACTCCACCATGGAGTGAACAGTCGATTGAGGGTGGATCACGACCGTAATCTTGTCAGGCCCGACCGCAAAAAGATGGTGAGCTTCGATGACCTCGAGCCCCTTGTTCATCAACGTTGCTGAATCGATCGTGATCTTGCGACCCATGCGCCAGGTCGGGTGGTTCAGTGCCTGCTCGACCGTCACCTGATCAAGCTGCTCGCGCGTGTGACGAAAGAAAGGGCCTCCGGACGCGGTCAGGACCAGGCGCGTAACCTCGTCCCTGCAAGCTCCACGCAGACACTGATGCAGTGCCGAGTGCTCGCTGTCCACGGGCAGCAGCTTAACTTTGAGGCGGGAAACCGTGCTCATCACGAGTCTTCCGGCCGTGACGAGAGTCTCCTTGTTGGCCAGCGCGATGTCTTTTCCACCGAGGATGGCATTGAAAGTCGGAATCAGCCCGGCTGCTCCCGAAATCGCCGCTATCACCGCATCAACATCCGGGTGAACGGCCGCTTCCGTGATGCCCGTCTGGCCCGAAGCGACGCGAATGCCCGGCAGCCGAGCGGCGATCTCCGGGCGCGATGCTTCTGCATACAGCGCCACCAGTTTGGGCCGGTATTTCAATGCCTGCTGCGAGAGCAGGTCGGCATTAGACTTGGCCGCCAGGGTCACCACCTGGAACTGATCAGGAAAAAGATCAACCAGGCTAAGCGCGCTCTGTCCAATCGAGCCGGTAGAACCGAGAATTGCGAGTCTCTTCATGATGCCAGCAGTGAGATTTTCAGCAGGTAGTAGCTGGGAAAAGCAAAGAGAAGACTATCTATGCGATCAAGAATACCGCCATGACCAGGAATCAGGTTCGAACTGTCCTTGATTCCCGCCCCTCGTTTCAGGACCGATTCAAAAAGGTCTCCTATGGTCCCGAGCAGGCCCAGCACCGTACCGGTCAAGACCGCAAACGACACGGACCACGAAGGGAGCAGGAAATACGCATATACGGGAACTGTGGCGGCAGCTGCGACCAGCCCTGCCACATAGCCTTCCAGGGATTTGCTCGGGCTGATTGCCGGCGTTATCTTGTGCCGTCCCCAGGCCCGTCCTGCAAAATAAGCAGCAGAATCGGTTATCCAGATCGTCACCAAAACCAGCAGCAGTTCCAGGGGAGCCTGCGGCTGCAGGAGGCCTGTCATCGACATCGGAACACCGAGATAAAGGAGCGCGAAAACGTTGCCGGCAACCGAAGGAAAGCCTGCTTTCATGTCCCGTGTGGAAAGAACGCACCAGGAAAGGAGCAACAAGATTGCGCCGACCAGGTACGCGAGCACCCACTCTTCTCGATAGGCCCAGATCCAGGGGAGCCCGAGAAGTGCCAAGACGGTCAAGGGGTAGCCGGCGCCTCCCTGTTTCCGGACAATCCCGAAGAACTCCCACAATAAGAGCCCCAGAACGAGGTCTATCAAGAGGAGGAAAACCGGTCTGGGCAAATAGAAAATCGCGGCCAGGACCAGCGGGATCAAGATCGCAGCCGTGAGAACGCGACGAGTCATCGGGTGTTGACGACGGACGCGGCGCGAATTCCTCCGTACCGACGCTCGCGCCTTTGAAAATTGAGGACGGCTTCCAGAAGATTGAACGGGCGAAAATCAGGCCACAAAACGTCGGTCACATATATCTCCGAGTAGGCAATCTGCCACAATAGGAAATTGCTTATCCGCATTTCTCCGCTGGTTCGGATCATAAGGTCGGGGTCCGGGAAACCCGCGGTGTACAGGTTCTCGCTCAGGTCCCGCTCCGTTACCGGCGACTGACTGCCCTTCTCAACGATCCGGTTTATCGCGTCGATAATCTCCAGACGGCCGCTGTAATTGAGCGCGATGACCAGCTTCATTCCGCCATTGCCGGCCGTCGCGGTTTCGACATCCCGCAACTCTCTCTGTACCGAAGAAGGCAGCTCGAGGATCCGCCCAATAGCCCGGAAAGAGATCTGATTCTCTTGCAACGTGTGCAATTCCTTCCGAAGGTACTCTTCGAGGAGGCTCATCAGTGTGCCGACCTCGGTCGCAGGCCGCTTCCAGTTCTCGGCGGAAAAAGCGTAAAGAGTCAGAACCGGAATCGTGAGTCGGGCGGAAGTTTCGATGACCGCCCGCACGGCCTTGGATCCTTCTCTGTGGCCGGCCACTCGCGGCAGGCGTCGGCACTGCGCCCAACGGCCGTTCCCATCCATGATGACGGCAATGTGCTGAGGCAGCTTCGAAGGATCGAGCTGGGTCAGGAGTTGCCATTCGCGGCTCGAAGGCTCCAGAAACCCTTCAAACCGCTTCAACAGATCCGACATAGCTGGGGTGTAACTCTATCACAGTGCGAATTGAGGAGAAACAAGCACTGACGGCTGACCGGCTTGGGCTGGCCTGTGATCGCTGTTTTGCGCGTTTTTTCCACCCCAAAGGGGTATAAGCGCTCAAATAAGAAGCGAGAGTGGGGGCGTCCCCTGGGAGCGCAGGCGTCTCGCCTGCACTGGGGCAAGGGGCGTCCCGCCCCGTCCGCGCCCCCGCAAGGCCGAT
>Ga0105092_10000694_pt1 | contig 17650 bp, 12 predicted proteins | sample PPLLak2March2015_FD_87021 | JGI IMG/M metagenome (GOLD analysis project Ga0105092, IMG submission 87021) | Freshwater sediment microbial communities from Prairie Pothole Lake near Jamestown, North Dakota, USA - PPLs Lake P7 Core (1) Depth... | ecosystem: Environmental > Aquatic > Freshwater >... | reverse complement strand
TTGCGGGATATTCGGCGTTGAGTCGCGGTTCAACGAGCCGGTCGATTCAGGATTAGCGCCCTGACCTGGCGTCTTCCGCTTGTAGTCCCAACGGGGTTCGAACCCGTGTCTCCACCTTGAGAGTGTTCTCAAGATGGATTCCACCACCTGCGGCGATGCGATGAAGTGACTGTCTACGTGCGGATTTGCTTCTCGTCGCAACCCGTCCTCTTGCGTCGTCGCGCGGTACGCCGCGGGGCCAATGCGGGACCAGCTTGTTGATGCTGTCATACAAACGAAGGCCCGCGACCGCGTTGGCCAATGCCTGTGGTTCCTCCTGGGGAGAGATATGCCATCTTCCTTGCGTGCGTCTAGGAGGGCTAGGGTCCGGTTCAGCGCGGGAGACGTGAGGCGATTCGTCGAAGCTCACGCGGAAAAGGGGCCCAGGCAGATGAGCGCGGGTAACCAGGGCGTTTCGATCCGTCCAGTGGGAGCTGGGCCTCAAGCACGTAGGCATCGATGAAGCTCTCGCGAGGAGCCGCGCGCTTCAACAGGGTGGTTACCAACCGCATCCAGGGCCTGTATGCCTGGCTCCTGCCGCCGTGGGCAGTGATCCTCCACCGCGGTCGACGCTCAGGCCGCTACTTTCGTACGCCCCTCCTTGCTTTCAGACGCGACCGGACTGTCGTCATCGCGCTGGTCTACGGCCAGGAGTCGGATTGGCTTCGCAATCTGCGGGCCGGGGGTGGTCACGTGATTCGTGCGGGGCGCACTTTCACCGCTCGGCCGCCCGAGGTCATCGACACGAGCGGGGCGGGCCCACTGCTCGCGCGACTGTCGCCGCCGGAACGCTGGTACTGCCGGCGCGCAGACAAGCTGGCGATTCTCGAGCTCGCCGAGCAGCTGCCCGGCTTCGGGCCCCGCCGCGTCAGCGGACCCGGGTGACGCGTTCAAGTACCCGGCCTGGGAACGGCATGTGTGGAGCGCTCCAGACGTGTCGCTTCTCATAGGGCCACGCGTAGATCGGGCTGCCGTCGCGAACCAGTTCGAGCAAGCGTGGTTCGCCGAGCTCCTCGGCAGACCACTCGTACAGGCGTTGCAGCCGCGGCACGATCACCGCGTAGTCGAGCAACCGGCCAAGACGCTGCTCGTCGGCGACGTACCACTCGACCTCGCGGGCGAGCGGGTAGTCGTACGGGATCACGCGGCGAAGCGAGAGAAACACGCCTGCCATCCCGAGCCGGGGGTCGCCGAGCACGCGGCTGAATGGAGCGAACCGTCCCAGCGCCAGGCGCGGTGCCGCGACGAGTGAGTGCGCGTACAGGACACGCGCGAGCGCGACGTTCATGAAGAAGCGCTCCGGGGCCGTCTCTGCGTGGGCAAGCCGTTCGAGTTCCAAGTAGCCAGCCACGATGCTCGCGTTGTGAGCGCGGTACCAACAAGACGGTGTCGGGGTGGCGATGAACTCGAGCCACAGCCGCACGGCCTCCGACGACGGATCTCCGCTGATGCCCCCCACCAGCCCGACCGCTTCGCATCCGTCTCGCAGAAGGCGCTCGTTCATCGCCCCCCACCAAACGCTGCCCGAAGGCGATGCGTCGAGCGGATTGAGGAGGCCGCGGTGAGCCTGCCAGCGCATGAATGACAGGGCCGCCCGCCGGAACGGCAGGTGTCGGGGTGCGCGGCCCGTCGGCCCATGGTAGGTCCGGGCCAGCAGCGCGAGACGCGCCGCCGGATCGTCGCGCGCAGCCGCGACCTGGGCCTCAGCCCAGGCGAGCGCCCCTCGGTGTTTGCTCATCCACGGCTTGAGACCGGCTGCATCCGCCTCCTATCGCCAATTCGCATTGCCACCGAACGCACTCACGGCCCCTTTGATCGAGTAGTCGCGCCCATTCTGAAGCACACCTCCTACGCTCTCATGTAGGGATCCGGATCGCGATGCGCTCTGGACTTCCCGGGGCGGTTTCACGCCCAGCGAGCCAGCGTTACGGTTTCGGAGATCCAACAGGACAACTCGAGGGGTCCCTCCGGTCGTTTCCGACCGTTACCTCGTTTGTTGCGGACAACAGCAGGTGGCGCCCGTGGAGTGCCTGATTTCGCCTTCGCCGTGACGTTGTCCGGTCCGCTGCGGGACGAATGCGGGACGAGAGACGAGCGGTCAAGTCTGTTTAGTGTGTTTGACCTGCACTTTGCCGGGTCTTGAAGGCCCGTGTCTGCACCTTGACCAGGGTTCTCGAGGCCGATTCCGCTACCTGCGGCGATGCGACGAGGTGGCCATCTACCTGCGAATTTGCTTCTCCTCGCAACCCGTCCTCTTGCGTCGTCGTGCGGTACGCCGCGGGGCCAATGCGGGGCCAATTTGCGGCGGTGTCCTACACGCGCTTGCCGGATGGCCGGGTTGTCCGTCACCCTCGAACGCCTGACCGTTCGTATTCGTCAAATGGATCAAGAGGGGTGGATCGCGAGGGGTTGATGGCGCAGGCACGAAAATGGTCGCTAGCCCAGTATGGGCGGACCGCAGGCTGCGAACCACGAACGGGAGCGAGACTCGTACCTGTGGTCTCGGGCCAGATCGCGACTGATCTGATGGGAGGCCGTTGTGATAAGTGAGCGCACGGTGAAGCTCTACGAGCAGCACCCACCGGAGGCTCGGCAGGGGCAGCAGGCGCCGACGCTCCCTGAGCTGCTCCACGAGGTTGAGGTGGCGGCGAAGTTCGGAACCTCGCGGGACGAGTTGGCTCATCAGCTGGGGCTACACCCAGAGCTGTTCGAGTCACTGGTCGAGGACGCAGACGTCAGCTTGGCTTGAATAGTGGCTTGTCCTCCTCTGACCCCGTGGTAACTCCGACATGCCCGACCAGCTCACCAGGCCCGCAGACCCATCACAGGCGCGCTCGTAGGACTGGACTCTCCACGCGTTGGGCGAGGAGGCCAGCGTGGGTGCTTCTCTTGTAGAACCCCGCTGCTTGCCTAGGTTATGCCGAGCGCTGAACGGACCTCATCGAGCATCCGCTGTTCGCCTTGGCTCACCAGCTCCGCCCCCGAAGCCCATCAGAAGCCATCCGCGGAAGGCGTCCGCCTCCTCGGGTGTTGCCTTGGCCGACACGACCTCGTTCACCGCCCTTAGCTCGTCGAGCACGTACTTGGCGGCGAGCGCTGAACTGTCTGGCTTGAAGCCGCCTATCGGGTTCTTCTTCTCACGCGCCATCGATTGGATGTCCTCTGACACCGCGACGAGCAGTTCGTGCTGGCTTGACGGCGCCGACGCGGCCTTCAGAGTCGCGAATGACTCCTTTGCCATCTCGATCGGACCACCGGGGTCGGCGATGGTGATGGCCATTCCCGCCACGAACGGCGCGCGTCGCAGCCGGATCCACTCCTCGTCGGTGTAGTCGCCTTTCGAGGTCATGTGCATCCTGCTTCCCTCGCACGAGGAGGAACTCACCCAGCTCACCAATCTACATCCGCAAGGCGGCGGCACGTGGGCAAGCATGAGAGGGTGAGTATTGAGATCCAACAAGCTACTCGGTCGTCAGGGGTGATCGATGATGATCGAAGGTGACACGAGGGATCGTCTATCGGACGAGGAGCTTCGTCTTGTCGACGCGTATTGGCGTGCGGCCAACTACCTCTCCGTGGGACAGATCTATCTGCTCGACAATCCGCTTCTGCGTGAGCCACTGAAGCCTGAGCACGTCAAGCCGAGACTGCTCGGGCATTGGGGGACCACGCCTGGCTTGAACTTCATCTACGCGCACATGAACCGAGTGATCCGCAACTGGGACCTCAACGCGATGTACGTGATCGGCCCCGGCCATGGCGGCCCAGGGCTCGTAGCCAATGCATACCTCGAGGGCACCTATACCGAGGCTTATCCGGATATCACGTGGGACGCTGACGGCATCCGGAAGTTGTTCCGGCAGTTTTCCTTCCCGGGCGGCATTCCCAGCCACGTCGCGCCGGAGACGCCGGGCTCCATCCACGAGGGCGGTGAGCTTGGGTACTCCCTCGCACACGCCTACGGAGCGGCGTTCGACAACCCGGATCTCCTGGTTGGCTGCATCGTCGGCGACGGCGAGGCTGAGACCGGGCCGTTGGCCGCGAGCTGGCATTCGAACAAGTTCCTGAACCCGGTTCGCGATGGGGCCGTGCTTCCCATCCTCCACCTGAACGGCTACAAGATCGCCGGTCCCACCGTCCTCGCACGGATTCCCGAAGACGAATTGCGGGCGCTCATGCACGGGTACGGATACGACCCGCGCTTCGTGAGTGGCGAGGACCCTGCGTTCCTGCACCGGGAGATGGCTCATGTCCTGGACGAAGTCGTCCAGGAGATCCACGGGATCCAAAGCACCGTCCGGGAGCGGGGGCGTGAAACAGTGCATCGCTGGCCCATGATCGTCCTGCGGACGCCGAAGGGATGGACCGGTCCGAGGGAGGTCGACGGCCAGGAGGTGGAGGGAACGTGGCGCTCCCACCAGGTTCCTCTCGCGGAAGTCCGGACGAACTCCGATCATCTGGCGCTTCTCGAGGCTTGGATGCGCGGGTACGGGCCGGAGGAACTCTTCGACGAGGACGGTGCCCTCGTGGAGGAGCTGGCTCAGCTTCCACCCAAGCGCCACCGGCGGATGAGCGCCAACCCTCATGCCAACGGGGGAATCCTCCTCCGCGACCTCTCACTGCCCGACTTCCGAGACTACGCGGTGAACGCGTCGAAGCCGGGGACGACGTACAGCGAAGCTACTCGGGTACTCGGCGCATTCCTCCGAGACGTCATCCGTCGCAACCCGAGCACCTTCCGTCTGTTCGGGCCGGACGAGACGTCGTCGAATCGACTGGACGCCGTCTTCGAGGCGACGGATCGCACGTTCGACACCGCGATCCTGCCGACCGACGAGAACCTATCCCCAGACGGCCGCGTGATGGAGGTGTTGTCCGAACACCTGTGCCAAGGGTGGTTGGAAGGGTATCTCCTCACCGGCAGGCACGGACTGTTCAATTGCTACGAGGCGTTCATCCATATCGTCGACTCGATGTTCAACCAGCACGCCAAGTGGCTGAAGGTGACGAAGACCATCCCATGGCGGCTGCCCATCGCGTCCTTGAACTACCTCCTGAGCTCTCACGTGTGGCGCCAGGATCACAACGGCTTCTCCCATCAAGACCCCGGGTTCATCGATCACGTCGTCAACAAGAAGGCGGAGATCATCCGTGTCTACCTTCCACCCGATGCGAACACGCTCCTGTCGGTGGCCGATCACTGCCTCCGTAGCCGCCAGTACGTGAACCTCATCGTCGCCGGGAAGCAGCCGTCATTGAACTGGCTGTCGATGGAGGACGCCATCGTGCATTGCACACGCGGGATCGGCATATGGGAGTGGGCCAGCACCGATCAGGATGGCGAACCCGATGTGGTCATGGCATGCTGCGGTGACGTTCCGACATTGGAGACGCTCGCGGCCGTCGACCTGATCCGGCAGACCATTCCCGAGTTGAGGGTTCGAGTGGTCAACGTGGTCGATCTCATGCGACTCCAGCACGAGGGGGAGCATCCGCACGGGATGTCAGACGCTGAGTTCGACGCGCTGTTCACGACGAACAAGCCGATCATCTTCGCCTTTCACGGCTACCCCTCGCTCATCCACAGGCTGATCTACAGGCGTGCGTGCCACGATGGCTTGCACGTCCGCGGTTACATGGAGGAAGGCACGACCACGACGCCCTTCGACATGGTGATGCTGAACGACCTGGATCGCTTCCATCTGGTCATGGACGTGATCGATCGCGTGCCGGGGCTTACGTCCCGCGCCGGGCACGTCCGCCAGCTCATGGCAGATCGGCGGCTCGCCTCCCGCGCGTACACGCGTCTCGAGGGGGAGGATGCACCGGATATCCGAGAGTGGACCTGGCCGTACTGACACGCGATGCGAGTCCTCGTTGTGAATGCTGGCTCGAGCAGCCTGAAGCTCCGCGTATTGGAGCCGAACGACTCCCTCGTCGCTGCGCACGACCTGCCTGCGCCTCGCGGCCGCGTCGACCTCGCTGCACTCGCCAAGACCATCGGCGAGTTCAAGGGAGTACAGGCGATCGGTCACCGCATCGTGCATGGCGGAACCGCGTTCTCCGGCCCGGTGCTCATCGATGCCGGCATCGTGGAGCGGCTTCGATCGCTCACCGATCTCGCCCCGTTACATCAACCCAAGTCGCTGGCTGCGGTTGACGCGGTGAGCGCTCTCTTCCCGGATGTTCCCGCCGTGGCGTGCTTCGACACGGCGTTCCACGCAACCCTCCCTGGGGCAGCCGCAACGTACGCGCTCCCGATGGAATGGCGGAAGCGTTGGAACCTCAGGCGGTATGGCTTCCATGGTCTGTCGCACGCATACGCGTCGCGGCGAGCCGCGGAGATCCTTGGCCGGTCTGTGCGAGAGATGCGGCTGGTCACATGCCACCTGGGGGCTGGCGCCTCATTGGCTGCGGTCCAGCATGGGAGGTCAGTGGATACGACCATGGGCTTTACACCCCTGGAAGGTCTCGTGATGGCGACCCGCTCAGGCAGCGTGGATCCCGGCCTCGTGTTGTGGCTCGAGGAGCACGCGGACATGCCTCCTGCCGAACTTGCGACCACCCTCGAGCATCGGTCGGGGCTGCTTGGATTGGCCGGCACGTCCGACATGCGAGAGGTGTTGGCGAAGGCCGATCGTGGTGACGCCGACGCCGGGCTCGCGCTCGAGGTATATGTGCATCGGCTGCGCGCGGCGGTGGCGTCGATGACGGCAGCGATGGCTGGGGTCGACGCCGTGGTGTTCACCGGCGGTGTCGGCGAGCGGGCACCAAGGGTGCGTCAGCTTGTCGCGAACGGATTGGCGTTCCTCGGCGTGAACGTCGACCCCGAGGAGAACGCGGCGACATCGTCGCCGTTTGATCGAGACATCAGTGAGCTCAACGCGCCGGTACGAACCTTGGTCGTGGCCGCGAGGGAGGATCTCGAGATCGCGCGTGAGGTTCGGGGCGTGCTCGGGTGAATCTCGTCGCCTCACGCCGTCTGCATCTGGAACTGATCCTCGGGGGCCGTCGTGACGTCTCATGAGCTCGTAACGCTCGACGGAAGCACGTTCTTCGTCTCTGGTGCATCCGGGGACGTGGATGGGCTTGAGGCTCACGGGTTCTTCCACGCCGACGTCCGCCATCTCTCGACCTGGCAGCTGTTGATCGAGGGATCGCCCATCCGCGTTCTGACGAGCCGGTCGCTCCGCTACTACTCATCCAGCATCTTCGGAACCCTCGGAACGGCTCGCATCGGCGTGAACCCTCCTGTATCGGTTCAGCGCGACCGGATCGTGGCCGACGGGGTGCATGAGGACATCGTTGTCGAGAACAACAGCCAGGTGGAACAGAGATTGGTGCTAGAGCTGCGGTTCGGCTCCGACTTCGCAGACATCTTCGACGTCAAGGATCGCACTCCCAAGAAGGGCGTCACGGGCGCAGAGGTGGGCTCCCGCCACGTCACGCTCTGGTATCGGCGTGACGACTTCCGTCGGGGAACACGGATCTCGTTCAGCGAACCGTGCGACCTGACTGTGGACGGGGCACGCTTCGGCGTCGTTCTTCCTCCACGGCAGACGTGGCAAACGCATATCGACATCTCGTGCCTGGTGGGTGATCAGGAGCGTCGGCCACGGCACGATTGTCAGAGTCCGGGCGAGCTCCAACCACAGATGCCGCAAACGCTCGAAGAGTGGTTGGAGGAGGCCCCAGATCTGGAAACCGACTTCGACCCGCTCCTTCACGCGTACCGCCGAAGCCTGCTCGATCTTGCCGCGCTGCGGTTCCGTCCGTTGGAGCGCATCCCCTGGTCGCTTCCGGCCGCTGGTCTGCCCTGGTTCATGGCGCTATTCGGGCGCGACAGCCTGATAACGGCCTATGAGGCCTTGCCGTTCCAGCCCCAACTCGCCGCGACCACTCTTGAGACCCTCTCCTCGTTCCAGGCCACGGAGGACGACCCCTTCCGTGACGCGGAACCTGGAAAGATCCTGCACGAGTTGCGGGTGGGAGAGCGTGCATCGCTTGGCGAGAGCCCGCACACCCCGTACTACGGGAGCCATGACTCCACGCCCCTGTTCTTGATCCTCCTCGACGAGTACGAGCGATGGACTGGCGACAGGGAACTCGTACGGCGTCTAGAGCCGGCGGCTCGTGCCGCACTGGGGTGGATCCAGGGACCGGGTGATCCCGACGGCGACGGCTACCTCGAGTATCGCACGCGGTCTTCGAGTGGTCTCGACAACCACTGTTGGAAGGACTCGTGGAATGCGATCCTGTTCGCGGACGGAACCATCGCGCAGCCGCCGATCGCCACCTGCGAACTTCAAGGGTATGCATACGACGCGAGGCACCGAGCGGCCCGGCTCGCTAGGGAAGTGTGGGGCGATCCGTCGCTCGCCGCACGGCTCGAGCACGAGGCCTCGCAACTCAGTGAGCGCTTCGACAGCGACTTCTGGAACGAGGAGCGAGGCCACTACGTCTTGGCGTTGGACGGGGAGAAGCGTCAGGTCGACGCTCTCACGTCCAACGTGGGGCACTTGCTGTGGAGCAGGATCATCCCGGAACATCGCGCAGTCCTCACCGTCCAGCGACTCATGGCTCCGGACATGTTCAGCGGTTGGGGGATCCGGACGATGTCGGCTGCTGACGCGGGCTACAGTCCGATCGAATATCACAACGGAACGGTGTGGCCGCATGACTCGGCGATAGTTGCCGAGGGGATGCGGCTGTATGGTTTCGGGAAGGAAGCGGCGACCCTTACGACAGCCTTGGTCGAAGCCGCCAACGCCTTCGACGACAGGCTGCCCGAAGTGTTCGCGGGCTTCCCACGCGAACGCACTCGAATGCCCGTGGAGTACCCAACGGCGTCTCGGCCACAGGCGTGGTCAGCGGCGGCGACGCTCCTTGCCCTTCGATCGGTGATGGGTCTGGATGTGGAGAATGGACGTTTGCGGTCCTCGCCCGTGCTGCCTCCTGCGTTCGGCCGGGTAAGGCTTCGCCGCATCCTGGTCCGTGGGGAGCGAGTCAACGCCTGATCCGGACCGCCGGTCGGATGGGTCGTGTCCGTGATCGAAGCGATCTGCAGGGGCCAGCGCCGCTTCGTCCGGATCTGACCCACGTGCTGTTCCTCAAGCGGATCGAGTCGGGTCGATCGTGCCTCCATAGCCTGCCCCGGCCCGGTGGTGGGACCGCAGTCTCCTCGACCGGTGGAGCGGGAGACTAGCGTGGTCCTCACAAGCGTTCCAAACGCTGCAAGGAGGTCGCGATGCTGCAGCTCGTGACGGGAGTCCTCATCGGCGTTATCGCGGTCATCGTCGTCCGTCGGCTCGTTGGGATCAGGCAGGGACGATGGGTGACGACGCTCCTGGCGGTGCTGGTCGCCAACGCGGCGGTGATCGAGGTCCTTCGTCTCGTGTACGGAAACCTCGGCGACGTGCCCGGGCGGGCAGTCCTCGGGGCGGGGGCGCTGGTGACGGTCTTCGCGGTGCTCGGCGTTCTCCTCGTGGAGTTGCTCTTGAAGCAGCGGGTATGGAGACGCCGCGGCAGGCTTCCACATCCGTTCCGGGCGGCCCGCGCTGCGGTCGGGCGGATCGTCCGCTACGTGCAGGTTGGAAGGATCTGGATCCATCGGGGGCTCGTGCATGGCGGCGACGATGGCGACGTCGCCGGGTCCCGCCTGGGCAGGTCGCTACGATTGTCCTTTGAGGACGCCGGTGGTCTGTTCGTGAAGCTCGGCCAGGCGATGGCGCAGCAGCCACAGCTGGTGACGCCCGCCGTCGCGTCGGAGCTGGCGCCCCTCCAAGAGAGCGCCGCGCCTGCCGACCTCGAAGCGGCGCGAGCCGTGATCGCAGCCGACGTCGGACCCGTGGAGGAAGTCTTCGCCGAATTTGCCTCCGAGCCCCTCGGGGCGGCCTCGATCGCGCAGACGTATCTCGCCCGACTGCGCGACGGCCGGGAGGTGGTCGTGAAGGTGCAGCGTCCCGGTGTCGCCGAGGCGATCGAGCGCGACCTGGACATCCTGCTCCGTCTTGCGGATCGCTTCGATCGGCGGACGACATGGGCACGATCGATCGGCCTCAAGGAGCTCGTGATCGGCTTCGGGGAGCGCACTCGGGAGGAGCTCGACTTCCGCATCGAAGCCGCGAACGAAGCGGCCGCCGCGAAGGCCACCGAGGAGTCGGACGTCGTTCGGGTCCCTGCCGTCATCGAGGGACTCTGCTCCCAGCGCGTGCTCGTGGAGGAGCGAGCTGCTGGCCGGAGCGTCGCATCGGATGACGCGTTCGCCGGCTGGGACGATGCGGGGCGGAGCGTCCTGGCCGACGGCCTGTTGTCCCTGATGCTTCGTCAGATGCTCTCTGGCGAGCCGTTTCACGCGGATCCGCATCCGGGGAACGTGTTCCTACGGCCAGACGGGCGACTCGAATTGATCGACTTCGGCGCCGTAGGTCGGCTCGACGCGTATGAGCGCGCGGCCCTGCTCGACCTGTTGCGAGGAGTTCAGAACCAGGATCCGACGCTCGTGCGAGAAGGGCTCCTTCGGATCGGGGCTGCTGCCGGACCGGTGGACGACGAGGCCCTCGACCGGGAGCTCGCTCGGCTGCTCGCCAGATCGTCGCGGCCGGACGGCGGCCTCAACCCGAAGCTGTTCGAGGAGCTGCTCTTCGTCCTGCGAGACTTCGAGATCGTCCTGCCGCGATCCACGACGACGCTGCTCCGGACATTCGTGACGCTTCTCGGGACGCTCGAGGGCATCGCCCCAGGGTTCCGTGTCATGGATGCCGCACGGCGGTTGAGCGATGAGCTCGCCGCCGCGCTGCCCGTCCCGCACAGTCTGCGTGAGCTCGTGGCGGATCAGGCGGCGAGGAACGCCCACATCATCGAGCGACTCCCGCGGGAGATCGATGGGCTGGTGAGGGTGCTCCGCAGAGGTGATCTTCGTGCTCGAGTGCGACTGTGGGCGGACGAGGACGATGTCCGTCTCGTCAGGGGCATGGTGAACAGGGCGTCGATGGCCATCATCGCATCGGCGCTCTCGCTTGCGTCCGCGATCATGCTGTCCGCAGGATCCACGTCGGCGCTGCACGATGTTCCGATCGTCAACCTGCTCGGTGCCGTCGGGTTGTTCTTCGGCGTCCTGCTCCTCTTGCGACTGATCATCCAGATCGTCCGCGAGGGGGGCTAGCAGCCATGCCGACCGGATCCTCCTGGCCTCTCGCGTCCCTGCTCGAGAACGAGGAGACATCGTGGCGCGAGATCCATGATCTCGTCGACTCGCTGTCGGAGTCCGAGCAGACGACCGCGGGCTACTTCCGCGAAGGGTGGTCGGTGAAGGATCTCCTCGGCCACCTCGGGAGCTGGCTCGCCGAAACGGGCATCGCGCTGGAACGGATCGATGGCGGGACCTATCGCGTGGGCGAGCTCGACATCGATGCGAAGAACGAAGAGTTCCTGCGGACGCTCCGTCGCCTGTCGCCGAGCGAGACCCGAGCGCACGCGGAAGGCGCGCGCGCCCGGATGCTTCGGAGCCTGAAGACCCTTCCCACCATCACGCCCGAGGCTCGAAGGTGGATCGAGAAGGGGGGAGTCGACCACTACGAGGAGCACCTGCCGCGGCTGCGGGAGTGGGTCTCCGAGCTCCACTCGCGCGCCGGCCCGGGGGAGGGGATGTTCGGAGGCGAGGAGCCAGAGAGCCGCTTCATCCGGGCGAGCGACGGAGTCGACCTCCACCTCCTCACCTGGACCAGCCCGAGCGCGCGACCATGGTGCGTCCTGGTCTTCCTCCACGGGATCGCCAGCCACGCGGCCTGGTTCGGCGAGACCGCCACGGAGTTGAAGAGAAGCGGTGTGGCCGTCTACGCGCCCGACCGCCGCGGCTCGGGTCGGAGCGGCGGCCCGAGAGGTCATCTCGACCGGTTCGAGCGAGGCATGGCCGACGTCGACGAGGTGCTGGCGGTCGTGGCGTCCGAACAGGAGCGGCTGCCTGCGTTCGTGGCGGCCTCGAGCTGGGCGGCCAAGCTCGCCCTCGTCCACGCGGCCCGGCGGCCCGCACGGCTCTCCGGGCTGATGCTCCTCGGTCCAGGCCTGTTCCCCCGGGTCGATCTGTCCGTTCCGCGCCGGGTCCAGGTGCTCATCGGACACCTCGTCGCCCCGCGCGCGCACATCCCGATCCCGCTGACCCCGGAGCTGTACACGACGACACCCCACTTCATCGACCTGATCCGCCAGGACCCGCTCCGCCTGCTCAGGGCAACGACTCGGTTCTTCTGGGAGACGGGACGCCTTGATCGTCGTCGCCGCGCCGCCTCCACCCGTCTCGGCCTGCCGTTGCTCGTGCTCCAAGGCGAGGGGGACGCGATGATGGACGTGCCGAGGACGAGCCGCTGGTTCTCGGAGCTCGACACGGCGAACAAGACCTACGTGGGGTATCCGGGCGCGGGGCACACGCTTGACTTCGAGCCAGACCGTGCACGTTACGTGGCGGACATCCTCGGGTGGCTCCGGGCCCGGGCGGCGGGTCTACCGACGAGAGGGTCTTGATGCCTCTGGCCGTCTGTTGCGATGCTTCTGTCACGGGAGGTTCCGGATGCCCGTCGTGACCGAGCTCGATCTGTACGCGGTCGACCTTCCGTTTCGGACGGCCTTCCGCCACGCGGCCGCTGCCCGGCGCGTTTCCGGGAGCCTGTTCCTTCGGGTTCGTCTGGATGGCGGAGGTGAGGGCTGGGGCGAGTGTCTGCCCCGCCCGTACGTCTCTGGGGAGCGGCGCGAGGACACGTTCCGGCTCCTTCGTGACGTGATCCTTCCCGCGCTCGTGGGGCTGGAGTTCCCGTCGTTCGGCGATGTCATCTCGTTCTTGGAGAAGTGCGACGGGAAGGCACCGCCCGACTGGGTCCGCCCCGAGACCCCGCAATCGTCGGCGTGGTGTTCCGTGGACCTGGCGCTGATCGATGCATTCGGCAAGGCGCTCGGCGACGCGGCGCGGGTTGGCGCCACCGCCCACGGCGTCTCGTCGGGCGACCGGCTCGAGCGGACCCGCTACAGCGGGGTCGTCTCGGCGGATCACGGGTGGCGGTTCGTCTCCACGCTGCTCAAGATGCGCCTGTACCGCTTCCCGCACGTGAAGGTGAAGGTCGACCGCGAGGGCGCAGCTCGAGCAGCGAGGGTCGCACGAAGTGTTCTCGGCCGGAGGGTCGACCTGCGTGTGGACGCCAACATGGCGTGGGAGGTCGAGCAGGCGCTGAGCCTTATCGGCGACCTGCGGGCGATGGGGATCGAGTGGTTCGAGGCGCCCATCGCCGGGGACGACCACGCCGGTCTGGCTCGCCTGGTGCGAGAGTCCTCGGCCGGGATCATGGTGGACGAGGGATTGACCGATCGCGACTCGCTACAGAACCTCATCCGCCACGGAGCGTGCAACGGGGTCAACGTCAGGATCTCCAAGTGCGGTGGCCTGGTGGCCGCGCATGCGCGCTGCCTCCAGGCCCTCGACGCGGATCTGACGCTTCAAGTGGGGTGTCAGGTCGGCGAGTCGTCGCTGCTGTCCGCGGCGCACGTGACCCTGCTGTCCGCGCTTGCCCCGCTGACGCCGGGGGTGCGCTACGCGGAGGGCTGTTTCGGACGGCATCTCCTTCGGGAGGATCCCGTCTCACCGGCCCTCCAGTTCGGGTACGCGGGCCGCCCCCCCGTACGCCCGTCAGGACCGGGTCTGGTCGTTCGGTTGGATCAGGACGTGCTCGAACGATGGATGGTGGATGAAGCTCATGTCTCCTGACGCCGGGAGGATCGCATGGCGCACATAGGAACCCTCGCCCTGCGGGTCATCGGTCCATACCAGCGGAAGCGGTTCTATGCCATGTGCCGCTCCCCGGCCGACGCCCAGCATCGTCTGCTTCGCGCGATCATCCAGCGGAACGCGGACACCGTGTTCGGTCGTCGTCACGGCTTCCGAGACATCGAGACGTTCGAGGACTACCGGCGGCGGGTCCCGATCTCGAGCTACGAGGACCTGCGACCGTACATCGTGGCGGCCACCCAGGGCGAGCCGAACCAGCTGACCACCCGGGCCCCGCTCTTGTTCACCACCACCAGCGGGACCACCGGAGCCAGCAAGTACATCCCGATGACGCGGGAGGGCAGACGCGACAAGTCGCGCCTGATGCGGCTGTGGTTGTACGGGCTGTTCCGTGATCACCCGGGCATCACGTCGGGCAGGATCATGAGCGTCGTCAGCCCCGAGGTCGAGTCCTACACGCCCAACCGGGTCCCCTGCGGGGCTGAGTCGGGGCATACGTACCGCAACCTGCCGAGGGTGGTGCGCTGGATGTACTCGGCGCCCTACGAGGTGTTCACCGTCCGGGACTATGAGGCCAAGTACTACGCCTTGTTGCGCATCGCCGCCGGCCAGGACATCACCTGCATCGTGACGCCCAACCCCAGCACGATCGTCTTGCTCGCGGACAGGCTCGCTCAACACACGGAACCGATCATCCGTGACGTCCGGGATGGTTCGCTCTCCCCGGACTTCGGGGTCCCCCCTGAGGTCCGCGCGTCGCTTCGGCTGCGACCCGATCCGAGGCGGGCGAGCGAGCTGGAACGAGCGGCCGACATGGCGGACGGCTCCCTGGTCCCTGGTCTCGCGTGGCCGAACATCGCCGCGATCGGGTGTTGGAAGGGCGGGACGGTCGGTTCCTACCTGACGAAGTTCCATCGGTACTTCCCTCATCGGCCGCCGATCAGGGACCTCGGCTATCTCGCCACGGAGGTGAGCGGATCCGTTCCGCTCACCGACGAGGGGGACGGAGGGGTGTTGGCCGTCGCGACCAGCGTGTTCGAGTTCCTTCCGGAGGAGCACGAGCCCCAGGGCCACGACCTGCTTCCTGCGGAGCAGCTCGAGGAGGGGCGGCGCTACTACATCTACGTCACGACCGCCTCGGGGCTGTATCGCTACGACATGAACGACATCGTCGAGGTCGCGGGGTTCTTCGAGAACACCCCGATGATCCGGTTCGTGCAGAAGGGCAAGGGGGTCGTCTCGTTCACGGGGGAGAAGCTGTACGAGGTGCAGGTGATCGCCGCGGTCGAGGAGGCACTTGCAGCTCGTCGCGGGAGGTACCACTTCATCGCGGCCGTCGCCGAGCTGGTGGAGGAGACGGGCCGTCCTCGGCTCGTCTTCCTGACCGAGTTCGACGACCCGATCGGCGACGACGACGGGCCGGCTCTGGTCGATCGATTGGACCGCGCGGTGGGCGGCCAGAACAGCGAGTACCAAGCCAAGAGGAAGTCGGGGCGATACGACCCCCCTATCATCCGAGTGGTGCGGTCTGGTGAGTTCGACGGGTACCGCCGCCGCATGGTGGAGGGAGGTCGCGCCGACGGTCAGTTCAAGGTCTTGCGGCTCACGAGCGACACCTCGTTCGCCTCCGAGTTCAAGGGGGAGCGGGACATCGTCGGCCGGGATGGGCAACGGGTCCTGCGTGCGGTGACCGGCACCGACGGCGAGAGGAGGGGGTCATGACCGGCAAGGTCGCGATCAACGGGCTCGGTCGGATTGGGCGCGCGGCGCTGAAGCTGGCGCTGGATCAGCCCGAGCTCGAGCTCGTGGCCGTGAACGAGATCGGCTCGATCGACAACATGGCCTACCTGCTCAGGAACGACACGGTATACGGGCGCTACGAGCGAGAAGTTGAGGTGGTCGACGGCAAACTCGTCATCGGGGGCCACCCGCTCGTCTACCTGAGCGAGCGCGACCCGGCGTCGCTGCCGTGGGCCGACCTGGGGGTCGATCTGGTCTTCGAATGCACCGGCCGATTCACCACGCGCGAGGACGCGGAGGGTCACGTGCGTGCCGGGGCACGGTGGGTCGTGCTATCCGGTCCCACCAAGAGTCCGGACGTGCCGACGATCATCCGCGGCGTCAACCGGCCCGACGGCAGCAGCAGCATCATCTCCTGCGCGAGCTGCACCACGAACAGCGTCACCCCCGTCGTGGAGGTGCTGGACCGCCACGTCGGGGTCGAGAAGGCACTCCTGACCACCGTCCACGCTTACACCGCGACCCAGGCACTGGTCGACGGCCCAGGCGGTCGAGACGATCTGCGCCGGGGACGCGCCGCGGCGCAGAGCTTCGTCCCATCGAGCACAGGTGCGGCGCACGCGACCGGACGAGCCCTGCCGTCGGTGCAGGGTCGCTTCGACGGGGTTTCGGTGCGCGGCCCGGTGGTCGTCGGTTCGCTCTCGGACGTGGTCCTCGTCGTCGGCCGCGAAACCTCGCCCGAGGAGATCAACGATGTCCTCCGGCAAGAAGCAGCGACCGAGCGGTATCAAGGCGTGCTTGCCGTCACGGACGAGCCGTTGGTCTCGGCCGACATCATCAAGGATCCTCACGCCTCCATCGTGCAGCTCGACATGACCCGCGTCGTCGGCGGCAATCTGGTGAAGGTGATGACCTGGTACGACAACGAGTGGGGCTTTACGAACCAGATGGTGCAGGTCGCGGTTCAGCTGCTTGGATCGGACGTCCCTGCTGGTGCGAGCTCGTGCTGACCCGATGCCCCCAAGCAGAGCCATCGTCGAGCGAGCGTCGAAGGGCTTCCGGCGGGATTCGTACCAGACCTGGATCACGTCAGTAAGGACCTCAAGGTCGTTCTCACATGCCATTCACTTTCCATGACCTTTGGATTGAAGGAGACAAGATGAGCGAACACGAGTCGCAACTAGCCGAGGTCGAGATTGGCAGGTAGCCATGTCTGCGCCCAGCCCTTCCATACTCAGGAAGACCTCTTGATGCATCTGAAGGAAGCTCACGGCGTAGAGAGCCTGCTTAAGCCTCCTCCCAAGTAATCTCGTCAGGGGATGCCGTGGACGCACGTGCGTTCATTAGTCATGTCTGGTCTTCTTCGGTCGTCTGGTCTGTTCGGTCAAGGGTGTGTCCGTCCGCCGGTACGCGCGAGGCTGTGCGCGGGCCGAATCCCGGTTAGCGGTCGGCTGGTTGCGCGAAGGTGGTATGCTCACAATTCATAAGCCAACGCAGGCGCGCATATCTGGTCTCTTCGACTGCGCGTCACCATCAAGCAGGATGGGACGCGCTCTAGACCTCTCCAGGGATACGTTCCCTCGCTGGGTCATCTCGATCAGGAGTGGAGGAGACCATGAGCGCGACCGCAGTTGCTGTCCGCAAGCCCTTCCCAGCTTCATACCGCAAGACCGCCGTGCTTGTGGGGGTGCTGTTCCTCTTTGCGACCGCCACGTTCGCCGCGGGCAGTTCGTTCATCACCTCGTACTTTTCCGAAGCTGGCGCAAGCGCATCGACGCTGCTCACTGGGGTCCTTCTCGAAGCGATCAGCGCGGTAGCGGTTGCGGGCATCGGTGTAGCGATGTGGCCCATCTTGAAGCGCTACAACGTTGGTTTGGCGCATGGCTACAGGGCGCTGAGGATCGGCGAGGGCCTGATGATCATCTCCGCCGGCGTCTACATGCTGACCACGAAGAACGAGTTCTTCCGCTACGACGCGTTCATCTACATGTTCACGGCATCTGCTGGGCTGATCTTCTCGTATCTGCTGTACGTGTCTGGGCTGATCCCCCGCTTCCTCGCGCTGCTGGGCCTGGTCGGCTACACCACCTTGGCCATCGG
>Ga0105092_10000693_pt1 | contig 17668 bp, 13 predicted proteins | sample PPLLak2March2015_FD_87021 | JGI IMG/M metagenome (GOLD analysis project Ga0105092, IMG submission 87021) | Freshwater sediment microbial communities from Prairie Pothole Lake near Jamestown, North Dakota, USA - PPLs Lake P7 Core (1) Depth... | ecosystem: Environmental > Aquatic > Freshwater >... | reverse complement strand
ACAGCCTGATGGCTCGTTAAAGATCAAGGTTGAAACATGGAACACAGATATCAATCCGATGGAGCAGCAGCACTAAATGTAGTGCCTTTACAAAACAAAGGCCCCTTCATGCTTCACCATTCCAATTTTCGGGTAATACCCGATCACTTTGGGTGCAGCCAATAAGATGATGGTTGTTTGAGGAACCGCTTCTTTCACTTTCCTGATCAATTCTTTTCCGATTCCCATTCTCTGGCAATTTTCACTCACAGCCAGGTCGGAAAGGTAAGTACAATATACAAAATCGGTGAGGCATCTGGCCACTCCCACCATCCTGCCATTCAGACGAGCAGTGAGGATGAGATTTGCATTCTCACACATTTTCCTGATCCTGTCTTTATCCCCGACCGGTCTTCTTTCTCCGAGGGTGGATTCAGTCAGTACCATCAGAAATTCTTCCGGGTTAAGATTTTTTTCGATTCCATAAATTATCTCCATGCAACACCTTTTTGGTTGTTCTTCTGTCTTCCATCTTCCATCTTCGAGCTTCGTGCTCCGTGCTTTGGTCTTCCAACTTCCAACTTCCGACTTCCACCTTCCAATTTCCGACTTCCAACTTCCAACTTCCAGCTTCCATCTTCCAACTTCTGACTTCTTCAATCCCTCACACAACGAACGGAAGAACCTATAGAAATGCTGTAATTATTCCGAAAGAGGGAATCACTTGAATGCTCCAGTAAACGGGACCATGCGGTAAGTCCGGTTACAACCGTGGAAGTCCACAGATATCCCGATACTCCCATACCGGAAAATTGGCCGTCAGTGTCTCTCATGCCACCCGGAAGTACGGTAAGACCACTCTCGTTGGTGGCACCGGTGTTGGGGCTCATCCAATGCTCTGTACCGGTTTCCCGTATCTTTTTACCAGCCACATCACGGCCACCGAGAAATGTTTCCAGAGCAGTCCAGTCTGCATCGGTGGGAACATGCCAGCCGGACGGACAGAGCTTTGAGGAAATCACGGTATACCAATTGTACAATGCACCATATGTATCCTTATTTGTAATTTCATTATTGTCATACCAGCAATACCCGGGTCCGACAAGGTCACCCCAGGTATTATCGTCTGTCACCAGCGGAATTTGCTCTGCGTCATTGAATGATGTGGTCTTAAGATTTTCGGTGGTCCAGAATTGGGACCCGATGCCGGTGGTCTGGTAAATATTTCCGTCGGCATCTTCAATGGTACCGGTTTCCCCGGTATGGTCCTCAAGGGTTGTGAAATGCAGTTCCTCACCATAGACGGTACCGGTCCGGTTTGTGGCAAAAGCCCGGGCGTAATATTCGGTAAGCTCCGTCAATCCGGTGATGATCATGGAAAATTCACCGGTTCCTGTTCCCCCGGAAACCTTATTGTCCGTTATGACGGGCAGTTGCGCGGTACTCCAGCATACTCCCCTTTCAGACAGGGACGATCCCCCGTCTGAATTAATATTTGCCTTGCATACGGCTGAAACAGGGGTGACAATATCTATAACCGACGTTATGATTGATGGTAGCTGGCCTTCGTCCGCTTTTTTACAGCCGGTGAATACCATAATGAAGCACATCACCGAACTGAATCCGATATATGACCTATAAATCCTCATGGCTTACATAAGATTTTAGCTTTGGGCAATAATCCAATAACGCGAATCGGAACCTTTAATTTTATAAAGCCTGTTCTATATCCCGGATAAGATCCCCTGCGTCCTCAATTCCAACGGACAGTCTTAAAAGATTTTCCCTGATGCCTTCTGCTTCCTGTTCCTCCCTGGATACAAGGCGATGAGATGTTGTAACCGGCGCACAAATGGTGGACTCAATGCCGCCAAGGCTCATGGCAGGTTTTATGAGCTGCAGTTTTTTCTGGAATGTATTGATGTCCTGGGTTTTCAATTCAAATGATAACATTCCTCCGAACCCTGTCATTTGTCTTTTGGCGATTTCATATCCTGCATGGGTTTTCAACCCTGGGTAATAGACCCGATCGATTTCACGCTTTTTATATAGATACTCGGCAAGGACACCTGCATTCTGATTTTGCCGTTCTACCCTGATAGACAGGGTTTTCAGGCTTCTTTCGAGCAGGTGGCACATGATGGCATTCAGGCTGCCTCCAAAACTCAACGATGATTGGGTGATACGGGATATATATTGATTACTTGACAATACTGCCCCGGCGCTGATATCACTGTGACCGCCCAGGTACTTGGTGGCACTGTGGATCACGATGTCAATTCCCAGATCAATGGGATTCTGGTTGATGGGGGACGCAAAAGTATTGTCAATTACCGAAATGCACTGATGCTTCCGGCACATTTTGCTTATTTCTTCAAGATCAACAATTGAAAGCAGCGGATTGGAAGGAGATTCAATGTAAATGATCTTTGTGTTCTTTTTGAGCGCAGACCGGAATGTTTCCGGATTATTATTCTTCAGAATGGTATATTCCAGCCCAAACCGGCTGAATTCTTCGTTTACAAAATGCAGGGTACCCCCGTAAAGTCCGTTTTGAAAAATACAGTGGTCCCCTTTATTCAAAAAGCTGAGCAGGGTGGTACTGACGGCTGCCATTCCGGAACCGAAAACCAGCCCGTTTTGGGCATTTTCGAGAGCAGCAAGTTTTTCTATGATAACTTTCTGGTTTGGAATATTGAAATACCTGGGGTAGAGACGTTCCTCCGTATCCAGGTAACCATATGATGTGGAAGTAAAAATGGGAGTGTTAATTCCACGGTATGCATCAGGTTGCTGTCCCTCGTGCACACAAAGCGTACTTTTTGCCTTAAGGGGAGATGTGTGTTTCATAAGTGATTTTTGCGCATAATTAATCTTGCACCTGTTGGAAGCTCAAATTATACCGGGGGAGTAAATAAAGCCATATCATAAATCCCAAGCTGCTTCTCAAGGTCGGCAACTTTATTCACCATGGCTGTAAAACCGTCGGCACCGAACAATTCATGTTCCTTTTTTTCAAAATCTTCACCCATTGCAAAATATTCGTTGCGGGATACTATACTTTTCAAGGCAGGGAATAAAACTGAATCTTCCCTGGCTTCATGGGGACGGTACATACGGTTAAAGCTTGTCAGCAATCCGGAAAGTTTTTCCGACTCGGCAGCATTTTTTATTGAACTTAGGTTGGATAACCGGAGGATCTGATCGGTGAGGATCTTACCTGCATGATGCTGTACATAAAGCAATTGGACCAGATCAACCAGTTTGTTGGCATCGACAAACCGTGGAAACAGGTATTTTTCTTCCAGCATTTCATGATAATCCTCAATAAATGACCGGATGATCATGGCTGAATTGTATAACACATCCGCCTGAAATTGTTCTGAATTGTCCAGTTTCGTCCTGCAATGATCATATATCAGCATGATCCGGTTCAGCACCCCATGTTCACGCATCAGGTCCTCTGCGGGTGTAACCTCTTCTTCATTTTCTTCCCTGCATCCTGAAACAATGGCCACTCCTGCAAGACCGGTAATTGCTCCCATCCATACCCCTTTCCGGAGAAAGTCACGCCTTGGGTTGCTCAACGTGTATCCGCGAAATCCGGGATATTTATCTTTTTTCCACATGGCTTTGATTATAAGGTGAACATGTACAATTCCATTGAAATTCAGGTTATGTAAGGTGTCTATCTTTTGCCGCGGTAGAGGCAATTGATGTCCTTACAGTAATTGCAGGTATAATGGTCATACGTCACATCTTTTCCGATACCGATAATACCGCTTACAGATTTGATAGGCTTCATCAGCATACTGTCCGAGAGTGTGATCCCGCAATAATTATCCGGCATCAATCCGAAAAGTTCTTTTTGTTCCTTTACATCCCAGCCGCAATATCCCGGGCTGTAACGATTGGTAATTTTTAATCCCTTTTCACTCATGAGGACTCTAAGATGTTCCTGGATTATATCCATGGATCGTTCCACGATTATGGAGCCCAGAGAATCAGCAATATAAGCATGAACTGCATGCCCTTTGCGGTTATATTCAGAGGCCAGGCGGGATATCTCAGGTCCGGCAGTACATGCAAAAACAGCCACTGACCTGGCTTTGTTCATATGCCTTGTAACAATGGCATCGGCATTGAAATTCACATCCCGGATCGTTAAACTTTTGTTCATCCGGTTTATACCGAGGTTATCAAAAATTTCAAATCCACCTTGTGGTGTTATTCTTTTGGCAGATTCAGAGAGAATTTCTGCGATGATATTGGGAAAAGGATCGGGAGCACTTCCGGGGACAAAACCAATATAGTCTTCGACAATTGCGGCATCAAGATCAAGTTCACTAAAATCAAGACAGTATGATTTATAAACCTGTTTAATTTGTTGCGTCTGAATTTCTGTCATAATAGCCCGTATTATTGGTTAATAATCTGTTTATATGACAATGGAAACCGTCTGAATACTAATGAAGGTTATACTTTTTTACTGTTGCTATCATGGCAGCGATATTCTCAACCGGCACCGTAGCCTGAATATTATGGATTGTATTGAATACAAAACCACCCTGCTTTGAAAAAATTTCACAAAGCTCATTGACCTGTTTTCTCACATCCTCCGGGGATCCGAAAGAAAGAACTTTCTGGGTATCGACACCCCCGCCCCAGAAGACAAGCCTGTCGCCATATTTTTCCTTTAGCTTTGAAGGATTCATTCCTGCGGCACTCACCTGCACCGGATTCAGTATATCAAATCCGGCTTCAATGAAACCTTCAATCAGGGGTTCCACAGCTCCACATGAGTGTTTGAATACTTTCCATTGCGTGTTGTTGTGGATCCAATCCGTCATTTTACGGTAATAAGGCACATAAAATTCCCGGAATCCCTTCAGGTCACAGAAGGTGGAATGTTGTGTCCCAAAATCATTTCCGCACAGGTAGATCACGTCAATGGCATTTCCGACCACGTCAGACAATTTCTTCAGGTTTGCAACTGCAATATCAGTTTGCCGGTCATACAGCTCTTTTACAAAGTCGGGGCGTACCAAGGGGCTCATATACCACTCCTCAATATCCCTGATACCTTTAGGATACTTCAGAAAAGGGGCCGGAACAAGGGCAATATCACCCAGGGCGGTACCTCCGAAATTGGCAACTATGCCTTTATCGCTGTTCTGAACCGATTGTACCTGCATTTTCCAGTATTCGAGATCTGAATCCGAAATGGGTTCAAATTCCTCCAGGTTATCTTCGATATTCAGGTTGGATTCCACAAGGGGTTCCTGCCTGATCAGTGTGTCGAAAAAGTATCCGGTTGAAGGCATTCTGGCAGAAGGGGGGGCGCTGCGGTCCCCACCGGGGTATAGCAGGAGATCACCTTTTGAATCGATTTTTGTATTGAAGTCCCGGGGTACCAGAACTTCCTGGCCCCACCACATTCTAAATTCCTTCCAGTCTTTGCTCTCAAAACCCATAATATTATTGCGCGGGTTCAGGCCCACAATGTCCGCTCCGAGCGCTTCCATCAGCTCGGGATCCACTTCTCCCAGCATTTGATAGGGTTCAGTAACCTTTACGGGAATTTTCCTGAATCCATAATATTCCCGTAATTTTTTTATGGTGAGAACATGTATTCCTGTAACCGGGGTCGCCCCGAAATCAACCGCAATCCGGTCGGGATTCCTATGTGCCAGTGTAGTTTTAAGCCTTTCTTTCGAATTCATTGTAGTAATTTCCTGCAGATTTTGGCAATCTAAATTAATACAATCCTTTTAATTATAGGAAAAATTATGGGAGAAATGAAAAAATCTATTGCTGATGGCTTTAGCCAACGGACCCGAAGTATGAGAAACACCAGGACATTAGCCACATCTTCAATCAGAGTGTGGCTAAAGAATCGCTTCTTTCATTTTAGCTAATTGCCTATTTGAATGATTGCAATAATATGCGCGGAAGCGCATAAATCATCACGATTTCTGCGTGATGAATAGCGCCGGGTGACAACCCGGTGTGTTAGAGGCAATGTTAACCTTCAACCACGGTAGTGGTTGAACTATCCATATAAAATCTTCTCTGAATTCAACCACTACCGTGGTTGTGAAAAATCGCCCTCCATCTTTACACCGGGTTGTCACCCGGCGCTATTCTGAACCCTCAAAACCGAGGGTTCAGATTATACCGCTTAACGCGGTAGGTTAAAAAGTAGTCCACCAATTATTATTCTGATAGCAAATAGGACTATACTTGTCAACGGGCTTTAAATCACCAATGTGGTTCCAGCCTACTTCTTTGGCCATCCCTCTAAACTACCGCTAGTCTTATTTTGTTAGAAATTTCTAATTTCTTGCTTTACTCGTCACTAACTTTTCTTACCGCACATCATATCGGTTAAACAATGCCACCGAAATCACAAATAGGATTACCGAATAAATGATTAACAACAAAGCACCAGGTAGGGCTCCGGTAATTCTTTGTGATATTGTCATCAATTTTTCCTCATATCTTGGGATTTCCTCATCCTTCACTTTTTGCAGACTGGTGGAACATACTTCATATGGATTATACCAATGTGGACTTTTCGGATCTTTTCTATCACTCTCTTTAAACCAGTTCAGAAACTGCAATTGAAACAGATGCAAATCATTCCAGTTTTTCATGAAACGGTCAAAACCCACGCCAGTCAGAGATTCACTTACCATTCCGAACAATGACATAGGAGACATACAGGTAACATAGGATGCCAGCCTGTATTGAGTGAACTGATCGATATACCAGTTATCTCTTATTTTCTTTTCCGCATTCATGAGGTTGGTTTGATTTTTTGCCCTTAGTTCATGCTTCGGATAAAAAGGGTTATTGCCGTTCATACTCCAGCTTCCCTCAGGGGCTGCAATGTTTATGGCTTCCTGAACAGATTTAATTTCGGATTGAATGCTTTCAGAATCTTTTACTTTAAAAAGATTTTCAGCTGAAAAAACAGCCACATTGGGTGAAAAAATCAGAAAAACACTCCACAGGGTAAGACAGATCAGCAGGCTTACGTTTGATGAACGGGAAATGACAGAGCAGAATATACCCAGGGCAGCTAAACAGCCAATAAACACAATATGTGCCACAATAAATCCTAAAGCCTCGAAAATGACCATTTCATTAATATTCAAAATGCCGGATGAAATGAGAATCAGGAGACTGATTATAAAACCTGGCAATACCAACAGGAACGAGGATAAAATAATGCTGATATACTTACCGGCAAGAAAAACAGATCTCGATACGGTGTTGGAAAGGACAAGTGTCAGCGTATGCATTTCCCTTTCACCTGATATCATATCAAATGAAAGCAACAGTATCGCGAAACTCAATATAATCGTAATGATAAAGCTCCAGTTGAGATCCTGTGACAGGATTAAGTATGGATTGCCCGAATTCCGGCTGATTGAATAACCAAACACGTTAAAGGCATTATAGGTTATGGTATTGGGTATATACTGGGATTTGCCGTCCTCGATAAAGCCATTCGCGGGTGGACTGAAAATATAGTTCTGCATCTCTACGGCTTCGGAAGTAATGTTGCCGCCTGGTTGCCGGATTAGTTCATACGCCATTCCAGCAGATCCATTCCTTGACTTATCGCTATATATCCGGTACTCTTCTGCTGCCGATCTGTATTGAAATACATAAGCCACACTACCCATAATAAATAGGGCTGTCATGATCAGGAATATGACCTGAAGTCTGAGACTCAGGATATTTTGCCGTATATCGTTGAGGATTATATAATTTAACATAATTTGAGAGTGTTAACGTACATCATATCTCAAAAAAGACAGAAATGACAGGTAATACAGGACAATTGCTAATATCAATAGTAATCCAAGATAGAAAACTGACTTTCGGATATCTGCAACTACACCTGCCTGTTTATAACTAAACTTGGGCATGGATGAGAGATCAAGCGGTTCCCATGCCCACGGGCGGCTGTTTGGGATGTCTACGGTCAGGTATTTCCAATCGCCGTATTTTGAATTGAATTCTTCCAGGCTTTTACACAAGCCGTTTGTTCTGAAATTTACCATTTCATCGGCGGTCATGTAGTCTTTCGGATTTTGCCGGTTGAAATATAAATACGAACCAAAGAGCCTTCCGGAGGTGTAATGTGCGATTAATATTTCACGATATGCCCTGATTTGATCTAGAAAATGGCGATGGCTATCAAAGTCAGTCGCACACAGTCCGGAAACAGATTCCTTAAATATTTCGGATGGCGACAGGAAGGAAAAATATTCTGCTGCTCTTTGCTGTTTCTGAAGTTTGTCGATATAATCCTTCCTGAATACCCACTTCTTATCCGCATATTGTATTCTCAATGGTTCGCTGAACTCATTAATAGTTTTTTCCCTTTCCATAAAACTTTTGGTTGCACCTCCGATCATCTTGAATCCATCAGCATTTCCCCAATAATACCATGTAAGATCCCAGTCAGGTCGGGGTAAATTTTTATTAAATTCAGACAGCTTCTTTTCCAATTCCATTTCAATCCCTGCAATTTCAAAATTCAGATTATCAACGGACGCGACCTTTATGAAACTTTTGGCTGAATAATTCGCCAGGTTGGGAATAATAAATAGGAAACTGACCCACAGTAAAAGGCAGATAACGATGCTCGTTCCTGAATTCGATACCCTGGAAGATACAAACAAGCCTGTTATCATAAAAAGGATCAGGAAAACGACACTGAAAACAAACATCAGTCCGATTCTAACCCACTCTGAAGCCGAAAATTGAATTGAAGGATAAAGCAATATTACAAGCATACACAATCCAAAACTGAAGATCAACATAGGGATCAATGTTAAAAAGGTCCCCAGGAGTTTACCCATTAAGATCACCGAGCGGCTGACCGGATTGGACAACATCATTTTCAATGTTCCGGCTTCCCGTTCCCCGGTACAGATGTCATATGTGAACATGAAGGCAACCAGTGAAATAATGATGATCAGCACAGACACGAAATCAAAGGTGAAAAACCGGTTGAGAAAAGGATTGTCCCGGCTTTCAGCCTTTCCTTCGGTCATCATGGGCTTGTCCCCGAAAAACACTTTAACCCGGTTCCCGACATTGTAACTGATTCCCCTGGCGAATATGCTCAGTGGAGTGGGTTTCTTTACGATTACCGGCCGGTAGGCGGAATAAACCCTTGCCAGGTTATCCTCATCCGCCTTTTTCTTTTCAATTTCATATACGCTGACTTTGCTTTTATATTCATTGATGCTGATCACAATGGTAAAAGGTATCAGAAGTAAACACAGCACAAATCCCGTGACAAACCGGGGTGTTGTGATGTTGTGATACAATTCTTTCTGTGCAATCTGGAGGATCATGGTTGAACGTATTGGATTGTTAAAAAAGATAAACTGACTTATCACCCGTCACTTGTTGCCGTAGTCTAACAAAACACCCAATTCACACATACATACCTGCCTGTTTTGGACCAATGCTCTGGCAGGCCCACCAAAGATCTGTGCTATCTCTTATTTTCTTTCAATACTCGTCACCCGTTAAGGATATCCGGAGCGAACACAATTCACATCGATCACAATATCTCATTTTCTTTTTCATGGTCATTACTTTATCTCACATCACTTTTAATAAATCTGATATAGGTTGTCAAGAATAAGAAAAAGATGTAAATAACAAACAGTCCGCCATATTTGGCCAAAATGGCAACCCTGTCTATAAGTCCGGGAATTACTTCGGTATATAGAGGAACCTCCTCAAATTTTACAGGCTTCCGGGTAGTTGAATAACCTTCATAGGGATTATGCCAATGAGGGCTATCCTGGTCCTTTGCATCAAAATTCCTGAAAAAATCGTAAAACTGCTGCTGATACCCATGCAGAGCATTCCAGTTTTGCTGAAAGCGCAAATATCCCCCGCCTGTTATGGCTTCCATACCATAGTCAAAAAGTGATAGGGGAGATACAGCCGTGAGATTTCTTGAATTTTCATATTGGTTAAACAAGGACTGGTAATAGGTATCATCTATCTGCTTATCGCTTAGCATGAAATCCATTTGCATTTCCGCCCTTATTTTGTGTTCAGGCATGAAAGGGTTTCCACTTGAACTCCACTTTCCCGGCGGATAGCTTTTATCAATCTGTTCCCTTTTTAATGACTTTTGTTTTTCAATATTATCAGCATGATCAACCGTGAAAAGCTTATCGGCCCATAAAACCGACATATTTGGAATTACAAGTGAAAAAAGCAACCATAATCCAAGGGCATAAAGCAAACTGACGTTGGATGTGGATCCCACTTCAGAGCAGAACAGTCCCAGGCACGACATAAGTGATATCAGCAGCACGGAGAATATCAGGAACAGTAAGGAATCTGCAATGACTGCAGTATCAAATACAATAGTCTTGCCGATTATTTGTATGATCAAACTAATAATGACACCTGTAAGCATTGTACCGACAAGCAATAATATTACACTAAACCATTTGGAAAGCAAAACCTGTGATCGCGTGATCCGGTTGGCAAAGCATAGCGCAAGTGTATGGGATTCACGTTCACCTGAAATGGCGTCAAAAGTCAATAGCAACGCCATCAAACTGATCACAATAACTGCAATAAATGACCAGTTGATTTCTTCAAATCTGCTTAATAAGGGATTGTTGATAGTCTGCCTGTTTTCAAACCAATAAACATTAAATGCACTGTAATGGAATAGATTTGGGATAAATCTTTCCTTGCAATCCGAAATAAAACTGTTGTTCCGGGGACTCATCAGAAAGTTCGAGGATTGTATGGCCAGATTTGATGCGTTATTCTCAGCCAGTTTTCGCATGCCATCAAGCCATTGTGTTTGATATTTGTAATACAATTCCTGTTTCTGACGGGTTTCCTTTAAATTGAATACCGATCCTGTAATAAACACAAAGATTACCATGACAAAAGCAATCTGAAACCTGAGATTTTTGAGGTTCAACTGGATCTCCTTCTTTATTAGATTATTAAACATAGCTTTACTTATGACATTGTTATCTCACATCGTATTTTATGCAGGCATTGTAAGCAATGCCAAACAGAAAAATAAATATAAACAGTAGCACTCCGGCCTCCACCAGGATAACCCGCATGTATACGGTAATATCCGGTTTGAACTTTGTGAATTTTGGAAGTTCCGATAATTCCAGGGCCGGATAATTGCTGAAACTGCCTTCAGGATAGTCTTTTGTCCATAAAACGGACCAACTGCCATTATGAGCTTTCATCCATTCATCCAGATCCTTTTGGTTTTTACATATGCCTCCGGTCACAAAGTTTACTTGTTCATCCTGGGTCCTAAAGAATGACTCTTCCGGTTGAGGAGTGATATAACGGAAGGAACTGAATATCTTTTTATCAATAAAATAATGCATCAGGATATCCCTGTACATTCTGGCTTGATCCAGTAACCCGAGGTGGGCCGCAGGTCCGGTAGCACAGATCAAAGAAGAAATATGACAGAATATTTCAGAAGGAGATAAGAAAGAGGCATAACGTGCTATTTTTTCCTGATTTTCAAGCTTATCCAGATATTCCCGCTGTAATGTCCATTTCTTATCAGCATAATCAGTTCTTACAGGTTCCGCAATTTCCCGGAGCCTGCGTTCGGCATCCATGGTTGGCCATGGTGAACCTGATAATTCAAAATACCCGTCATCGCCTCCTGTGCAATTCCACCAGTTGCCCAACCCGGGTAGTGTCTGACGTATTTCCTCCACCTTTTTATACATTTCTTCATCATATTGATTCATTGACTGTTGCAATTGGTCCAACATTCCTATTTTAATGCTGCTTTGGGCAAAATAGGTAGCCATGTTTGGCCACAAAAAGAGGAACCATAACCAAAGAAACAGAGAAATGACAATGCCATTAAAAGAGGATTGGCTTTTTATCGAGACCAGGATGCCTAAGCCAACGAAAAAAGCCATGAATAAAAATGAGGTCAAAAACAAAACCAGGACAGATAACCATTCAGATGCGGAAAAACTGATCTGAGGGGTAAAAAGAATCAACAGAATTGATATGCCATAACATAATACCAGGATGGGAGTCAGAGTAAAAAAAACGCCGGTTATCTTACCGGCAATAACTTTTGACTTGCTTGTTGAATTGGAGAGAATCATTCTTAAGGTTCCGTTTTCCTTTTCACCGGAGAACAAGTCATAGGCAAAAATCAGCGATAAGAGTGAAATAAGAATGGCCAGAATATGTACAAAGTCGATACTGAAAAACGAATATAATAATGGGTTATCTCTTCCGCTCTTGCGACCCTCTCCCAGCAGGGGCTGCTCTCCCAGCCTGATCTTTACGCTATGTCCTATCTGGCGGCTTATCCCCTGGCAAAAAACGCTTAATGGTTGCGGGGGAAAAACGAGGGTGGGCCTTACCGCGGAATAAACCCGCCATCCTGTCTGCTCATTTTCGGCACTTTCTTTCGCAACCTGGTATGCCCGGATCTGATTCTTGTAATTATCCAGGCTTACAACCATGGTCACAGGCACGAGTAACAGGCAAAGTAAAAGCGCAACCGTAAATCTTACAGAAATCAGGTTAAGCAGAAATTCCTTTTTTGCAATATGCCAGATCATGAGGTATTGTTTAATGGTTAAGATATTGTATTAGTATTCGGTGTTCAGTGTTCAGCGTTCGGTGTTCGGTGTTCAGTATTCAGTATTACCGATCACCGATCACCGATTACCGATTACAGCTCACCGGTTCTCTATCACCATCTCCTGCATATAATCCATGTATATCCTTTCAAGATCATCCTCGAGGAATTCCTCTCGCGTACGGACCATTACAAGGCGTCCTTCCTTCATGATCCCCACCCGGTCGGCAATATTTTTAGCCCGGAAAATATCGTGGGTGCACATAAGTATAGACTTCCCCTGGCGCTTAAGGTTCAGGAGTATCTGCATCAGCTCGGCGGCGGCTTTGGGATCAAGACCGGCAGTAGGCTCATCCAGAAGGATATTGGGAGCATCCTTTATCATTGCAATTGTCAGTCCGACCTTTTGCCGCATCCCTTTTGAAAAGGTCTTGATCTTCTTTTCAAAGGCCTCTTCCTGCAGTCCCACTTCCCGCATGCGCATGTAGTAATCCTCCCGGGTAAGATTGGGTTTGCCTCCCAGTTTGGCAAAAAAATCGAGGTTTTGCCTGGCCGTGAAATTGCCATAGAGCATAACATTCTCACTTACATAGGAGACATACTTCTTCGACTCAAGCGGTTCTTTGGTCACGTCGATCCCGTTGATCAAAGCTTTTCCGCCGGTAGGTTCGATAAAATTCAGGAACAGGTTGATGGTTGTGGTCTTTCCCGCCCCATTGGCACCCAGGAGGAAAAATATCTCCCCTTCCTTGATCTCGAGGTTTAACGCATCCAGCGCCAGTTGCTGGTCCTCGTAACGTTTTGTTAAATCAATCGCTTGCAGCATGTTATTTATTTATTAGTTGTCGTTGTTGTGGTTGTCGTCATTGACCGATTCCTGGATCTCTTTTAATATTAGGTTTCTAAACATTTCAATGCATTTTAGGATGATGACCTGATGCCGCCCCTTCAGGGCTTTTAATAAAGATTCCCATTTACTTACCCAGGGCTGTCACCCTGGGCTGATCTATTACGGCCCTTCAGGCCTGCCTTTTCCCCTTTCCCATTCTCCCCCTCTCCCCCTCTCCCATTCTTCCACTCTTCCATTTTCACATTTTCAAATTTTCAAATTCCCTTTTTCTCCTCTCTCCCCTCTCATCTCTCATTTCTCCCCTCTCATCTCTCATTTCTCATTTCTCCCCTCTCCCCCCTTATCTCACATCATATTTAATAAATTGAAATACACTGATAGTAAAAAAGAACAGGGCATAGAAACAGATCAGGAGAAGATCGATCCAGTTGCTAAAGAGCGTATCGGATAAGGTGGGATAATTGTATTTCTGCAAAACAGGAATCTTTATATTCAATCCACGGCTATCACCAAAATATCCGCTTGATATGGAGCCTCCGATGCGGTATTCTTTAAAGTTTTTGCGTATGGGAGTATAATATTCCGATTCTGCAAAATGGAGAAACTCATTGCCATTGGATTTGATGTTTCTCAGTTCACCCAGGCCGGTATGGGTAATATCATTGATCAAATAAGTATAGCAACTTACGGGACTGATCCTCGATATGTTTTTCGCAATATTCTCCTGCGTTTCCTGTTTGCTGCGGTAGTTACTTTCTATTTTTTCAAGTGCCTCACGGGCCTTTTCATCGTATTTCTTTTTTATATCATTGATTTTGGCGTCATAATCGTCCCTTGATGCCTTGAAAGCAGGAATGTCCCAATCCGTAAACATGTTGAAATTTTCCGCGTTCATTCCATTCTCTTTCATGATCACCGACATCAGGTCCCTGCCGGCATTTCCAAATTCCTCGTGGATTTCAATCCTCTTCATGGACTTCTGCCTGTTTATGGTTTCTTCCGTTTCAATGGGATAGATGACCTGTGCAATCATCGGACTGATCTTGGGGATCAGAATTGCAATTAATATCCAGATTAATAATGAAGCGGTTATGGATGCCCCGGAATTTCCTGTAATGATAGATAGTAGTATGCCCAGGTTAAATAATATAAAAAGGAATAAGAAACTAATGAGCAGGATAGCCAGAAAAGGACCTAGATATGTGAAAGTTAGAATAGGAATGGAGGTGGTCAATGTCAATAGAACCAATCCGGTAATGATGCCAACAATAAAAGTGACCAGGAAAACCAGGTAGTTGCCTTCAATTTTTGCCAGGATGATCATCCAGCGGGGGACCGGGTTGGCTGCAACAAGCCTCAGGGTGCCGCTTTCCTTTTCTCCGGATATGCTGTTAAAAGTGAACATGAATGCGAGAAGGGACAGGATAATTGTAACTATAAAAAAGAAATCAATCTTGCCAAAAAGGAGGGCGATAGGATTATTAATGCCATATTCATTTTCTGCCCACCATTCTCCCCGTGAATCGGCGTTAATTTTATTAGGAAGATAATCTGATAATCCGCTGGAAAATATACTGAGGGGTGAAGGCGGAATGTATCCTTCTGCCGTCAGGCCCAGATCCTTCTCGTCTTTTGAGCGTTCCTCATACATTCTTTCAGCCTCTTTATAGGCAGACATGGATTGCTCATATTCCTTGTTGGAAACATACATTCCAAGCGGTATCAGAATGACGCATATCACCATAACAAACAGTGACCGGACGTTCATGATGATTTCACGGATCTCTTTTAATATCAGGTGTTTGAGCATGAGTATTGAAATAGTTGATTGACTGTTAATTTCGCCCATACAGGGCTTTTGATATTTAATCCACTTGCCTTACCCGGGGTTGCACCCCGGGCTAGATTATTACGGCCTTTCAGGCCTGTCCCCACCATTCTTCCATTCTTCCATTTTCAAATTGCCACATTTTCAAATTTTCAAATTCCCCTCTTCCATTTTCAAATTTTCAAATTTTCAAATTTTCAAATTTTTCCGTTTCCTCACCTCTTACTCATCTTAATCCCAAACACCACGATCCCTACAAGCACTCCCACCAGCAACAGGATCAGCATGATGGTACCAAAAATCGGAGTGCGCGCTTCAATCTGAATGCGTACCGTTTTGTCCTCGGTCTCAACCGTTCGATTGTTTGCTGTTGCCTGGGTTTTTATCTTCACTTCCTGTGCGCCGACGCTGACATCTTCCGGAGGCATGATACTGACCATAACTTCCTGTTCCTTTCCCGGGGACAGGGTGGCAATAACATCCGGAATGATCATGGTCTTCCAGTTAAGCGGGTTTTCAGTGGTGATCCGTATATTATCCAGGACCCTTGTGCCATCGTTCATCACAGTGATCTTCATGTTCAGGCTGTCACCTGTCCTTATTTCATGATACAGCGATGGGGCTTTTACCATGATCCGCCCCACCCCTTTGGGTATAAGCTCCAGCCTGATCTTTCCGGCCTGGATCTGTTCTACATCCTTTTGGGAAATATGAGCCGGGTCTTTGATTTTATTGTATTCTGCATCCGTCAGGATTATTACGATAAAGGTGATGGGCTGGTCAATTCTGACCTGTTCATCCTCACGGTCAGGTAAATAAGCTTTAAGATTTAGTTTCCGTATGTTCACGCCCTGGTTGAATCTCAGCTGCGACAACCTGGCATTGTTATCTGCATCGATCAGGTCATAAGATACCTGCCGGGGCAGGTTAACAACCAGGAACCGGTAGACATCATCCGATGAAGAAAATCTTTCCAGGCTCATGTCAAAGGATGCCGAAGCACCCAGGTCTGTTTCCTGGGCGAACTGGGATGAAGTAATGGCCACTATATTGGCGGATGCATCCTTTTCGAGATAAATGTTTTTTGTATCCTTCTTCCCGTTATAGTTCAGTATGACCTGTACACTTTCGGCATCGCGCAGGAGGTTAAAATCCGCGGTTGCGGTTGCACCGTGATCTATGAATGGGATCCTTATCTCATATGGGGATCCGATGATTGTATTGTCGGAAATGTTGTTAATGGAGGCAAAAATGTTGTACACTTTTGTGGTTCGCATTTCCGGAGTGAATACATCAAAGTGCTGTTCAAACTGCTGTAGATAATCCTGGTTACCTTCCGTGGAACTGCGCAGAGTAAGTCTCACACGTTTTTCTCCCTTCTCATTCTGGTACTTGAGGGCTTTTTCCACAATAACATAGGATTGCTGGGAGATCAAACGCAGGATAAGCTTTTGGTAATCAACCTCCCTGGACAAAAATTCATTTTTTGAATTGTTAAACTCTGAAAGCGATATGGCTTTCTGATCATAAAGTTCCTTGTCATTCTCATACTTTTGCTGCGCTATTTCATAGGCAGCCCTGGCCTTTTTGAGATCGAGCGAAATTCCCGCCTGGTCTTCCTGGGAATAGGATATGGTAAGCAGTATGGCAAGAGAAGCAAACAAAACAGTTAATCTCTTCATAGGAAGTAGGTATTCAGTATTCAGTATTCAGTATTCAGTGTTCGTCACTGCATAGCTCCTGTCATTCTCAAAATCCCACATCGTCTTTCTTTTCAGGTCATTTACCGCCAGCTGGTAATTAATAAAGGCGTCCAGGTATTCAAGCTGGATAGTGGACAATCTTTCCTGTTCCACGGTCAGTTCCTGGTTGGAAATATCTCCATTTTCAAACCGCATCTGGCTGATATGAAAACTTTGACGTGCCAGATCAAGGTTTTGCCTGTGTATATTGAGCTGTTCTGCAGATTCATTCACGGATCTTATAATCTCACGTACCTCTACCCTGATTGTCATTTCCTGGTCTTCCTTAAATAATTCCTTCGACTGAAGCCTCAACCTTGCCTCTTTCACCCGGGAGGCCCCCCTGCCCCAGTCATATATCGGAAAAGCAAAAGTCAGTGCTACGCCGCGGTTTGGAGGCCTGTCCATTACATCCTGGAATGAGGATCCGATCAGCTCGGAAGTAGAGCCGGTACCCAGGGTGCTGATTCCGGTCAGGTCATAATAAGCTGAAATGTATCCTTTAAATTCCCTTTCACGCCTTGCCCTGTCCACCTGGATTTTCTGCAGACTGATGTCCATTTCTGTTTCCATCAGTTCAAGCCGGTTCTTTAATGCCTCGTCAACAGCTT
>Ga0105092_10000692_pt1 | contig 17681 bp, 13 predicted proteins | sample PPLLak2March2015_FD_87021 | JGI IMG/M metagenome (GOLD analysis project Ga0105092, IMG submission 87021) | Freshwater sediment microbial communities from Prairie Pothole Lake near Jamestown, North Dakota, USA - PPLs Lake P7 Core (1) Depth... | ecosystem: Environmental > Aquatic > Freshwater >... | reverse complement strand
TGATAGGGACAATCGACGGCATAGCCAAACCACTGCGCACTGCGCACTGCGCACTGCGCACTGCGTACTGCGCACTACGCACTGCCCACTGCGCACTGCGCACTGCCGTTGTGATCAAACATGAAACCGGCCCGGTTAGCACCTTTGTCCAGCCGCAACGACTCTGGTCGCTGGGCAGTGCGCAGTGGGAAGTGCGCAGTGCTTTTCAGCTTGCGACCCGGTGGTTCGCTTGATCCCCGTCGTGCCAGAAGCTGCGCAGGAATTCCCAGCCGAGCCACTGGTCCGGGTGCTGCAGAATGATCTCGGCAAGCCTGTCGACACAGCTTTGCAGATCCGCGTCCGGCTGCCCGGTCATTGGGACAGGTTTCTGGATGACCACGCGTTGGCGCCAGATCTTCGATTTCTCACGCACGGAAAAAAACGGCACCACCGGCGCCTTGGCGACATGGGCGAGGGTAATGAGGCTGGCCGCAAACAGACAGTCCCTGCCAAGGAATTTCACCGTAGCCCGATTCTTGATCCCCGTCGGGGGAAGATCCAAGCTCATCGAGACGATCTCTCCCTGGCTCAGGAGCCGGCACGCGTCAGCAATCGAGGCGTTTGCGTTGGTCGGGTTCTCGAGGTCGAGCTCATAGACCTGCGCCCCGCCCTTTGTCATCCACTTCTTTCGCAATTTCTCGAACGCCAGGTAAGCGGAGCTGGGTTGTGCATCCTCGTAATGCACCGGAACAAAATGGTGCAGCTTGTAGCCCTTCAAGCCGAGGGCGGCGACGGCACAACCGGGCGAGCCGAAATTGCCGGTGAACAGGAGGACGCCGCGCTTCTCCTTGCGAGCTTGATCGAGCAAGCGTATGCCCTCGATCCTGCAGTTGAAGCGGATATTCGCCGGCTTCCAGAACGGCAGGTAGAAGGTGTCCAGGTCCTGTGCGGCCTGTGCTTCAAAGACCCGCCGGGCGGCTTCCGTCTTCTTCAGGGCCGACCAGTGGAAATCGTCGAGCACGAGACTGATATTCCGGGTCACTTCGTCGCCGATCCCCTCGTTTACATCGAAGCAATGACGCCCCTGCTTGATCGCGAGACCGTAGCCGATCCGGCGGGGAAACGCGGCGAGGACGGGCAACACCCCGAAGAAGTAAAACCAGTCACTGAGGCGTTTATAGCGTGTTGTCAAAACGCGATTCATTATATCGAGAAGCCTCGGATTTGGTGACATTAATCACAGTCCTTTCGCAGGTCGTTTGCCGGTCCGGTGGTGCTTTCGGTGACAACCCGCCTTTCCCTAGAAGATTGCAACCGAGGAAGATGACAGTCACTTCATGAAGCGCACCGAGGTCCAGTGCCGCAAATGTGGGGCTCATCTCGGGCACATCTTTACCGACGGGCCGAAACCGACGGGGCTGCGTTACTGCATCAACTCGGCATCCCTCAAGTTCGAGAAGCGGTAGCCCCTGGCTCCGTACCTGTCCTGCCGCTGCAGGTACCGGGTGATCACCAGCAGCGCTATGTTGAATACCAGCCCGATCAGCGCGAAGAACTGTTCCCGGTAGAAGCTGAAGACCTGCGTCAGGAAGATTGAGACCAGCAGCGATTGCTCGAAGAGTTGAAAGGCCCTGGCGCGCGACTGCCTGATAGCAATGACGCCGAGCAGGACGAAGAAGCCGGAAAGTAGCGAAGACACGAGCTGGGCGTAGTCTGCGAAAGTCAGGTTCTCGATCCGTCCTATGACCCAGCCGAAGAGGGCCTTGACGCTGACCGCCGTCCCGCCGAATCCGGCCAGGAAAACGATAGCCGAGACGTACGCGAGCTTTAACAGGAGCTGGACGGCGAAAACGAGGATGATGATTCTCGGAAACTGCGGGAGAAAGGCGATCCTCCGGTACAGTCGACGCAGCATCCGGCGAGCCCGGTGACTCGGCCCTGGCCGGCGCGGCGGAACCAATTGCGCCTGGGTCAGGACCTGTCTCAGATTGCGGACCAGCGGATCGTCGGGATCGCTTCTCTTCAACAGGGCCAGGACCTGGCGACGCTCGTCAGGGTCTAGGTCATGCATGACCAGATCTTCGAGTTTCTGAAGCGCGTTCATCAGGTATTCTCTCTGCGAATATCTGGGCCGGGCATGAACGGCATGCATGGCGAGGAACAGAAACACGAAACAGACGTACATGAGGGATACGGCCGGGCGAAAGAAGTAATCATTGTCCGCAGTGACGAATTTTCCGATTTCATCGATGAAGATGCCGAAACCGAGCCCGCCGGCAATGGCTGCCCATCGGTCGAAGGTTTTTCCAAGGTACGAAAGCAGGATAAAAATCGAGGTGAGCATGAAAAGCCCGCCCCACAGCATGTGAGCTATATGCAGGCCTGCCCCGCCCATTTGCGGATAGCCGGTCAGTTCCAGAAACAGCCGTATCGTCAGGACCGCTGCCACCGCCGAGACGAGGAGCATCTCAAGGTGGCCCCACGCTTCGTAGTTTCTGAGGAAGATATGTCTGCGCATCCAGAGTCAGTCGTTGCTCCGTGACATCGACAGCGTTCGGATTTCCTCGGGAGTCAGCTCCCGGTGACTCCCGATCGTGAGGCTGTCGATTCTGATGTCGCCGATAGCCGTCCGGACAAGCTTCAGGGTGGTGGCGCCGATGGCCTCCATCATCCGTCGGACTTGCCTGTTCCTGCCTTCGGTAATCGTGATCTCGAAGAAGGTATGGTTGCCTGAGTCCCGCAGACGCTTGACTTCAGCCGGCCGGGTGGGGCCGTCCTTCAGCTCGAGACCCTCACGCAGGCGCCCGAGCTGCCCGTCATCGAGACGGGGCGTCGTCTTTACCAGGTAAGTCTTGGGCACCTTGAATTCTGGATTGGTCATCCGTTCGGCAAACGCGGTGTCATTCGTGAGGATGAGCAACCCGCTCGTGTCCTGGTCGAGCCGGCCAACGGGAAAGACCCAGGCGTCCACGCCGCCGATCAGGTCGTAGACGGTTTTTCGGCCCTGAGGGTCTAGCCGCGTGGTGATGTACCCCGTCGGCTTATAGAGAAGCAGGTAAAGCCGCCTGCCCCTCTTGACGGGATGTCCATCCAGGCTCACCACGTCCCGGCCCGGATCGAGCCATTGGTCGGGCGATGTTACGATTCGCCCGTTCAGGCTCACGCGCCCTGCCTCGATGAGCCGTTTGGCTTCGGTGCGTGAACAGACTCCAGCCTTGGAGAGAATGCGCTCGAGCGTCTTGAGGGGCCTCTTTCCGGCCATGGATGCATCTATTGTACCCGCGACAGCACTTTTTTCTGACTGCACTTGCTCGCGGAGACTACCGTAAACTAAACTTTTAGGCTACGTTTACGAGGTGCAATAGGAGACCTATGACGACACGAAGCACTTGCAGTCTTGCGCTGCTCATAATGTTCGGCCTTATGTCAGTTGGGTTTGCGGCTGACGCTAAACTTGATGTGACGGTCACAAAGGAGACCGGGGAGCCCATTCAGGGAGCTGTCGTAAGGGCGCTTCCGTTCGTCTCGACCGGCAAAGTGGTCGAACAGGCCACGAAAAAGAATGGGGTTGCCGAGCTAAAGAAATTGGAAGGCAGCTACCGGATCGTGGTGCGTGCCCAGGGCTTTGAGCCGGCCGTTCACGAGTTCGTGGTTTTCCGGGCAAAGGAACCCCAGACGCTGGCCATCAAACTGAAGCCGGGAGACATGGCCAAGCCCTTCTATTTTGAGGACGCGCAGCTGGCGCAGCAGTCCGACCAGCTCTTCAGAGACGGTTTGCAGGCGCTTCAGGCGAACCAGGCGTCCGCGGCTGAAGAAAAGCTCAAAGCGTCGCTGGCGATCAATCCGACGATGAACCCCGGAACCCGTCACAACCTGGCCTTGGCTTACATGACCCAACTCAAGTGGGACGCGGCCAAGCAGGAGCTGGAGACGGCAATTCAAAAGACCCAGTCACTCAAAGACGCCGAAGACCCGGCGAAGGCGGCGGGCTATGACGAGATGATCGCGGGCTTGAAGCAGATGCTCGATGCCATGCCCTTGTTCAAGCTGCAGATGGAAGCGGAGAACGCGCTCCGAGACGGGAAGTACGAGGAGGCGGCGACCAAGATGGAGCAGGTCATCGCTCAGGCGCCTGTCAAGGACCCGGGCCTATATTACAATCTTGCGCTAGCCCAGGGGCGGATGAAGAAGTACGACGCCGCGATGCAGTCCATCGACAAGGCCCTGGCCGCAAAGCCCGACGAAAAGAGCTTCCAGGAGCTGAAGGCCATCCTCCAGAACAATCAGAAACAAGCTGAAGTGAATGCATTCGCCGACAGCGTAAAGGCCGGTGTTGATGCCTACAATGCCGGCAAGTTCCCGGATGCCCTGGCAAGCTTCGAACGCGCCAAGGAAAAGGGGGCGCCCAATCCGGCGGCTGAGGCTGAATTGCACGGGCTCCTGGCGAAGGCTTACGCCAAGCTCGGTCGCGACCAGGACGTCGTCGCATCGTACAAGAAGGCGATCGAGGTTGCTCCGGACAAAACGCAGAATACCCAGGCGCTTGCCGACTACTATTTCAACAAGGAGATGGTGGCGGAAGGCATTCAGGTGATGACCGAATTTGGCAAAGGCGGATCCAAGCCGCTCGACGAGACCTTTTACGCCATGGGCGCTGCCTACGTGAAAGCGAACAAGAAGAAACTTGCCCTGCCGCTGTTCGAGGAGACGTTGAAGGCCAACCCTCAGCACGCGGAGGCTCACTACGAATTGGGCATGATTTACTTCTATGAACCCGCCCACAAAGATCCGGCTCTCGCCAGGCAGATGCTCTCCAAGTACGTTGAGCTGGGAAAGGATCCGGGGCGCGTGGATAATGCCAAGGCGGTACTTATCGTCATCGAAAAGACCACTCCCGCGGCCAAGCCCGCGCCGAAGAAGAAGTAACCGTTTCGGGGACATGATACTTAATTCCAGCCAGCTGGCGCGTTGTAACCGTCAGCAAAGGAATTAAGTTTCGTGTCCCCGAAACCTTGCGCGATGTTCCCAGCCAGTTAGCGCGCTCTCAGCGTCGATTTCGGGGACACAAAACTTAATTCTTTTGCACACGGGGAAGTAACTGTAACGGTTTGGGAATTAAGTATTATGTCCCCGAAATCTCCGCATTCTGCACTGAACTTCCTCGCCTCCTCTTCCGTATTCGGTGTTTAACAATGGAGGGGAAGAGCAATGTTTGAAGTTGCAGCGGGGCTTGGCGTTCTGGCTGTTCTACTGGGTGTCGGTCTGATCCTCGGGGTGGTGTGGATCGGTGTCAAGTTCACGGTCGTGATCTTCAAGATCGTTCTCGGTCTCGTGCTGGGGATCCTGGGTCTGGTTCTCGTTGCTGTCGTCGGGGTACCGTTGCTCGCGATTCTGTTGCCGCTCGTCGTCCTCGGCGTCGTTCTCCTGCTCTTGTTCAGTCCGGTAATTCTGCTTCTCAAGGCCATCTTCTAGCCTGACCGAGTGCTTACGCGTTTCGAGTCCGGGCAATCTGTGGCAAAATTCCCTCAGTGCTCACTTACGAGGAGGGAATCATGCCCAGGCAGGACAGCGAAAAGTCAATCAATCGCAGGCAATTCGTACAGCGTGCGGCGGCGGGCGGCGCGGCCGTCTCGATTTTGAAGGCCGAAACAGTACGCGGCTATGCGGCCAACTCGAAGATCCAGCTCGGTTTGGTGGGGTGCGGGGGAAGAGGGACCTGGATCGCTGCGTTGTTCAAGAAGCACGGTGGCTACGAAATAGTCGGAGCGGCGGACTACTTCCAAGACCGGGTCGACACCTTTGGGACCAAGATCGGAGTTGACGCTTCGCGCCGCTACACGGGCCTCTCGAACTACAAGCGGCTCCTCGACGCAAAAACAGACGCGGTTGCGATCATAAGTCCTCCCTGTTTCCACCCGGACCAAGCCGCTGCCGCTGTCGCGGCTGGCGCTCATGTGTATCTCGCCAAGCCGATTGCCGTCGATGTTCCGGGATGCAACCTGGTTGCAGAGAGCGCGAAGAAGTCGACAGCGAACAAGCGTGTCTTTTTGGTCGACTTTCAGACACGCGTCGATCCTTTTTTCCAGGAGGCGATCAAACGGGTTCATGCCGGCGCGATAGGCGACATTGCTTTCGCTGAAGCGACCTACCACGCAGAGAATCCGTTCGAAGAGCAGTATCAGTACCTGGAATCCGATCCGCACAGCTCCGAAAACCGCCTTCGCGCCTGGGGTTTGGATCGTGCGATCTCGGGCGACATCATCACCGAGCAGAACATTCACACGCTGGATGTCGCCTCCTGGATCATGAATCAGGAACCGCTCTGGGCGGTCGGGACCGGTGGGTTGACCGCGCGCCCGAAGAAAGGCACCTGCTGGGATCACTTCGTCGTGCAGTTCCAGTATCCCAACAATGTGGGAATCGCCTTTACTTCGCGTCAGTTCAACGGGCACGGAACCGTCCCGGAAGGAATCAGGAACCGGGCCTTCGGGTCCAAAGGTGTTCTGGAGACCGAGTACGGCGGGAAAGTCCTGATCCGAGGAGAGAACTTCTACAAGGGTGGCGAGTCCCCAAACATCTACCAGGAGGGGGCGGTCAACAACATCGCTGCGTTCCACAAGAACGTGACCGAAGGGAATTTCGAAAACTCGACCGTGCCCCCGAGTGTCCGGAGCAACCTCGTTACGATTCTCGGTCGAACCGCCGCCATTGCAGGAAAGCCCGTCACCTGGGAGGAAATGCTTCGAAAGCAGGAAGTCCTGGACCCGGGGCTGAAGGGGTTGAAGGACTGAAGGCCCGGGACCTGGGGGTGGGGCGCGGTTAGTAACGGGGAGGCCGTGCCGGACCCCGAGGACAGGACCACAAGGACAAGGACAATTAGGACAGGGACACCAAGGACAAGGACAATAAGGACAAGCGGACTGTACATTTTCTTTGTCGTTGAGGTCCTTGTGGTCCTTGGGGTCCGGCACGGCCTCCCCGTTACCACCCGCGCCCCAAAGCGCCCAATTCATATATGCCCGGTTTTATAGAACTGCTGCGGACCAACCGCAATTATCGTTATACGTGGACCGGACAGATCGTCAGCGAGATCGGGGACCACTTCAACAACATAGCCGTCTTCAGTCTGGCCTTGGGGCACACAGGGTCGGGACTGGTTGTGACCGGCGTCATGCTGTCCCGTGCGGTTCCTGCGATCATGGCTGGGCCGATCGCCGGCGTGGTCTTGGACCGCTTTGACCGTAGACGAATCATGATCGCAAGCGATCTGGTTCGAGCGGTCGTCGCCCTTGGTTTTCTTCTGACGCTCCGGTTTCATTACAACTGGCTGCTCTACGTCCTAAGCGGCCTGTTGATGTTCGCCTCGCCCTTTTTCACGAGCGGCCGGACGGCCATTCTTCCAACCATCACAAACCGAGAGGAACTGCACACGGCCAATTCCCTCACTCAGACCACGCAGTGGGTTTCCCTGATTATCGGGACCTTCGCCGCTGGAACCATGGTCAGCCAGGTTGGATACCGCTGGGCATTCGTCGCGAATTCCGTTTCATTCCTTATCTCCACATGCTGCATCTACAAACTGGTCGCTCCAGGGACCGGGTTTCGGGCGCGACGGGAGGCCTTGAATGAGAGCCATGTCATCAGGCCGTGGAGCGATTATGTCCAGGGATTGCGTTACATGCGATCGAATCCCCTGATCTTGGGAATCGGTCTGATCGGTGTGGGATGGGCAACCGGGGGAGGCGCCGCCCAGATCCTGTTCACTCTCTTCGGAGACGTAGTCTTCGGTCGAGGGGCTTCTGGAATCGGAATTGTCTGGGGTTCGGCCGGCATAGGTCTGCTCGTGGGAGGAATATTCGCTCACCGGTACGGGAAGAGGATAGCTTTCAGCCGGTACAAGTGGACGATCTCGCTGTGCTACCTGGTCCACGGCGGAGCCTACGTCGTGTTCAGCCAGATGCGGAGTTTTCATCTCGCGCTGGTCTTCATTGCCCTGTCGAGAGCGGCTGTCGCCATCAGTTCCGTTCTGAACTATTCGCAACTCCTCCGGCACGTACCCAATCACTACCGCGGTCGTGTATTCTCGACAAACGAGTCGATGGTATGGGCGACTATGCTGCTGTCGATGTCGGCGGCCGGCATCGCAACGCAGTACTACGACCCTCGGTCAATCGGCGTGGTGGCCGGAATCCTCAGCTCTACGACGGCCGTTTTCTGGGCCTGGGCCGTCATCACCGACCGTCTGCCGGAACCCGCGGAGGAAGGGGTCGAGCCGGAGGAAGTAGAAGTCCACGGAGATCCGCGGCATTCGGGATAACAGGAGAACTTCAAGATGAGCAAGCACATAGGAATCGTTGCCTGTAGTGCCGAGGGCGCGGCACTCTGCTACAGAACCATTTGTCTCGAGGCGGAAGCCCTGATGGGTGAGCACAGACACCCCGAGGTGTCCATGCACACTTATCCTTTGGCTGACTATATGCCCCACATCCGGACCGGCCAATGGGACCGCGTGGCGGAACTGATGCTCGGGTCCGTCTGCAAACTGGCGGAAATCGGGGCCCAGCTGGCGATCTGTCCGGACAACACGATTCACCAGGCTTTCGAGATCGTGCAGGCCCGATCGCCGATCGCCTGGCTGCATATCGCGGATTCCGTCGCCGAGGCGGCAAGGCGGTCCGGGTTCGAGCGGCTCGGCATCATGGGTACCAAGTACCTCATGACGGGCCCGGTTTACCCCGACGCACTCAAACGCGCGGGGATGACCTGGGAGATCCCCGACGCCGATGACCGGGAGGAAATTGACCGGATCATTTTCGAGGAGCTGGTTAAGGGACAGTTGCTTGAAAGCTCCCGCCTGTACTTCAATAACGTGGTCAACAAGCTGAAGTCGCGTGGATGCCAGGCGGCCGTGCTCGGTTGTACGGAGATCCCGCTGATCGTTGACCCGGCTCGGTGCCCGTTGCCCGTGCTCGATTCGACGAGGTTGCTTGCCCGCGCGGCTCTTCACGAGGCCATCTGAGGAACCAGTTCAAAAAGCCGATTACGAGTACGAGTACGAGTACGAAAGATCGAGTTTTTCGTACTCGTGCTCGTGCTCGTAATCGTAATCGGTTTTTTGCCTTTTCTCTTTCAGCGAGGATGATGTGAAACACGCGACTCTCATCGGCTTCAGCCTGGCGCTGTTTCTACTGATTTCCGGCTCTGGTCAGCCGAACGCGGACCTGGACACGAAGATTGGCCAGATGATCATGGCTGGTTTTCGCGGCCTCGAGCTGACCGAGGACAATCCGATCACCGCCGACCTGGAAAAACGGCAGATCGGGGCGGTCATTCTGTTTGACTATGACGTCCCGTCGAAGACCCCCGTTCGCAATATCGCGTCGGCGATACAAGTGCGCAGACTGACTGAAGACCTGGGGCTCCGGTCGGGGACTCCGCTTATTATCGCGATCGATCAGGAAGGCGGCCGTGTCAATCGACTCAAGGAGCGTTTCGGTTTCCCGGCCACTATCTCAGCCAAAGAGATGGCCGCGGGGCAGGGAACCGAACTCACCCGGCGATACGCCGAGCAGACGGCCAAGCTCTTGTCGGAGCTGGGAATAAACCTGAATTTCGCCCCGGTTGTCGATCTGAACACGAATCCGGACAACCCGGTGATCGGCAAAATCGAACGCAGCTTCTCGGCCGATCCTGCGGTTGTCACCGAGCACGCGGCGGCTTGGATTTCTGCCCACAGCCGCAGAGGCATCCTTTCGGCTCTCAAGCATTTTCCAGGACACGGAAGCTCGCGTGCCGATTCTCATCTCGGCTTCGTCGATGTCACCGACACCTGGAAGGCCATCGAACTGCAACCTTATCGGTCGCTTATCGACGATGGAGCTGTCGATATAGTCATGACCGCTCACATCTTCAACTCGCGGCTGGATCCGAAATACCCGGCTACGCTGTCCAAGCCGATCGTAACCGGTCTGCTGCGCGGCGAGATGAAGTACGACGGAGTCGTCGTTTCGGACGACATGCAGATGAAAGCGATAGCGGCTCACTACGGCTTGGAGACCGCCGTGGAGCTGGCGATCAATGCCGGCGTTGACATGCTCGTGTTTGGCAATAATGCGGACCCGTTCGAACCCGACATCGCCGAGCGGGCGGTGGCGGCGATCAAGAGACTGGTTGCAGACGGCCGCATCCCCAGGCAGCGGATCGACGAATCCTACTCCCGGATCATGAAGCTGAAGGGGAAGATGAAGCGGTAGCAGAAACGTTCGTGTTCGCCAACCGGGCCGTAAAGCGGCGGATTCTGCAAAGCGAATCCGCCCTACGACCGATTGCTTCCGCGCGGCGAGTAGTCGTAGGGCGGATTCGCTTTGCAGAATCCGCCGCTTTACGGCCCGGTTGGCGAGTTCAACCAGTGATCACTGCCTTTCCTATTCGTCAAACGAGTCCCGGTAAACATCGGTAAATTCCCTGGCGAAGTGGAACTCGATTCCCTTGCGAAGGTAAGCGGGCAACTCCTCGACGTCCTTCTTGTTTGCCTGCGGGAAGATCAGTGCGGTCAGTCCGGCTCGCCGGGCGGCAATGACTTTTTCCTTGACCCCTCCTATCGGGAGCACCCGTCCCGTCAGCGTAAGCTCGCCGGTCATGCCGAGTCCTGCCTTCACGTTCTTCTGCGTAATCATCGAGACAAGCGCGGTGGCCATCGTGACCCCGGCTGACGGTCCGTCTTTCGGAGTGGCGCCTGCCGGAACGTGAATGTGAACGAAATGGTTGTCGAAGAAGTCGGATTTGGCTCCGTATTCAGACAGATGAGCCATCACGTATGAATACGCGATGTGCGAGCTTTCCACCATTACCTCGCCGAGCTGCCCGGTCTGCTTGAAACCCTTGTTACTGGTGGCGACGGCGGTGGCCTCGATCTGGAGAGTCGTACCGCCCATGTTCGTCCAGGCCAGGCCGGTGACGATTCCCGGCAGCGTCTGAATGAGTTCCTCGTCAATGAATACGGGCTTGCCGAGATACTTTTCGAGGTTCCTCGATGTGACCAAAAGGTTGCCCTTGCCGTTCGACGAGAACCGTAGGGCGGCCCGACGCATGATCTTCTTGATTTGTTTTTCCAGATTCCGGACGCCCGCCTCCCGCGCGTATCCTTCGATCATCTTTGATATCGCGTCTTTGTTGATCTTGATCTGTGAGGGGCGAAGGCCGTGCTGTCGGATCGCCTTCGGGACCAGGTACCGAAGCGCAATCTGAAGCTTCTCCTCCATGATGTAGCCGGGCAATCGAATTACTTCCATCCGGTCCAGCAGCGGGCCGGGGATCGTGTCGGACTGGTTGGCGGTGGTGATAAAAAGGACGTTCGAGAGATCGAAAGGCACGTCGATGTAATGGTCGCGGAAAGCTGGGTTCTGCTCGGGGTCGAGCACCTCGAGGAGGGCCGAAGCCGGATCGCCTTGGAAGGATGCCCCGATTTTGTCGATCTCATCAAGCATGATGACGGGGTTTGCCGTCCCCGCGGTTTTCATCGCTTGGATGAACTTGCCGGGCATCGCCCCGATGTAGGTTCTCCGGTGGCCCTTGATCTCCGCCTCGTCACGCATGCCGCCGAGGGAAAATCGGTAGAACTGCCGGCCGAGGGCCTCCGCGATGCTCACACCGATCGAGGTCTTGCCCACGCCGGGAGGCCCTACCAGGCAAAGGATGGAACCGGCTATGTCCCCTTTCATCTTGCCGACGGCCAGGAATTCGAGGATTCGCTGTTTGACGTCATCCAGGCCGTAATGGTCGCGGTCGAGGGTCTTTCGCGCCCGCTTCAGGTCATAGTGATCTTCGCTGTAGATCCCCCACGGGAGCACGGTCAGCCAGTCGAGGTAGTTTCGGGTCACTGTGTACTCGGGCGACATCGGTTCAAGCACTCTCAGCTTCTCGATTTCTTCCTCGTACGCGCGTTGAGCATCGGCGTTCAATTTGCGAGTCGCCAGACGCTCCTCGAACCGCTCGATCTCGGTCGTCTTTCCCTCCTTTTCGAGCCCAAGCTCCTTTTTGATGGCTTTCAGCTGTTCGCGCAGGAAGAACTCGCGCTGTTGCCCGGTCATCTTCTCTTCGATTTGCTTGGTGATCTTCTGCTGGAGCTTCGAGACCTCCACTTCTTTTTTCAGAAGGACAAGCGTCCGATCAATCCGCGACCGGATGTCATACTCTTCGAGGATCTGCTGCAGATCCTCGGCGTCGGCGGTTGTCAGGCTCGCAGCAAAATCCGCCAGACGGCCGGGATCATCCATCGAGGACCGCGACAGGAAGAGCCGGATCGCCTCGGATTGCAGAGGACTGACGGCCATCAACTCCTTGAGGGTCGAAATGATAGCCATCGAGTAAGCCTTAATCTCAGAGTCGGCCGTGGCCGGTTCTGCGTAGTGGTACTCGACCCGAGCCAGGATTCCGGCAGGCGTCTCCTGCTTCTCGATGATCTTGAGCCTCTCCATGCAGGCGATCAGAACCTGGACCTGGTCCTCCTCGGGGCGCACGGCTTTGAGAACCTTGGCCGCCACGCCGATATCGTGCAGGTTGTCGAGAGCGTCTTCGGCGTCCGGGTTCTTTACGAGCACCAGGCCGACCGTCTGTTCCGTGTTCTCGAGCGCGTATTCGACTGCCGCAACGTGGTTCGCCGGTATCTCCATTGGGATATGAATCCCTGGGAAGAAAGGCCTGCGACGGATGGGCAGGATCGGTATAGTCTGCGGCAAGATCGCACCGCTCAGGATGAGACTGGCCGACTGGTTCTCGTCCCCCGCTGGGTGCGGTTGATTCTCGGTTGGAATCGATTCCTCTGGGGCTTGCGTGGTTTCAGGTTCGTCGTTGTTCATTGATTCCCTATAAATAAGATGCTTGATCGATTAGTCAAGCTTACGATGTTGCCGAGCCGTACGGAACCGCAAACGAAGCGCTTTTTGCGGAGTGCGCGGATGGTTGCGGTGGGTCCGACTTCCAAGTCGGACATCCTGATTTGAACTCCGGAGCACGATGCAGCCGGCACCGAGCGGTACGGAACCGCAAACGCAGCGCTTTTTTGCGGAGTGCGCGGATGGTTGCCGTGAGCGACGCCTGGCCTGCGAAGCTGGTTGCTTGCGGTGGCAATCCGCGCACTCCGCTGAAAAGCGCTGCGTTTGCGGTTCTGTACGGCTCGGTGAGTCGCTACGGCACCGCCGTCAGCGTGGGCCCGGGCGGCCGGGCCCGCGGGGGCTCGGCCGGGTGTCGCGTCCGATCTCGATCTCGTACCAGAGCGTCTGGTACGCCGCGCCGATTACAAACGCCGCCTTTCCCGCTTCCGCGGAAACAGGAACCGCGGCCTTCCGGTCACCCCGCTCGTCAAGCGCGTAAACCTTCACCCGTGCCGCCGCGTGGGGGAGCACGATCTCGCACCCGATGCCTTCGGACAGAACTGGGGCTGTTCCCCAGCTTCCAAGTGTCACATCGACTCCCGACGGCGGAGGAAAGGCCGCCGGCGCACGGCTTGGATAAAGCAGGTAAGTCATCCCGGTGTTCCACGACATCCCCTGCGCACAGAGCAGCATCCGCCGGGCGTTTGAGACATCGGGTCCCTGCGTCACGGTCAGGCTGATGGCGGCCCAATTCTGCAGCGAGCTCGTCGGACGGAAGAGAATGCCGGACAGGTCGAAAACCTTCCCAACCGCGTAGCCAACAATCGACTTGGTTCGAGGAGTGTCGATTCTCAGCGTGCGAGTGCCGAAGTCCCAGTAGAGCTCGTCGGTGTCGGAAAGATAGCGAGGTCCAGGCGGGTGGATGTAAACCGGGGGAAGGGCCTCTGCAGGCAGTTGAACTCCTTCCGTTGCCAGGACGATGCGAGATTCAAATGATAATTCGGCCGGCATCCCGACATCGGCGCCGTCCACCAGGCGCCAGGACCCGGCCGAAGGCAACAAGTCGAGTTCCTTCTCCCGTCCCATCGAAACCCCCATCAGGCGCTTCGCCGCGCGGACGTCTCCACGCCTGAAGATGTTGGCGGCGATCAGGAAGTTCATAAACTTCCCGGGGCTCCTGTGGAGGTGAAAGTACCCATCCTGGATGTCCGCATTCCAGTTCCGGGTGCTGTCGGCATAGGTGTAGCCGAAAATGCCATCCCAATCCTGCAGCGCGCCATAGGCAGACAGGATCAAGAAGGTCTCCGCGTCAAAGGACATAGGCGCCGGATGGTTGTATTCGGAGACGATGAAAGGCTTTCCACTGACTCGCTTGCGCGCCAGCCCGGAGATCGTTCCCCCGGACGGATCATCAATCATGCTCGTGTTGCCGATCCACCAGGGGCTTCCCCAGGAAATCTCGAAAGACGGGTGGTGCCAATACGCGTGGGAATCGATGACGTCCATCTGGGCCATCAGGTTGGGCGTGCTGTTCCCGACCACCGTCCCGATGATCGGGGCATTCGTTCCCAGGTCGTTCTTGATGTAATTGCGAATCTCGTTCCAATACCTTTCTTCCAGCGTCCAAAGGAACTCCACCCAGTCGCGCTGGGCGACCTGGTTGCGATTGGCCGCCTCGCTCTTCGTGATCACCCGGATTGTCTGCGTGTCCAGGTTTTCGTCGGGGAGAACACCCATGGAGCCGCCCGGTGCCAGGGACAAGTCGGCGAACCAGAAAGTGTTGAGCGCTGTGCACATGCGGCCGAAGTTAAGACGCGCATTCGTGTCCGAACCCGACAGCACAAAGACATACTCGAATTGTTGCCATTGCGAGGACAGCGGGACGTCGCGTGAAAAACCGAGGCCCTGCCACGGGTCGTGGGCCTGCCCCACACCTACCTGGATGGTAGCGGGCGTTTGCGATTTGGCCCGAAACCGCAGCGTGTAGACACTACCCGTCGAGACATTGAGACCGCCCTGGTTCACTTGGATGTGCCAGTCGACGGGGCTCGTCTGCGTCACCTGCAGGCGAAGGGCGGGGATCAAACCCGGCCCGTCGCTTGCGACAGACGCAATGACTCGTGCCCCTTGGTGTTGCTCGACATTCCAGGAAGACATGCCATTGTAGAAACCCGGGTTAACGAGCATCTGAGAACCCGGTGGAGTGGAAATCCCCCACGCGGCAAACAAGGCGGCGTGGTTGGCGTACCTGGTTTTCAAAAAGCTATTCCAGCGGACTTGCAACTGACCGGAGAATGCCCCGGGGAGGCGGTCAATCATGCCCGCGTGCCACCCGTGAAGTAACCCGTGCTCGTTGCAGATCTCCACGAGTGCGAGGGCTGGGTCTTCGGCATAGGTGAGCCCCGTATACGGGTTCCGGTGGCCAAGCAGTTGCCGGGCGAACTCCTTTTGCAGCTCGATCATCGTCGGATCGAACATTGCGGGCGTTTGCTGATCCTTCCACTCCATGGAGTCGATGGCCGGGTCCAGGCCGTCGCTTGATCTGAAATCCCTGCCGGTGAGGAGATTGAGATCCGAGTAGATTCCGTTCTTTTTGAGTTCGGCAAAAAAGTAGTCGAGCTTGTCCAGGCTTGATTCGCTCAGGCGGCGGGTCCCGCCACTCGGAAGATCAAAAATCGTGAGATCGGTCCCTTGTCCACCCCAGTAAGCATCCATCAAGTGAAAACGGACCGCGTTGATTCCGAACCTGGCCAGTCGGCGGGCGATTCTCTCGGCATCCGCATGTTGGGGAAAGCAGGACGCGTTTGAGAAGTTCACTCCGAGGAAGCGGATCCGCTCGGAACCGGTATAGAGATGGCCGTCAGTACCGACCGTAACCAGCCCCAACGCACCTGCGGGCATGTGGTTCATGGAGCTGAGGTTCGTCAGGTTCGCTGAGGAATCGTCCCACGGAAGGTTGAACGGAAACTGCGCCGCAGAAACCCCGGTTGCCGAAATAACAACCAGAAAGACACAAAGCGCACGGCAACCCGTATTCGGTAACATGATGTTTTCCCCCGAAGACCTTCGGCGATGCTATCAGAGGCGATTTTGGGGAGGCAACAGTTACCTTCGGCGCTTCGGAATTGACAATGTGGAGGCGCAGGCCTTCATTTCCGCATTCCATGTTCCGCATTCCACATTCATGCACGCAGGCTGGTCGGCTTGGGATAAGATGAAGGCGTGCGCGCGGTTGGGGGCGCGGTCTTAAAGGAGAATGCACAGATGAAAAACGGGTCGGGAGACAAGCAGATTTCGCGCCGCGATTTCGTGAAAGCGGGAGCGGTGGTGGCAACGGGGATCAGCATCGTACCACGGCACGTGCTCGGCCGGGGGTTCCAGGCGCCGAGTGACAAGCTGAACGTGGCGACGATTGGCGCAGGCGGCCAGGGGCGGGTCGACACCAGGGGTTTCCTCGAATTTCCAGAAGTCCAGGTGGTCGCGGTCTGCGATGTGCGGCGTGAGGCGGATTACTCGAAGTTTTACTTCCGCGTTCCTTCCGGCCGAGACGTGGTCAAGGCGATGGTTGAGAAGCACTACGCCGAGAAGACCGCTTCCGGGCAGTATAAAGGCTGCAACGCTTACGTCGACTTCCGGGAGTTGCTCGAGAAGGAAACGGGCGTCGATGCCGTTATCGTTGCGACGACGGACAACCTCCACGCTCTCGCCTCCCTGGAAGCGATCAAGCGAGGCAAGCACGTCTATTGCGAGAAGCCTCTGACACACGATATCTACGAGGCACGCATCCTGCAGCAAGCCGCTCGCAAACACAATGTCAAAACCCAGATGGGCAATCATGCTCACTCAACCGAATACATCCGCCTGCTCGTCGAATGGGTGCAGGACGGAGCGATCGGGGACGTGACCGAAGTCCACTCCTGGACCAACCGGCCCACTTGGCCGCAAGGAGTCGAGCGGCCCACCGAACAGCCCGTTCCGGACGGATTGGACTGGGACCGCTGGATCGGACCGGCTCCCCTCCGACCGTACAACGAAATCTACGCGCCGTTTAACTGGCGCGGTTGGTGGGACTTCGGAACCGGCGCACTGGGCGACATGGGCTGCCACATCATGGATATGCCGGTCTGGGCATTGGAATTGACCCATCCGACCGCGGTTCAGGCCAGCTTCTCCCCGTTCCCGCGGGGCAACGAGTCCGGACCGGTGGCATCGATCGTCACGTTCGAGTTCCCGGCTCGTGGCAGCAAGCCCCCCGTCACCTACACTTGGTACGACGGCGGATTGATGCCGTCCCGGCCGAAAGAACTGGAAGCCGGCAAGAGGATGCCGGGCACCGGCTCTCTGCTGATCGGGACCAAGGGAGTGATCATGGCCGACGAAGGCGGCACCGGACGGATCATCCCTGAAACGGCGATGCAGGCCTACAAGCGGCCGCCGAAGCGGCTTAAACGCGTCAAGGGACACTATGAGGACTTCGTGTTTGGGGCGCTGGGCGGGGACATGCCGAGCTCAAATTTCGACGTCGCCGGACCGCTGACCGAAATCGTCCTGTTGGGCAATCTCGCCATCCGCTCCGGGCGCAACGTCCGCTTGGAATGGGACGGCCCGAACATGACGGTGACCAACGTTCCCGAGGCCAATCAGTACGTCAAGCGAACCTACCGCGAGGGTTGGAAGCTCGAGTCGTAGAAAAGCAGGGGCAGAGGGCCAAAGGGGCAGAGGGGCAGAGGGAACGCAGGATTTAATTTGCCTCCTGGGGGATTTCCCCTTTGCCCCTTTACTCCTTTGCCCCTTTGCCCCTAAACCTTTTGCCCCGGGAACAGGTCACCT
>Ga0105092_10000691_pt1 | contig 17685 bp, 11 predicted proteins | sample PPLLak2March2015_FD_87021 | JGI IMG/M metagenome (GOLD analysis project Ga0105092, IMG submission 87021) | Freshwater sediment microbial communities from Prairie Pothole Lake near Jamestown, North Dakota, USA - PPLs Lake P7 Core (1) Depth... | ecosystem: Environmental > Aquatic > Freshwater >... | reverse complement strand
GCCCGAACCTGCGTACTTGGCCGATACCCCGAAACTGCGGGCAAGACAAACCATCTCGACATTGCGCGGATCCAACTTGCAGATGGAGGCGCGCGTGTCGAAATTCAGGTTCATGAGCTTGTGAAGCGTCCCGTAATCCCTGCGAAGCAGGGCGTCGCGACCTTGAGCTGCCAGGTCGGCAAACGTCTTCATAGCGTTGATCACGGCCGGCTCACCCTGTTCCCAGCGAGTTCTCAGATTACTGTGGAAGATGCCCGAAATCTGGCTGAGGTCCGTCCGGCAGGCGATGTAAAGTGGCGGCAGAAGCGCCGGATCGAGCGGCTCGTACGTCCCGTACCCCCTGGTCTCCAGCAATTCCCGGTCAAAATCCATGTAAACCAGCCCCTCGTAGACTTGGCAAACCCGGTCCTGGAGGCCCGCGTCGATGCCGATCTCGCTCTTTTCGACTTCGAGGATAAGGTTCGGAAGCATCTCCCTTGGAATCGAAACCGAATAGAATTCAGTAAGGGCCCGAAAAACCGCGGTGATTATGGCGCTTGATCCCGACAACCCGACCTGACGCGGGATGTCGCTGTCGTACCGAAGCGCGAAATTCTCGCCCGAGAGGTTGATCTTCTGACTCTGACAGTACTCGACGAACCGCTTGATTGACGCCTTGATCAGGCGCAGGCCGCCATAAAGGCCGTTGAGTTTTACATCCTCGACCAGATCTTCCAGGCGGTCGAATTGGCAGCGATCCTGCCGGCTGAGAATGATCTCGATCTCCGGCCACTCGTAGACGACCACTTCGGCGCAGAAGTTCTTGACGATCACCGAGATCGTCTTCCCGAAATAACCGTCGGAAGGATTCCCGAGCAGCCCCGCCCGAGCGTACGCCTTAGCTTTAACGATCTTCACGGCACAACTCCTGAAGCCGCTGCCTTAGTTTCGGCCCGAGTTGAGGATCGTCAAGGGCGAACTCGAGAAATGCCTCGAAATAGCTTTCGAAATTGCCTATGTCGTAGCGCTCTTCGCCGGGAGGGAGACGGACACCCAGGATTTTCTCCCCCTGCTTGAGAAGCAAGCGGATGGCATCGGTGAGCTGAATCTCGCCATTTTTCCCCGGTAGTGTTTGCGCGATCGCCTCGTAAATTGCCGGTGAGAATACGTAACGAGCGGCTATCGCAAGCCGACTGGGGGCTTCTTCGGGCGACGGCTTTTCAACGAGATCTTCGATTTCGAAGGTACTTCCGTTCCCCACCGCCTTAACGATGCCGTACTGACCGACAGCCGCCGCAGGCACTTCTTCCACCGCGATCACGCAGGCAGCCTGGCAGCTGACGAAGTCCCGGATCATCTGTCTTACGACCTGCGACGAGGCATTGCGACCCAGGATGCTGTCGCCCAGGGCTACCACGAACGGGCGGTCCTGGGTGAAATGCCGCGCGCACAAGACTGCGTCACCCAGTCCTTTTTGTCGTCGTTGGCGGGAGTAGAAGAACTCCATCCGCATCCGTTCGTATTCCAGTTCCGGAAGCAGATCTTCTTTCCCCCCTTCCCGCAATCGGCGGGTCAGCTCATAGTCGAAATCGAAGTGATCTTCGATTGAGCTCTTGTTCCGACCCGTAACGAACAGGATCTGTTTGATCCCGTTGCCCTCGAGCTCCTCGACCACATACTGCACAACCGGTTTCTTTCCAACCGGAAGCATTTCCTTCGGTTGGGACTTGGTGGCGGGCAGCAGACGAGTTCCCAGTCCGGCGACCGGTATTACCGCAATCTGAATGTCATCCATTGATTACTTCCCCGTTGGCTGCCCTGTTTCGGCCATCTCGAGCGCTTTGGTCGTCGTGTAGTATTTAGCGATCATGTTGGGGACTTCCCAATCCGGCAAACGTCCGCGCACCAGGTAGCCCAGGTACTTCTCCGCGACCTGCCCGAAGTGAGCCTCATGGCCCACCCGGTATTTGTCGGGTATACGAACGTGGTAGAGCTTTCCGACTTGCCGAACCTCGAGACCGGGATACGCGGAGTTCAGGCCGTCGACCGCCTTGTTCAAAGCGTCGAACACCGCTATCGCATCCATTTCCGGGGTCGGCTCAACGTAGAGCTCAGGCCTGTAGTTCTCCTCTTTGCCCTGTTGAATAATGATGTTGGACCTGGTGCCTCGCATGATCGAATAGTGTGTATCGCCTGCGCCTTGAGGAGCTTCGAAATTCCAGATCACTGATACTTTGGCATGAAGACCGCGGAGCCTGTAGATCATCTCCCCGTTCGAGTAATAGGGGAGATTCCCGTCGCTGTCCAGCTGCGATTTCAGGTAATCGGGGAACTCCGTGGCAATGGTGACCTTGGCCAACTGCTCCTTTGTCACGATGGTGGGCCATCGGCGAGCCTTGATCATCTGTATTTCTGTCTTGTAGTTGACCTTGTAGCCCGGGAAGGCACCCCACATGACGAGGTCGACGAGGTGGGTGGCAACATCCACCAACCCCTCGCCCTGCTGCTTGACATCGAGGTACCAGAGCGGTCTCTTCAGAGGCTGACCGGCCACGTATTTGAACAGATGGTGGACGCTCTCCTTGGTGATGGTCGGTTCCTCTGGCGAGCCTATCCGATAGTTCCCGAACACCTGCCAGTTATGAGACAGCTCCTTCTGGAGGATACTGGTGATCTCATAACGTTCGGTCATAATGTCGTAGAGCTGGACGTTGTTTTTCCGGGCCGACTCGAACGCCACTCGCAGGACTTCCCAGCCCTTCTGGTCGATGCACATCGGTTTGTCGGCGAGGACGTTTATCCCGGCATCCACGCATCTCTTGATGTACTCGGTCTTCCGCTGATTGTTGCCGGCGAGGATGACCACATTACCGGGCCGTTCCGACATCATCTTGTCGAAGAAATCAGGACCCCGGTAGATCTTTTGCTCCCAGCGCGTCGGGTTTTCGGCGCGAGTATTGAAGCCCTGCACCCGCTTCAGGTGTTCTTCAAGGTCCCACCCGTCCGGAGCATAGACGTGAACGAGGGGGGCAACCTGCGGATACATCGTTTTCTGGACGAGGGCCGCATGGAAGTGACCAGGGTCTACCACCATGAGTTTGACCTCTCCGGGAGCTCCGCTGAACTTGCCTTTTGTCTGCATAGCGACGGTAAACAAGGCCCCGATGCAAAGAAGTAACACCAGCGGCCTGAGTTTCGATGATGGTGATTGGGGATTTTTGTGTTTCATGTCTTCTTATTGATTCGCCATTCGCCGATTCGGCCAACCGGGTGGAAGCCACCCGGGACTCGAGCCGATTGCCGGCTCAGAGACCCAGCGCCTTCATTGTCCCGCGCAGGTATCCGATGGATTCGGCTGCCCCCGCCAGCGGATCGTCCTCGTCCTTCTCGTATTCGAGAGCCAGAACTCCGGTGTACTTGATTTTCTTCAGAGTCCTCAGAAAACCCGGGATGTCTATAACACCGCGCCCGACCTCGACCGTACTTCCTTTGGCCGTGGCCTCGGATACGTCCTTGATATGGACGTCAAACAGTCGATCCGCTGCCTTCCTGGCCGCCTGTGCTGGATCGATGCCGCTCCTCTGGGTGTGCCCGACATCGATGCACAGCCCCAGTTTCGGATCGCGTTTGTCGATTTTTTCCAACACGCTCTCCGGCGTAGGGTACAGCTTATCTCCGGGTCCGTGGTTGTGAATGGCCAAGCGGATATCATACTCCTTCACTTTGGCCTCCACGAGATCCAGCAACTCGTGGTTCGGAACGCCGATAATGAGCTTCATGCCGGCAGCCCGCGCATAATCAAAGCCCTGGCGAACCTCCGCTTCCGACTTCATGTAAACCACACCGCATCCATACAGGTCTAGCCCCTGCTCGCGTACCTGGGCTGCGATTGTCTTGATCTCTTCAAGCCCGGTTTCCAGCGGCAGGTGCATGCTCTTGAATGCGACCCTGGTCAAACCCAGACGCTTGGTCATCGCGAGGGCTTGCTCCCGCGGGAACTTCCGGAAAGTGTACGACGCCATCCCAAGCGGCAAATCGCCCGCCGCACTTTGCGTCCGGCCCTGAGCGTGAACAAGGGCCGGCGCAAGAACCGCCCCGCCTGCCGCGACAAGGAAATTTCTCCGGTTTGGAGTGACTCCTGCCATAGCGACCTCCTGATCGAAAAATGCGTCTAACTCGGTTTCACTATTGCACATCGTGGTCCCCATTGTGAATCACGAACTAGCCCGAATGCGGAATGTGGATGCGGAATGCGGAATCAAGAAGTGAAAGCGTCGCTGTCGCCGCGCGGTGTGCTTGTTTGCCTTTCTATTCCGCATTCCGCATTCCGCATTTCTTGACGCCATCCGGGCGGTATAGCAGAATCAGGCGTTTGACAAGGAGCGCCACTCGCCCATGTACCGCAGTTCTATTCGACCCTGGGACTATCTGATCGTGACCGCCTCAAACCGGCAGCAGGCTCTCGCCTACGAGCGGCAGCTGGAACTGCGCACCCGACTCGGATACCTGACCGACGTCCGGCGGAGCCTCGTCGTCGCCGATCCCGACGGCAAGCGGATCGGCAGCGGAGGAAGTACCCTCTACTCCCTGCTTGCCGTCCTGAACCAGGAATTGAGCCAAATCACCGGCGACCGCCTGAATCCCAACCTGTGGGAGCAGGTATTCAGAAAACTGAGAATCCTCATTGTCCACGCCGGGGGGGACTCGAGGCGGCTGCCCGCCTATGCCCCTTGCGGAAAGCTTTTCATTCCGGTTCCCGGAGATAACGACGGGGCGCTCACAACCACGCTGTTCGACCGCCAGATCGCTACCTACCTCGGGTTGCCCGGACCCGCAGACGACGCAGGTCAGATCGTGGTGACGGCCGGGGACGTACTGCTCACCTTCGATCCATCTCAGGTCTGCTTTGCTCCCGCAGGGGTGACCGGACTCGGCTGCCACTCTTCGCCGGAAGAGGCCTCGAGGCACGGAGTTTACTGTGTCGGATCGGGCGGCGCGGTCCGCCTCTACCTGCAGAAACCGTCCGAAAGCCAACAGAGAACGGTGAATGCGATCGACCGCTACGGGCGAAGCGTCCTCGATATTGGAGTTCTGAACTTCGACAGCGGGACCGCCGCGCGGCTCCTGGCGCTTTTCGAGATAGAGGTGAGCGGGGCGAACGAGCTCCAGTGGAGCCAGACCATCGATGATCTCCTCAAGGCACGGGGGCTCGATGTTTACCGGGAAGTGTGCTGCGCGATGGGTAGCGGCGTCGACTTTGACCGTTACCTGCAGTCGGCCGTGGAGAGCGGCTCGATCCTTGGCAAGAGTTTCCTCTCACGTCTGTTCGAAGGCCTCTCGATAGTCCCCTTCCATGCTCAGACGATCGAACGCTGCGGCTTTCTGCATTTCGGGACGACGCGCCACATCATTGAGAGCGGCGCGGAGCTGGCCCGCCGAGACCGTGGGCTGTCGAGGCTGAATGAACCCCTGACGGTCAATACGGTTTTCTTCGAGGGCGGAGGCGTCCTCGGCGCCGACTCGTGGATCGAAGGTTGCCGAGTGCACTCGCCGGTGCAACTGGGGGGGGCGAACATCGTCGTGGGCGCGGACATCGAGAGACCGCTCGAACTCGGGGTGGGTGACTGCCTGGACGTTGTAGAGGGGCAAGACCGTTTGGGTCACCGAGTTTTCTTCAATCGGCTGTACGCGGTCTCGGACAGCTTCAAGGGCACCTCTGCAGAGACGCGCTTTTGCGGGCAGCCTCTTCGGAACTGGATCCAGGCGATGGGCGCCCGGGACGAGCAGATCTGGCCAGCCGAGGTGTCGCCTGAAGCGCGCAGTATCTGGAATGCGAGGTTATTTGTAGCGACGGCGGAGCCCTCCGGCTTCTTCGAATGGCTCTGGCTCTTCAAGCCTGAAGATGCAGGGGACTCCGACCGCAAGCGCTACCTGGACGCCGACCGGTACAGTCTGAGCGAGATGGGGAACCTTGCGGATTTTGAAGCATTCTACCGACGCCGCGCCGAGATCCGCGCGACCGAAATCGGGCAGTCTCTATCCGCAATCTTCCGACCGGACAGTCGCTTCTCGGCCTCCGAGCTGGCCTGGATACTCGAGCGCTCCGACCAGCCGGACAGGCTGATCCAAGGACTGATTGCCGAGGCGCGATGGCATGCCGGATCGTGCGCCGAAGCCGGCATGCAGATCTTCACGCTTTCCCGGTTGGTCCATTCCCTGGGCACCGCTGTCGCCTTGCTTGGGGAAACGAACAACGAGATGGCCGAGCGACTCGTCGGCGCGCTTCAGACGAGCCTGGGAACTGAAGACCGCGAATGGCTGGCATCCCAGCAACTCTGCCCTGAAGCCCGGAATCCCGGCAAATGGAGGGATCAGGCGCAGGACTTCGCCTTCGACCAGCTCGGGTGCGCCATCCTCGATAGCGCGTCGACAGAGTTGCAGGATCCGCCCCGCAATGCCCTGCGACCCGACGAAATCGTCTGGGGACGGGCACCGGCCAGGCTCGATCTGGGAGGCGGCTGGACCGACACTCCTCCGTATTCGCTGGAATTCGGCGGGAGCGTGATCAACGCAGCCGTGAACCTCAATGGACAGCCACCTATCCAATGCTACGCGCGGGTGACGGAAGACCGGGTGATTCGTATCGGCTCGATCGATCAGGGCACAAGGATCCAAATCGCCGATTTCGACTCGTTGCTCGACTATCGGCAGGCAACGAGCGAGTTCGGGCTTGCCAAAGCTGCCCTGGCCCTCTCCGGCTTTTGTCCGGCCGTAACCCGAGCGAATCGGCCGGCGACCCTCGGGGCATTGCTTGACCGGTTTGGAGGCGGAGTCGAGCTCACTACTTTGGCTGCGATCCCAAAGGGGAGCGGGCTCGGAACATCAAGCATCATGGGCGCGGTGGTCTTGTCCGTGATCGCAAGAATGCTCGGGCGAACCCTGTCTCAACGAGACCTCTTCCACGCGGTTCTCCGGCTGGAGCAGGCGCTCACGACCGGCGGCGGCTGGCAAGACCAGATCGGGGGAGCAGTGGATGGCGTCAAGGTCATCAGCTGCGCGCCGGGACTTATCCCCGACCCGCGTATTCATTACGTCCCTGCGGATGTCCTGGACCCGCGCTCCAACCGAGGGACGACGCTGCTGTTCTACACGGGGATCACTCGATTGGCAAAGAACATCCTGCGTGACGTGGTCGGCCGGTATCTCGACAGGGACCGCACCGCCCTCGCGACTCTCCGGCAGCTCCACGGGCTACCTCCCTTGGTTGCGGACACGATGGCCCGAAAAGATCTGCCCGCGTTCGGCCGGATGATTGACACCGCCTGGCGGCTGAACAAACAGCTCGACCCGCACTCCAGCAACGAGAAGATCGAAAGCCTGCTTCAGACGCTGGCACCGCACTTGCACGGGGCTAAGCTCCTGGGTGCAGGCGGGGGCGGATTCCTGCTCATGGTCTGCAAATCCCCGGAGGCCGCCGCAGAGGTCCGGGCGCTCCTGACATCGGCTCCCCCCAATCCCCGCTCGCGCTTTTTCGATTTCGACGTGAGCGCGGAGGGTTTGGTTGTCAGCGTCTGCTGAGGCACGCGCATCGCGAAGCGAGCGAAAAAATGGGGCAGGATGAACAGGTTGCCGAGCGGCACGGAACCGCAAACGCAGCGTCTTTCGCGGAGTGCGCGGATCGTCACCGGTAGCAACCAGCAAGCGGGTTTGACGGCGGGCGCGGTGACAATCCGCGCACTTCGCACAAAACGCTCCGTTTGCGGTTCTGTTCTGCCCGGTAGGCCCTTTGTCTTTCCCCCGACGGTGATAACCAATCGGGAATTAAGTATCATGTGCCGGTAACTATGGCAAAGCAGTCAAGCAGCACAAGCCCCCGTACCAAGCTGGCAAAGGCCCGACGGGTCGTCGTCAAAGTCGGCTCGGGGGTACTCACGGGAGCCGATCAGCGGCTCAACCAGGAGCGGATTCGCTCCCTGGTAGGAGGTCTCGCCTGGCTCAAGCGGCGCGGCACGGAGGTCGTGCTGGTCACCTCTGGAGCGGTAGCGACCGGGGCTCCGGTGATGGGACTTGCCGGCCGCGCGAAGACAATCCCGCAGAAACAGGCATGTGCGGCCATCGGGCAAGTGCTTCTGATGGCTCACTACGAGCAGATGCTTTCGGAACACGGGTACCACAGTGCACAGATCCTGCTAACCCAGGAGGACGTCCGCAGCCGCGAACGGTACCTGAATGCCCGCAATACATTCGAGACCCTTCTCGCTTCGGAGCTCATTCCAATCGTGAATGAGAACGACACCGTGGCGGTCAGTGAGATCAAGTTCGGGGATAACGACAATTTGTGCGCCGAAGTGGCTGCGCTGATCAGGGCGCATCTCCTGCTCGTTCTTTCCACGGTCGACGGCTTGTACGAAAGCTTCGGGAGCGGCGGAAAGCCCATTCCCCTGGTTGAGAAGATCGGCCAGGCGCACTTTGACCTGGCTCAAGACCAGCTTAAGGCGACCAGTATCAGCACCGGCGGGATGAAATCGAAGCTGATGGCCATGCGGAAGGCGACACAGTACGGGATTCCCGGAGTGCTTGCCGGCGGGCTGAAAGAAGAGATCATCCAGAGAGTCATCCTGGGCGAGGAAGAAGGGACGCTGTTTCTCCCGAGCGAGGACCGCCTGTCGGCGCGGGAATACTGGATTCTGCACACGCTCAGCCCGAAGGGCGCTATTCTGGTCGACGCGGGGGCCGTTGAGGCGATTCGGGCGCGCGGAAGGAGCCTTCTTCCCATTGGAGTCCGCGCCGTCGAGGGCACTTTCCGGTCCGGGCAGCCTGTTCGGATCGTTGGGCCGGAGGGAGAGGAAATCGCGCGAGGCATCAGCTACTACAGTTCCTCCGAAGTAAGCTCGATCCTGGGATGCCGAACCGATGAGATCGAGTCCCGGCTCGGTTACAGGTACTACGATGAAGTCGTGCACCGCGATAACCTTGTTCTCGTAAAATAACGTATAACACCATGTCTCAAACTACTCACGACTCGGTCGTCGACATGTGCCGGCGGGCTCGGGCCGCTTCCAGAAAGCTCTCTACACTGGACGCCAACACCAAGAACCGCGTGCTGACGGAAATCGCTCAACTTCTGTCAGTAAGAGAAGTGCAGGATGAACTGCTTGCGGCCAATGAACTGGATTTGGAGGCCGGAAGGCAGAAGGGACTGAGCAAGGCTATGCTCGACCGCCTGGCCCTGGACGGCAAGCGAATAGCCGGAATGGTCCGAAGTATCGAAGAGGTGACGCTCCTTCCAGATCCTGTCGGTATCGTTACGAGGATGTGGACCCGTCCGAATGGGTTGAAGGTGGGCAAGCGAACCATCCCACTGGGTGTCATCGGAATCGTATACGAGGCGCGACCCAACGTAACAATTGACGCTTTCGCTCTTTGCTTCAAAGCCGGCAACGCGACGGTTCTCAAGGGCGGCTCGGAAGCCCTGAATTCGAACCGGTGCCTGGTCGGCGTTCTCCGAAGAATACTCGACCTCGAATTGCTCTCGGACGTCTGCCAACTGATCGACACGGCGGACAGGGAGGCCGTGCTTGCTCTACTGCAGCAGGAAGAGTACGTTGATCTGGTAATTCCGCGGGGAGGCGAAGGACTCATCCGTTTCGTCGCTCAAAACAGCCGCATTCCTGTGATCAAGCACTATAAAGGCGTCTGTCACATCTATGTCGCGGCCGACGCGCAAATACCAATGGCCCTTCAGATCGTGGAGAACGCTAAATTGTCCCGCCCTGGCGTGTGCAATGCCCTCGAAACACTGCTTGTCGACCACAAGATCGCCGACCGCTTCCTGCCTGAATTCGCCCGGCTTATGAGCGAAAAAGGGGTCGAGATCAGGGGAGATGACGAGACCCGGCGAAGCGTGCCCGATGCAAAACCGGTGACCGAGGACGACTACTACGCGGAATTCCTCGACCTGATCCTGGCGGTAAGGGTGGTAGACGGCTTGGATCAGGCGATTGATCACATTCACAAGTACGGCTCTTCTCACACCGAGGCCATCGTGACCCAGAGCTACGAGCAGGCTTGCCAATTCGTGGACCGCGTCAATTCGTCCGTCGTCATGGTGAATGCGTCGACCCGTTTTTCGGACGGGGGCGAACTTGGACTCGGGGCAGAGATCGGCATCAGCACCACTCGTCTTCACGCGTACGGGCCGATGGGACTGGAAAGCCTGGTAACCGAGAAGTTTATCGTTTACGGCAGCGGGCAGGTACGCGGCTAGGGAGATCGGGGATTTCGGGGACATGATACCTAATTCCCTCACCGCCGGCGGGACCTTGCGGAAGCGAAGGAATTAAGTCTCGTGTCCCCGAAACCTGCTCACGACGCCGCGATCTCACAAGAGGACTCTGCCGATGGAAGCTGGTATCAAAGAGCGGGAGCACCTGGCACGGTACGCCTGGCTTTCCGTCGGCGCCGCCATCTCGACAATCCTTCTCAAAACCGCCGCATACTGGGCCACTCAATCGGTCGGGCTCCTTTCGGACGCCATGGAATCGATCGTGAATCTCTCGGCGGCCTTCCTTGCCCTCTTTGTGATTCGCGTCGGCGTCCGCCCGCCCGACGATCAACACGCTTACGGTCACGAGAAAGTCGAATACTTCTCCAGCGGCGCTGAAGGCGGAATGATCTTGATCGCGGCCCTCAGCATCGTTATCGTCGCGATCCAGCGGCTGATCGATCCCCGACAGGTTGAACGCATCGATGTCGGAATCGCCATCTCAGTGATCGCTTCGCTCATCAATCTCGGCACCTCTATTGTCTTGATGAGGGCAGGACGCCGATTCCGCTCGATCGCGCTGCAGGCCGATGCCAAGCACCTGATGACAGACGTCTGGACATCCGCGGGCGTGGTCATCGGGATCGGGCTGGTTGCACTCACAGGGTGGCAAGTACTTGACCCCATGATCGCAATCGGTGTTGCAATACAAATCGGCTTCACCGGCATCGGCCTGATGCGCAGGTCGACCCACGGACTGATGGATGCGGCTTTGCCGGAAGCCGATGTCCAGACGGTGCTCCAAATTCTGGGCGAAAATCTCCCGGAAGACGCGATGTATCATGCCCTGCGGACGCGCCAATCCGGTGCACGCTCATTTGTTTCGATGCATATCCAAGTGCCCGGCGAATGGTCGGTCCAGAAGGGCCACGACCTGGCCGAGGCCGTCGAGCAGGCGATTCGAGAAGCGATCCCGATGGTCACCGTTTTCACCCACATCGAGCCCCGGGAAGATCCTGTCTCCTGGGCCGATGAACATCTCGACCGTCCGGAACATGGATGACCAACCTGCTCCCCTTGCACGTCGCCCGCCCTGCATGTGCTAAGCTGAATTAAGTGACATGGGCACTCCGGGGAAGACCACCAGACAGTTCATCAGCCTGATCGTTCTGCTGGCCCTCGTCTGGGTTCTGACCGCCGCCCCTCGACATCAGCACGATGAGAGCGCCGCAACGAATTGCATCATCTGCATCGCGCACAACTCGTCGGTCGTCACACCTTGCCCTCCGCCCGAACTGAAACCTGATCAGCTTACATACTGTCCCCTGCCCGAGCGGTCGCTTGGCCCCCTGCAGTCGCCTAGCCGGTCGATTGAGGTTACTCGGGGTCCACCTTCCGCCGCCTGAAACCTTCTGGTGCTTGGAGATCGTAACCGGCCTGCTCCAAGTCTTTTGCAGGCCTCCGAATCGGAAAGTTCCCGGCAGGACCGCCCCCGCAAAGGGTTTCGAGTATGGAATTTCGACGCTGTTTCATTTTGTTTTCCTGTCTGTGCTTCTCACATCTGTTCGCGGCTGGCGCGCTCCAATCGGGGAGTTCGGACACCGGGTGGGTGGAAGGCCGTGTGATCCTGCTGCCGAAAGGCACAGGCGTGCGCAACGCCGACGTGACGGTTGTTGAGCTGGGGATCAGTGCCGAAACGGATGGGGAAGGCCGATACAAAATCGCAGTTCCTCCTGGCACTTACGACGTCATCGCGCACCTGACACCGCTCACGTCGGAGGTCAAGGCGGTCGCCGTCGCTGCGGGCCAGTCGGTCGTGGTCGATTTGCCTCTTGTGGTCTCTCCCCTGGAACAAGAGATCACCGTCACCGCCAGCGGACACGAGGAAACGACCTTCCGCGCGATCCAGTCAGTCACTTCATTGGATTCGGTTGACCTCGCCCAGCGCGCACACGTTTCTCTCGGCGAAGTCCTTCAGGATCAGCCGGGGGTATCAAAGCGCAGCTGGGGCCCGGGATCGTCACGACCGGTCGTACGCGGTTTCGACGGAGATCGCGTCCTGGTTCTGCAGAACGGTATCCAGTCGTCGTCCCTGTCCTCGCAATCGGGCGACCATGGCGAAACCATGGATGTGCTCAACATGGAACGGCTCGAAATTGTTCGAGGTCCGGCTGCCCTGCTTTACGGCAGCAATGCGATCGGTGGAGTCATCAACGCGATTAACCGGCATCACGAGATCCATGAACACCCGCATGAAGGCACGCGCGGATACCTGACCGGGATTGCCGGAAGTACGGATTCCCATGGGGGCCTTCTCGCCGGCGTCGAGTACGGAACCGGCGACTGGCTTTTCTGGGGGAGCGGGGGCGGTCAACGGACCGGGGATTACCACGCGCCCTCCGGGGTTGTCGAGAATTCAAAGACGAGAAGCTCGAACGCATCCGCAGGCTTCGGCCGCTATACCGATCGCCTCACCTTCAGCCTGAACTACAACCTTGATGATCGGCGCTACGGCATCCCTTTTGCCGGTTTTTTTCACGAACATGACGAGGACGGCAGCGCAACCGCACCGCTTGACGAGGAGGTGGACTTGGCTCTGCGCGCTCACACCGTCCGAGTGGATACCGGCATCAAAGAACTGAGCCACGGCCTGGATCACCTTCACTTGTCGGTCACGTATGCGGACTACGGACACAAGGAACTGGACGTCACCCCCGTAGCCGAGACCGCGGGGACAGTCTTCGACAACCAGCAACTCGTATACCGAGGCGTGTTCGAGCAGGACGACACCGGAAAATTGCGAGGCAGTTTCGGGTTTTGGGGCTTGCTGCGCGACTACCGGGCGACAGGCGAAGAGGCCCTGTCCCCTCCCGTTGACCAGAAGTCGTTCGCCCTCTTCTCGGTTCAGGAGCTGGATGGAGATTGGCTTCGCTTTCAATTCGGCGGCCGCCTGGAACATGCCCGGTATAACCCCGAGGGTATGCCCGGCCGCTCCTTCACCGGACTCTCCGGCGCCGCCGGTGTCCATGTTCTCCTCTGGCCGGACATCGCTTTTGTCGGCAACTACACCCGTGCTTTTCGGGCACCTGCGCTCGAGGAGTTGTACAACAATGGACCGCACCTCGGGAACCTTGCGTTCGAGATTGGGAATCCGCACCTAAAGACGGAGAAGACAAACGGCATCGAGTTGAGCTTGCGTCAAAGCTCCTCGCGAATAAAAGGCCAGTTGAGTTTCTTCTACTATGACGTTAGCGATTTCATCTTTCTCGCCCCGACGGGCGCACTTAAGGAGGGACTCATCGAAGCCGACTACACCCAGGGGGATGCCCGTTACCTGGGGACCGAGTTGAAAGCGACGGCCGTTCTTCACCCCACCGTTTCCCTGAACCTGCAGCTTGATTCCGTGGACGCGGAGTTGAGAGACTCCGGCCAGCCTCTCCCTCGAATTCCGCCACTGCGAGGGATCATAGGCCTGGACATGCGGCGTTCCCGGCTTAGCTTCAATCCGCAAGTCATCATGGCCCGTGCCCAGGACCAGCTGTTCGCGACAGAGACACGTACAGCCGGATACACGACCTTCAACCTGAACGCCTCCTACACGCTTCCCGGCAATCATTTCGTTCAGGTTTTTTCGGCCGAGCTTTACAATCTCACCGACCGGCTTTATCGGAATCATCTGTCTCTTATAAAGGAGTTGGCCCCGGAGATCGGGCGGGGCGTCCGATTCAGCTACACCGTTAGGTACTTCTAGTAAAAGGCACTGATAACTCGTATGACTCAAGATCAGCCAAGCATCCTTCAAGTGCAGCTCCAATGGGGCGGCGCGTCCTTATTCCAGGCGAAAAACGCATCTGACGCACTGATCGTTATGGACGGAAAGAAGACCCAGTCGCTATCGCCCATGGAGACGTTGCTTGCATCACTGTGCGGTTGCATGGGCATCGACGTCGTCAACATCCTGACGCGAATGCGAGCGGATTTCTCCTCCATCTCGATCGCGGCAGAGGGCGAGCAGAACCCCGAGCCGCCCAAGTTTTTCCGCAGGATCCTGATCACATTCCGTCTGCAGGGGACGGTCCCCAAGGACCGCGTGGAGCACGCGATTCGACTCTCGTTCGAAACGTACTGCAGCGTCTTTCACAGCCTGCGGAAGGATATTGAGGTGGCATACGAGATTGAGATAACGGGGAGTTGAACAGAACGACCTCAAGGACACCAAGGACCTCAAGGACTGCAAGGACAAGGACACAAATCAGCTCGGCTGTTCCTCCTTGTTGTCCTTGAGGTCCTTGAGGTCCTTTCCCTTGCCACGTTAGCGGCCGGTCGTGCATGATGACCCGGTGAAGACGAACCGCCGTCGATTTCTGGCGACCAGCGCCCTCGCGGGCGCCTGCTTCTTGGGGCCCGATTCCGCCCGTTCCCGCGTGGTCCTGGCCACCGATACCGGGATTCGAACAGCCACCCGCAGACTGGACGCTGCCCGGCTGCTCGACCTCCTTGACCGCGCACTCCAGTCTCTGTTCCAGGCGCAAACCCCGATTCAGGCTTGGAAGAAAGTTGCCCGCCCCGGGGAGACCATCGGGCTAAAGGTCAACTGCCTGGCCGGTAAGTGGTTGTCGACCTCGGTCGCCCTGGTTGAAGCGGTCGCGGATCGCCTCCAGACAGTCGGCGTACGAGCCGGAAACATAATTGTCTGGGATCGCGACAGCGAGGATCTCGAGAGCGCAGGCTTCCGTATCGCGGAAGGCCTTAGCAAGGTTCGATGTCTGGGCAACGACCAGACGGGGTTCGAGGAAGAACTGGTGGCTTTCGGTTCCGCAGGGAGCCTCGTCTCGAAAACCCTGACCCGTCTTTGCGATGGCGTGATCAATCTGCCGGTTCTTAAGGACCACGGGATCGCCGGAGTCAGCGTGGCGCTCAAGAACCTTTTCGGCGCCGTCCACAATCCGAACAAATACCATTCGAACGTCGGAGATCCCTACATCGCCGACGTTTACATGCTTCCCCCCATCCGAGGCAAGGTGCGGCTCCACATCTGCGACGCGACGACCGCGCAGTACGAGGGCGGCCCTCCTTTCATGCCACAGTGGGCATGGTCGTGCAACTCGCTCCTCGCGGCTACCGACCCGGTAGCGCTCGATTACGTCGCCTGGCAGCTGATCGAGAAGAAACGCGCCGAAAACCGGATCAAGTCCCTGGCCCAGGTCGGTCGCAATCCTTCCTACATCCTGACCGCCGCCGATGCCAGCCATCGGATCGGGATCGCGGATCCCGCGCGGATCGATGTGGTCCGGCTGACCGGCTGACCGGCTAACAGTGGTGACTAAAAAGTGAGCCAACCGGGCCGAAAAGCGGCGGATTCTGAACCGCGAATCCGCCCTACGACTGAGTGCTTCCGCATGGCGAGCGGTCGTAGGGCGGATTCGCGGTTCAGAATCCGCCGCTTTTCGGCCCGGTTGGCAGGATTCTGCCTACACCGACATGTCCTTGGAAGTCGGACCCACGTCAGCAGGTCAGCTCGTCAGCAGGTCAGCTGATCAGCAGGTCAGCCGGGTCAGCCGGTGGTATAATCCCGCCCCGGAGTTGGAACGTGAAATCGATGTCCCGCCGTGATCTCTTTGCGGGCGCTTCAGGCTGTCTTTTGGCCTCCGGCGTCCGGCCTGCCCCAGCCCCTGAAAGCCGCCTGTCTCGCGTTGAAGCGAAGTTCTACGAGAAGCTGCCCAACAAGAAGATCAAGTGTGTCCTTTGCCCGCGCGAATGTGTCATTGACGATCGGGAGCGGGGCTTCTGCGGAGTCCGCGAGAACCGGGAGGGCACCTACTACACGCTGGTCCACTCGCGGCCCTGCACGTTTCACGTAGACCCGATCGAGAAGAAGCCGTTCTTCCATTTTCTTCCGGGGACCCTCAGCTTTTCGCTCGCCACGGCGGGCTGTAACGTCAACTGCAAGTTCTGCCAGAACTGGCAGATCTCGCAGGTTAGACCGGAGCAGGTGCGAAGCGTTGACCTGCCACCGTCGCGTGTCGCGTCAACCGCCTCCGAGTACTCGTGCCGATCGGTCTCGTATACCTACAGCGAACCGGTCGTCTTTTACGAATACATGATCGATTCCGCCCAGGCGACCCGACGACTGGGCATCCGCAATGCCGTCGTAACCAACGGCTTCATTCAGCCGGAACCGCTCAGCAAGCTCTGTGAGCAGGTGGATGCAATCAAGGTGGACCTGAAGAGCTTCTCCGAAAGATTCTATCGCGAGGTGGTTAACGGAGAGCTCAAACCGGTCCTGGAGAACCTCGTCAGAGTTCGAAAGGCAGGCACTTGGCTGGAAATCGTCTATCTCATCATCCCGACACTCAACGACGGCGATTCCGAATTCCGAAATTTGTCGAAGTGGCTGAAAAGGGAACTCGGGACCGATGTACCCATCCACTTCACCCGTTTCCATCCCGAGTACCTGCTCAAGAACTTGACACCGACGCCCACGGCGCGCCTCGAGAGCGCCCACGCTATCGCCAAGGCCGAGGGACTGCGTTACGTCTACCTTGGTAATCTGCCGGGCCACCCGGCGGAAAACACCTTCTGCCCGTCTTGTCGAAGGGTCGTCGTCCAAAGAACCGGATTTGTCACCCGGAAGCTCGAACTCAAAGCCGGCAGGTGCCCAGGCTGCCAGTTTGCGATTCCGGGAATCTGGGGCTAGCCTCTATGTTGAACCCGAAGAACCTGCTCGTTGCCTTTCTACTGCTCACCTGTTGCGCCGGAGCGGGCGCCAAATCCCGCCAGCCTGCCATGGCCGGTGGTTTCTACCCGGCAGAACCGGACAGGCTTCGGACAATGGTCAATGGATACATCGAAGGGGCAACGGTGCCGAAAATCAACGGGCGGGTGCTCGCCGTCATAGCTCCTCACGCAGGATACGTCTACTCAGGTTCCGTCGCGGGTCACGCCTATTCGATTCTCAGAAACAGGAAGATCAGGCGCGTCATTGTGATTTCGCCCTGCCACGTCGATGCGTTCGCGGGGGCGGCCGTGTATGACGGAGACGAATATCTGACTCCGCTGGGCGTCATCCGGGTCGACAGGGCATTCGGCGAAGCACTCGTTAAGCGAAACACCAGGCTGGCGCTCTCCAGCCGTGGGCACGAAACGCGAACTGCCGAAGGCCGCGGGGAACACGCGCTCGAGGTGCAGCTGCCATTCCTTCAGCAGGCGCTGGGGGATTTCAAACTGGTCCCGATCATCATGGGGGAGAGCAGTTACTCGACCTGTCGGGCGCTTGGTCGTGCTTTGGCGCGCACCATCCATGACCAGGAAACAGTGATCGTGGCCAGCTCCGATCTGTCGCATTTTCATCCATACGACGAAGCAACCCGACTCGACTCGTATCTCCTGGGTGCTTTGCGCGACTACGACTATTTCAGTCTCCATCGCAATCTGGAGGCCCG